>Ga0208398_100022_pt1 | contig 316510 bp, 280 predicted proteins | sample LakWasMe79_HOW10_2_FD_183905 | JGI IMG/M metagenome (GOLD analysis project Ga0208398, IMG submission 183905) | Freshwater sediment methanotrophic microbial communities from Lake Washington under simulated oxygen tension - Sediment Metagenome... | ecosystem: Environmental > Aquatic > Freshwater...
CCTCCTCCTCCCCCTCCCCCGCCGCCTCCTCCCCCCCCGCCGCCGCCGTCCAACGTGCCAGCCACGACCCTGGGCCTGTTCAGCGGCGCAATGCAGTTCAGCCTGCTCAGCGCCCGGACCCAGGTCAAGGCGCCCTTCAGCCTGGGCTTCGCGTTCAAGCGCGGCGATATTCCGGCCGGCAGCGCCGTGGGTTCCAGCCTGGGGAGCCTCCAGGTCACGCCGCGCTCCACCTGGCCCGACGGCTCGCTGAAGTTCGCCCAGATCGCTGGCTTTGCGGACCTGACGGCCAACACGCTGATGACGGTTCGGCTGAGCCGCATCGCCGCCGACAGCCGCGTGGTCACGGCCCTGAGCCTCGCGGACCTGAAGAAGACCGGCGTCACGGCCGAGGTGAGTGCGGGCGCGTTCGGCACAGCCAGCTTCGGCAATGCCGAATGGGACGCGCCGTTCCAGACCTGGGTCAGCGGCCCGCAGATGTCGTCCTGGGTGTACCGCAAGCCCATCGGCACCGATCCCCACCTGGTGGCCTGGCTGGAGGTGCGGCTGTTCGCCGGCGGTGCCGTTGAAGTGCTGCCCTGGGTCGAGAACGGCTACCTGATGGTGGCTGCGCCGGCGGGCAAGTCGGCCACCTACAGCTTCAAGCTGGGGGCGAGCGAGCGTTTTTCCGCCGCGTTCGAGCTGCCGCACCATTGCCGCACGCCGCTGATCAACGGATCGGCGCTGTCGTACTGGCTGGGCAGCGACCCTGACGTGACGCCGCGCCACGACATTGCCTACCTGCAGGCCACCGAGCAGGTGCCGACCTACAGTGCCCGCGTTGATCCGGCGGGGCCCGTGGCCAAGAAGCTGGCCCAGGTCTTCTCGCCGCTAGACAAGGCCAACTTCAGCTACTCCAACGACAGCATGACCAGCTCCGGCTACCAGGAGCCGATCGGCCTGCTGCCCGAGCACGACGCGCTGTACCTGACCTGCGACAGCCCCACCACCTATGGCGCCGTGTTGCGCAACGGCTTTGCGGCCGGCCGCTACAGCATCCACTATCGCGACGAGAAGACGCAGCGCCCGCTGCGCTTCTCGCAATACCCCTATCTGTGCCTGGGCGAGGGCAGCCCCGTGCGCGACATCGGTGGCTCCACGCGCAGCCAGTACACCCCCAAGCCGTCCGGCAAGATCCCGCCGATCTGGGACGCTGCCCACGCGCCCTCAGTCGGCTACATGGCCTACCTGCTGACCGGCCGCTGGTACTTCATGGAGCAGGTGCAATTCGCGGCGACGCTGGACTACCTCGGCAAGGGCGACAACAACCTGCTGCGAGTCGGCTCGCTGGGCCTGGTGCGCCCCTGCTTCGGCGCCTGGCAGACGCGTGCCTGCGCCTGGCAGTGGCGCACCCTGGTGCAGGCGCTGGCCGTCACGCCCGACAGCGACACCACGCTGCGCACGGAGTTCATCGACTGCGTGCACAACAACATCAACGACCTGCACGGCACCTACGTTGCGCAGCCCAACAACCCGTTCGGCTGGATTCAGCCGGGCGAGGGCTACACAAACAACATGCAGTTCGGCGCCCCCTGGCAGCAGGACTTCGTCACGGCCGCCTTCGGCTACGCGCTGTCGCTGGGGCTGCCGGTGTCGGCGGCCGCGGCCGCCAAGCTCGAGGCCTTCTTCCACTGGAAGGCACGCAGCGCCGTGATGCGCCTGGGCACGGCCGACGGCTTCTGGTACGTCAACGGCGCGCCCTACACGATGAGCATCACCAACGCCGGCGTGCCCGACTTCTCCGGCGGCAAGGGCCCCTGGCTGGCCGACGATGCGGCCGTCTATGCCGCCACCTACGCCAGCAAGCCCAGCTGGTTCGGCACCACCGAAGGCAAGCTCGCGGGTGAGATCATGCCGGGCGACCGTGCCGCCTGGGCCAACCTGATGACGGCCATGGCCTATGCCGTGCGCCATGGCGTCAAGGGCGCGGGCAGTGCCTACCAGCGCGTGACGAGCGCCAGCAACTACGGCGCCTTGCGCGACGCCTACAACTTCGCGCCGGTGTGGTCCGTCGTGCCGGCGCGCGTGCTGCCCGCCTGGCTCGCGAGCAAGCCGCTGAACACCTGGTTCGAGATCCCCGGCACGTCCGGCGCCGGGGGCGCCGCGGTGGATGCCTACAGCGGCATGGCCATCGAGGAGCGCACCAGCGAGATCCTCATCGCCGCGGCTGGCGGGCACAACGACTCCTTCGACAACCGCGTGGTCTCCATCAACCTCTCGTCCGACGCGCCCGCGTGGCGCCAGCGCATGGCGTCCAGCACCGTGGCGGCCCAGAACGTGGCCTATTACGCTGACGGCAAGCCCTCGTCGCGCCACCTCTACAGCTCGCTGCACTACGTGCCCCAGGTGAACCGGCTGATGCTGTTTGGGCTGCGCGGGGCCTGGGGCGCGGCGTACAACTTCGCCAAGATCGACGCATTCAACCTCGACACCAACACCTGGGACCCCACCGGCACCTTCGCCGACATGCCCACCGGCTACTACGGCTCGGGGCAGATCCGCGCGACCGGCGAGGTCATCAGCTCGGGCCTGAAGAAATGGTCGCCCGTGGATCGCCAGTGGACCGACCTCGTCACCACCCCGCTGGGCGATGCGGTTCGCTGGCCCGTTGCCGCGGATGCATGTCGAGGCCAGCTGTTCTGCCTGCAGTGGGGCGACGGCCAGGGCTTTGACCCGCAGCGCATGGTGGCCAGCCGCATTCCGCTGGGCGGCAAGCAGCAGATCGCGGTGAGCTTCAACCCCAGCGGTGCGCTTACCCAGTGGCAGGACGAGAAGCCCATGTATGCAGGCATGGACTACGACCCCGACAACGACCGCTTCCTGTTCTATGCCGGCCGCGGCAGCGCGGCCGGGCGGGTCTACGTGATCAAGCCCAATGACGGCAATGTCTGGGACATGAGCCTGTTGGAACCCGGTGCGGGCAGCGCGCAGATCGTGGCCACGACCGACTCCGGCCTGCAGAACCGGCTGCGCTACGTGCCCGCGCTGCGCGGCTTCGTGCTGCTGGCCCGCGCCAGCGCCAACCTGTACTTCCTGCGCACGGCCTGAGCCGGAGCCGGCCCCGGCGGGCCGGAATCCCGCCGCCCGCCGGGGCGGCGGTGACCCGGCGGCTGCGTCGGGTGAGGTCATTGCGGAGGCTGCGAAAATGGCGCCATGAAGCCCATCGCCTACACCCGCGCCAAAGACCTGCCTGCCCTGCTGCAGCAACGCATCGCCGTGCTCGACGGCGCGATGGGCACCATGATCCAGCGCTACAAGCTCACCGAGGCCGACTACCGCGGCGAGCGCTTCAAGGACCATCGCAAGGATGTGAAGGGCAATAACGAGCTGCTGCTGTTCACGCGGCCCGACGTCATCCGCGAGATCCACGAGCAGTACCTCGCCGCCGGCGCCGACCTCATCGAGACCAACACCTTCGGCGCCACCTCGGTCGCGCAGGAAGACTACGACCTCGCCGAGGTGGCCTACGAGATGAACGTCGTCGCCGCCCGGATCGCGCGCGCCGCCTGCGACAAGTACTCGACGCCGGCCAAGCCCCGCTACGTCGCGGGCGCGCTCGGCCCCACGCCGCGCACCGCGTCCATCAGCCCGGACGTCAACGACCCCGGCGCCCGCAACATCGACTTCGACACGCTGCGAGCCGCCTACTACGAGCAGGCCAAGGGGCTGCTCGAAGGCGGTGCCGACGTCTTCCTCGTCGAGACCATCTTCGACACCCTCAACGCCAAGGCCGCCATCTTCGCGCTGGACGAGCTGATGGAAGACACCGGCGAGCGCCTGCCCGTCATCATCTCGGGCACGGTGACCGACGCCTCCGGCCGCATCCTGTCGGGCCAGACGGTGACGGCCTTCTGGCACTCGGTGCGCCACGCCCGCCCCATCGCCATCGGCCTGAACTGTGCGCTGGGCGCCACGCTGATGCGCCCCTACATCGAGGAGCTGTCCAAGGTGGCGGGCGAGGTGGCGGTGAGCTGCTACCCCAACGCCGGCCTGCCCAACCCGATGAGCGACACCGGCTTCGACGAGACGCCGGACGTGACGGCCCGCCTGGTGGGCGAGTTCGCCCAGGCCGGCTTCCTGAACATCGCCGGCGGCTGCTGCGGCACCACGCCCGACCACATCGCGGCCATCGCCAAGGCCGTGTCGGCCTACAAGCCGCGGGTCAGCGGCGAGAAGTTCTTCAGCCGGATGCTGGACGCCGCTTGAATACGCCGCTTGAGTAGCATGCGCCCCGAGCCGGCACCTCGCCCGGCCTCAGGGGGAACGCATGGACTGGCGTGGCGTGGTGGCGGACAGCGTCCGCACACATGGCTTGAGCGACGCGCAGCGGCTTGAGCTGCTGGCCCTGGCGGGCCTGGACCGGGAGCCGGCGCCGCTGCTGGCGCGTCTGCCGCTGCTGCTGGCGGGGCTGGCCGGCCTGCTCTGCGGCCTCGGGTTGATCTTTGCGATCGCGGCGAACTGGTCCGGGCTGTCGCGCACGGTGCAGTTCGCCCTGCTGCAGGCCGCCGTCGGCCTGGGCGCCCTGGGCGTGGTCGCCCGCCCCGGCCTGCGCCTGCCGCTGGGCCTGTGGTGCCTGCTGGCCATCGGCGGGCTGCTGGCCTTCTTCGGCCAGACCTACCAGACCGGTGCCGACACCTGGCAGCTCTTTGCGCTGTGGGCCGGGCTGGCCCTGCCGCTGGCGCTGGGCGTTCGCTCGGACGCGCTGTGGGCGGGCTGGGCCGGGGTGGCCATGACCGCCGTCGCGCTGTGGGTGGCGGCGCATGCCGGGCACCGCTGGCGCGCCGAGGCCGACGATGTGGTGGTCCACCTGGCCGGCTGGCTCGCGGCGCTGGGACTGGCGCTGGCCCTGCATGGCCGCTGGGGCCGCCGCGCCGGGAGCGGCGTGTGGGCGCGGCGCACGGCCGCCTGCCTGGCGGCGGGGCTGGTCACCGCGACGGCGCTGGCCGCGCTGTTCGGCAAGGACCCGACCGCGCAGACCCTGCTGGCCCTGCTGGCGCTCGGCGCCGCGGCGTGGATGCTGGCCCGGCCCGGCGGCTTCGATCTCTTCAACCTCAGCGCGGTGGCGCTGGGCCTGAATGTCGTGCTGGTGGGCGGGCTGGCCCGGCTGCTGTTCAGTGGGCCGTCCGGCGGTGAGCCCATCGGGCGCTTCCTGCTGCTGGGGCTGGCCGCCGCGGGCCTGCTGGCGGCCACGGTCGGCGGCATGCTGCGCCTGGCCCGCGCGGCCGGGCTGCGCGAAGGCGGCGCCGCATGACGCGCGCCGCCATCGAAACCCTCTGGCGCGAGGCCCAGGCCCGCGGGCTGCTGCCCGCCGAGGCCAGCCCGCCCGCGGACGCCGCCGCCGCGCGGCCCTGGCCGGTGGTGCTGCTGACGGCGCTCGGCGCCTGGCTCGCGGCCGTGCCCTTGCTGGCAGCCGTGGCGCTGATGTTCGGGCCTTTGTTCCAGCACGGTGGCGCCTACCTGGCCGGCGTCATGCTGCTGCTGGCCGCCGTGGCGATGCTGCGCGCCAGCCTGCCGCTCTTTGCCGAGCAACTGGCCGTACCCCTGCTGTTGGCGGGCGGTGCCAGCCTGGGCTTCGGGCTGTTCAAGGACCTGCAGGAGCCGGCCGCGCCCGCGATGCTGGCGCTGCTGGCCTGGGGCATAGCGCTGGCCGTGCGCCACCACTGGCTCAAGGCCTGCCTGGCTGCGGCCGCCGCCCTCTTCATGGCGATGGTGTTCTGGCCCTGGGTCAGCCACCTTGGCGCGCCGGGCGGCACGGCGGCGTACTGGCTGGGCTGGCATGTCTGCCTGGGCGCCTGGCTGCTGGCCGCGGCCCGGGAGTGGCGCAGCGGCCTGAACTCGGGGCTGGTGGCGATGGCGGCCGGCTGGCTGGTCATGTGCCTGCTGGGGCTGGCCCTGCTGGGGAGCCTGGGCAAGGGCGTGGGCGCAGGCCTGGACGGCGGCTTTGCCGGCAGCTACGCCAGGGCGGACTGGCCGGGCTACGTGTCGTCGGGGCTGGCCCTGCTGGGCGCCGCCTGGCTGGGCTGGCGCTGGCCGTCGCTGCGCCGGCCGGCCTACGGCGGCGTTGCGCTGGTGCTGGCCGCGCTGGCCGTCTTCATGCCGGCGCTGGGCGCGGTGCTGCTGGCCCTGGCGGGCTGCGCTGCGCAGGCGCGGTGGCGCCTGGCCGTCGCGGCGCTGCTGGCGGCCATCTGGATCGTCGGCAGCTTCTACTACCAACTGGCCTGGCCGCTGGCCACCAAGGCCGCGCTGCTGGCGGGAGCGGGCGCGCTGCTGGGGCTGCTGGTCTGGCCGCTGTGGCGCCGCGGCAGCCTGGCGGCGCCTGCCGAGGTCGCTGGCGGCGCCGATCGAGGGCATGCCCGCCTCGGTGCCGCGGTCAGCCTGGCCGCGGTGTTGCTGGTGGTCAATGCGGGCATCGCGCAGAAGGAGGCGCTGATCGCCGAGGGCCAGCCGGTCTTCATCCCGCTGGCGCCGGTGGACCCGCGCTCGCTGATGCAGGGCGACTTCATGCGGCTGAACTTCGCGCTGCCCGGCGAGGTGCCGGCTCAGGCCGGCGGGCTGCTGGCCGCGCGGCGCCCTCACGTCGTCGCCAGCCTGGATGCGCGCCGCGTCGCGCGCCTGGTGCGGCTGCACGATGGCTCGCCGCTGGCCCCTGGCGAGCTGCTCATCGAGCTTTCACCCCTGGGCGGGCGCTGGACCGTCGTGACCGATGCCTGGTTCTTCAGGGAGGGCGAGGCCCAGCGCTGGTCGGCGGCGCGTTTCGGCGAATTCCGCGTGAAGCCGGACGGCCAGGCCCTGCTCGTGGGCCTGCGCGACGCGACGCTGCGCAAGCTCTGACGTCTGCTTGTTGACAAATGAATTCAAACGAATACATTCGTGTTCGTTGGAACTCAAGAAGGCAGGTGACTGCATGGCAACGCAGACCATCACGATGGAGCCGCTGTCCGCGCGCATCCCGAGCGACCTCTACCTGTGGCTGGCGCAGCTGCAGGTGGAGGGCGCCACGACGAACAGCGACAAGCTGCGCGTGCTGCTCTCCCAGCTCAAGCGCCAGCATGACGGCGCCTTCGACTACGTGGCCGCCCATGCCTGGGCGCGCGAGCTCACGCACCGGCTGCGCGAGGCGCTGGTGCGCATCGAGGGCAACGAGGGCCGGCACTCCGAGGTGCTGGGCCAGCTCGTCGAGCAGGTCACGACGCTGATGGCCCTGGTCATCAGCGCCGCGCCGGCCAGCGCCGCCGACGCGGCCAGGCTGGAGGACGCGCTCGTGCGCCGCGCCGCGCTGCTCGGCGAATCCCTGCTGCGTCAGGCCACCACCGGTGCCGCGCATGCCTTCGACCCCGAGGTGGTGAAGCGCCACCTCAGCCCCACCGTCGAGCTGGCCTCGACCCTGAACATCACCCAAGGAGCTTGAGATGGCCGATTCCCTGAAGACCCGCGTGGGCCGCGTGATCGCCGGCAGCATGCACGCCCTGCTCGACAAGATCGAGGACCGCAATCCGCAGGCGGTCATGGAGCAGGCCATCCGCGAGGCCGAGGGCGTCATCGACGAGGTGCGCCACGAGCTGGGCACCGTCAGCGCCAACCGGCACCTGGCCCAGCAGCAGCACGCCAAGCTCAACCGCAGCCACGAAGAGCTGCGCGACCAGGTCTCCCAGGCCCTGTCCCAGCAGCGCGAGGACCTGGCGCGCGCGGCCGTGTCGCGGCAGATCGACATCGAGGCGCAGATCCCCGTGCTGGAGACGACGCTGGCCGACCTGGCCCGGCAGGAGCAGGAGCTGCAGGGCTTCACCGCGGCGCTGCTGGCCAAGAAGCGCGAGATGCAGGAGGCGCTGGCCGAGTTCCGCAGGAGCCGCGCGGCGACCGAGTCGGCCGCCCAGCCGCTCGGGCAGGTGAACGTGGAGCAGCGCCTGGGCCGCGTCACGGACGCCTTCGACAAGGTCTACCAGCGCCAGACGGGCCTGGACGGCACGCAGCGCGCCGGCAGCCTGCAGCAGGCCGCGCAGCTGCGCGAGCTGGACGACCTGGTGCGCGACCACAAGATTTCGGAACGCATGGCGCAGATCAAGGCAGGCCAGGCCTGACACTAACGTCCAATCCAAGGGAGGGTCGATGAACCTGTTCACTTCGCCGCAGACGCTGCCCTTCGGCGTCGCGGTCGCGCTGATCGTCGCCATCGCGTTGCTGGAAGGCCTGGGCATGCTGATCGCGCTCAGCCCCAGCAACGTCATCGACAGCTGGCTGCCCGAGCACGCGGCCGAGACGGGGCTGGACCGCGTGCTCGGCTGGCTGCACCTGGGCCGCGTGCCGGCGCTGGTGCTGCTGCTGCTGTTCCTGCTGGGCTATGCGCTGTTCGGCTATGCGCTGCAGAAGGTGGCGTTCAACCTGTTCGGCGGCTTCCTGCCGGCCTGGGTCGCCGGGCTGCTGGCCGTGCCGCCCGGGCTGGCCACGGTGCGCGGCCTGGGCAGCCTGGTCGCGCACATCGTGCCCCGCGACGAGAGCAGCGCCGTCAGCGAGCAGTCGCTGGTGGGGCGTGCGGGCGTCGTCAGCGCAGGCTTGGCGCGGCGTGGGCTGGCCGCGCAGGCACGGGTGCGAGACGCCCACGGCCGCACGCACTACCTGATGGTGGAGCCCGACGTGGACGAGGAAGTGTTCGAGGAGGGTGCGCAGATCCTGATCGTGCGCAAGCTGGGGGCGTTCTATCGCTGCATCGCCAACCCGCACCCCCATCTGATCTGAACAACGAGGGAGTTGGAACGCATGGAGAACATCATCGAAATCGCCGGCATCGCCGGTATCGCCCTGGTCGGGCTGCTGACCATCGGCTTCGTCTTCGCGCGCCTGTACAAGCGCAGCACCAAGGAGCTGGCCTTCGTGCGCACCGGCCTGGGCGGGCAGAAGGTCATCATGGACGGTGGTGCCATCGTGCTGCCGGTGTTCCACGAGCGCGTGCTCGTCAACATGAACACGCTCAAGCTGGAGGTGCTGCGCCGCGAGCGCGAGAGCCTCATCACGAAGGACCGCATGCGTGTGGACGTGACGGCGGCCTTCTTCGTGCGCGTGAAGCAGACGGAAGAGGCCGTCAGCACCGCCGCGCAGACGCTGGGCGCGCGCACCATGAGCCCCAACGAGCTGAAGGCGCTGGTGGAGGACAAGTTCGTCGACAGCCTGCGCGCGACCGCCGCGACGATGACCATCCAGGAACTGCAGGACAAGCGCCGCGACTTCGTGCAGGCGGTGCAGAACGCCGTCGCCGAAGACCTGGAGAAGAACGGCCTGGAGCTGGAGTCGGTCTCGCTGACGAGTCTTGACCAGACCGACAAGCAGTTCTTCAACCCCAACAACGCGTTCGATGCCGAAGGCCTGACGCGGCTGACCGAGCAGACCGAGGCGCGCCGCAAGCAGCGCAACGACGTCGAGCAGGACACCGAGGTGCAGGTGCGCACCAAGAACCTCGAAGCCTCGCGCCTGAAGCTCACCATCGAGAAGGACCAGGAGTTCGCGACGCTGGCGCAGAAGCGCGAGGTGGAAGTGGCGCGTGCCGAGCAGATCGCGCTGATCGCCGCGCAGCAGGCCGAACGTGGCCGCGAGGCCGAGACGGTGAAGATCGAGGCCGAGCGCCAGGTGGGCCAGCGCCGCATCGAGGCGGAGCGCGAGATCAAGGCGGCCGAGATCGAGAAGAACCTCGTCATCCAGACGCGCGAGATCGAGCAGGAGCGCCAGGCCGAGCTCAAGCGCGCCGAGCAGCGCAAGCAGGTCGAGATCGCGCGGCAGGACACGCAGATCGCCATCGCGACCAAGTCGCGCGAGCAGTCCGAGGCCGACGCCGCCGCCAACCTGGCCCGCGCCGAGGCCGTCAAGGCCGAGGAAACCGTCAACACGGCGCGCCAGGTGGCCGTGGCCGAGCGCGAGAAGGCCATCCAGCTGATCGAGGCCAGCAAGGACGCCGAGCAGAGCGCCATCGCGGTGAAGGTGTCGGCCTCTGCCGAGAAGGACGCGGCCATCGACCGCGCCGAGGCGCTGACCATCGAGGCCAAGGCCAAGCAGGCGGCGGCCATCGCCGAGGCCGAGGGCCGCCGCGCCATCAACGAGGCGCTGAACATGCTGTCGGCCGCGCAGATCGACCTGCAGGTGCGCACCCAGCTGCTGCAGCAGCTGCCCACCATCCTGGCCGAGGCCGTGAAGCCGATGGAGAACATCGACTCCATCCGCATCGTCCAGGTCAGCGGCATGCCGGGGCAGGGCGGCGCGGAGGGGGGCGGTTCCGGCGGCGCGACCTTCCCCGAGCAGGTCATGAACTCGGCGCTGCAGTACCAGATCGCCAAGCCCATCGTCGACGCCGTCATGCAGGATGCCGGCCTGTCCAACCAGGGCATCACCGGCATGGCGCAGAACCTGGCGGCCATGCTCAAGCCGCCAGCACAGGTGGCCCCGGCTGCCGAGTAGTCCAGGTATCCGGGCCGAGCGCCGGGCCGCCCCAAACCGGCCCGGCTGGCGGTGTGCACGCGGCTCAATGCCGCGTGTATCGCCGCCCTCTCGGGGGCTGAGGCCGGACACGGCGAGTCCCGAGGACTCGTCGCGCCTGCCGAAGAGCAGCCGCTCCGTCGGCGACGCGCTCTGCAAGACCGACCAGGCGTGCGCCGCGTTCAGCGGCGCGCGGCTGGGCGAGGGGCGTTCGTGTAGTCGGCCGGCGGCTTCATCAGTGCCGGGTCGGGTTCACCGCGCCTGATCTTCTCCAGCCGGTAGTTCTGCTCGCCCATGCGCGGGTCGGCGTCGCGGCTCTGTACGGTCAGCATCAACTCCGGCGAGCGCCAGACCTCGCGGCTGCTGACGATGGGCTTCTCGTTGCCGATCCGGCCGGCCTCGATGGTCCAGGTCGTGCGCTCGCCGGTGACCTTGACGCCGTCGATCTCCCGGGGCGGCAGCGCCGTGGTCGTGCCGCCCCCGCGGGGCAGCAGCGTGAGGCCCTGTAGCAGCGGAGCCGGCGGCTGTGGCGGCGTCGGGACGGCCATCGGCGCCGGCAGCGCGGGCAGGGCCGGCAGCTCGCTGGCGCGGATGATGCGCAGCTCACGCCGCCTCTCCACGGCGCTGGCGCCGGGGCTCGGCGGCTCGGCCATTTCACGTTCGATGACGATGCCGGGTTCGCCCGCCAGCGTGCGGGCGCGCACGCGGTCGGCATCCGCGGTGCGCGCCCGCTCGGCCACCTGCGCGCCCCACTCCTTCCAGCGCGCGGCCTGCTCCTTCATGCGCTCGCCCCAGTCCTGCATCGAGGCCTGCCAGGCGGCGTGGGCGGCCGTGTCGGCGCCGGGCGTCCAGCTCACCGAGCCGCGCAGCCGCTGCATGCGCTTCTCGTCCGGGTGGATGAGCCAGCTCTCGCGCGCCACCGGGTCGTTCAGGTAGACGACCCGCGGGGCGCCCTCGCGCTGCATTTCGCGGCGCGTGCGGCCCTCGCCGTCGCGGCAGAGCTGGCTCTCCTGCTTGCGCACGATGCGGTTGCCGTCGGCGAGCTGCTGCACGCTCTCGTGCACGGCCGTGGCGCAGTAGGGCGCGCCACGCACGACGCGCTCGCCCTCCAGCTCGCGGCCGGCAAAGGCCAGGGCCTGCTCGCCCAGCGCGATGCGCACGGGCAGGTCGGACAGCGCCAGCTGCACGTGGCGCGTGACGTCGCGGTCGGCTTGCTGCGTGGCGGCCGCGGCCGTCAGCGAGGCGCCCAGGGCGCACAGCGCCAGGCCGGTCAGGGGTGTCTTCATGTCGTTCTCCGTCGTCAACAACTCAGTTCAGGATGCGCACGGCCAGCACCTGGCCGCCCGGATCCAGCATCAGCTCGGCGCGCACCGTCTCGTCGGCGCGCGCGGCATCGAAGGGCAGGCCCAGCAGGGCCAGGCGCTCGCGCGGCAGCTCGGCGGGCTGCAGCCAGACGGCGCCGCCGCGTCCGGCCGCCAGGGCCTGGCGCAGCTCGCCGTCGGGCACCAGCGCGATGAAGCCGCTGCCGTCTGGGGCGGCCTGGGCCGCCTGGGTGCCCGGGGGGTCCAGCAGCAGCAGGGCGCTCAGCAGCACGGCGGCCGTGCCGCCCAGGGCACCGCTGCCCCAGGCCAGGCGGCGCAGCCAGCGCGGCTGGTGGGCCTCGGCCGTCTCGGCCATCTCGGTGGCGCGGCGGCGCGCGCGCAGCAGGCGTTGTTCGCTGCTGAGGCTGGCCAGCAGCGCGGCGTCCTGCGCGGCGCCGGGCTGCAGCCGGGCGAATTCCGCGCGCGCCGGCAGCAGCCAGGCGGGGGTGTCGTCGTCGATCTTGCTCATGGTCGTTCTCCCACGGCCAGCAGGTCGGCCAGGCGCTGGCGGGCGCGGTGCAGCCGGGTGCGCAGCACGTCCACGCTGACGCCGGCAATCGCGGCGGCGTCTTCGTAGCTGCGCTCCTGCAGGTCCACCAGCACGATGGCCTCGCGCTGCGGCCAGCTCAGGCGCCGGATGGCGGCCCACAGCCCTTGCTGCTGCTGGGCCTGGTTCAGGCGTGCATCGCTGGCGGGCATCGCATGGGCGGCGTCGTCCGTCTCCAGCGCGTCGTCCAGCGGCACATGGCGTCGCGCGTCGCGCCATTGGTTCAGCAGCTGATGGCGGGCCATGCCGGCGAGGTAGGCGCCCAGCGAGCCGCGGCCGGCCTGGTAGGCCTGCGGGCCGCGCAGCAACTGCGCGAAGGCCTCCTGCACGGCGTCCAGCGCCGCCGCTTCGTCACCCGCCAGCGCGAGCGCGTAGCGGTAGACCGAGCCGCTCTCGCGCCGGTAGACCAGCGCCAGCGCGTCGGCGTCGCCATCGGCCAGGCGGGCCAGCAGTGCGGCCTCCTCGCCCGTGGCGGACGACGCCGGGCCGACAAAGCCGAGGCGGGTGAGCCAGCTCATGCCGGGGTACATGGTGAAGGGGCCTGCAGTGCTTGCATGCACCTATTGAGCGCGAGCCGGCCTGGGCGTTACTCCGGACAAACCCGCCGTCACTTCCGGCAGGGGGGCGGAGCGGGGCGGCATCATGCTCGCAACCTCGCTCCGGAGCGCCCGCATGCTGAAACTGCAAGGCCTTGACCACCTCGTGCTGCGCGTCGTCGACCTCGACGCCATGCTGCGCTTCTATGTCGACGTGCTGGGCTGCAGCGTCGAGCGCCGTCAGGACGAGATCGGCCTGGTGCAGCTGCGCGCTGGCCGCTCGCTGATCGACCTCGTGCCGGTGGACGGCCAGCTGGGCCGCATGGGCGGCGCGGCGCCGGGCGCGCAGGGGCGCAACCTGGACCACTTCTGCCTGCGCGTCGAGCCCTTCGACGAGGCCGCCATCCGCGCCCATCTCGCGGCGCAGGGCGTGGATGCCGGCAGGACCGAGAGCCGCTACGGCGCCGAGGGCGAGGGGCCGTCCCTCTATCTGGGCGACCCCGAGGGCAACGTCGTCGAGCTCAAGGGCCCGCCGGGGCCGCTGCCATGAAGCCGCTGACCCGCGCCGTCCTCCGGGGCGGCCTGCTGGCGGGCGGCGGCGACCCGGTCTTTGCGCCGAGCTGCCTGCGACGCGGCGGCTCGCGCCGCTGAGCGGGGCTTGCGGTAGGTCAAGGCCTGCGCCCGCCGGCCGCAGCAGCATGGGGGCGAGCCATCCCAGGAGCCCCGCATGAGTACCGACTACCGCGCGCTTTCGAGCGAAATTTCCCAGACGCTGGCCCAGCTGCGCGCCGACGTCCCCGACGTCCTGCGCGGCTTCGGCGCGCTGTCCCAGGCAGCGTTGCGCGAAGGCGCGCTCGACCGCAAGACCAAGGAGCTGATCGCCATGGCCATCGGCATCGCGGCGCGTTGCGATGCCTGCCTGGCCTTCCATGCCGAGGCACTGGTCCGGCTGGGCTGCAGGCGCGCCGAGTTCGAGGAGATGCTGGCCGTCAGCGTCTACATGGGCGGCGGGCCGTCGCTGATGTATGCCGCCCGTGCCCTCGATGCCTTCGAGCAGTGCGGTGGCGACCATGCGCGACAAGGCGCAGCCGCGCAGACCGCCTGACCCGGCCCCTCCTTGCAAAATGGCGGGCACCATGCCTGCCCTGCCCACCAAGCTGCCCAACACCGGCACCACCATCTTCACCGTCATGTCGGCGCTGGCCGCCGAGCATGGCGCCGTCAACCTCGGCCAGGGCTTCCCGGATTTCGCCGCCGACCCGGCCCTGCTGCAGGCCGTCACCGCCGCGATGGCCGCCGGCCACAACCAGTACCCGCCGATGACCGGCGTGCCGGCGCTGCGCCAGGCCGTGGCGGGCAATCTCAATGCGCGCCACGGCTCGGCCTATGACGCCGACCGCGATGTCACGATCACGGCCGGCGGCACGCAAGGCCTGTTCACGGCGCTGCAATGCTGCGTCGGCGTGGGCGATGAGGTCCTCATCATCGAGCCGGCCTACGACAGCTACGACCCCGCCATCCGCCTGGCCGGCGCCGTGCCGGTGGGCGTGCCGACGACGGCGGACTACCGCATCGACTGGAGCGCCGTGCGCGCCGCCCTCACGCCGCGCACTCGGGCGCTGGTGCTGAACACGCCGCACAACCCCAGCGGCCGCATCGCCACCGCGGATGACCTGCGCGAACTGGAGCGGCTGGCCGGGCAGCACGACCTCTTCGTCATCAGCGACGAGGTCTACGAGCACATGGTGTTCGACGGCGCGGCGCACGAGAGCGTGGCGCGCCATCCGGCCTTGCGCGAGCGCAGCTTCCTCGTCGGCAGCTTTGGCAAGACCTTCCACGTGACGGGCTGGAAGGTGGGCTTCGTCGCCGCGCCGCCGGCGCTGAGCGCGGCCTTCCGGCGCCTGCACCAGTACACCGTGTTCACGGTGCACACGCCCACCCAGCACGCGCTGGCGGCCTACCTGGCCGACCCGGCGCCCTGGGCCGGCCTGAGCGGCTTCTACCAGGCCAAGCGCGACGCCTTCCGCGCGGCGCTCGCGGCCACGCCGCTGAAGCTGCTGCCCTGCGAGGGCACCTACTTCCAGACGGTGGACTACAGCGCCGTGTCCGACCTGCCGGAACTGGATTTCGCGAAGTGGCTGACCACCGAGATCGGCGTCGCGGCCATTCCGCTGTCGGTCTTCTACCAGCAGCCGCAGCAGCGCGGCCATGTGCGCTTCTGCTTCGCGAAGCGGGACGAGACGCTGGCGGAGGCGGCGCGGCGGCTGGCCAGGCTGGGCTGACGCTCAGGCCTCCGGTCGCAGCGGGCAGTTCGCGCCGGTCTCCGGCGTGTCGGCCAGCCGGGTCGCCAACTGGGCACGCAGGCTCTGCAGCGCCACGATGCGCGCGTCGATGTCGGCCAGCTTGCGTGCCAGCGTCGCCCGCAGCGCCGGGCCGGTGTCCTCGCCCTGGGTGAGCAAGGGCAGGTCCGCCGCGATCTCGGCCAGCGTGAAGCCCAGCTGCTGCGCCGTGCGGACGTAGCCCAGCCACTGCACGGCTTCCTCGGGGTAATGGCGGTAGCCGTTGTCGCTGCGGCGGGTCTGCAGCAGGCCGCGCTTCTCGTAGAAGCGCAGGCTGTCGCGGCTCAGGCCGGTCAGCGTGGAGAGAGTGCCGATGCGCATGGGAGGTTGAAAGTGCTTGACCCTGGAGTGTGGTCCAGGCTTGAGCATGCCGGCACTTCAACCCTGGCCGTTTCGTGACCCTGCATGCCCACCTTCAGCAGCCCCCGCTTTCTTCGCGTCGTCTGGTTCAGCGCGCTGTACGACCTGATCCTCACCGCGCCGTTCGCCACGCCGTGGACTTTCGAGCTCAACCGCCTGCAGTTCAGTGAGCTCAACCAGGCGCTGGGCGGCCCGGCGCTGCCGGCCTTCGGCCCGGTGCAGATGCTGTTCGCGCTGCTGATGGGCAGCATCGTGCTGGTCTGGTCGGTGCTGCGGCTGCGCGGGCCGACGGTGCAGCTTGGCCGCTACGACGGGGCCGGGCGGCTGCTGTTCAGCCTGTGGATGGCCTGGGCCTGGAGCCAGGGTGGCCTGCCGGTGCTGCTGCTGTTCCTGCTGCCCGAGCTGGCCTGGGGGGTGGTGCAGTTGTGGCCGGTCAAGGACCGCTGAGCGTTCGGCATGGCGCAACCGAGCTTTCGGCGCGCCGCCCAAAGCCCATGCGGGCGAGACGCGAACGGTGCCGTGGCTGAAAATCACGGCTTTCCCGATTCGCCCACCGCAGGCCCCGCCATGCCCACCTACCGCTCCAAGACCTCCACAGCCGGCCGCAACATGGCCGGCGCCCGCTCGCTGTGGCGCGCCACGGGCATGAAGGACGATGACTTCTCCAAGCCCATCATCGCGGTGGTCAATTCCTTCACCCAGTTCGTGCCCGGCCACGTGCACCTGAAGGACCTGGGGCAGCTGGTGGCCCGCGAGATCGAGGCCGCGGGCGGCGTGGCCAAGGAGTTCAACACCATCGCCGTGGACGACGGCATCGCCATGGGCCACGACGGCATGCTGTATTCGCTGCCCAGCCGCGACATCATTGCCGACTCGGTCGAGTACATGGTCAACGCCCATTGCGCCGACGCGATGGTGTGCATCTCCAACTGCGACAAGATCACCCCCGGCATGCTGATGGCCGCGATGCGCATCAACATCCCGGTGATCTTCGTCTCGGGCGGCCCGATGGAGGCCGGCAAGGTGCGCCTGGCGGTGCCGGGCACCGGCAAGATCGAGATCAAGAAGCTGGACCTGATCGACGCGATGGTCATGGCCGCCGACAGCAAGGTCAGCGACGCCGACCTCGCCGAGGTCGAGCGCTCGGCCTGTCCCACCTGCGGCAGCTGCTCGGGCATGTTCACCGCCAATTCGATGAACTGCCTGACCGAGGCGCTGGGCCTCTCGCTGCCGGGCAACGGCACCGTCGTCGCGACGCACGCGGACCGCGAGGCCCTGTTCAAGCAGGCCGGCCGCACCGTCGTCGAGCTGTGCCGCCGCTACTACGAGCAGGACGATGAGAGCGTGCTGCCGCGCGCCATCGGCAAGAAGGCCTTCGAGAACGCGATGGCGCTGGACATCGCGATGGGCGGCTCCACCAACACCATCCTGCACATCCTCGCCACTGCGCAGGAGGCCGGGATCGCGTTCGACATGACCGACATCGACCGCCTGTCGCGCGACGTGCCGCAGCTGTGCAAGGTGGCGCCCAACACCAACAAGTACCACATCGAGGACGTGCACCGCGCCGGCGGCATCATGGCCATCCTGGGCGAGCTGGACCGCGCCGGCAAGCTGCACACCGACACGCCCACGGTGCACGCGAAGACGATGAAGGACGCGCTGGACCAGTGGGACATCGCCCGCGCGCCCAGCGATGCGGTCAAGACCTTCTACATGGCCGGTCCGGCCGGCATCCCGACGCAGACGGCCTTCAGCCAGAACACCCGCTGGCCCAGCCTGGACACCGACCGCGCCGAAGGCTGCATCCGCTCGGTCGAGCACGCCTTCAGCAGGGAAGGCGGCCTGGCCGTGCTGCGCGGCAACATCGCGCTCGACGGCTGCGTCGTGAAGACGGCCGGCGTGGACGACGCGCTGCTCGTCTTCGAAGGCCCGGCCCACGTGGTCGAGAGCCAGGACGAGGCGGTCGCCAACATCCTGGACGACAAGGTCAAGGCCGGCGACGTGGTGGTGGTGCGCTACGAGGGCCCCAAGGGCGGCCCCGGCATGCAGGAGATGCTCTACCCGACCAGCTACATCAAGTCCAAGGGCCTGGGCAAGGCCTGCGCGCTGCTGACCGACGGCCGTTTCTCCGGCGGCACCTCGGGCCTGTCCATCGGCCACTGCTCGCCGGAAGCGGCGGCCGGCGGCGCGATCGGCCTGGTCCGCAACGGCGACCGCATCCGCATCGACATCCCGAACCGCACGATCGACGTGCTGGTCAGTGACGAGGAGCTCGCCCGGCGCCGCGCCGAGCAGGACGCGAAGGGCTGGAAGCCGGTGGAGGCCCGGCCCCGCAAGGTGTCCGCGGCACTGAAGGCCTATGCGCTGCTGGCGACGTCAGCGGACAAAGGGGCGGTGCGCGACCTGAGCCAGCTCGAAGGCTGAGCCGGCGCCGCGTTGCTTGGCGCTCAATAATCAGGCCTCGTTCTCATCGAGGAGTCCGTGATGAAGACTGCAGCAATCGTGTTCGCCGCACTGGCCGCGACGGCCGCGCTGGCGGCTGGCCCTGCTCGGGCCGCCGACGTGGGCGTGTCCATCAGCATCGGCCAGCCCGGCTTCTACGGCCAGATCGACATCGGCAACATGCGGCCGCAGGTGATCTACCCGCAGCCGGTCATCATCCAGCGCGTCGCCGCGCCGCCGCCGCCCCTGTACCTGCGCGTGCCGCCGGGCCACGAGAAGAACTGGGCCAAGCACTGCAGGAAGTACGACGCCTGCGGCCGCCCGGTCTACTTCGTGAGGGGCGACTGGTACGAGCGCGAATACGTGCCCCGCTACCGCGACCACTACGACCGCGAGCGCGGCGGCTGGCGCGACGACGACGGCCCGCGCGGGCGCGACGACGACCGGGGCCGCGGTCGCGGCCGCGGCCATGACAAGGACGACGACAAGGGCCGCGGGCGCGGCAATGGGCACGGGCACGGCAAGGACTGAGCGCAGGGCGTAGAGCTTGCGCGCAAAAAGAAAAGCCCGCCTGGATTCACCGGGGCGGGCTTTGTCGTTGATGGGTGTCGGTCAGGCGTTCCGCCCGCCCGCTCCATGCCTCGCCCCGCGAGACGGGTCGAGTCCTTCGCGAGGCGTCGTGAAGTCCTCAGGACTTCACTCGGTCCACGCTCAGCATCGCCTGCAACAGCACATTGCACCCCGCCTCGATGTGCTCCGGCGTGGCGTCCTCGATCTCGTTGTGGCTGATGCCGTCCTTGCAGGGAATGAAGATCATGCCGGCCGGGGCCAGGCGGGCCATGTAGACGGCGTCGTGGCCGGCGCCTGAGACGGCGCGCATGTTGCTGTAGCCCAGCGTGTCGGCGGCCTTCTGGACGGCGGCGATGCAGTCGGCGTGGAAGGGTTGCGCGGGGTAGGCGCTGACGGGCGTGATCTCGATGGGCAGGCCGCTTTCCTGCGACAGCTTCGCGGCCACCGCGCGGATGTCGGCGTCCATCGCCTCGCACAGCGCATCGGTCGCGTTGCGCAGGTCGATGCTGAACTTCACGCGGCCCGGGATGACGTTGCGGCTGTTGGGGTGCACCTGCACCATGCCCACCGTGCCGCGGCCATGCGGCGGGTGGCGGTGGGCGCAGGCGACGACCTCCTGCATCAGCCTGGTGGCCACCTGCAGCGCGTCGCGGCGCAATGCCATCGGCGTGGGGCCGGCGTGGGCCTCCATGCCGGTGACGACGCAGTCGTACCAGCGGATGCCCAAGACTCCGGTGACGACGCCGATGGTCTTGTCATGGTCTTCCAGCACCGGGCCTTGCTCGATGTGGGTCTCGAAGTAGGCGCCGATGGGGTGGTCGCCCGGGACCTGCTCGCCGATGTAGCCGATGCGCTCCAGCTCGCCCTTCACCGTCTTGCCCTCGGTGTCGGTGGCGGCGTAGGCGTGCTCCAGTGTGAAGGCCTGGGCGAACACGCCCGAGCCCATCATGACGGGCACGAAGCGCGAGCCTTCTTCGTTCGTCCAGAACGCGACCTCGATGGGCGCCTCGGTTTCGATGCCATGGTCGTTCAGCGTGCGCACGACCTCGATGCCGGCCAGCACGCCGTAGTTGCCGTCGAACTTGCCGCCGGTGGGCTGGGTGTCGATGTGGCTGCCGGTCATGATGGGGGGCAGGCTGTCGTTGCGGCCCGGCCGGCGCATGAAGCCGTTGCCGATCTGGTCGATCGTCACCGTCATGCCGGCCTCGCGCGCCCAGTGCGTGACGAGGTCGCGGCCCTGCTTGTCGAGGTCGGTCAGCGTCAGGCGGCACACGCCGCCCTTGTCGGTGGCGCCGATCTGCGCCAGCTCCATCAGCGAGTCCCAGAGGCGCTGGCCGTTGATGCGGAGCTTCGTGATGTCGGGTTGGGTGGCGGGCATGTCCATGACGAGTCCTTTCAGCGCGCGACGGCGGTGGGCGCGAGGTCGGCCGAGCGCTTGATGGCGGCGTCGAACTGCGGGCCGAAGGGCGGGCGCTTCAGGTAGCGGCCCGTGCCCGGCTCGGCGCGCAGCTCGCCGCGCGCGAACACGATGCGGCCCTGGCTGATGGTGTGGCTGGGCACGCCGCGCACGGTGCGGCCCTCGAAGATGTTGAAGTCGTTCCTGGAGAACTGGGTCCTGGCGGACAGCGTCTTGGTGCCGGCCGGGTCCCACAGCACCAGGTCGGCATCGGCGCCCTCTTTGATGACGCCCTTGCGCGGGTACATGTTGAACAGCCTGGCCGCGTTGGCGGAGGTGATGGCGACGAACTCGCTGGGCGTGAGCCGCCCGGAGTTGACGCCGGCATCCCACAGCACGGCCATGCGCTCCTCGACGCCGCCGCAGCCGTTCGGGATCTTGGCGAAGTTGTCGAGGCCTGCGGCCTTCTGGCTCGCGCAGAAGGTGCAGTGGTCGGTCGCCGTCGTGTGCAACTGGCCGCTCTGCAGGCCGCGCCACAGGAACTCCTGGTGGATCTTGGGGCGGAAGGGCGGGCTCATCACATAGGCCGCGGCCTTGGCGAAATCGGGGTCGCGGTAGACGCTGTCGTCGATCAGCAGATGCCCGGCCAGCACCTCGCCATAGACGCGCTGGCCACGGGCTCGCGCACGGGCAATGGCCTCGGCGCTTTCGATGCAGCTGACATGCACGATGTAAATGGGCACGCCCAGCACGTCGGCGATGGCGATGGCGCGGTTGGCGGCCTCGCCCTCGACCATCGGCGGGCGCGACATCGGGTGGCCCTCGGGGCCGGTGATGCCCATCTTGGCGACCTCGGCCTGCAGCAGGTAGACCAGCTCGCCGTTCTCGGCATGCACGGTGGGCATGGCGCCGAGTTCGAGCGCACGCTTGAAGCTGTTCACCAGCGTCTCGTCGTCGCACATGATGGCGTTCTTGTAGGCCATGAAATGCTTGAAGCTGTTCACGCCCTCCTCGCGCACGAGGGTGCCCATGTCGTCGCTGACCGACTTGTCCCACCAGGTCACGGCCACGTGGAAGGCGTAGTCGGCCGCGCTTTTCTCGGCCCAGCCGCGCCAGGTGCGGTAGGCGTCCATCAGCGGCTGCTGCGGATTGGGGATGACGAAGTCGATGATGCTGGTCGTGCCCCCGGCCAGCGCCGCGGCGGTGCCGGTGAAGAAGTCGTCCTGCGTGACCGTGCCCATGAAGGGCAGCTGCATGTGGGTGTGCGGGTCGATGCCGCCGGGCAGGAGGTACTGGCCCGTGCCGTCGAGCGTCGTCGTGCCGGCCGGGGCCTCGGCGGCGGCGCGCTCGCCGAGGGCGGCGATGCGGCCGTCCACGCAGAGCACATCGGTGCGGGATTCGGCGTCGGCATTGACGACGACGGCACCGCGGATCAACAGAGAACTCATGTCGCGCTCCTCGTGAGCGGTTGGGGTTGGGCCTTGCCGGCCATCAGCACGCCGTAGACGATGGCGGCGAGGGCCAGGCCGGCGAACCAGGCGTAGGTGTAGACGGCCTTGAAGGCGGCGCCCACCTCGGGGAAGGCGGCCGGGAATGCAGCGTGCAGGAAGCCCGGGATGTTGGGCGCCACGCCCACGGCAAAGGCGATGACGGCCGCCATGTTCCAGCCGCCGCGGTAGCTGTAGCGGCCGCCTTCGCGGTAGAGGTCTTCGACGACCAGCTCGGTCTTGCGCAGCAGGTAGTAGTCGACGATCAGGATGCCGGCCACCGGCCCCAGCAGCGCCGAGTAGCCGATCAGCCAGGTGAAGATGTAGCCCTCGGTGGAGGCCAGGATCTTCCACGGCATCATCGCGATGGCGATGCCGGCGGTGATGATGCCGCCGAGCTTGTAGCTGACCTTGCCCGGCGCGAGCGCCGAGAAGTCGTAGGCCGGGCCGACGAGGTTGGCGGCGAGGTTGACGCTGACGGTGTCGATCAGCAGCACGATGAGCGCGATGAGCACCGCGGCGCCCGTCATGCGGGCTGCCAGGTCCACCGGGTCCCACAGCGCCTTGCCGTAGATGACGACGGTGGCCGACGTGACGAACACCGCCAGCGCCGCCAGCAGCCCCATCGGCAGCGGCAGGCCGATGGCCTGGCCGACGAGCTGGTCGCGCTGCGTCTTCGCGAAGCGGGTGAAGTCGGGGATGTTCAGCGCGAGGGTCGCCCAGAAACCCACCATCGCCGTCAGCGATGGCCAGAACACGGCCGCGAACTGGCCGGCCTTCTGGCCGCCTTCGACGAACTGAGATGGCTGATCCAGGATGGGGCCGAAGCCGCCGGCCTTGTCCCAGGCCCACCACAGCAGCACGAAGCAGATGACGATCTTGAGCGGCGCCGTCCAGGTCTCGAGCTTGCGGATGGCTTCGATGCCATGCACGACGAACCAGAACTGCAGCGCCCAGAAGGCCAGGAAGCAGGCGAGCTGCGCCGCATTGATGCCCAGGCCCGGCAGCGGGTCGCCGGACAGCGGGTGGCCCATCAGCACGCCGACCAGCGTGTAGATCATCTGCCCACCGAACCAGGTCTGGATGCCGTACCAGCCGCAGGCCACCAGCGCCCGCAGCAGCGCCGGCAGCCGGGCGCCCCGCGTGCCGAAGGAAGCCCGCGCCAGCACGGCATACGGGATGCCGTACTTGGCGCCCGCGTGGCCGATCAGCAGCATGGGCACCAGCACGATCAGGTTGCCCAGGAACACCGTGCCCACCGCCTGGCCCCAGCTCATGCCCGACTCGATGAGGCTGGCCGCCAGCGTGTAGGCCGGGATGCACATGACCATGCCCACCCACAGCGCGGCGAAGTGCCACCAGCGCCACGTTCGCTGAGCCGCCGTCGTCGGGATGAGGTCAGGATTGCTCAGCGAGGGGTCGGTCATGTTGCTTCCTGTTGCTCAGTAGTGCATGTCGCGTGGGCGGGCCGAGCGCCGGGCCGCTCCCAAGCCGGCCCGCGTTGGGCGATGTGCTTGTGGCTCGAGGCCACAAGCATCGCCGTCCCCGCGGGGGACCGACCAGGCTTGCCTGCGTGCAGCAAGGCAAGATTGGGCGAGGGGCTCACGTGTTCTGCGGGAAGGCAAATTGCGGGCCCTTGGGCGTCGAGTCCGGCCAGCGCTGCATGACGGCCTTGTGCTTGGTGTAGAAGCGCACAGCCTCGGGCCCGTAGGCGTGGTGGTCGCCGAACAGGCTGCGCTTCCAGCCGCCGAAGCTGTTGAAGGCCATGGGCACCGGCAGCGGCACGTTGACGCCCACCATGCCGACCTGGATGTGGTGCACGAACTCGCGCGCCACATGGCCGTCGCGCGTGAAGATGGCCACGCCGTTGGCGTACTCGTTGGCCTCGATGAGGGCGATGGCGGCGGCCAGGTCCGGCACGCGCACCACGCACAGCACCGGGCCGAAGATCTCTTCCGTGTAGCAGCTCATGTCGGCGCTGACGCCGTCCAGGATGGTGCCGCCAACAAAGAAGCCGTCTTCATGGCCCGGCACGCGGTAGCCGCGGCCATCGACCACCGCGGTGGCGCCGGCCGCCACGCCTTCGGCTATCAGCCGCTCCACGCGCTGCTGCGCCGCCCGCGTGATCAGCGGGCCCATCTCGGCGCCGGCCTGGTGGCCCTCGGCGATCTTCAGCGCCTTGACCTTGGGTGCGAGCGCGGCGACGAGCTTGTCGCCCACGTCGCCCACCGCGACGGCCACCGAGATGGCCATGCAGCGCTCGCCGGCCGAGCCATAGGCTGCGCCCATCAGCGCGTCGACGGCGCCGTCCAGGTCGGCGTCGGGCATGACGACCATGTGGTTCTTGGCGCCGCCCAGCGCCTGTACGCGTTTGCCGAAGGACGAGCCGACCTTGTAGATGTGCTCGGCCACCGGCGTGGAGCCGACGAAGCTGACCGCCGCGATGCCGGGGTGGGCCAGGATGGCGTCGACGATGTCCTTGTCACCCTGGATGACGCTGAAGATGCCGTCCGGGAGGCCGGCCTCCTTCAGCCACTTCGCCATCAGCAGCGACGCGCTCGGGTCGCGCTCGCTGGGCTTGAGGATGAAGGCATTGCCGCAGCCGATGGCGATGGGGTACATCCACATCGGCACCATGGCCGGGAAGTTGAACGGCGTGATGCCGGCCACCACGCCCAGCGGCTGGCGCATGCTCCAGGCGTCCATGCCGCGGGCGATCTGCTCGGTGTACTCGCCCTTGAGCAGCTGCGGCATGGCGGTGGCGAACTCGACGACCTCGATGCCGCGCGCCACCTCGCCCAGTGCGTCGGGCAGCGTCTTGCCATGCTCGCGCACCAGGGCCTCGGCGAGTTCCTCGCGCCTGTCCTGCAGCAGGGTCAGGTACTTGAACAGCACGCGGGCGCGCGCCAGCGGCGGGGTCTGGCTCCAGGCCTTGGCGGCTTTTGTCGCGCTGGCGACGGCGGCGTCCAGGTCGGCCACGCTGCCCAGCAGCAGCTGGCCCTGCACGGCGCCGGTGGCCGGGTTGTGGATGTCTTGCCTGCGGTCGCCGGAACCGGGGCTGACCGCGCCGTTGATCCAGTGGCCCACTTCGTAGTGACTCATCGCATGTCCTTCAGGCGCAGCTCTGGCGCATGGGGTTGTTCGGATGCGTGGTCCAGTTGGCGTAGGAGCCGTCGATGACGCGGCCGGTGCGCAAGTCGGTCTCGCCCGGCTGGAGGGCACGCATCGTGATGGTGCCAGGGACGGGGCAGATCGACACGCACAAGTTGCAGCCGACACACTCGGCTTCGTTGACGTGGAAGTGGCGCTTGCCGTCCTTGGTGGCCCAGATGGCCTGGTGCGAGGTGTCTTCGCACACCACGTGGCAGCGGCCGCACTGGATGCATGTCCCTTGGTCGATGACGGCCTTGTCGACGTGGTTGAGGTTGAGCTGGTTCCAGTTCCTGACCGTGGGAACTGCCTTGCCTTCAAAGGCCTTCAGGTTGGCGTAACCCTTCTCGTCCATGAAGCTGGACAGGCCCGAGCACAGGTCCTGCACGATCTTGAAGCCGTAGACCATGGCGGCGGTGCAGACCTGCACGGTGCCGCAGCCCATCGCGATGAACTCGGCCGCGTCGCGCCAGGTGGTGATGCCGCCTATGCCCGAGATGGGCAGGCCGGCCGTGGCGGCGTCGCGGGCGATCTCGGCCACCATGTTCAGCGCGATGGGCTTGACGGCCGGGCCGCAATAGCCGCCGTGCGAGCCCAGGCCGTCGGTGACCGGGCTCATGGTCATGCGGTCCAGGTCCACGCCCATCACGGAGTTGATGGTGTTGATGAGGCTGACCGCGTCCGCGCCGCCGGCCTTGGCCGCGCGCGCCGGGAAGCGCACGTCGGTGATGTTGGGCGTCAGCTTGACGATGACGGGCAGCCTGGTGTGCAGCTTGCACCATTCGGTGACCTGCTGGATGTACTCCGGCACCTGGCCCACGGCCGAGCCCATGCCGCGCTCGCTCATGCCGTGCGGGCAGCCGAAGTTCAGCTCCACGCCATCGGCGCCGGTGTCGGCCACGCGCGCCAGGATGCTCTTCCAGCTTTGCTCGTTCACCGGCACCATCAGCGAGACGATCATGGCCCGGTCGGGGAAGTCGCGCTTCACGCGGCGGATCTCGTCCAGGTTGACCTGCAGCGGCCGGTCGGAGATCAGCTCGATGTTGTTGAAGCCGATGACGCGGCGGTCCTGGCTCCACAGCGTGGCATAGCGCGGGCCGTTGACGTTGACGACCGGCGGGTCCTCGCCGAGCGTCTTCCACACCACGCCGCCCCAGCCGGCCTCGAAGGCGCGGCGTACGTTGACCTCCTTGTCGGTCGGCGGGGCCGAGGCGAGCCAGAAGGGGTTGGGGCTCTTGATGCCCAGGAAATCGGTGCTGAGGTCAGCCATGGGTGGCCTCCTGGTCGAAGTGGCGGGCGGAGCCCAGGCCCAGGGCGCGGTCGATGGCGATGGCCGCGCGCTTGCCGTGCTCGACGGCCTCCACGGTCAGGTCCCTGCCACCGGCGCGGCAGTCACCGCCGGCCCAGACGCGGGCCCGGCTGGTCTGGCCGTCGGCGTCGGTCTTGATGCGGCCCGACTGCAGATCGAGCGCCGAGCCGGCGGGCTCGGTCTCGTAGGTCTGGCCGATGGCGCGCAGCACCAGGTCGGCTTCGAGGAAGAACTGCTCGCCGGTGTCGACCAGCCTGCCGCCTTCGAGCCGGGTCGCCGCGAAGCGCATGCCGCGCAGCGCGCCACCATCGGCCTCGACGGCCAGCGGGCGCGCCCAGCAGCGGATGGTGACGCCATGGGTCTGTGCCCAGTGCTGCTCGTGCGTGGACGCGGACAGGCCGTCCATGCCGCGGCGGTAGACCATCGTCACTGCTTCAGCGCCCAGCAGCTTGCTCTGCACGGCCGCATCCACGGCCGTCATGCCACCGCCGATGACGACGACGCGGCGGCCCACCGGCACGATCTCGGGCGCGCTCTGGCGCAGCTCGGCGATGAAGTCCACCGCGTCGCGCAGGCCGGGCAGCTGCGGCTCGGCGATGCCCAGCGCGTTGACGCCCTGCAGGCCCAGGCCGAGGAAGACGGCGTCGTACTCGGCCAGCAGGCCGTCGAGCGTGATGTCACGGCCGAGCCGGCAGTTCAGCCGCAGCGTGATGCCGCCGATGGACAGCAGCCAGTCGATCTCCTTTTGCGCGAAGCCGCCCGCGACCTTGTAGGTGGCCAGGCCGTATTCGTTCAGGCCGCCGAGCTTGGCCGCGGCGTCGAACAGCACCACGTCATGCCCGCGCCAGGCCAGCCCGTGGGCCGCGGCGAGGCCGGCCGGGCCGGCGCCGACGACCGCCACCCGCTTGCCCGTGGGCATGCCGCGCTGGAACAGCGGCTTGCCGGGGTTGGCCAGATGGCCTTCGACGGCGTAGCGCTGCAGCAACCCGATCTCCACCGGCTTGCTCTCGTGGCTGTTGCGCACGCAGGCCTGCTCGCACAACACCTCGGTGGGGCAGACGCGGGCGCACATGCCGCCCAGCGGATTGGCCGTCAGGATGGCCTCGGCCGCGCCGCGCACGTTGTCCTGCGCCACGCGCTGGATGAAGCTCGGGATGTCGATGCCGGTGGGGCAGGCCGTCTGGCAGGGCGCATCGAAGCAGTAGTAGCAGCGCTCCGCCTCGATCAACGCCTGCGAGCGGTTCAGTGGCGGATGGGCGTCCCCAAAATTGCGGGCATAGTCGTCCGGCCCGAGCCGGCCTGATTTCAAATCTGCAAGATCCACGGGAGCCTCCCTGGAGAAACGGGCAAACATTACTACCCCGTAAAACTTGACCGAAGCGTAAAAACCCGCAGCCTCGGCCTGGTGCACGGCGCGTCAAAATGCAGCGTATGACCGAGATCGCCCCCGTCACGCGCACGCCGCGCGCGGCCACCCTGCGCAAGCAGGAGGCCATCCTTGCCGAAGCCGAGCGCCAGTTCGCCCGTTTCGGCTTCGAGGGCGTCAGCCTGGACAGCATCGCCGCCATGCTGGACCTGTCCCGCCAGAACCTGCTCTACCACTGGCCCAGCAAGGAAGAGCTCTACCGCGCCGTGCTGGACAGCGTGATGGGCGAGTGGATGGCCAACATGAGCGCCATCGCCGAGGCCGACGAGCCCGCGACCGCCATCCAGACCTATGTCGACGTCAAGCTGCGCTTCAGCCGCGAGCGCCCCAGTGGCAACGCTGTCTTCACGCGCGAGATCATGGCCGGCGCGCCGCGCTACCAGGACGTGCTGAAGGCCCAGGTCATGCCGCTGCTGCATGCCGACGTCGAGCGCTTCGAGCGCTGGGCGGCGGAGGGGCTCATCCAGCGGGTGGACTTCACGCACCTGATGTTCCTGATCTGGTCGTCCACCCAGGCCTATGCCGACTTGGCGCCGCAGTTCGCCCTCTACATGGGCAAGCCGCGGCTGGAGGCGGCCGACTTCGAGGCCGCGCGCGAGCTCATCACCGGCCTGATCTGGCGCAGCCTGGTGATCGCCTGAGCGGCCGGCCGTTGCTCAGAGCCTGAGCAGGGCGTCCAGGTTCACGCGCAGCTTGAGTTCGGCTGGCGCCAGGCTGGCCGTGATACCAGCGGCGAGTCGCGCAGCACCTGGCCGCGCGCGAACAGCAGCTTGCCGCCGGCGTCGAAGACGTCGTAGGGCAGCTTCATGCCCGGCCGCAGCGAGCGGGCCGGCAGAGGAATGAGTCCGAAGGCCATGGGTCCGTGCATTCTGCGTGTGCTTCGGTCCGGTCAAGCCAGGCTTGAGGCCCGGCGAAGGGCCGGCTGCGTAGAATTCCCGGCTCATCCGAGGAGCGCTGCGAGGTCTCGTCCCCAGGCTCGGATCGTTACTCAACGGCGCTCATCGATCCCCCGCGCGAGACGCCATCGATGACCACCCTGCCGCCCCCCCTCAAGCTCTCCGGCCTGGAGCCCGTCGCCATCGACGCTGGCAGCCTGTTCGTCAACATCGGCGAGCGCACCAACGTCACCGGCTCCAAGGCCTTCGCCCGCATGATCCTGGCCGGCCAGTTCGAGCAGGCCCTGGCCGTGGCGCGCCAGCAGGTCGAGAACGGCGCCCAGGTCATCGACATCAACATGGACGAGGCCATGCTGGACAGCCAGGCCGCCATGGTGCGCTTCCTGAACCTGATCGCCGGCGAGCCCGAGATCGCGCGCGTGCCCATCATGATCGACTCGTCCAAGTGGACGGTCATCGAGGCCGGCCTGAAGTGCATCCAGGGCAAGGGCATCGTCAACTCCATCTCGCTGAAGGAGGGCGAGGAGGAGTTCCGCCGCCAGGCCCGGCTGGTGCGCCGCTACGGCGCAGCGGCCGTCGTGATGGCCTTCGACGAGAAGGGCCAGGCCGACACCTTCGCACGCAAGACCGAGATCTGCGCGCGGGCCTACCGCATCCTCGTCGACGAGGTGGATTTCCCGCCCGAGGACATCATCTTCGACCCCAACATCTTCGCCATCGCCACGGGCATCGAGGAGCACGACAACTACGCGGTGGACTTCATCGAGGCCACGCGCTGGATCAAGCAGAACCTGCCCGGCGCCAAGGTGTCGGGCGGCGTGAGCAACGTGTCGTTCAGCTTCCGCGGCAACGAGCCGGTGCGCGAGGCCATCCACACCGTGTTCCTGTATCACGCCATCCAGGCGGGCATGGACATGGGCATCGTCAACGCCGGCATGGTGGGCGTCTACGACGCGCTGGACGCGGAGCTGCGCGAGCGCGTGGAGGACGTGGTGCTGAACCGCCGGCCCCGGCTCGCCGAAGGTGAGCCTCCGATGTCTGCGGGCGAGCGCCTCATCGAGATCGCCGACCGCGCCAAGAGCGCCGGCAAGGACGACTCGGCGCGGCTGGCCTGGCGTGCCGGCGACGTCAACGCGCGGTTGTCGCATGCGCTGGTGCACGGCATCACCGACTTCATCACCGCGGACACCGAGGAAGCCTGGCAGGCCATCAGGGCCACGGGCGGCCGGCCGCTGCACGTCATCGAAGGGCCGCTGATGGCCGGCATGAACGTGGTGGGCGACCTGTTCGGCGCGGGCAAGATGTTCCTGCCCCAGGTGGTCAAGAGCGCCCGCGTTATGAAGCAGGCCGTGGCGCACCTGCTGCCCTACATCGAGGAAGAAAAACGGCTGCTCGTCGAAGGCGGCGGCGACGCCAAACCCAAGGGCAAGATCGTCATCGCCACCGTCAAGGGCGACGTGCACGACATCGGCAAGAACATCGTCACGGTGGTCCTGCAGTGCAACAACTACGAGGTCGTCAACATGGGCGTCATGGTGCCGGCCCAGGACATCCTCAAGAAGGCCAAGGAGGAGGGCGCGGACATCATCGGCCTGTCCGGCCTCATCACGCCGAGCCTGGAAGAGATGCAGCACGTCGCGGCCGAGATGCAGCGCGACGACTACTTCGCATCGCGCCAGATGCCGCTGCTGATCGGCGGCGCCACCACCAGCCGCGTGCACACGGCCGTCAAGATCTCGCCGCACTACGACGGCCCGGTGGTCTACGTGCCCGACGCCTCGCGTGCCGTGGGCGTGTGCACCGAACTGCTCAGCGACGACCGCGCCGCGGCCTACATCGCCGAGCTGAAGGCCGACATCGAGAAGACCCGGGCGCTGCATGCCGGCAAGAAGCAGACGCCACTGGTCACGCTGGCCGCCGCGCGCGCCAACGCCGCCCCGCTGGACCTGCGCCGCGTGGCTCCCGCTCCGAAATTCACCGGCCGCCGCGTGCTGAAGAACCTGGACCTCGCCGAGCTGGCCCGCTACATCGACTGGGGGCCGTACTTCCAGACCTGGGACCTGGCCGGGCCTTATCCCGCCATCCTCGACGACGAGGTCGTGGGCACCGAGGCGCGCAAGGTCTTCGCCGATGCGCAGGCCATGCTGAAGAAGATCATCGACGGCCGCTGGCTGCAGGCGCATGCCGTGTTCGGCCTGTACCCCGCCGCGCGCGTCGCCGAAGACGACATCGCGATCCGCAGCGAGCCGCCCATGGTCTGGCACGGCCTGCGCATGCAGTCCGAGCGGCCGGTTGTGGAAGGCGTGAAGCGCCCGAACCGCTGCCTGTCCGACTTCGTCGCGGAAAGCGGCGACCACGTGGGCCTGTTCGCCGTCACCGCGGGCCTCGGCGTGGACAAGAAGGAAGCCGAGTTCCTCGCCACCCACGATGACTACTCGGCCATCATGCTCAAGGCCCTGGCCGACCGCCTGGCCGAAGCCGCCGCCGAGTGGCTGCACGAGCGCGTGCGCCGCGAGTTCTGGGGCTATGCGCCGGCCGAGGGCCTCAGCAATGAAGCGCTGATCGCCGAGAAATACCAGGGCATCCGCCCCGCGCCCGGCTACCCGGCCTGCCCGGACCACCTCTCCAAGCGCGACCTCTTCCGCGTGCTCGCGCCCGAGGAGATCGGCATGGGGCTGACCGACAGCATGGCCATGACACCGGCCGCCAGCGTCAGCGGCTTCTACCTGGCCCACCCGGATGCCGCCTACTTCAACGTCGGCCGCATCGGCGACGACCAGCTCGCCGACTGGGCCGCGCGCTGCGGCCTGAGCGACGCCGAGGCGCGCCGCGCGCTGGCACCGCTGCTGGGCTGAGCGCGCAGCATCTCCTTACATTGCCGGCGTCGGCCTGCGGTTCCGTCCTACAGGGGCATGCCGCGGCGGCGGGCATCCTGCAGCCATCTTCAACCACACCGGAAGCCTCATGTCGACCCCCACATCCGTCAAGTCCACCCAGATCGTCGCCGGTGTCGCCGTCGTGCTGGCTCTGCTCGGCGGCGCCTATGCAGTGGGGCGTTCGCAAGGCGTGAGCGTCGAGCCCGGCATGCAAGCCGCGGCGATCGTCGAGCCGCAGAAGCAGGCGCAGGCGGACAGCCGTCGCGAGGAGACGCCGGCGCGCGGTGTCGCGCGCGTCGAGACCACGCCGGTCGTCGAACGCCAGCCGCAGCCGGCCACGCTGTGCCGTGACTGCGGCCGCGTGGTCGAGGTGCACGCCGAGACGCGCAAGGGCCAGGGCAGCGGCGTTGGCGCGGTGGGCGGTGCCGTGGTCGGTGGCCTGCTGGGCAACATGGTCGGCGGCGGCAACGGCCGCAAGCTGGCCACCGTGGGCGGCGCCGTGGCCGGCGGCTATGCCGGCAACGAGATCGAGAAGAACCAGAAGAGCCGTACCGTCTGGGTCATCAAGATCGAGGAGCGCGACGGCCGCATGCGCCGCTTCGAACGCAGCGCCGACCCCGGCCTGCGCGTGGGCGACGAGGTGCGCCTGACCGAGGGTGGGTTCGAGCGCCGCTGAAACGCGCGCTTCAGCGGCCGGCGAACCGGGTGAGTGCCTGCTTGAGGGCGGGCGCCACCACCTCTGACGAATACCGCTCGACGATGATCTGCCGGCCGGTGCGGCCGCAGGCCTGGGCCAGGTTGCGATCGCGCAGCAGCGCCGTTAGCGCATCGACCCAGTCATCCACGCTGCGCGCGCCCATGCCGCAATCTCCGGCCGCCAGCACGTCGGCATTCATGCCCACCGGCGTGGCGACGACCGGAATGCCGCAGGCCATGTAGGTCAGCATCTTGAAGCTGCACTTGCCGCGGTCCCAGGGGGTGTCCAGCAGGGGCATGATGCCCACGCTCATGCCCTGGATGACGCTGACCTCGTTGTCGGGCGACCAGGGGATGTATTCGATGCGCTCTGCAGGAATGTGCGTGAACGTGGGCGGGCGGTCGGAGACTATGCGCAGTCGCGCCCGCGGAAAGCGCTGCAGCACGGTGGCGAAGGCCGTCTCGATCGGCCGGAAGTACTCGTAGCCGCCGCTCGTGCCCGACCAGCCGATGACGAGATCTTCGCTGGGGGCCGCCGGTGTGAAGCGTCGGGTGTCCACCGCCGTCGGGACGATGGCGATGTTGGCATTCCAGCGCTCGAAGTGCTCGGCCAGGTAGGTGTTGCCGCAGATGACGCCGGCGCACAGGCGCGCGAGCCGGGGTGCGAAGCGGCCCGGCCGGTAGAGCCAGATCGCGTCGTCCACGTCCAGCACGCGTGGCGCGCGCGTCAGCGGCTCCAGCGTCACGTACTTGGACAGCATTTCCCGCTGCAGCCAGGTCACATCGAAGCCATGCGAGCGCAGGATGCCCGGCAGCCGGGCCGCGAGCGTGGCCACGCCCCAGAAGGGGCGGGCGAGTCGACTGCGCGGCGGGTAGGTGCCCAATGGCGCGGCGAACTCGGTCAGGTCGACGCCGATTTCCTGCAGCGCGGGAATATGCTGCCGAATCCTGAAGCGGGCGCCCGGGACATTTTCTCCGCCGGTGAAGGCGGCAACTCTCAACATGGTGGATTGGGCCGGCGGGTCAGGTTTTTTCGAAGACGAACTCGTTGCAGCCCATGCGGCCGCCCACGGTGCGAAGTTTCTCGAGTCGGAAGCCGTGCTGCTTGTAGAAGTCGAAGATCTCCTCGGGCTTTGAAACCTCGAAGGGATATCCACCCAGCCAGTCGTGCAGATCGTGCCAAGGGTTCATGCCCCGGCCATATTTCTGGCCGCGAGCCAGTTTCAGCAGGATGCTGGGCAGCATGGGGTAGAGGGCATGGACCGTGAAGATCAACGGCCGCATGAATTTCAGCTTGTTGTACGTGCGTTTGATGAACGTCCAGTAACGGCTGGCGAAGGGCTGGTAGTTGTACAGCGCGATGAACAGCTTGCCCTGCTCGCCCACCGGCAGCGTCGCGTTCGCCAGAGCCAGCCACATGTTGCCGGTATGGTGAAGCACGCCCCACGAATAGACGACGTCGAACTTGCCGAGGTTGCCGACATAGTCGGCGTCCAGTGCGGAGCCGGTCTGGATGCACCAGTTCGCGTCGTCCTTGAAGAATCGGTTTTTCAGTTCCTGCGTGCAGGCCACCGATTGGGGGTCGTAATCAAAGGACGTCACGACCGCGCCCAGGCGCCGCGCCGCCAGCGAAAACAGGCCGCTGCCGCTGCCGATGTCGAGAAAGGTCTTGCCGGTCAGATTTGAAACCGCCAGCATCTTCTTCAGACTTTCCTCCGCTTCGAGGATCTTTTCCTCGTTCAGCGTATGCAGGAAGCGCGCCCAATTGGCACCAAATTCATAGCGGCTGCCGGATTTCAATTCATCTGCATGAGAAGCATCGGCAGAAACTTGTGAGAGTTTGGGCATGAAGGCCTAATTTCGAGTTTGAATCTACAAGAAGTGGGGCATTTTACGGGGCGGCCCCAACGGCTCCCGGCAGGCCGCGCCTGAGCTGGATCGCCTCGGCCACATGGGCCGCGCCGATGGTCTCTGCGCCGCCCAGGTCGGCCACCGTGCGGGCCACGCGCAGCACCCGGTGGAAGCTGCGCGCCGACCAGCCCAGGCGTTCGGCCGAGCGTTCCAGCAAGGCCTTCGCGGCGGGCTCCAGCGCGGCATGGGTGGCCAGGTCCTGCGCCTGCAGCTGCGCGTTGGCGACGCCCTGGCGGCCGACCGCGCGCTCGCGCGCCGCCGCAACGCGTGCCGCGACGGTGACACTAGGTTCACCCGGCGCCAGATCCTGCAGCTCGCGCGGCGGGATCACGGGCACCTCGATGAGCAGGTCGATGCGGTCCAGGAAGGGGCCGCTGAGCCGGCCCTGGTAGCGCGACACCTGATCGGGCGTGCAGCGACAGGCGCGCAAGGGGTTGCCCAGGTGGCCGCAGGGACAGGGGTTCATGGCGGCGACGAGCTGGAAACGCGCCGGGAACTCGGCCTGGCGTGCCGCGCGCGAGATCAGGATGCGGCCGGTCTCCAGCGGCTCCCGCAGCGCCTCCAGCGCCGCCCGCGGGAACTCGGGCAGCTCGTCCAGGAACAGCACGCCATGCTGGGCCAGCGAGATCTCGCCCGGCCGCGGCGGTGAGCCGCCGCCGACGAGGGCCACGCTGGAGGCCGAATGGTGGGGCGCGCGCACGGGGCGCTGGCCCCAGCGGGCGATGTCGAACTGGCCGGCCAGGCTGAGCACGGCGGCCGACTCCAGGGCGGCTTCGTCGTCCAGTGGCGGCAGCAGGCCGGCCAGCCGCTGCGCCAGCATGGACTTGCCCGTGCCGGGCGGTCCCACCATCAGCAGGCTGTGGTTTCCGGCGGCGGCGATCTCCAGCGCGCGCTTGGGGGCCGCCTGGCCCTTGATGTCGGCGAGGTCGGGCAGGCCGGCCTGGCGCTCGCGCGGCAGGGCGGCCGCGCGGGACAGGGCCTCGCCCTCGGGCTGCAGCGCTGCGACGACGTCCAGCAGGTGCCTGGCCTGGCGCACCACGAGGCCGTCGACGAGCGCGGCCTCGGCGGCGCTGGCCTCGGGCAGCAGCAGTTCGCGCTGCGCGCCGTCCTGGCGCAGCGCCAGCGCCATGGCCAGCGCACCGCGCACCGGGCGCAGCTCGCCGGCCAGCGACAGTTCGCCCGCACACTCCAGGCGCGCCAGCCCGGCGGCGTCGATCTGGCCGTTGGCGGCGAGCAGGCCCAGCGCCATGGGCAGGTCGAAGCGGCCGCCCTCCTTGGGCAGGTCGGCCGGCGCGAGATTGACGGTGATGCGCTTGTTGGTCGGGAAGGACAGCCCGGAGTTCTGCAGCGCGGCGCGCACCCGCTCGCGAGCTTCCTTGACCTCGGTGTCCGCGAGGCCCACGACGGTGAAGCTGGGCAGGCCATTGGCCAGGTGGACCTCCACCGTGACCGGCGCGGCGGCGAGGCCGTCGAGGGCGCGGCTGTGGACGGTGGCGAGGCTCATCGAGGCGAGGGGGGCTGCTTGGCGGCGGCGGGGCAGTCTAGCCCTCGGCCCGGCCCGGCCGGACGGTGCTTTTCCCACCGATGCACGTTCAAGGTGCAATTTCGGGGCGCGGCTCAGCCCAGTTTGGTGCGGGCCTCCGGGTGGCGGGCGCGGCCGGCCCAGATTCGTGCGGCCGTCCAAGGTGTAACGCTTGGCACGGAAGCTGCAATGACCCCTGGGACTGCCTTCCCCACCTTGTTGATTAGGAGCCCCGCCATGAAGTTGTCCCCTTCGCTGCTCGTTCTGGCGCTGTGCGCGGCGTTGCCGGCTTTCGCCGCCGATGAGCCGGCGCCGGACCCGCTGTCGTTCAACATCGGCGCCGTCAGCGAGTACCGCTACCGCGGCATCTCCCAGACCCGCCTGAAGCCGGCCCTGCAGGGCGGCATCGACTATGCCGACCCGAGTGGCTTCTACGTCGGCACCTGGGCCTCGACCATCAAGTGGACCAAGGACGCCGGCGGCGGCGGCCAGGTCGAGGTGGACGTCTATGGCGGCTACAAGACCGAGGTTGCCAAGGACCTGAGCATCGACGTGGGCCTGCTGCAGTACGCCTACCCGAGCAACAAGCTCAACCCCAGCGCCAACACGCTGGAGGTGTACGGCGCCGTCAGCTTCGGCCCGGTGACGGCCAAGTACTCGCACAGCACGACCAACCTGTTCGGCGTGCCGGACAGCAAGGGCAGCGGCTACTTCGACGTGTCGGCCAGCTTCGACCTCGGCGACGGCCTGATGCTGGCGCCGCATGTCGGCCACCAGACCATCCGCCACAACTCCGCCGGCTCCTACACCGACTACTCGCTGACGCTGTCCAAGGACTTCTCCGGCCTGGTGCTGAGCGGCGCGGTCGTCGGCACCGACGCCAACAAGAGCTTCTACGCCAGCCCGGTGAACGGCAAGTTCATGGGCAAGACCACGCTGGTGGTCGGCCTGAAGAAGACGTTCTGACTTTTTGGAGAGCGACATGAAACTGATCACTGCCGTCATCAAGCCCTTCAAGCTCGACGAGGTGCGTGAGGCCCTGAGCGCCATCGGCGTCCAGGGGCTGACGGTCACCGAGGTCAAGGGCTTCGGCCGCCAGAAGGGCCACACCGAGCTGTACCGCGGCGCCGAGTACGTCGTCGACTTCCTGCCCAAGGTGAAGATCGAGGCCGCCGTCAACGAGGACGTCGTCGAGCGCGTCATCGAGGCCATCGAATCCTCGGCCCGCACGGGCAAGATCGGCGACGGCAAGATCTTCGTGTCGCCGCTGGACCAAGTCGTTCGCATCCGCACCGGCGAGACCGGCAACGACGCGCTCTGAGTCTGAACCGTTACCCGTTGGAGAACAGACAAATGAAGAAACTCCTTGCCTGCCTGGCCTTCGCGGCGGCCTTTGCGGGCTCGTTCGCGCCCAGCGCCTGGGCCCAGGAACCGGCCTCCGTGCCGGCCTCCGCGGTCGTGGCGGCTGAAGCCGTTGCAGCCGCCTCCGCTCCCGAGGCGCCCGCGGCGTCCGCGCCGGCCGAGGCCGCCTCGGCGCCCACGCCCAAGCTGGACAGCGGCGACACCGCGTGGATGCTGACCTCCACGATGCTGGTCATCCTGATGACCATCCCCGGCCTGGCGCTGTTCTACGGCGGCCTGGCGCGCAGCAAGAACATGCTGTCGGTGCTGGTGCAGGTCTTCGTCATCTTCTCGCTGATCACGCTGCTGTGGGCCATCTACGGCTACAGCCTGGCGTTCGGCGGCGAGGGCACCTTCATCGCGGGCCTGGACAAGGTCTTCCTGAAGGGCATCGCGGCGGACACGCTGTCGGGTGCGCTGCCGACCATCCCCGAGTTCGTCTTCGTGGCCTTCCAGTCCACCTTCGCGGCCATCACCTGCGCACTGATCGTCGGCGCCTTCGCCGAGCGCATCAAGTTCTCGGCCGTGCTGCTGTTCTCGGTGCTGTGGTTCACCTTCGCCTACGTGCCGATGGCCCACATCGTCTGGGGCGGCGGCCTGCTGGGCAAGGACGGCGCGCTGGACTTCGCCGGTGGCACCGTGGTGCACATCAATGCCGGTGTCGCCGGCCTGGTGGGCGCCTACATGGTGGGCAAGCGCATCGGCTTCGGCAAGGAGCAGATGACGCCTCACAGCCTGACGCTGACCATGGTCGGCGCCTCGCTGCTGTGGGTGGGCTGGTTCGGCTTCAACGCCGGCTCGGCGGGTGCCGCCAACGGCGTGGCCGGCCTGGCCTTCGTCAACACCATCTTCGCCACGGCCGCCGCGACGCTGTCCTGGATCGCCGGTGAGGCGCTGCACAAGGGCAAGGCCTCGATGCTGGGCGCCGCGTCCGGCGCGGTGGCCGGCCTGGTCGCCGTGACGCCGGCTGCCGGCTTCATCGGCCCGATGGGCTCCATCATCCTGGGCCTCATCGCCGGCCTGGTCTGCCTGTGGGGCGTGGGTGGCCTGAAGAAGATGCTGGGTGCGGACGACGCGTTCGACGTGTTCGGCGTGCACGGCGTGGGCGGCATCGTCGGCGCCATCCTGACGGGCGTGTTCGCGGCCCCCGCGCTGGGCGGCACGCAGCCGGCCGAGTACGCGATGGGTGCGCAACTGATCACGCAGGTCAAGAGCGTGGCGCTGACCATCGTCTGGTCGGGCGTCGTCTCCTTCATCGCCTACAAGCTGGTCGACATGGTCATCGGCCTGCGCGTCACCGAAGAGGAAGAGCGCGAAGGCCTGGACATCTCGTCGCACGGCGAGACGGCGTACCACAAGTGATTGCGGGGCCTGGCGCGTCCGGGCCTCCTTCCCGCCAGCCGCCCCCGGGGCGGCTTTTTTCGTCCGTCCGGTGCGGCCCGTTATGCTGGCCCGCCATGGACGTGATCACCCTGCTGGCGGCGGTGCTGGTCAATGCGCTGCTGATGAGCCTGGCGCTCGTCGTGGGCGTGGGCATGCGGGTGAGGAGCGGCCTGCAGGCCTGGCAGTTCATGCTGCTCGGCCAGGCCGTGGGCTTCGGGCTGCTGATCTGCGCGACGCTGGCGCTGCCTCGCCTGCTGGCGACGCTGGGCGTCACGGTACTGAGCGCCTCGGCCTCGGCGATGGTGCTGACGGTCTGCCGCTTCCTGGGCTTGAGGGTGCCACGGCGTGAGCTGGTGGCGGTGCCGCTGGTGCTCGGGCTGGTGCATGTCTTCGTGTTCCAGGACCAGCGGGTTGCGACCGGCCTGTCCAATTTCGTCATCGGCCTGCAGATCCTGTGGGCCAGCTGGCTGCTGCTGCACGGCGCGGGCCGGGTGCGCTGGCGCTGGCTGTGCGGTGGCGCCGCCGCGGCCAATGCGCTGCTGACGCTGGCGCGTGCCTGCCTCGCGCTGGGCTGGCCCGAGGTCTACCCGCGCTTCGTCTCCCCGCATCCGCTGAACGTCGCGCACCTGATGCTGCTCAATGCCAGCCTGGTGCTGGGCACGATGGGCTTCCTGCTCGCCCACCGCGACGCGGCCGAGCGGGCGCTGGTGCGCCTGGCCTCGCTGGACACCTTGACCGGCCTGCTGAACCGGCGCGAATGGATGCAGCGTGCCGGCCGGGCGCTGCGGGAGGCCGATGGCAGCTGCGTGCTGCTGATGCTGGACCTGGACCACTTCAAGCGCGTCAACGACGAGCGCGGCCACCCGGTCGGCGACGAGGTGCTCAAGCTCGTCGGCGAGGTGCTGCGCGGGGAACTGCGCGCCAGCGACCTCGTCGGCCGCTACGGTGGCGAGGAGTTCTGCCTGCTGCTGCGCCACTGCGAGCCCGAGGCCTTCGGCCGGCTGGATGCGCGGCTGCACCAGGCGCTGCGGCGGCGCTGCGAGGCCAGCCTGGGCTTCGAGGCCGATTTCAGCGCCGGTGCCGTGCGCGTGGCGCCCGGCGAGGCGCTGGCCGCCGCCATCCAGCGGGCCGACGACCAGCTCTACCGCGCCAAGCATGCCGGCCGCGGCCGCACGCAGTGCGCGGACGGCGTCCTGTGAGCGCCCCGCTCGGGTCGGCTGGGGCCGCCCGGTGCCTTCTTGTGATTCGCCCGGGCGCCCCCATGTGGGTGCGCCCCTGCATCTGACATCATTCGGCCATGGTCCCTCATCTGATCACCGCGCTCACCGGCCCCATCAACGAGCTGGAAGCCCGCATCCTGGAATCCATGCCGGCCACCGAGCGCTGGTTCAGGCTGGAATGGATGGAGCACACGCCGACGTTCTATGCCTCGGTGGACCTGCGCAACGCCGGCTTCAAGCTGGCGCCCGTGGACACCAACCTCTTCCCCGGCGGCTTCAACCACCTGACGCCGCAGATGCTGCCCCAGGCCGTGCAGGCGGCCATGGCGGCCATCGAGAAGATCTGCCCGGAGGCGCGCAACCTGCTCGTCATCCCCGAGACCGGCGCGCGCTGCAGCTTCTATCTGGACAACCTCGCCACGCTGGCGCGCATCTTCACGCAGGCCGGCCTGAACGTGCGCTTCGGCACGCTGGACACCACCATCACCGAGCCCACCGAGCTGAAGATCGCCAACGGCGGCAGCATCACCGTCGAGCCGCTGGTGCGCAAGCGCGGCCGGCTGATGCTCAAGGGCTTCGACCCCTGCACCATCCTGCTCAACAACGACCTGGCCGCCGGCACGCCGCCGCAGCTGATGGGCCTGCACGAGCAATACCTGCTGCCGCCGCTGCACGCCGGCTGGACGGTGCGGCGCAAGAGCCAGCATTTCCGCGCCTACGAGGAGGTGGCCAAGCGCTTCGGCAAGCTGCTGGGCATGGACCCCTGGCTCATCACGCCGATGTTCCAGAGCGTCGACCTGCGCGGCAACAAGGGCCTGGAGGCGCTGCAGGCCGCGGCCGACGCCCAGCTCGCCAAGGTGCGCCGCAAGTACAAGGAATACGGCATCAACGAGAAGCCATTCGTCATCATCAAGAGCGACGTAGGCAGCTATGGCCGCGCCGTGCTGACGGTGCGCGACGCCAAGGACATCGAGGCGCTGGCTTCGGAGTTGCCCGGCGACCTGGGCACGGAGGTCCTCGTGCAGGAGGGGGTGCCCACCCACGAGCGCGTGCACCAGGCCGTGGCCGAGCCGGTGGTCTACACGATGGACCGCTACGTCGTCGGCGGCTTCTACCGGGTGCATGCCGACCGCGGCATCGACGAGAACCTCAACGCCCCCGGCGCGAGCTACGTGCCGCTGGCCTTCGCCGAATCGCCGCACCTGCCGCGCCCGGGCGAGAAGCCCGGCGTCAGCGCGCCCAACCGCTTCTACATGTACGGCGTCATCGGCCGGCTGGCCATGCTGGCCGCCAGCTACGAGCTGGAAGCCACCGACCCGCAGGCCGAGGCCGAGGCGGCTTAGGCGCGCGCGCCGCGTCAGGAAGACTGCTCGCCGGAATCCGCCTCCGGCGTCGCGCCGACGGGCGGCGCCTCGGCATAGCTGTGGACGCCGAAGCTGTAGCGCTGCGTGCCGCCTTGCGCCAGGCCGCGCGCCTGGGCGGCCGTCACGCTCTTGTTGAGGCGGTCGCCGAAGCGGCGGCCCCAGCGGCGCACGAAGCGATGCAGCGCCTGCACGTCCTCGTCCAGCAGGCCCTGGCCGCGCACCGAGAACAGCCATTGCCCGGCGTCGGGCCCGTAGGTCTGGGCCCAGGCGGCCTCCAGGCGGTCGGCGGCGCTGCGCGCGCTGCGGCCCAGGCTCTGCAGTTCCTCGCCGGCGGCCTGCTCGGGCGCGGCCCAGCAGACGCGGCCCTGCTCATCGAGCCGCACCGCACTCTGCTGCAGCCAGCTGTCCAGCAGCGCCTTGGGCGGCACGCCCTTGGTGACCTCCTCGATGAGGTCCTCGAAGCTGGCCTGCTCCGTCTCGCGCACCGTTGAGCGCCGCTCCAGCGCACGTGGCGCGCCGCGCTCGTCGATGAAGCGCGGGTCGCCGCTCCACAGCGACATCACCGAGTCGAGCAGGCTGCGCTTGCGCCGGTCGGCCAGGGCCAGCGGCCCGGCCTCGACGAGGCGCTTCACGTCCTTGCGATGCACCCCGGTCATCGTGCTCAGCGCCGCGTCGGTCACGCGCCGCCCCTCGCGCTGCAGCTGGCGCTCGGCCTGCTCGACATAGAGCCGCTTGGCAAGCTCGACCAGGTCGTTGAGACCGACGCCATGCAGCGTCAGCAAGCGGACCAGCGGCCGCATCAGCAGCGCCGCGATGTGCAACACCTGCTCGCGAGGGTTCGGGTTCATGAAAAACGATGCCAAACGTTGGGAAAAAGGCAAATATTGGGGCAACCGATATTTGCGAATTTTTTGCACAATTTACGATCGAGCCTAACCTGTCATCCCCAGACCATGAGCCACCTTTTGTCCCTGACGCGCCTGTGGACCCCCGCCGTGCTGGCGTTGGCCGGCAGTATCGCGAATGCCGCCTCGCCGGAGTGGGAGACGCCGCCGGTCAGCCACAAGGACGTCAAGCCCTACTTCGACGCGCGCGCCCTGTATCCGCTGGTGCCGCCGCCGCCTCCGCTGCCGGACTCGGCGACGGACCGCGACGACGTGGCTGCCGTGATGCTGCGCCAGCGCGTGGACGCGCCGCGTCGCCAGGCGGCCGAGCTCGACGGCAAGCTGCTGTACGACCGCTTCGCCGAGGTGCTGGGCCGGCCGGTGCGCCGCGATGCCGCGCCGGCGCTGGTGACGGTGCTCAACCGCGCGGTGCGCCAGGTCAGCGGCCCGGCCTTCGCGGCCAAGGACGTGTACCGCCGGCTGCGCCCCTACCAGAGGCTGGAACTGACGCAGGTCTGCGGCAAGACCGACGCCAAGCCCGACCCGGACTCCCTCAAGCGCACGTCCTACCCGTCGGGCCACAGCGCCTACGGCTGGACCGCCGCGCTGGTGCTGGCCCGCGTGGCGCCGGACAAGGCCGCCGCGCTGCTGCAGCGCGCGGCCGACTACGCCGACAGCCGCGTGATCTGCGGCATGCACTTCCCGAGCGACGTCGAGGCCGGCCGCCAGCTGGCCACCGCCGTCGTGGCGCAGCTCGACACCCTCCCCGAATTCCAGCGCGACCTCGAGGCCGCGCGTGCCGAGCTGACCGCCAGCGCCAGGCCCTGAAAGCCGGCCTGGCGCTCCCCGAGGGCCGGGCCGGCCTGCCGCCGCCGACCCGGACCGCTTCTTCTTCCCCTTCTCCTGGAGTACTCATGAACGCAAAACCGCATCTGATCGCTGCTGCCGTGCTGGCGCTGGCCGCGCAGGCGCAAGCGCAGAGCACCGCGCCCGCCACCGAGGCTGCGCCCAAGCTCGAGCGCGTCGAGATCACCGGCAGCATGATCAAGCGCACCGATCGCGAGACGCCCACGCCCGTGTCGGTCATCACGCGTGAAGACATCGAGCGCAGCGGCGCCACCACGCTGGACGAGCTGATGCGCATGGACCCCAGCGTCGGCATGGGCGGCCTGGACGACCTGAGCTCCGGCAACGGCTTCGCCGCCGGCACGGCCTCCGTTTCCATGCGCGGCATGGGCTCGGCCGCCACGCTGGTGCTGATCAACGGCCGCCGCATCTCGCCCGCCGCCGTGGTGGACGTCAACAGCGGCCAGTCGACCATCTTCAACGTCAACTCCATCCCGATGTCGGCGGTCAAGCGCATCGAGATCCTGAAGTCCGGCGCCTCCTCGCTGTATGGCTCGGACGCGCTGGCCGGCGTCGTCAACATCATCCTGCGCGACGACTACGAAGGCCGTCTGATCGAGTTCAACGCCAAGCAGCGCGTGGACGACGGCCTGTTCAAGAACCACACGGTGACCGGCGTGTTCGGCTTCGGCGACATCGCCAGGAACGGCTACAACGTGGTCGCCGGCGTGGAGCTGTTCAAGCGCGACGCGGTCGGCATCGCCGAGGCGCCGAACCTGGTGCAGGGCGAGCTGCTCACCAAGCTCTACAACCGCATGGTGCCCAGCTCGACCTCGTCGTGGCCGGGCAACCTCTACACCTACGCCAACGGCGCGTCCGGCAGCTTCCGCGGCATGCTGTCGTCCGCCTGCCCGACGCCGGCGCCGTACTCGTCGACCGTCAGCACGCCGCGCTGCCTGTGGGACTCGGACCGCTTCGACCAGTACACCGGCGGCCAGGACCGCGTCTCCGGCTTCCTGCGCGGCAGCTGGTCGGTGAATGCCGACACCACCGTCACGGCCGAGCTGATGGCCTCGCGCACGCGCAACCAGTACGAGGACTCGCCGACCAGCCGCACCGAGTCGCTGACCACCTGGGGCGACTCCAAGGGCAACTCCATCCAGTTCCGCGGCCTGGCCCTGCCGGCCAACCACCCGCAGAACCCGACGCGCCTGGCCAGCACCGCCAACCCGGTGCTGCTGCCCAACTCCAGCGGCACCACCACGCGCTACACCACGCCCACCGTGCTGGGCCTGCGCTACCGCTTCGCCGACCTGCCGTACGACCGCGAGACCCAGGCCGACAACCTGCGCGCGGTCGTCAGCGCCAGCACCGTCATCGCCGGCTGGGACGTGGACGGCGGCGTGCTGCACCACCGCCAGAAGAACAGCGTCCAGCTCAATGGCCGCCTGAGCCTGTCGGGCCTGAACAAGGTGCTGGCGGACGGCAGCTACATCTTCGGCGGCGTCAACAGCCCCGAGGTGCTGGCGCTCCTGTCGCCGAAGATCAATGACGGCGGCACCTCGCAGACCTCCTCGGTCGACCTGCGCGGTTCGCGCGAGGTCGGCCGCCTGGCCGGCGGCGCGGCCATGCTGGGCCTGGGCAGCGAGTTCCGCCACGAGAGCTTCGCGGTGAACGCCGACCCCATCACCGCCTCCGGCGACATCATCGGCCGCGGCATCGGCGAAGCCAGCGGCTCGCGCAACGTGGCCGCTGCCTATGCCGAACTGCAGCTGCCGTTCGTGAAGGGCCTGGAGACCCAGGCCGCCGTCCGCGCCGAGCGCTACACCGACTTCGGCAGCGCCATCACCGCCAAGCTGGCCGGCAAGTACAAGATCACCCCGGGCATCGCGGTGCGCGGCACCTGGGCCAACGGCTTCCGTGCGCCGTCGCTGTCGCAGGTCACCAAGTCGTCCGTGTTCGCCTTCGGCTCCGGCTACCGCGACCCCAGGCTGTGCCCGGTCGTCGACACCACCAACGGCAACTGCTCGCTGAGCCTGTCGACGGTGTCGCTGGCCAACCCCAACCTGCAGGCCGAGAAGTCCGACTCCTACACGGCGGGCGTGCTGTTCGAGCCCACCAAGTCGACCGACGTGGTGCTGGACTACTGGTACATCGAGCGCCGCGGCGAGGTGGATCGCCTGAGCGCTCAGGAGATCCTGAACCGCGAGGACGAGTTCCCCGGCGCCGTCATGCGCCTGGAAAGCACCGAGCCGGGCGTGCCGGGCCGTGTCTACCAGGTGCGCCGCCCCTACCTGAACCTGGCCAAGTCCAAGACCCATGGCCTGGACTACGAAGTCAGCCACCGCATCCCGCTGGCCGATTACGGCCGCCTGCGCCTGAGCCTGAAGGGCACACACACGGCGACGCGCAAGGAACAGCTGGAAGCCGGCCGCGCCTTCACCGAGACGCTGGGCTTCTACAAGATGCCGCGCAACAAGGGCAGCCTCAGCGCCAACTGGACGCTGAACGCATGGTCCACTTCGCTGAGCTACAACTACCAGGCCGGCATGCAGACCTTCTACAACGGCAGCAGCTGCGACGCCACGCTGACCGCCGGCGGCTATGCCGACCTGTGCCGCATCAAGGGCTGGAACACGGTGGATGCCTCGGTCAGCTACAAGGGCATCAGCGGCATGCGCCTGAGCGCCTCGGTGCGCAACCTCGCCGACAAGCGCCCGCCGCTGGACCCGAACCAGACCACCAGCGGCTACAGCAGCAGCGTCGCGAACGCCTACGGTCGCTACCTGTCGGTGTCGGGGTCGTATGAGTTCTGACCTGCGCCTCACGACAGGCCGGCGCTGGCGCGCTGGCGCGCTCGCCTGGCTGCTGCTGCCCGCGCTGGCGGCTGCGGCCCCGCTGGTGCCGGGGCCGCAACTGGTTGCCGACGGCATCCCCGCGCTCGAGAAGCATGCGGCCGCGGCACGCCAGGAGCCCAGCGCGCCGCGCTTCGTCGACTGGCACCCGAAGCGCCCCGAGATGCTGGTGCTGGGGCGCTCCGGCGCGCGCACGCAGCTGCAGGTGCTGGAAGGGCCGGGGCTGAAATCCCGGCCGCTGACGGCCGGTGCCGACGCCGTCAACGGTGCGCAGTGGGAGCCGGCGCGCGGTGAGTACCTGGTGTTCAGCCGCGACCATTCGGGCGACGAGGCCTACCGCCTCTTCCGCCTGCAGCCGGGCCACGGCCCCGCGCTGGCGACGCCGGTGGCCATCACCCCGGCGGACACGCGCGTCGCGGACTTCGCATTCCTGCCCGCCAATGCCGGGCAGGGGAGCGGGCTGGTCTATCTGCTGGAGCAGCTGGACCGCCAGGTCGCCAAGGCGGGCGAGCGCGTGTCGGTGACGCGGCTGATGTGGGTGGACCCGCAGCAGCCGGCGCTGGCGCGCCAGCTCGGCGAGGTGCGCGGCGGCCGCTTCACGGGCCTGCGCGTGACCGAGGGCGGCGCCATCGTCGTCACGCGCACGCAGGGCGGGCGCAGCCAGCTGCTGCGCTACGGCCTGGACGGCGGCGAGGCGAAGCCGGTCGGCACGTCCACCAAGGCCGGCGATGCCGGTGATCTGGACGGCGACGACGAGGGCGAGCACGTGCTGTGGCAGCGCCAGGCCGCGCAGGGCGACTTCCGCCACCTGCAGCGCCTGGACGTTGCCAGCGGCCGCCGCGAGGCACTGCTGACCGAGATCCCGGCCGACCTGGAGGCCCTGGCCGTGCCGCGCGGCGCGGGCCGGCCGCTGGCGCTGGTGCACAACGAGCAGGGCGTGTCCGTGCTGCGTCTGTGGCAGCACGGCCAGGCACCGCAGCGCATCGCCACGGCGCTGGCGCCCGGCGTGATCAGCAACCCGCGCTGGCACCCGACGCTGCCGCTGCTGGCCTTCGGCCACGCCTCCGCCAGCAACCCCGGCCGCCTCTACGTCTACGACCAGTCGCGGTCGGACCTGCAGGCCTGGGCCGCCGCCGACACCGATGCCGAAGGCGAGCCGATCGAGTACGCGACGCTGCGCTGGAAGAGCTTCGACGGCCTTGAGATCAGCGGACTTCACATCGCACCGCCGGCCCGCTTCAAGGGGCCGCGGCCGGTCTACGTCAGCATCCACGGCGGGCCCTCGTCGCAGTCGCGGCCGGGCTACCTGTCGAGCACGCTGTACCAGCTCGTCAACGAGCTGGGCATGCACGTGATCCTGCCCAACGTGCGCGGCTCGGAAGGCTTCGGCAAGCGCTTCGTGAACCTGGACAACGGCCGCCGGCGCGAGGACTCGGTGCGGGACATCTCGGCGCTGCTGGACCTGGTGGCCACCCGCGCGGACATGGACGCGGCCAGGGTGGTCGTGGCCGGCGGCAGCTACGGCGGCTACATGTCGCTGGCCGTGGCCGTGCACGAGTCCGACCGCATCGCCGGCAGCATCTGCCGCGTGGGCATCGCCAACTTCGTGTCCTTCCTGGAGAACACCGAGAGCTACCGCCGCGACAACCGGCGCGCGGAGTACGGCGACGAGCGCGATCCCGAGATGCGGGCCTTCCTGCAGCGGATCTCGCCGCTGACGCACGCGGCGGCGGTGAAGAAGCCGCTGTTCGTCGTGCACGGCCGCAACGACCCGCGCGTGCCCTACGGCGAGGCGCAGGCCATGGTCAAGGCGGTGCGCGAGGTGGGCACGCCGGTGTGGTTCCTGACCGCCGAGGACGAAGGCCACAGCTTCACGAACAAGGACAACCGCGCGTTCCTCCAGCAGGCCAGCTTCGAGTTCGTGCGCCGCGTGATCTCCGGCCAGCCGCTGTCGCCCCCGGCGCAGGCGGCGGCGCCCTGAGCCGCGGACGGCGGGCTTACGCCGGCTTTCGGGCAGGCGTCAAGCCCGGCCGTTGTGGTTTTGTTGCGTCGCACAAGACGCAGGTCCCCGACGGAGAATCGCCGCTTTCGAACAAACGCCACCCCGCGAGGGTGGTGCTCGTGCAGTGAGTTCTTCCCAAGCGGCTCGCAGCCCCACGGCGCTGGCGGGCCTGACCCTCGGCGCCCTCGGGGTGGTCTACGGCGACATCGGCACCAGCCCGCTGTACGCCCTCAAAGAAGTCTTCCACGGCGGCCATGTCGCCACCACGCCGGACAACATCCTGGGCGTGCTCTCCCTGCTGTTCTGGACGATGACCGTCATCGTCTCGGTCAAGTACGTGCTGCTGATCCTGCGCGCCGACAACAACGGCGAGGGCGGCCTCATCGCCATGCTGGCGCTGGCCACCAACGCGGTGAACGACCGGCCGCGGCTGCGGCGCGGGCTGATGATGGTCGGGCTGTTCGGCACGGCCATCTTCTTCGGCGACGCGGTGATCACGCCGGCCATGACCGTGCTCAGCGCCATCGAGGGCATCGAGGTCTATGCGCCGGACTACCACGACGCCGTGCTGCCGGTCTCGCTGCTGGTGCTGGCCGGCCTGTTCTCGGTGCAGCGCTTCGGCACCGGCGGCATCGGCCGTGCCTTCGGGCCGGTCATGCTGGTCTGGTTCCTGAGCCTGGCGGCGCTGGGCCTGCCGCACGTGATCGACAACCCGCGCGTGCTGGCAGCCATCAACCCGCTGTACGCGCTGAACTTCTGCCTGGAATACCGCTGGGTCGCCTTCGTCGCGCTGGGCGCCGTCGTGCTGGTCGTGACCGGCGGCGAGGCGCTCTACGCCGACCTTGGCCACTTCGGCAAGAAGCCGATCCGCCTGGCCTGGTACGGCATGGTCATGCCGGCGCTGGTCATCAACTACTTCGGCCAGGGCGCGATGCTGCTGGACAACCCCACGGCCATCAAGAACCCGTTCTACCTGCTGGCGCCCTCGTGGGCCGAGATCCCGCTATTCCTGCTCGCCACCGCGGCCGCCACGGTCGCGTCGCAGGCGCTCATCACCGCGGCCTTCTCGGTCACCAAGCAGGCGATCCAGCTGGGCATCCTGCCGCGACTGCGCATCGTGCACACCAGCATCACCGACATCGGCCAGATCTACGTGCCCTTCGTCAACTGGGCGCTGTTCGCGCTGGTGGTCGTCGCGGTCGCGTTCTTCGGCTCGTCGAGCAAACTGGCCGGCGCCTACGGCGTGGCCGTCACCATCGACATGACCATCACCACGGTGATGACCTTCTTCGTCATCCGCTACGGCTGGAAGTACCCGCTGGCGCTTTGCCTGGCCGCCACCGGCGCCTTCTTCGTCATCGACGTGACCTTCCTCGCGTCCAACCTGCTCAAGCTGCTGCACGGCGGCTGGTTCCCGCTGCTGATCGGCATCGCGATGTTCACGCTGATGCTGACCTGGAAGCAGGGCCGCAAGCAGCTCTCCGACAAGCTGCGCGAGGACGCCATCGAGCTGGGCGCCTTCCTGGAGGCCGTCTTCATCAACCCGCCGCTGCGGGTGGGCGGCACGGCGGTCTTCCTGTCGGCCGAGAAGGGCACGACGCCCAACGCGCTGCTGCACAACCTCAAGCACAACAAGGTGCTGCACGAGCAGAACATCTTCGTCACCGTCAAGCACCACGAGGTGCCGTGGATCAGCCGGGAGCGGCGCTGCGAGGCCGAGGCGCTGGGTCACAGCTGCTGGCAGGTGGCGCTGCACTTCGGCTTCAAGGACGAGCCCGATGTGCCCGAGGCGCTCGCGCTGCTGAAGAAGCAGGGCGTGGTGCTCGACGACATGGAGACCAGCTACTTCCTCAGCCGCGACATCGTCATCCCGACCATCGGCTCGGGCATGGCGCTGTGGCGCGAGAAGCTGTTCGCCAGCATGCACCGCAACGCCGCGGCGGCCGCGGACTTCCTGCACCTGCCGGCCAACCGCATCGTCGAGCTGGGCAGCAAGGTCGAGATCTGACGCCGGTACCGGCCGCTATGCTGGCCGCATGCGTTCCGTGCTGAAGGACTTCTCGCCCTCCACCGTCGTGGCCGGTTTCGTCGCCGTGCTGGTGGGCTACACCAGCTCGGTGGCCATCATCTTCCAGGCCACCGTCGCGCTGGGCGCCACGCCGGCGCAGACGGCCTCCTGGCTGTGGGCGCTGGGCCTGGGCATGGGCCTGACCAGCCTGGCCCTGAGCCTGTGGACCCGCCAGCCGGTGCTGACCGCCTGGTCCACGCCCGGCGCGGCGCTGCTGGCCTCGACCTCGGGCGTCGAGATGCCCGAGGCCATCGGCGCCTTCGTCGTCTGCGGGCTGCTGATCGCCTGGGCCGGCGCCAGCGGCTGGTTCGAGAAGCTGATGGACCGCATCCCCGTGGCCATCGCGTCGGCGCTGCTGGCCGGCGTGCTGGCGCGCTTCGGCCTCGACGCGGTGGGCAGCGTCCGCACGGCGCCCGCGCTGGTGCTCGCGATGGCCGCGGCCTTCCTGCTGGGGCGGCGCCTGTGGCCGCGCTATGCCGTGCCCGGCGTGCTCGTCGCCGGCATCGCCGTCGCACTGGTGCAGGGGCGGCTCAGCCTGCTGGGCATCGACACCTCCCAGGTCTTCGCGCTGCCGGTCTGGACGGCACCCCGCTTCACCTGGCACGCGGCCGTCGGCGTGGCGCTGCCGCTGTTCATCGTCACGATGGCCTCGCAGAACCTGCCCGGCGTCGCCGCCCAGCGCGCCAGCGGCTACCAGACGCCGGTGTCCGCCAGCGTCGCCGTGACCGGCGCGACGACGACGCTGCTGGCGCCCTTCGGCGGCTATGCGTTCAACCTCGCCGCCATCACGGCGGCCATCTGCATGGGCCGCGAGGCCCACGAAGACCCGGCGCGGCGCTACACCGCCAGCGTCGCGGCCGGCCTGTTCTACGTGCTGCTGGGCCTGGCCGGCGGCGCGGTCGCGATGCTGCTGGCGGCCTTCCCGCGCGAGCTCGTCACGGCCATCGCGGGGCTGGCGCTGCTGGGCACCATCGGTGGCGCGCTGGCTGCGGCGCTGAAGGACGAGGTCCACCGCGACGCGGCCATCCTGACCTTCCTCGTCTGCCTGTCGGGCCTCAGCGCCTTCGGCATCGGCGCGGCCTTCTGGGGCGTGGTGGCGGGCGGCGTGGCGACGGTGGTGACCGGCCTGCGCCGGGCCCGACCCTGAGCCGGCGAGGCCACCGCCCCTGTGCAACACTGACCGAAATCCATTGCGCGACCGATCATGAAGCTGCTTTTCGTTGCCGACCCGCTCTCCACCTTCAAGACCTACAAGGACTCCACCTTCGCGATGATGCGCGAGGCCGCACGGCGCGGCCACGACATCCTGGCCTGCGAGGTCGGCCAGCTCGTCTGGCAGCGCGGCGGCCGCGTGACGGCGCGGGCGGCGCGCCACATCCGGCTGACCGGCGACGCCGAGGACTGGTTCAAGGTCGAGGCCACGGCCGACGTCGCGCTGGCCGACACCGGCGCCGTGCTGATGCGCAAGGACCCGCCCTTCGACAGCGAGTTCTTCTACGCCACCCACCTGCTGAGCCAGGCCGAGCGCGAGGGCGCCAGGGTCTTCAACAAGGCGGCCGCGCTGCGCGAGCACCCGGAGAAGCTCGCGATCATGGAGTTCCCCGAGTTCATCTCGCCCACGCTGATCTCGCGCGACCCGGCCGAGATCCGCGCCTTCCATGCCGAGCAGCGCGACATCATCCTGAAGCCGCTGGACGGCATGGGCGGCATGGGCATCTTCCGCGTCAAGGATGACGGCCTGAACCTCGGCAGCATCATCGAGACGCTGAACAAGGACGGCACGCAGACCGTCATGGTGCAGCGCTTCATTCCGGCCATCGCCGAGGGCGACAAGCGCATCCTCATCATCGGCGGCAAGCCGGTGCCGCACTGCCTGGCGCGCATCCCGCAGGGTGGCGAGGTGCGTGGCAACCTCGCGGCCGGCGGCAAGGGCGTGGCTCGCCCGCTCACGCAGCGCGACCGCGAGATCGCCGAGGCCATCGGCCCCACGCTCGCCGCGCGCGGCCTGCTGCTGGTGGGCCTGGACGTCATCGGTGAGAACATCACCGAGATCAACGTGACCAGCCCGACCTGCTTCCAGGAGATCACCGACCAGAGCGGCTTCGACGTCGCGAAGATGTTCATCGATGCGCTCGAAGAGGCGCTGGCATGAAGCGCAGGGAATTCGCCGCCCTGGGCCTGGCCTCCCTCGCGCTGCCCGCCCTGGCCGAGGATGCAGGGTTTGACAAGCTGAGCGAGGACTTCCTCGAGGCGCTGTGGACGCTCGATCCCGACGCCGCGGTGATGGCCGGCCGCTTCGAGTTCGCGCCGCAGCTGACCGTGCCCAGCCCCGCGCAGCGCGACCGCGTGCGCGCCTTCTGCAGGCGTTGGCTGGCCCGGCTGGAGCAGCAACGCGACGCCGCGCTCAGCACCAGCCAGCGCATGGACCGCGCGCTGCTGATCGGCAAGCTGCAGAGCGACCTGTGGCGCCTGGACACGCTGCGCGAATGGTCGTGGAACCCGGCCGAGCACAACCCCGCCGCCCCGCTGGACCTGCTGCTCAACACCGACTACGCGCCGCTGGCGCAGCGGCTGCAGGCGCTCAAGCCGCGCGTGGCGGCGCTGCCGAACTACTACCGGGCGGCGCGACTGAGCCTCGCCGGCGTCACGCGCGAGCACACCGAGCTGGCCATCCAGCAGGCGCCCGGCGTGCTGGGCGTGCTCGATGACGTCGCCCGGCGGGCGGCCGAAGCCGGCCAGGCCTCGGCCTTCAGGGCGCCGCTGGCCGGGGCCCGCGCGGCGGTCGGCGCCTACCTGGCCCATCTCCGGCAGCTCAAGCCGGTGCGTGGATTCCGCCTCGGCGCCGAGCTCTACGAACCCAAGTTCCAGCACGACATCCAGTCCGCCCGCAGCGGCCGCGAAACCTACGAGCTGGCGCAAGCGCGCCGCGAGGAGGTGCTGGCCAGCATGCAGGACCAGGCCGCCGCGCTGTGGCCCAGCGTCATCGGCAGCGAGCCGCCACCCGCCGACCGCTTCGCGCTGATCGGCCGCGTCATCGCCAGGCTCAGCGAGCGCCACGTCGCCCGCGAGCGTTTCGTCGACGAGATCCGCGCCCAGATCCCGCAGTTGGAGGCCTGGGTGCGCGACCACGACCTGCTCAGCCAGGACCTCGCCAAGCCGCTGGCCGTGCGCGAGACGCCCGAGTACCAGCGCGGCGTGGCCGGCGCCAGCATCGAAGCGCCCGGCGCCTACCGCCCGCAGGACAAGACCTACTACAACGTCACGCCGCTCACCGACCTCACGCCCGAGGAGGCCGAGAGCTCGCTGCGCGAGTACAACCACTGGATCCTGCAGATCCTCAACATCCACGAGGCCATCCCCGGCCACTACACCCAGCTGGTGCATGCCAACCGCACGCCCAGCAAGGTCAAGGCCTTGTTCGGCAACGGCGCGATGGTGGAGGGCTGGGCCGTCTACGGCGAGCGCATGATGATCGAGAGCGGCTACGGCGCCTCGCCCGAGATGACGCTGATGTACGGCAAATGGCATCTGCGCTCGGTCACCAACACGGTGCTCGACTACAGCGTGCACGTGCTCGGCATGGGCGAGGCCGAGGCGCTGGACCTGCTGGTGCGCCAGGCCTTCCAGACCGAGCGCGAGGCCAAGGAGAAATGGCGCCGCGTGCAGCTCACGTCGGTGCAGCTGACCAGCTATTTCAGCGGCTACAGCGAGATCTTCGCGCTGCGCGAGCAGCTCAAGGCCCGGCCGGGCTTCGGCCTCAAGGCCTTCCATGAGCAGTTCCTGAGCTACGGCAACGCGCCGGTGCGGCTGATCGCCGCGGAGATGCTCAAGGCCTGACGGGGCGCGCTCAGGAGGTGCGCTGGCGGTGGCCGGCGGCGGCCTTGTAGCTGTTGATCTCGCGGGCCACCTCGGCCGGGTCGATGACGTCTTCCAGCCGCGCGAAGCCCCCCGGCGCCAGCGCCTCCACGCGGTCCAGGATGGCGTCCAGCCCCTCGCGTCGGTTCATCTCGACGATGCGGGCGCACATCGGCCGGCGCTCGTCCTCGTAGGCGTCCAGCGCCGCGTCCAGGCCGGCATGCGCCGCGAGCGCGTCGGCCAGCGCCTTCGCGTCGAGGATGGCCTGCGTCGCGCCGTTGGAGCCGATCGGGAACATCGGGTGCGCGGCGTCGCCCAGCAGCGTCGTCGGCCCCAGGCGCCAGCGCGGCAGCGGGTCGCGGTCCACCATGGGCCACTCCAGCATCTGTTCGGCGCGGGCCAGCAGCCCCGGCACGTCCAGCCAGTCGAAGTGCCAGCCGCCGAAGGTGGGCAGCAGGTCGTCCAGGCGCCCCGGGCGGCTCCAGTCGGCGCGGTCGGGTGCGGTCAGCCCCGGCACCGGCTCGCGCACGCGGCGGTCGGCGATCCAGTTGATCAGCTGCAGCCCGTCGGCGCGCGGCGCGCCTATCGGGTAGACGACGAACTTGGCCTGGCTGTGGCCGGCCTGCACCATGGTGCGGCCGTCCAGGAAGGGCGGCGCCCAGGAGGTGCCGCGCCACATCATGACGCCGCGCCAGCAGGGCGCGCCCTCGTCGGGCGCCAGCCGCCGGCGCAGCGCGGAGTGGATGCCGTCGGCGCCGATGATGAGGTCGCCGGGCAGCTCGCGCGGGCCGTCGGCGGTCTCGATCTGGGCGACATGGCCGTCGCGCACGCCGACGACGCGCTGGCCGCTCAGCACCGTGAGCCGGGCCGCAGCCTCGCGCCACAGCATCATCTGCAGTTCGCCGCGGTGGATGCTGAACTGCGGATGGCTGTAGCCGCCGGCCAGGCCGCGCGGGTCGCGGTAGATGGCCTGGCCGTGGCGGTTGGCGAAGACCAGCGCCGAGGTCTCCACGGCCATGCCGCGCAGCGCCGGCAGCAGGCCCAGCTCGTCCAGCACCGCCACCGCGTGCGGCAGCAGGTTGATGCCCACGCCCAGCGGCCGGGGCTCGCGCGCGGCTTCGAGCACCGTCACGGCATGGCCGCGCGCATGGAGGGCGAGCGCCGCCGTGAGCCCGCCGATGCCACCGCCCGCAATGATGATCTGCATCAACTCAGGGTATGCGAGATTGTTGCAGTAGGCAACGAAAACTACCCTGAAATGGTGAGCAAGACCGACAGCCTGGACGCCGTGACCCCTGAAGGCCTGATGCTGCCCGTGCCGGGCGTGGACTACGGGGTGCTCGACGGCCTGCTGGGCTATGCGCTGCGCCGCGCGCAGAACGCGCTGTACCTGGACTTCTACCGCGCCACCGCCGAATGGGACGTCAGCCCGCAGCGCTTCGCCGCGCTGGCGCTGATCTCGCGCAACCCCGGCATGCGCCAGGGCCTGCTGGGCCAGGCCATGGGGCTGCACCGCAGTGGCGCGATGCGCCTGACCGACTGGCTGACGGCCAACGGCTGGGCCGAGCGCCGCGACGCGCCGAACGACGCCCGCGCCTGGGGCCTGCACCTCACGCCCGCCGGCAAGCGCCGCCTGGCCCGGCTGGAGCAGGCCGTCGCCGAACACGACCGCGCGCTGACCGCCGCCCTCGGCGACCAGGGCGCCGCGCTCAAGGCCGGCCTGGAGCGCCTGGCCTGGGTCGCCACCGCACAGAGCACCGCCCCCGACAACAAGCCCAGGAGACCCAAGCCATGATCGACCGTCGACATCTGATTGCCACCCTCGCGGCCCTGCCGCTCGCCACCCGCGCCCAGGGCCAGCCGCCGCGCATCCTGGTCGGCTTCCCGGCCGGCGGCTCGGTGGACACGACGGCCCGGCGCTTCGCGGAGTTCTGCCGCGGCAAGCTGGCCGAGACCGTGCTCGTCGAGCAGAAGGTGGGCGCCGGTGGGCGTATCGCCATCGCGGGCCTGAAGGACGCCGCGGCCGATGGGCAGACGCTGCTGATCAGCCCTTCGTCCATGTTCACCATCTACCCCCACGCCTACCGCAAGCTGGCCTACAACCCGGCCGCCGACGTGATCCCGGTCGCGCCGCTGGCGCTGTCCACCTGCGGCTTCGGCGTGGGGCCCATGGTGCCGGCCACGGTGAAGACGCTGGCCCAGTTCGCCGACTGGGCCAGGGCCAACCCCGACAAGGCCGCCTATGCCTCGCCCGCGGCCGGCGCGATGCCGCATTTCCTGGGCAACCAGTTCGAGCACGCCGCCGGCCTCAAGCTCACGCACGCGCCCTACCGCGGCGCCGCGCCCGGCATGCAGGACCTGATGGGCGGCCAGATCGCCTCGGGCTGCTTCTCCATCGGCGACTTCCTGCCGCACCTGGCCTCCGGTCGCGTGCGCCTGCTGGGCGTCACCGACAAGGCCCGCTCGCGCTTCGCGCCCGACGTGCCCACCTTCGAGGAGCAGGGCTTCAAGGGCATCGTGGGCGTGGAGAGCTACGGCCTGTTCGTGCCCGCCCGCACGCCGCAGGCGGTGGTCGACCGGCTGGCCGAGCTCGCCCGCGCCGCCGTGCGCGAGGCCGCCGTCATCGAGGCCCTGGGCAAGCTGGGCTTCGAGCCGCTGGGCCTGGCGCCGGCCGACTACGCCAGGCGCCTCGCGGCGGAGCGCGACTATTGGGGGCCGGTCGTGAAGGCGTCGGGCTTCTCGTCGGAGGATTAGGTCCGGTTCACCGACACGCCGCCGTCCACCAGCATGGCCGCACCGGTCATGAACGAGGACTGCTCCGACAGCAGGAACAGCGCCGCGCGGGCGATCTCCTCGGGGCGGGCCAGGCGCTTGAGTGCATGCAGCCCGGCCACGGCGGCCAGCCCCTCGGGCGTGGGGTTCATCGCGCGGCCCATGTCGGTATCGGTGCCGCCGGGCAGCAGCGCGTTCACGCGCAGCCCCTGCGGGCCGAACTCGGTGGCCAGGGCCTGGGCCAGCCCCACCAGGCCTGCCTTGCTCGCCGCATAGGCGGCCGCGCCGGGGAAGCCGGCCGTGTAGCCCACGAAGGTGCCCGTGAACACGAGGCTGCCGCCGCCGCGCTGCAGCAGGGCGGGGATCTGGTGCTTCGCGCCCAGGAAGGCGGCCGTGAGGTTGGTATGCAGCGTGTGCTGCCAGGCGTCCAGGCCGATGGCGGGCGTGGGGCCCAGCGTGCCCAGCGTGCCGGCGTTGTTGAAGGCAGCGTCCAGGCCGCCGTAGGTGTCCACGGCCAGCTCGACGAGCCGGCGCGCGTGCGCCTCGTCACCCACGTCGCCGGCCAGCGCGGTGGCGCGGCCGCCGGCGCTGCGGATCTCGTCCGCCAGCGCCTGCAGCCGTGCGTCGCCGCGCGAGCTGAGCACCAGGGCCGCGCCCTGGGCGGCGCACAGCCGCGCCGTGGCACGGCCGATGCCGGCACTGGCGCCGGTGATGATCAGGGTCTTGCCTTCGAGGGACAGGGTCATGGCGGATGCCGGTGGTTTGCGATGGCCGGCACTGTGCGGTGGGCCGCGGCCGGCGTCGCGCCGGTTTCGGACCTGCAAATCACGCCGCGGTTCACCGGGCCGGCGCGCCATACGGGCTAGCATGGCTGCCCCTTAGGAGCCCCCGCATGCCATTGCGCACGCCGGCCGTTCGCTGGAACGGCCTCTGCCTCGCCCTGGGCCTGGCGCTGACGACCCCCGCCGCGCTCGCCACCGACACCGCGCGGCTGGACAAGCTGCTGACCGAGCAGCGCTACGAGGCGGCGCGCGCCGACGTGGACGCGCTGCTGCGCGGCAGGCAGCCCGACGCCGCGGAGCGCGAGCTCATCTACCGGTGGCTGTTTGCCCGTGACGACGGCGCCGCCCTGGACCGCCGCACCCGCGACGTGCTGGCCGACGCCGGGGCCGAGGCCGTCGACCTGCTCGCCGCCGGCCGCCTGGCGCTGGACCGGCGCGACTTCGACCGCGCCAGGGCCTGCTTCGGGCGCGCGCTGGAGCGGGCCGCGCGGCCCGTGGAGCGCGCCGAGGCGCTGCGCGGCCTGGGGCAGCGCCACTACCAGTTGCGCGAGTTCGACGCCGCGCTGGCCAGCCTGGAGCAGGGCCTGGCCCAGGCCCGCACGGCCGACGGCCTCGCCGCGCTGGCCGACACGCTGATCCGCCTGGGCCGCACCGAGGACGCCATCGCCGCCGCCGAGGAGGCCGTCGCGCTGAACCGCCACCACGAGGCCGCCCACTACCTGCTGGGCAACGGCTACACGCGCGAGAACTACACGCAGCTGGCCGCCCGGCTGGGCGACGCCTTCGCGCCGCTGATGGCCGACGTGAAGCGCGCCTCCGACGCCTTCGACCGCGGCGACTTCGACGCCGCGCTGAGCCTGAGCCTGGACCTGCTGCAGCGCTGCCCCCAGCTCGGCCGCGCGCACGCCATCGCGGCCCGGGCGCTGGAGTCGCAGCGCTTGCGCATCGACGTGCACCGCGCCGCCTACGAGCGCCGCTTCGCCGCCACGCCCATGCCCACGGTGCCCGGCATCGAGCGCTACGTGCTGAACTGGAAGGCGCTGTCGCCGCGCCACCAGAAGCGCGTCGCGCTGTCCGTCGCGCCGTGGAAGGCCTTCATCCCCGTGCTGGTGGAGGGCGGCGCCACCCACTTCATCAAGCCGATGTGGATGCGCCTGTCGGAGACGCCGCAGGCCCGTGCGCTGAAGGACGCCCGCATCGACTACGACTCGCGGCTGTGGGACGACGTGCGCGGCATGGGTGGCCATTTCACCGTCACCGGCATCGAGGACGTCGAGCGCAGCATCTTCGACCGCTACAACACGGTGCTGCACGAGCTGACGCACCAGGTGCATGGCGTGCTGACGGCCGACCAGTCGCGCGCCATCGAGGCGCTGTACCAGCAGGCCAAGGCACGCGATGCAAAGACCCGCGACGGGTTCCTGTCGCGCTACGCCGGCGGCTCGGTGTGGGAGTACTTCGCCGAGGGCGCCAACGCCGAGGCCTCGCCCCGGCGCGATGCCTACGACGGCCGCGAGATCGTGCGCGAGCGCCTGGTCGAGATCGACCCCGCGCTGCGCGCCGCCGTGCGCGGCTTCTTCGCGCAGCGCGACACGCGCGCCAGCCTGCCGGTGGCCCTGGTCAACGCCGGCTACCAGAAGCTGGAGGACGGCCAGCTGGACGGGGCCCGGCCGCTGTTCGCGCGCGCCTTCAAGCTGGCACCCGGCGACGAACGGGTGCTGGAGGCCCAGCTCCACGCGCTGGGCCTGGCCGGCGACGGCGCCGCCGTGCCCGAGCTGGCCGCACGGGCACTGGCCGCCCATCCCGGCAGCGGCGCGCTGCGCGTGGGCGCGGCCGACGCCCTCTGGCATGGCGGCCGCCCGCTGGCCACCGAGGTGCTGCCCGGCCTGGCGCGCGACCTGCAGGCGCTGGCCGGGGAGGACGCCTTCCGCGTCAACCTGGCGCTGGCCGACCATCACCGCCGCCTCGGCGACACCGCCGCCGCGCTGGCCGCCTACCAGGCCGTGCTGGCCTACCAGGGCGACCAGCCCGAGGCGCTGTGGGGCCGGGCGGCCACGCTGGCGCTGGCCGGGCGCTGGGACGAGGCTTTCGCCCAGTACGAGGCCGTGCTGCGCCTGCGCACCGGCCTGCTGCCGCTGCGCCGCGACTACGCGCTGGACCTGCTGCGCGCCGGCCGCACGGAGCCGGCCCGCGCCCAGGTCAAGGCGGCGCTGCTGCTGGACCCCGCCGACCCCGACACGCGGGCCCTGAAGGGCTGGCTGGCGCTGGTCGACGGCGACGCCGAGGCCGCGCGCCGCGAGGCCGGGCAGGCCCTGGCCCTCGGCCCCTGGAGCGATCTGGCCGCCATCGTGCAGGCCGCCGCGCTGCAGTCGCTGGGGCGGCCCGAGGCGGCCCAGGCCGCGATCGAGCCGCTGCGCCAGCGCATCGCCAGCGGCGCGCCGCCGCAGTACGTCTACCGGCCGGAGAAATCGGGCTGGTTCTCGGTGCACGAGCTGCCGGCCAGCGAGCGCCACGTGATGGAGCAGCTCGTCAAGTGAAGTTCCTGAAGCGCCTGGAGGCGACCCATCTCAACGGCCTGAGCGTCGCGCTCGGCGTGGCGGCCACGCACGTCGTCGTCGGCGCGCTGTGCGGCGAAACGGCCGGCCTCGCGGCGGTCGGCGGCGCCGTCTGCGCCAGCCTGCCCGACGTGCCCAACCCGCCGCAGCGCGTGCTGCCCCGCGTGCTGCCGGCCGTGGCGGCGGCGGCGGCCGTGACGCTGCTGGTGGGCCTCTCGGACGGCTCGCTCGCGTTGACCGTGGCCCTCGTCGCCGTCGTGACCTTCCTGTCGCTGATGACGCTGGCCTGGGGGGCGCGCGCGGGGCCACTGTCGTTCTCGCCGTTGCTGGCCATGGTGTTCGCGATGGCCTGGGACCGCACGGCCGGCAGCGCCTCGCCCTGGCAGCATGCGCTGTGGGTGGGCGTGGGCGGCTGCGTCTACACCGGCTGGGCGCGTGCCAGCGCGGCGCTGCTGCGCCACCGGCTGCGCGAGCTGGCGCTGGCCCAGGCGCTGCGCGCGACCGAGCAGCGGCTGCGCTCGCGCGCCGAGCGCATCGCGGGCGCCGTGGGCGGGGCCGAGGCCAGCATCCGCGCCTCCATCGCCGACGATGTGCTGCTGGCCGAGGCGCTGCAGGCCGCGCGCGACCAGGTCTTCGCCGCCCGCCGCTCGCCGCGCAGCCGCCGCCAGACCGACCTGGTGCTGGGCCTCATCGAGCTGCGCGACCTGCTGCTGGCCAGCCGGCTGGACACCGAGCTGCTGGGGCACGACTTCCCCGGCCGCCAGTGGCGCGCCGCGCTGGCCGACACGCTGCGCCACCTGGCCGAGACGCTCGCCGCGCTGGCCGACACGCTGGCCTACGGCACGCCGCTGCCGCAGGTGTCGGCCGACGCGTGGCGCGAGCAGCTGGCCGCGCGGCTCACCGACGTCAGCGCGCCGGCCGGCGACTCGCGCGCCCATCTCGTCTCGGCGCTGCAGACGCGCCTGGGGCACATGCTGGACGACGTTGGCGCCATGGTGGCGCGCCAGGCCCAGGGCGACGACGTCGACGACGCCGCCAGCCCCTGGACGCCCGAGCGGCTGGCGCCCTTCGTGTCGCCCGAGGGCTGGCCGCTGGCGGCGCTGAAGCCGCACCTGAAGCTGCAGTCCAGCGTCATGCGCCATGCGCTGCGCTCGGCGCTGGCGCTGTCGCTTGCCTATGCGCTGGGCGCCTTCCTGCCCTGGGCCGCGCATCCGTTCTGGCTGATGCTGAGCGTGGCCGTGGTGCTGCGCGGCAACCTCGAGCAGACGCTGTCGCGCCGCAACGAACGCATCATCGGCACGGTGCAGGGCTGCCTGCTGGTGCTGCTGCTGGCCCACATGGCCTGGGGGCCGCTGCTGGCGCTGTGCTTCATCGCCGCCGTCGGCACGGCCCATGCCTACGTGAACCGCCGCTACCGCGTCGCCGCCACGGCCGCGACGGTGATGGCGCTGCTGCAGCCGCTGATGCTGGCACCGGGCAGCGACCCCGCCGTCGTCGAGCGCCTGGCCGACACCGTCATCGGCGCAGGCCTGGCCTGGCTGTTCAGCTTCGTGCTGCCGTCCTGGGAGCGCGCCGCCGTGCCGCGGCTGGGGGCGCAGCTGCGCGGCGCGCTGGCCCGGCACGCGTCCAACATGCTGCGCTGGGTACCCAGCGCCGAGGAGCAACTGGCCCAGCGCCTGTCGCGCCAGCAGGTCTACACGGCGCTGGCCGCGCTGGCTGCGGTGGCCCAGCGCACCCGCGTCGAGCCGCAGAGCGTGCGCCTGCCCGAGGCCGAGATCGAGGCCGCGCTGAGCCATGGCTACCGCCTGATGGCCTTGCTGGGCGCCGTGCAGCACCAGGTGCAGCGCCGCAGCGCGCGGCTGGATGCCGCGCGCGCCGAAACCGCGCTGCCGCTGGCCCGCCAGGCCTGCGTGGCGCTGCTGCGCGGCGAACCCGGCGCCGGGGAGCAGGGCGCCGACCCGGCCGGCCTGCCCGACGCCGATGCCGGCGCCTGGCCCGAGCACCTGGGCCAGCAGGACCTGACGCCGTGGCTGCTGAGGCGCCTGCGCCTGTGCCGCCACGAGGCGCGCGAGTTCGCCGCCGCCCTGGGCCGGCTTCAACCCCGATGAGCGGTCCGCCGCGCGGCCCGCGGTTTAATGCGCCGTGAGCTATCGCGCGCAACGCGCAGGAGAAGTGAAATGAGCATCCAAACCCGAGCCGCCGTCGCCTGGAAGGCCGGCGCGCCGCTGACCATCGAGACCCTGGACCTGGAAGGCCCGCGCGACGGCGAGGTGCTGGTCGAGGTCAAGGCCACCGGCATCTGCCACACCGACGACTTCACGCTGTCCGGTGCCGACCCCGAAGGCCTGTTCCCGGCCGTGCTGGGGCACGAGGGCGCGGGCGTCGTGCTGGAGAGCAAGGTGCCCTGGCTCAAGCCGGGCGACCACGTCATCCCGCTCTACACGCCGGAATGCCGCGAGTGCAAGTTCTGCCTGAGTCGCAAGACGAATCTCTGCCAGTCCATCCGTGCGACGCAGGGCAAGGGCCTGATGCCCAACGGCACCTCGCGCTTCTCGCTGAACGGCGAGCCCATCTTCCACTACATGGGCACCAGCACCTTCGCCAACCACATCGTCGTGCCCGGCATCGCGCTGGCCAAGATCCGGCCCGACGCGCCCTTCGACAAGGTCTGCTACATCGGCTGCGGCGTGACGACGGGCGTGGGCGCCGTGTTGTTCACGGCCAAGGTGGAGGCGGGCGCCAACGTGGTGGTGTTCGGCCTGGGCGGCATCGGCCTGAACGTGATCCAGGGCGCCAGGATGGTGGGTGCCAACAAGATCATCGGCGTGGACATCAACCCGGCCCGCGAAGCCATGGCACGCCGTTTCGGCATGACCGACTTCGTGAATCCCAAGGACGTGCCCAACCTGGTGGACCAAATCGTGCAGCTGACCGACGGCGGCGCGGACTACTCGTTCGAGTGCGTGGGCAACGTGCAGCTGATGCGCCAGGCGCTGGAATGCACGCACAAGGGCTGGGGCCGCAGCATCATCATCGGCGTGGCGCCGGCCGGCGCGGAGATCTCGACGCGGCCCTTCCAGCTGGTGACGGGACGCCATTGGGAAGGTTCGGCCTTCGGCGGCGCGCGCGGCCGCACCGACGTGCCCAAGATCGTCGACTGGTACATGGATGGCAAGCTCAACATCGACGAGCTGATCACGCACAAGCTGAAGCTGGAGCAGATCAACGAGGGCTTTGAGCTGATGCGGCGTGGGGAGTCGATCCGCTCGGTGGTCGAGTTCTGAGTGTGATCGGAGGCTCTTTGCGAAGAGCCTTTCGACCCGGTGCACCGCGCCGGGAGTCCGCCCCGGCGGGCGGGTAACTTTCCTCTGTCTTGCCAGAAGAAAGTCACCAAAGAAGAGGCGCTCAACCGCACCTCGCCACTAGCCTGCAACGGACATCGCGCGAGAACGGGCGCTCGGCCATTGAGCAGAAGCGACCCGCTGCGCTCTCGCCGCTGTCCCTGTCATGAGCAACATCCATCGCACCGCTCGGCCGGTTAACGCCGGCTGCACGCCGGGCTCATCACTGAAGGCATCACGTGCGCAGACGCGTCGCCCCAGCGACGCTTGAATTTCACTCGTGAGTTCGGCGTGCAGCCGACGTGGGGCGCACGGACGGTGGATGCGTCGGGCTCGTGACAGGGACAGCGGCGAGAGCGCAGCGGGTCGCCTCGAGGCCGGACACGAGCCAGGGTTTTCGCGCGTGAGCCTCGGTGCCGACCCGACGACTTGCGGTTCAGCGCCTCTCTTTTGGTGACTTTTCTCTGGCGCGACAGAGAAAAGTTACCCGCCCGCCGGGGCGGACTCCCGGCGCGGTGCACCGAGTGAGAAGGCTCTCCGCAAGAGCGCCCCGCGGCGCTGCGCGCAAGGCTTACCGAGCCGTCCGATACGGCTCATCCTCCGGCACGAAGTCCTGCTCCCGCATCGCATCCGCGATCCAGTCTTCCACCGCTGGATGCGCCAGCAGCGCATCGCGATACCCAGCCGCCGCTTCGGACACCGGCAGGCCGAAGCGGCTCAGTCGCACCGCCACCGGCGCGAAGTAGGCGTCCGCAGCGCTGAACTCGCCGAACAGAAAGGGCCCACCGCTGCCCGCCAGTGCCTCGCTCCAGGCCGCGTCCAGCCGGGCCACGTCGGCACGCAAAGCCTCGTCCTCGGCCCACAGCTTCGTGCCCACATCGGGAAAGAAGGCCTCGATGTTCATCGGGCAGACCGTGCGCAGCCGCGTGAAGCCGCCATGCATCTCGGCGCACAGGCTGCGCGCCCGGGCGCGGGCCCTGGCGTCGCGCGGCCAGATGGGCAGCTCGGGGTGGCGGTCGGCCACGTATTCCGTGATGGCCAGCGTCTCCCAGACGGCGAAGCCGTCGTCCTCGACGAGCACCGGCACGCGCCGGGTCGGGCTGATGCCCCCGATCGCGCGATGCCATTGCGAACCCGGGCTGAAGTCGAAGCGCAGCAGCACCTCCTCGAAGGGGATGCGGAAGGCCGCCAGCAGCACGCCGCTGCGCATGGACCAGGACGAGTAGTTCTTGTTGCCGATGTAGAGCTTCATGGGGGGGCTTTCCGATGGGACTGGCGAAGCTTAGGCGGCGGCCGGCGCGCGCGGGTTGAGCTGTGGTCAAGGGATTGATGCGGTAGGTTCATCCATTGACATGCTCCCGGGCACTCGTTCCCGGGATGCGGCCTGGCTTGCCGGGGCGTAGATTGCCGCCGAAACCACGGAGGGCCCATGCACGCTGCCAAACCCCTTGCCGGCCTCGCGCTGGCGTCCACGCTGTTCCTGGCGATCCAGCCGGCTCTTGCCGGCCCGATCGACCTGACGACCGGCAAGGCCATCACGTCCACGGGCGTCTTCGGACAGCTGAGCGCGCAGGGCCAGGCCTTCCCCTGGTGCGCCGAAGCCGTTTGCCCCGCCGCTGCCCTGAGCACGGTCAACGACGGCGTCTACCTGCCCAACGGCACCCCGTGGCAACAGGGCGCCCTTTGGTGGGATTCGCACAATCCCCTCTCGGCCAACAACACCATCGAGATCGAGTTCGGCGGCCTGTACTGGGTGGACTTCGCCTCGATCCAGGGCGACAACAACGATGAATACTTGCTGTCGCTGCGCGACGCCGGGGGCAACTGGTTCGACTGGGCCTATGCGCCGGCCTGCTGCTCCGCGGGCTTGTTCGAGCGCAGCGGCAGCCTCGCCGCCACGGCAGCCACGGCCGTGCGCATCACCGCCCAAAATGGCGATGGCTATTACGCGCTATCCGAGGTGAGGCTCACGGGCTTCACCGTTCCGGAGCCCGCGAGCCTGGGGCTCGTGGCTCTGGCGCTGGGCGGCATGCTGCGGGCGCGCCAAAGCCGCAGGGGCTGAGACGCAGCCGCGGCGGCCGGGCGCCAGGGGTCAGCGCCGGGCGCGCCAGGCATCCAGCCGCGCCACCCCGGTGCCCGACGACAGATAGCTCGGCAGCACGGCCTCCAGCGAGCTGGCGTGGATGCCGAGTTCCGCGAGGCCCGGCAACTGGCCGCCGGGCACGTTGGGCACGCTCAGCGAGGCCAGGTTGTCGCGCGACAGCAGCGGCTCGCCGGGCAGGCATTCCATGGCCAGCGCCTGCAGCGCCGCCAGCGGCCCCGGCAGGGGCAGCACCGCCCGCTCATGGCCGGCCATGCGCCCGGCCAGCCGCACGAGCTCGGCCAGCGTCAGCTCGCGCGGGCCGGCGATCTCGTAGGTCTGGCCCACGGCCTCGCGGCGCAGCAGCACCTCGACCAGGGCGCTAGCCAGATCCTGCACCCACATGGGCTGCAGGCGGGCCTGGGCACCGCCCAGCGGCATGACGGGAAAGACCTGCTGCAGCCGCGCGAACAGGTTGACGCTGCGGTCGCCATCGCCGAAGACCAGCGAGGGCCGCACCAGCGTCAGCTCCAGCCCCTGGGTCTGCACGGCCAGCTGCAACACGGCCTCGCCGGCGGCCTTGCTGCGCAGATAGCGCGACGGCGCATGCTCGGCCACGCCCAGGGCGCTGATGTGCACGAGGCGGCGCACGCCGGCCGCGCTCATCGCATGGGCGAGGCGCCTGGGCAGCTCCACGTGCACGCGCTCGAACGCCGTCGCGCTGCCCTGCAGGATGGCGACGAGGTTGACGACGGCGTCATGGCCGGGCAGCAGGCGGGGCAGGTCGTCGAAGACATCGGCCTGCAGCACGGTGACGCCGGGCAGGCTCTGCAGCTCCCGCGCGTGCGGCAGGCGCCGTGTCGGCACGGTGATGCGAACGCCTGCACCCAGGCGGCGCGTCAGCTGCTCGCACAACGCGCGGCCGACGAAGCCGCTGCCGCCGAGGACCAGGACCGAGAGCGTCATGACTTGGAGTCCCCCACAGCCGCCGGCGGCACGTCGCTGACGTCGGCGGCGCGCGCGCCGGCCGGGCCCACGCTGGCGCCCAGGCGCTCGCGCAGCGACGTGGCCGGCAGGCCCAGCACCTGGGCGTAGATGGCGCCGCCCAGCAGCACCTTGCGGACATAGTCGCGCGTCTCGTTGAACGGGATGTTCTCGGCCCAGACGGCCGCGTCCAGCACCGGGCCGTCGCGCCAGCGGGCCGGGCGGTTGGGGCCGGCGTTGTAGGCCGCCGCGCCCAGCACCTGGGCGCCGTCGAAGCGGTCCAGCACCAGCTTGAGGTACTGGGTGCCGATGCGCAGGTTGAAGTCGCGGTCGTGCATGCGGCCGGCGTCATAGTCCATGCCCACCTTCCTGGCCGTCCACTTGGCCGTGGCCGGCATGACCTGCATCAGGCCGGACGCGCCGACGTGGGAGCGCGCGTCCAGCACGAAGCGCGACTCCTGGCGGATCAGGCCGTAGACGTAGGCGGCGTCCAGGCTGGCCGCCCGGGCCTCGCGCTGCAGCTCGGCGCGGTGGGGCAGCGGGTAGCGCTGGGTGACGTCGATCTCGGTACGGGTGCGCTCGCTGGTGTTGATACAGCGGTCCCAGACCTCGCGGTCGCAGGCCTCCTGCGCGGCGGCCAGCAGGGCGCGGTCGCCGCGCTGCGAGATCTCGCGCAGCGCGTAGTTCCATTCGCGCACGCCCTCGCTGCGCAGGCCCAGGTCGATGAGCGACAGCGCCCGCGTCAGGCCGGGGTGGCTGCGCGCGGCGCGGCGCTCCTCGGCCGTCAGCGGCGCCGGGGCGGGCGGCAGCGGCGTGGGCAGGCCCAGCTCCTCGGCGGCCAGGCGGCCGAAGTAGTTCAACGGCCCGGCCTGCGGCGAAGCGGCCAGGGCGGCGAGCTGGGCGCGGGCGGCGGGCTGGTCGCCCTGCAGCCGGGTGGCGCGCGCGTGCCAGTAGGCCCAGGCCGGGTCGCGCTGCTCGGCGGGGCTCATGCGCCCGATGGCACGCAACACCGTGGCCGGCGCGCGGGCGCGCAGCGCAGCGCGGGCGTTCCAGGCCAGCGCGTCGTCGCTCCAGGCCAGCTCGGGCGCGAGCTTGTCGGCGCGCTCGAAGGCGGCCAGCGCGCCGTCCTGCAGGCGCAGCGCCTGCTGGCGGCCGATCTGCACCCACAGCCAGGCCTGCAGCTCGGCGGGCAGCCGGCTCCACTTGTCGCGCAGCAGGTCGCCGGCCTGGTCGGGGTCGTTGGCGGCCACGCGGGCCAGGGCCAGGGCGGTCAGCTCGGCCTCGGCGCGCGGCGTGGCGCGCGCCTTGCGCGTGAGGTAGCGGCCGGCGTTGTCCTGCAGCTCGGCGAGCTTCTGGTCCAGCAGCTTGCTGGCCAGCAGCGCCACGGCCTGGCGCGCCGCACGCGGGCGGCCCTGCTCGGTGGCCTGGCGCGCCTTGGCCCACAGCGCGTCGGGCTTGAAGACGCCGGCCTCCAGCATCGCGGCGGCCAGTTGCTGGCAGCCGTCGTCGGCGTCGCGCTGCGCCATCCAGGCGGCGCGTGCGGCGTCGGCGGCGGGCTTGCTGCCCGCGGCCTGCTCGGCCAGCAGCGCATAGCAGGCGACCTCGCGGTCGTCGCGCATCACGTAGCTGGCGTGGTCGCGGCGGAAATTGGCCCAGTCGCGACGGCGGCCGAGTTCCAGCAGCCAGTCGTTGCGCAGCCGGTCCTCGACGTAGCTCCCGGGGTAGCGTGCGTAGAAGGCATCCATCTCGGGCTGGCGGACGTCGGCCATGCGCCCGTTCAGGTCGAAGTACTCGACCCAGCCGGCCAGCGGGTGGTTCTGGCCGCGCGCGGCGTCCACCAGGCCGGCCAGGCGCTTGCGGTCGCGCTTGACCCAGGCCTCGCGGGCCTGCACGGCGAGATCGTTGTCGACCGGTGCCGCGTGGGCGCCCAGGCCGGTTGCCAGCAACAGTGCCCCCAGCGCCGCGATCACGCTGCGGCCCCTGCCTTCCTTCACTCGCCTGTCCATTTGACTCATGCCTGCCGCGACTGCCACGCCGGTCAATTTAACCCAGTGCGGCGGGCGCCGGGTGATGAGTTCCAATGGCGCACCCCGCCGACACGAGCGCCCGATGCCTGACGCCCCAACTCCCGACCGCGCCGCGCTGCGCCGCGCCCTGCTGGCCGAGCGCCGCGCCTTCGCCGCCACGCCCGCGTTCCAGGCGGCCGAACATGCGCTGCGCCAGGCGCTGCCGGCCCTGCTTGCCCAGCTGGAGCCCGAGCTGCTGGGCGTGTACTGGCCGCTGGCCGGCGAGTTCGACCCCGGCGTGCTGCCCGGCCCGCGCGCGCTGCCGTTCGCGCGCCGCGAGCCGGCCGCCATGCAGTACCGCCGCTGGGATGGCGAGGCGCCCACGGCCCGGGACGAATGCGGCATCGCCGCGTCCACCGGCGCGGTGGCTGTGCCCGACTTGGTGCTGGTGCCCTGCGTGGGCTTCACGCGCGAGGGCTTCCGCCTCGGCTATGGCGGCGGCTTCTTCGACCGCTGGCTGGCCGAGCACCCCGGCGTGACGACCATCGGCCTGGCTTGGTCGGGCGCCGAGGCGAGCTTTGCCGTCGAGGCCCACGACCGCGCCTTGACCTTGATCCTGACCGAGCGCGAGCTCATCGCCCCAGACTGAAAGGACGCCGACACGATGCACGATGGCATGACGCTGATCTCGACGCTGGCCGCCGCCTTCGGCCTGGCGCTGGTGCTGGGCCTGCTGGCGCAATGGGCCAGGCTGCCCGCGCTGGTGGGCTATCTGCTGGCCGGCGTGCTGATCGGGCCGCACACGCCCGGCTTCGTCGGCGACGTGCACCTGGCCCAGCAGCTGTCGGAGGTCGGGGTGATGCTGCTGATGTTCGGCGTGGGCCTGCACTTCTCGGTGCACGACCTGGTGTCGGTGAAGGGCATCGCGCTGCCCGGGGCGCTGGTGCAGATGGCCGCGGCCACGGCCATGGGCGGCGGGCTGGCGTACTGGTGGTGGGGCTGGGATCTCGGCGCGGCGCTGGTGTTCGGCCTGGCGCTGTCGGTGGCCAGCACGGTGGTGCTGCTGCGCGCGCTGGAGTCGCGCGAGCTGCTGCACACGGGCAACGGCCGCATCGCCGTCGGCTGGCTGGTGGTGGAAGACCTGGCCATGGTGCTGGCCCTGGTGCTGATGCCGCTGCTGGGCGGGCGGGGCGAGGGCGGGGCACAGGCGGGGGGCGGCAGCCTGGCCCTCACCATCGTCACGACGCTGCTGGCCGTGGCGGCCTTCGTGGCCGTCATGCTGGTGGCGGGGCGGCGGCTGCTGCCGTGGATGCTGTGGCAGGTCAACCGCACCGGCTCGCGCGAGCTGTTCACGCTGGCGACCGTGGCCGCGGCCGTGGGCCTGGCCGTGGGCGCGGCGGCGCTGTTCGGCGTCAGCGTGGCGCTGGGCGCCTTCTTCGCCGGCCTGGTGCTGCGCGAGTCGGCCTTCAGCGAGCGCGCGGCCCACGAGAGCCTGCCGCTGCGCGACGCGTTCGCGGTGCTGTTCTTCGTCGCCGTGGGCATGTTGTTCGACCCGCGCGTGCTCGTCGAGCAGCCGCTGGCCGTGCTGGCGACGCTGGCCGTCATCCTGGTGGGCAAGACGCTCGCGGCCGGCGCGCTGGTGCTGCTGCTGAAGTACCCGCTGTCCACCGCGCTGACGGTGGCGGTCAGCCTGGCGCAGATCGGCGAGTTCAGCTTCATCCTGCTGAGCCTGGGGCAGAGCCTGAACCTCGTGCCGCCCGAGGCGGCCAGCCTCGTGGTGGCCGGGGCCATCGTGTCCATCGCGCTGAACCCGCTGTGGTTCTCCAGCATCGAGCCGATCCGGCGCTTCGTGCTGGCGCGCTCGGCCTGGGCGCGCAAGCTGGAGGCGCGCGACGACCCGCTGGCCGAGCTGCCCGCCGACACGCCGCACAGCTCGCTGGCCGGGCAGATCGTGCTGGTGGGCCATGGCACGCTGGGCACGGCGCTGCGCGCGGAGCTGGGCGGGCGGCCCATGGTGGTCATCGACCGCGACCGCGACGTCGTCGAGAAGCTGCGCGCCTCGGGCCAGGCGGCCGTGCTGGGCGAGGCGACGGAGGCCATGACGCTGGTGCAGGCCCACATCGCGAAGGCGGCCTGGCTGCTTGTCGCCGTGACCGACGTGCGCGGCGTGCCGGCCATGCTGGACCTGGCGCGCCAGCTCAACCCCGAGCTGCGCTGCGCCGTGCTTGCCCACACCCGGGAGGAGGCGCAATGGCTGCGGGACGCGGGGGTCAACGAGGTGCTGCGCTCGCAGCAGGCGCTGGCGCAGGCGCTGGCGCGCGTCGTGGCGGCCTGAGGGCCCGGCCGGGCGTCAGACGCCGGCCAGCTGGCCGCGCGTGACGGCGGCCTGCTCGCGCACCCAGTCGGCGAACTGCTGCACCTCGGGGCGGCGTGCCGCGTTGGGCCCCAGCAGCATCCAGTAGCTGAACGGGCTGCCCAGCCGCCCGGCCTTGCCGAAGGGCTCGACCAGCTCGCCGCGCTGCAGGTGCTCGTGCACCAGCGGCAGGCGGGCCAGCGCCACGCCCTGGCCGGTCAGCGCGGCCTGCACCTGCTGGTAGGTGAAGTTCAGGTAGAGCCAGCGGCGCGGCTGCAGGTCGTGCTCGCCCTGCTCGGTCAGCCAGCGCCGCCAGCTCAGGTACTCGGCGCTGGGGCGGGGGTCGTCCTCCTCGGCCAGCGCATGGCCGGCGAGGTCGGCGGCGCGCTTCAGCGGCGCCGGCGGTTTTTGCAGGTACCAGGGGCTGACGGTGGGCGACAGCAGCTCCTCGAAGAGCTGCTCGGCGTCCGCCGGCACGGCCGCGCGGTCGTCGTAGCGCAGCGCCAGGTCGCTCTCGCCGTCTTCCAGGTCCACCTTGCGGTCGTAGGCCGACACGCGGATGTCGATGTCCTCGTGCTCGCGCTGGAAGGCCTCCATGCGCGGGATCAGCCACAACGAGGCGAACGAGGCGAAGGTGCTGACGTTGACGATGCGCCGGCCGCGCGTGCGGCGGATCTGCCGCACGGTCTGGTCCAGCCTGGACAGCACGGCCACGGCGGTGGGCAGCAGCTGGGCGCCGTCGCCGGACAGCTCCACCTTGCGTGTGCCACGCAGGAAGAGGGTGCAGCCGATCTCCTCCTCCAGCGACTGGATCTGGCGGCTGATGGCCGACTGCGTGAGGCTCAGCTCGTCGGCCGCCGCGCGGAAGGACAGCAGCCGCGCCACGGCCTCGAAGGCGCGCAGCGGGCCGACCGAGAGCGGCCTCTGCCGGATGGGCTGATTCATGCGCGGATGGTATCAATCCGCGCCGCAGAGTCATTGGACCGCCCTGGGTGATCTCAGCAGAATCCCTGACATCAACCCAGGAGCAACATCATGAGCGATGCGCAATCTACATGGCATCTGGACGGTGGCCGGGCCCTGACCCTGGCCGGCGCGGCCGAGGTGCGTCGCCTGGCCGTGGCGCGCGGCCGGGTCTGGCTGACGCTGTCCGGCACGGCCGACGAGCCGGCCCAGGACCAATGGCTGGAGGCCGGCGAGGCGCTGGCGCTGGCGCCGGGCCAGACGGCCGTGCTGGAAGGCTGGCCGGCGGCCGACTTCCAGTTGCTGGTGCCGCCCGCGTCAGCGGGCGCGCGGCGCGGCCTTCTTGGCCGCCGGCTTTTTGGCGGCGGGCTGATCGGGCGCTGATCTGGCCGCCTTCTTCGCCGCCGTTCGCGGGGCCGGCGCCTTCTTGACCTGGATCTTGACCTTGGCGTTCGCGGCCCGCAGCGCCGCCTCCAGCGCCAGCCGCGCCCAGGGCAGCATCAGCGGCGGCGACTCCAGCGCCTCCTCGGGCGGGCGGTAGTAGCTCATCACCATGCGCTCGCCGACCTTGGTCGGGTAGGTGAAGGGCGGGCAGCCGGCCGCGACGAAGCGCTCGCGGGTCAGGTCGTCGGCCTTCAGGAACAGCTGGCCGTCGTCGATGAGGGCCATGAAGAGGCCGTCCACATAGACGCCCTGGCCGCCGAACATGCGGCGCACGCGCACGGGGCCCAGCGGCGACAGCATTTCCACGCAGAGTTCGGTGAAGGCGTCCATGCGAGGAACTGTAAGCTCGCGGCCATGGATGCGAACGACCGCGCCGCCGTCCGGCACAAGCTGATTGCCCAACGCCTGGCCCTGCCCGACCGGCTGGCGCTGGCGGCCGAGCTGCAGGAGGTGCTGCGGGTCTGGCTGCTGCGCCGGCCCGAGACCACCATCGGCGCCTACTGGCCCATCAAGGGCGAGTTCGACCCGCTGCCGGCGCTGTACCGCTGGAGCGAAGACCACCCGGAGCGGCGCATCGGCCTGCCGGTGGTGGACAAGGTGCACGGCACGCTGCGCTTTCACGTCTGGTACCCCGGCTGCCCGATGGAAGAGGACGCCTTCCACATCCCGAAGCCCAAGGGCACGGACCCCTTCCAGCCGCAGCTGATGCTGGTGCCCTGCCTGGGCTTCGGCCCCTGCGGCCTGCGCCTGGGCTACGGTGGTGGCTTCATGGACAAGACGCTGGCCGAGCTGCAACCGCGCCCGGCGGCGGTGGGCATCGGCTATGCGCACGGCTTCCTGCCACTGCTCAAGCCCAGCCCGCTGGACGTCGCGCTGGACGCGATGCTGACGGAGGAGGGCGTGGTCTGGGACCGCGAGGGCTGAGCCGCGTCAGCGGCGCGGCAGCGCCTGCCACCAGGCCGCGGCGATGCGGCCCACCTCGGCCAGCACGGCCTGGTCCTCGTCGCGCATGCGGCCGCTGCGGCCCGGGGCGTCGTAGTAGGCCGCGATGACGACGGCCTGCTGCGCATCGGGCCAGGCGATGGCCACGTCGTTCAGCTTGTCGGCCATGCTGGGGTGCATGGCCGTGCCGGTCTTGTCGCCCGCGCGCCAGGTGGCGGGCAGGCCGGCGCGCAGCCGCTTGCGGCCGGTCTGCGTGGCCACCATCCAGCCGGCCAGGCGCTCGCGCGACGCGGGCGACAGCCAGTCAGAGCGCAGCAGCCGTGCCGTCGTGCGGGCCATGGCGGCGGGCGTCGTCGTGTCGCGTACCTCGCCGTCCGGCACCTGGTTCATCGTCGGCTCCAGGCGGTCCAGCCGCGTGTGGGCATCGCCCAGCGCGCGCAGCGACGCGGTGACGGCCGCGGGGGCACCCAGCAGCGCCACCAGCAGGTTGGCGGCCGGGTTGTCGCTGGTGACGTGCGTGGCCTCGGTGAGCGCGCCCACCGTCATGCCACCGGCTTTCAGGTGCTGCGACGTGACCGGTGCGTGCGACACCATGTCCTGCTCGCCATAGGGCACCCACTGGTCCAGCGCCAGCCGGCCCTCGTCCACCGCCTTCAGCACCAGGCCGGCCAGCGGCAGCTTGAAGGTGGAGCACATGCCGAAGCGCTCGTCCCGGCGCAGCCCGGTCTGGGCGCCGCTGACGGTGTCGAGCATGGCGACGCCGAGCCGGCCGCCGACGCGGCGCTCCAGTGCCAGCAACGCGGGATGGTCGTCGGCCGCGGTCCTGGCCGGGGCGGCGAAGGCGGGTGCCAGCAGGACGGCGGAAGTGGCGGCAAGGGCCTGGCGACGGCTCATGGGGCTCATAGTTCTTCTCGGGGTTGATTGGAGGTGTGCCGCATTGTCTGGACGGGGCGCCTGGGCACAATCGATGGTTTCTGAGGGCAGCTCTTAGTTTTTTAGGGGGTCGGCGTGTCGTTGAATGGGGTGTCCTTGAACGGGCTGCGCGCCTTTGAGGCGGCCGCCCGCCACCTGAACCTGAGCCGCGCGGCCGAGGAGCTGTGCGTGACGCAGGCGGCCGTCAGCCACCAGGTCAAGGCGCTGGAGGCGCAGCTGGGCCGGGCGCTGTTCCGCCGCCATGCGCGCGGACTGCTGCTGACCGATGAGGGCGAGGCGCTGGCGCCCGTGGTCGCGCAGGCCTTCGAGCGCATGGGCGCGGCGCTGGCGGCGCTGCGCGAGGGCGGGCCGGCCGAGGTGCTGACCGTGGGCGTCGTCGGCACCTTCGCGCTGGGCTTTCTGCTGGAGCGGCTGGCGGATTTCCGCGCCGGCCATCCGCGCATCGAGCTGCGCGTGCAGACGCACAACAACAAGGTCGACCTCGCCGCCGAAGGGCTGGATCTGGCCATCCGTTTCGGCGATGGCGCGTGGCGCAGCGTCGAGGCCGAGCCGCTGCTGGCGGCGCCGCTGGCGCCGTTGTGCGAGCCGGCGCTGGCTGCGCAACTGCGCCAGCCCGAGGACCTGGCCCGCGTGCCGCTGCTGCGCTCCTACCGCCAGGGTGACTGGCCGGCCTGGCTGGCGCTGGCAGGCGCGCCGCGCGTGGTGGCGCGCGGGCCGGTGTTCGATGCGTCGGCGCTGATGGTGCAGGCGGCGCTGCGCGGCGAGGGCGTGGCGCTCGCGCCGCCGTGCATGTTCACGCGCGAGCTGCGCGCCGGCCGGCTGGTGCAGCCTTTCCCGCAGACGCTGGATGCGGGCAGCTACTGGCTCACGCATCTGCTGTCGCGCGAGCCCACGGCGGCGATGCGCGCCTTTGCCGCCTGGCTGCGCGCCGAGTGCCGGGCGGCGACCCCGGGCTGAACGTGTTGCGGGACTGCTGCCGGACAATGCAGCCTCCATCGCCACAGGCAGACTCGCCATGTCCACCAAATCCATCCTGCTGCTGCTCACGGCCTGCACCGCCTTGCTGACCCAGGCCGTGCAGGCGGCCCCCAAGCCCTGCGACGAGCTCAAGGCCGAGATCGCCGCCAAGCTGGACGAGAAGGGCGTCAAGGGCTACGAGATCACCGCGGTGGAGAACGACAAGGTAGGCGATGCCAAGGTCATCGGCAGCTGCGACGGCGGCACGAAGAAGCTGACCTACATGCGCAAGTGAGCTGACATGAGCCTCTACCTCGACCACCTCGCCACGCTGCAGCGCCAGGCCGAAGCCGCGCTGGAGCGCTGCGGCTTCGACGCGCTGCTGATCGCCTCCGGCGCCGAGAAGTACGCCTTTCTCGACGACCGGCCCTATCTGTTCCAGGCCAACCCGCACTTCAAGCACTGGCTGCCGCTGACGGAGCATCCGCATTCCTGGCTGGCGGTGCGGCCGGGGCGCAAGCCGCGCGTCGTCTACTACCAGCCCGACGACTACTGGCATGTGCCGCCCAGCGCGCCCAGCGGCGAGTGGGTGGACGCCGTCGAGCTGGTCGTCATCCGCGAGCCGCAGGACGCCGCCGGGGCGCTGGCCGATCTGGCCGGCCCGCGCACGGCCATCCTGGGCGAGGCCGATGCCGCGCTGCCCGGCCTCACGCCCAACAACCCCGAGGCGCTGCTGAACTTGCTGCACTGGGCGCGTGGCGTGAAGACCCCCTACGAGCTGGCGCAGATGCGCGCCGCCCAGCGCCGCGCCGTGCCGGGCCACGTCGCCGCGCGCGCCGCCTTCCTGCGGGGCGAGAGCGAGGCGGCCATCCATCGCGCCTACCTGGTCGCCACGGGCCACACCGACCGCGACCTGCCGTACACCAACATCGTCGGCCTCAACGAGCATGCCGCGGTGCTGCACTACCAGTACCAGGACGAGGCCCCGCCGGCCGAGTCGCGCAGCTTCCTCATCGACGCTGGTGCGCAGGTGAACGGCTACGCGAGCGACATCACCCGCACCTGGGTGGCGCCAGGGCATGACGAGTTCGAGGCGCTGGTCGGCGCGATGGAGCGCGAGCAGCTGGCGCTGGTGGACGAGGTGCGCGAGGGTGTGGACTATCGCGACATCCACCTCAGCACGCATCGCCGCATCGCCCGCGTGCTGCGCGAGGCGGGCCTCGTGAAGATGGGCGAGGAGGCGATGGTGGCCGAGGGCGTGACCCGGCCCTTCTTCCCACATGGCATCGGCCATCTGCTGGGCCTGCAGGTGCATGACGTGGGCGGCTTCATGGCCGGCGAGACCGGCGGCGTGGCGGACAAGCCCGAGGGCCACCGCTACCTGCGCCTGACGCGGCCGCTGCAGGCCGGCATGGTGGTGACCATCGAGCCGGGCCTGTACTTCATCCCGACGCTGCTGCGCCAGCTGCACGCCTCGCCGCAGGCGGCGCAGGTGGACTGGACGGCAGTGGAGCGCCTGTCGCGCTACGGCGGCATCCGCATCGAGGACGACGTGGCCTGCCGCGCCGCCGGCGAAGCGCCGGAGAACCTCACGCGGGACGCGTTCGGGGCGACGGCCGGTTGAGGCCACGCCCCTTGCGGGTGATGGATGGCGATGGCGTGAGCATGCGGTTCGGTCGAGACCGTGGGGCATCGCGCCCATGGCGCTGCTCCTGGCGGTGTGGGGGGCAGTGATGCGTCAGCGGGCTGAGGCTGCTGGCGACTGCTGACCACGCTGGTGCGCTGGAACTGCGCCAGCTGCTGGCAGTGAGTTCGTGTGAGCGCCCGCTTGGCGGCGGTTGCTGCCGGGCATGACCTTTGTTCTGACCTGCTGGTCTCGGCCAGGAGCGGTCGTTCGCGACGGACTGCTTCAAGGTGCCCCGCCTCAACCTGCCTCGTCTTGCCGCTCACACCCAAGCTATCGACGGGCTTAGGGAGAAGCTGGATGCCTTGGCTGAACGATTCTCCGAGCTCGCCCAGCACAGTGAGATCACAAAGCAAGAACTCAACCGCGTTCAGCAGGAGCTGACTGCGATTAAAGCCAATCTGACATCTTTTCCTAAAGGCACTTGGTACAAGACTGCAGGAACCAAGCTCTGGTCGGTAACCAGCAAGGTGATTACCTCTGCGGAAAGCAGGCAAGTCATTGCTCAAGCCGCGCGAAAGCTAATTGGTCTTAGTGATCCGCCGTGACGCCCAACCATTCATTGCAGCCGACCTGCGCCAGCTTCGCTGGCTGGTCGGCTGAATTCAAACATTGAGCGCCCGCTTTCGGGCAGCGATTCAGGTCAAACGGAAGTCGGCTCAGGGTCGATAGCTGTCAGCGCTCAGGCCTGATTCGAACAGCGGCCCCAGCCATCGCCCAAAACACACCCTCGATCAGGGCCGTCCTGGCTGGTCAGGGACGCCGGCACCTGCCCGGGCCTGAGGGTCCCCATACAGCACGCCCCGCCCATGCGTGCCGACATAGACGCGGCCGAAGACCTTGGGGTCGCCGCTGATCTGCAGGATCAGGCCCCACTGGTGGGCGTCGTCGTTGATGCGTTGCCAGCTGTTGCCGCCGTCCGTGGAGCGGAAGACGCTGTACTGGCCGGCCACGGTGCCGACGAGGTAGAGCGCCGGCTCGGTTGAGCCGGGTGCCGCGCGGCCGAAGCCGAAGGCGTGGATCTGCGACGCGCCCGGAAGGCGCTGCAGGGAGCGGCCGTCGCCGCCGCGGTACAGGCCGTGGAAGGCGGCCAGCCACAGCTCGCCCTCGCGGCCGGGCGTGGCGTAGAGGCGGTCCTGGCCGCCGCGGTCGTCGCCACGGCTGCTGTGGTTGTTGCTGCCGGCCGCGGCACGGCGGGCGGGGCCGTCGGACAGGGCCAGCGGGCGGGCGCTGAAGCTCCGGCCGCCGTCGTCGCTGGCAAACAGCCGGTCGTCGAACAGGGCCATCGCGTGGAAGCGCTTGGGGTTCACGCGGTCCGCGATGACGCGGGTGCCGGGCGGCAGGCCTTGCACGGCGGCCCAGGTGTCGCCGCGGTCGTGGCTGACGTGGGGCGTGCCGCCCTTGGGCGTCCACACCCAGGCCTTGCCGTCGGCGGACACGGCGACGAAGCCGTCGCCGACCGGCTTGCCCGGCGGCACGGCCTTCGGCTCGCGCCAGGTGGCGCCGCCGTCCAGCGAGTAGCCGAGGTTCCTGCCGCCGTCGCGTGCATGGCCGATGCGCACGATGACTTCGGGCGCAGCTTCAGCGCCGGTCACGTCATGCGTGTTGCCGAAGAAGGGCGGCTTGGGGTTGCCGGGGGCGGGGGTGTCCAGGTCCGCATGCACGAAGCCGGAGTAGTCGCCAATGGCCGTCACCAGCGGCACGCCCCGCGTCGGGCTGTGCAGGGCCAGGGCCACGGTCTCCTCGATGCCGCCGGCCATGACCTGCCAGTGCGTGGGCCTGGCCGAGTCGGCCTGGGTCAGGTCCAGCGTCTCCCAGCCGCCGTAGCCGGTGGTGAAGAGGGCATGGTCGGGGTTGGCGGGGTTGATCTTGACGTCGTAGAGCCAGTGCAGGTGCGTGTCGGCCACGTAGGGCGCGGCGGCGGCGTCGAACTTCGCGGTGGTGAACAAGGGCGTCCAGCTGGCGCCGCCGTCGGTGCTGCGGAACAACTCGTCGCCTGCGCCGCGGCCGGCGGTGCTGGCGAGCAGGCGCAGCGGGTTGGCCGCGTCGACCGCGATGGCGGCGTAGCCGAAGGGCTGGGCGGCGCTGGGACGTTCGGGCGTGATGTCGGCCCAGGTCTCGCTGCGCGGGTCGTAGCGCCAGACGGAGCCGTCGGTCATGCGGTGCGGGCCGGGGTCGCTGGCGTAGGCGATGTAGAGCCGCCCGTCGCCGGCTCGCGCGGCGCGCATGGGGCGGTGGTGCGTGGGGGCGCCCGGCACGGCCTGCCAGCTCGCGCCGGCGTCCTTGCTGCGCCACAGCCCGGGCCGGCCGACGACCGAGACGCCCGCGTAGATTGTCCGGCTGGGCTGGCCGCGACTGCCGCTGGCCGGGTCGAACAGGATGAAGTTGATCGTCGCCTTGCCGTCGCTGCCGCCCCAGCCGGGCGGCGCACCGTCGGCGTCACTGCGTTGCCAGGCCGAGTCGGGGAAGGCATCCACGCGCTGGAAGCTCTTGGCCGAATCGCCGCTGCGCCACAGGCCGGCGAAGCGGCTGCCGAGGTAGAGCACGCGGCCGTCGTTGGGGTCCACGGCCAGGCGCTCGCCGTTGCCGCGCCCGCCCTCGTTGCCGCCCAGCTTGAAGGGCAGGTCGGTGCGCTGCCAGCTGCGGCCGCGGTCGCTGGAGCGCAGCACCGCGCCGTTGGGCACGGCGGGGTTGGTGTAGGTGCCGCAGGCGAGGTAGAGGGCGTCGGGGTCGTGGGGGTCGACGGCCAGGCTCTCGACGCCCATCAGGTTGACGTCCACCAGCGGGAGGTGGTCCAGCAGCGGCTGCCAGGGGCCGGTGGCCGAGTCACGGCGGTAGGCGCCGCCCATGTCGGTGCGGGCGTACATCAGCCCCGGCACGGCAGGCTGGAAGGCCAGGCCGTCGATGAAGCCGCCGCCGACGATGGCGACGGGGCGCCAGTGGTACGGCACGTCGGCGGGCGGCGCGGCCAGGGCGTGCGCACCGGCCAGCAGCAGGGCGCCCAGCAGGGGCTTGATGAGGTTCATGTCTCCGGCACTTCTTGTTGGCAGCGCTGGACATCGTAGTTTGTTCGTCGGATGAACAAATACAGAATGACCCGTGGAAACCGCGTGTGGCGCGCTGGATGGGAGCAGGCGACTGAACCGAAGGTTCAGGCCAGCCACAACGGCGCCTGCCTTCCGGCCGGCCTCCCCTCCCGTCAGACTGCGTTCCACCCGTCCAGCCAGGAGATCCGACATGAATCGATTGAACACCGTCCTCGTCGTCGGCGCGCTGGCGCTGCTGACGGACTCGGCGGCGGCGCAGGCCGGCTACCCGAGCCGGCCGGTTCGGCTGATCGTGCCGATTGCAGCCGGCGGCCCGAGCGATGCCGCAGCGCGTGCGCTGGCCAAGGGGCTGACGGCCAGCCTCGGCCAGGAGGTGCTGGTGGACAACCGCCCGGGCGGCAACACCGGCATCGGCGCGGGCGCCGTGCTGAACGCCGCTCCCGACGGCTACACGCTGTTGTTCGCGCTGGCGTCCAACGCCGGGCTGCCGCACCTCAGCAAGATGTCGCCCTACAAGTCGCTCGTCGAGTTCTCGCCGGTGTCGGCGATCGGCGGGAACACGCAATGCCTGGTGGTGCCGTCGAGCGTGCCTGCCAGAACGCTGGCCGAGTTCGCCGCGTATGCCAGGGCCAGTGCACAGCCGCTGATGCGCGGCTCCAACAATGTTTCGGAGGACATGGTGGCCGGCCAGATCACCAGCGCACTTGGCTTCACGCTCGAGCGCGTGCCCTACAAGGGCGTCCCCCAGCTGCTACCGGACCTGCTGGAGGGCCGCATCCAGGCGGCGGTGCTGCCGGTCGGCGCGAGCGCCCCGCATGTGCGTTCGGGGCGACTGGTGATGTTCGGCTGCAGCACCGGCGAGCGCATTGCCGCGCTGCCGACGGTGCCCACGCTGGGTGAGGCCGGCGTGGCCGCGGCACCGCTGATCACGGCGCACTTCGTGCTCGGGCCGCCGCGGCTGCCGGCGGAGATCGTCGAGCGCCTGGCCACGGCGGTGCGCCAGACCGCGCTGACGGAAGAATTCAAGCAGGCGATGGAGCGCCTGTTGATCGGCGGCGCCGTGCGATCCCCGGCCCAGGCCCGCGAGCTGATGCTGCAGGCAGAGGCCCAGTACGTGCAGTACGTCCGCGAGACGGGTGCGAGCATCGACTGACCCGGGAGCTCAACGATGGGTCAGCCAAGTCGACGCCCGCCGGCTGCTGCCATGGTGCCATGCAGGCCGGCCGTCGACGCTGGATTGACCTTTGGCGCTCGCCAGGCGGGCCTGCTCGGCGCAGCAGGTGGTGACGAAGTCCGCGAAGACGCGCAGGCGCAGGGTGCGGCGCAGCTCCGGCCGGAAGTACAGCGCCAGCGGCGGTGGGTCCATCACCTCCCAGTCGAGCAGCGCCGGGACCAGGCGGCCGCTTGCCAGATGGGCCTGCTCGTTGGTCTGGAAGACCCGCATGACGCCAGCGTCTTCCAGGGCCAGCTCAAGCAGGTTGTCGCGGTGGTTGGAATGGAGCCAGCCGCGCACCACCACTTGCTCGACGACCTCGCCCTGCGTGTCCGCCTGGCGATAGCGCCACAGGTCGAGCAGCTTGCCGTAAGGGTTGCGGTAGCACAGGCAGTTGTGGTCGGCCAGCTCCCGCGGATGGTGCGGAATGCCGTGGCGCTGCCAGTAGGCAGGCGTGGCCACAGTGAGCTGCGGCGTCACCGGCAGCTCGCGCCGCACCCAGTTGCCGGCCTCGAACCAGCCGTACAGCACCAGCAGGTCGCAGTCCCGCGCGGCGGCGTCGTCCAGGTGCAGGACGGTCCGCAGATCAAGCGTCAGATCTGGGTAGCTGTCATGAAACGCGGTCAGCGCCGGCACGATGCAGTGCTGCAGGAAGAAGGGCGTGCCGCCGACCACCAGCGTGCCCTGCGGACGCTGCCGTGCCTGCCGCAGCCCGTCGTCGGCCGCCTGCAGTTGCGCCAGCAGCGGAGCACAGGCCTCTGCGTATTGCAGGCCGTCGGCAGTGAGCTTGAGCCCGCGGCTGCCGCGGTGGAACAGCCTGGCACCGAGCTGCGCCTCCAGGGCTCCCACCAGCTTGGCCACGGCCTGCAGGCTCACGTCCTGCTGACGCGCGGCGGCCGACAGGCTGCCGGTCTGCGCCGCCGCGAGGAAGTACTGCAGTGCCTTGAGTTTGTCCATCGTGCAAGGAGTGTCATGTGAGCATGCAGACTTTGACAACCTCGGAGCAGCGTGCGGCCGCACGTCAGCTGGCTGAACTGATCGGCGACAACTGGGCGACCCAGGCCATCGGCGTGGCAGCGCGGCTGGGCCTGGCCGACCTGGTGGCGTCCGGCGTGACGCAGGCGGCCGCCCTGGCCCGGGCCTGCGGCTGCGACGTGGCGGCCCTGCACCGCCTGCTGCGCGGCCTCACGGCGCTGGGCGTGCTGCGGCTCGACGACCAGGGCTGCTGCAGCCTGACCGCGACCGGTGAGCTGCTGCGCCGTGATGCCGCGTTGAGCCTGAACTCGCACGCGCAATGGTGGTCTCAGCAGGCCTGGAGCGTGTGGTCGGACCTGATGGGCAGTGTGCGCACCGGGCAGAGCACGCGCCAGCGCGAACGCGGGCACCAGGGCTTCGATCACCTGGACGCCGACATGCAGGCCGCGCAACTGTTTCACCGCTCCATGGCGGAGCTGACGCGGCTGGTGGCGGCCGATCTGGCGGACTCGCCCGCCTTGCCGGACTCGGGCGTGGTGATGGACCTGGGAGGCGGCCATGGCGAACTGCTGGCCGAGGTGCTGCGCGCGCGGCCCGGCTTGCGCGGCGTGCTGTTCGATCTTGGGCATGCGGTCGCGGGCGCGCAGGCCCGCCTGCAGGAGGCCGGCGTGGCCGGGCGCGTGACGGTGACGGCGGGCGACTTCTTCGCGGCTCTGCCGCGGCCCGTGGACGTGGTGCTGCTCAAGAGCGTGCTGCACGACTGGAATGACGACGATGCGGCGCGCATCCTGCAACGCGCCCATGACGCGCTGGCGCCGGCCGGTTGCGTGCTGGTGATCGAACGCGTCATGCCCGGCCAGGTGGAGGACAGGCCGGAGCACCGCACGACGACGCGCAGCGACCTCAACATGCTGGTCGGCCTGGGGGGCCGCGAGCGCACAGCCGAGGACTATGGCGCGCTGCTAGCGACGGCAGGTCTGTCGATACGGCGCCTGCTGCCCGCCGCGGCGGCCTTCTCGGTGATCGAGGCGGTGGCGCGGCGTTAGCGGTCGCTCAGCGCCGCAGCGTGTTGACGAGCCCGTCGCAGGCCGCTTCCACCAGGTCCAGCACCTCGTCAAAGCCCGCCGCGCCACCGTAGTAGGGGTCGGGGACGTGCGGGTTGCCGGCGTGGGGCGCGTAGTCCATCAGCAGCTTCAGCCGATGGCGCTGCTCGGGCGGGCACAGCGCCAGGGCGTTCGCGAGGTTGTCGTCGTCCATCGCCAGCACGAGGTCGAAGCGGGTGAAGTCGGCGGCGACCAGTTTGCGGGCGCGCAGGGGGCTGAGGTCGTAGCCGCGCCGGGCGGCGTGCTGCTGGCTGCGCTCGTCCGGCGGCGCGCCGACGTGGTAGCCGTGGGTGCCAGCCGAGTCGACCTCCACGTCGAGGCCGGCGGCCGCCAGCTTGGCGCGCATGACGCCCTCGGCCGTGGGGCTGCGGCAGATGTTGCCCATGCAGAAAAAGAGGATGCGGCGTGTCATGGCCGCATTCTCTCCAGCCCTCAGAAGCGCATGTCGGCTCTGAGGGAAATGACGCGGAAGGTCTTGTTGCGCGACCAGCTCTCGGTCAGGTACTCGCGCTGCGTGACGCTGTTGGTGCTGAGGCCTTCGGAGCTGACGTCGGTGTCGCGCGGCAACAGGTTGGCCATGGACAGGCGCCAGTTGATGCCGTCGCGCACGGCGCCGCTGGCCCAGGACAGGTAGGCGTCGAACTGGCGGCGGGCGGTTTCGTCGCGGCGCAGAAACTCGGTCACCTGCTCGCGGGTGGCGGGCACATAGTTCACGTTGAAGCCGCTGCCGAAGTTCAGGCCCAGCGCCTTCCAGCGGTGGTCCAGCCCGAAGTTCAGGCTGCCCTTGGGCTGCTGGTCCAGGCGGTTGCTGTTGCCCGGGAGGCCTTGCACCTTGTTCTTGAAGACGGCGAAGTTGAAGCGCAGCAGCATCATCTGCAGCTCGGCCGGCGCGTCTTCCCAGAGTTCGTCCATGCGGGCCTTGAACTCGAACTCGAAGCCCATGCGGCGCGCGCTGCCCATGTTGCGCGGGCGGCTGACCCAGCGCTGCGCGGCGTCCCAGCTCACCGTCTCCAGCATCACGTCGCTGCGGATCAGGCCCTTGATGTCGCGCACGAAGGCGCTGCCAGAAATGATGCCCCCCGTGGGCAGCCAGTGCTCCACGCTGAGGTCCACGCCGGTGGCCAGTTCGGGCTTGAGGTCGGGGTTGCCGGCGCGGTCGGCATGGGTCTGGTAGTTGGGGCCGTCGGGGTAGGTGGTGTTGATGCTGGGGCGCGCGGCCAGGTCGTTCAGGTTGGGCGAACGGTAGCTGCGCGTCAGGCCCAGGCGCACCTGGTCCTTGGGGAAGGCCTCGGGCTTCCACAGCAGGTGCAGCAGCGGCGAGGTGACCTGCGAGACGTTGCGCGTGCCGGGCAGCGCGCCGGCGGCATCAGCCGTGGTCTCGATGCGCTCGTAGCGGATGCCGGCGTAGAGCGACCACTGCTTGCTCGGGCTCCACTCGTCCTGCGTGTAGGCGGCAAAGCGCTGGTTGCGCGTGGCCAGCGTGTTGCCGAAGCGTGCGAGCCCCGGCAGCGCGGCGCCGTTGACCCGCGTGTCGACCACCTGCGTGCGCTGGCTGCGCTCGGCTTCCGCGCCGGTGACCCACTGGTGCTCCTGGGCCGTCTTCAGGCTCCAGCGGCCGTTGAGGCTGGCCTGGTCTTCCTCGACCGAGCTGCGGTCCTGCTGCACGCGCTCGGTGGTCACGCCGCCGAGGGTTTGCGTGTCGCGGCGGTCACTGTTGCGGGTGTTCTTGGACGTGCCGGCGCCCAGGCGCAGGTTGAAGCTCTCGCCCGCCTTGGGGCGGTAGTCGGCCGACAGGTTCAGGCGCAGGTTGTGGTTGCGGGCGTCGTTCTCGCCGTGGACGTCGCGAAAGCGCGTGCCCTCGGAGTTGTACTGGCTGCTGCCCTCGTTCTGCGACAGAAAGAAGAACGGCATGAGGTTGAAGCTCAGCGTGTCGCTGTACTTCCAGCGCAGCCTGGCATTGCCGTTGAGGCTGGTGTTCTGGTTCTCGCTGGTGCCGATCTGCGTGTTCTGTTCGGTGACCTCGCCGGTCTCGGTGTCGGTGATGCGGTTGCCCGAGTCGACGTTGTTGAAGAAGCGGCGGACGGCGCCGTTGGTGGAGATGGCGCCCACGAACTCGTCGTTGTTGGGGCCGCCCCACTTCAGGTTGCGGGTCCAGCTGGCGTCGGCCTGGGGCTGGTTGCGGTCCCAGCCCACGCCCATGCGCACCTCGTGGTTGGACTTCTGCAGCGGCTCGCGCAGCACGATGTTGATGGTGCCGGCGATGGCCCGCGTGCCGGTGGCAGCGGTGGGGGCGCGGTAGATCTCGATGCGCTCGATCTGGTCGGGCGGCAGTTCCTCCACCGCGAAACCCGGCGGCGGGCGCTCCTCGTCGATGAGGATCTGCGTGGCGCCGCCGCCCATGCCGCGCATGCGGATGTCGCCGCCGCGGCCCGGGCGGCCGCCCAGCGTCACGCCGGGCAGGCGGCGCAGCACGTCACCCAGCACGACGTCGCCGTACTTCTCCAGGTCTTCGCGCTCGATGACGATCTTGCTGGCCGTGCTGTTGCGGCGGCGGCTGTTGGCCGTGGGCCCGCTGCTGACCTCCACGCGGTCCAGGCGGTTGCCGGCGCCGCTGGCCGCCGTGGCGGGGGCGTTGGCGGCGGCAGCGGGAGTCTTGGGGGTGGCTGGCGGGGTGGGCGTCTGGGCCGCGCTGATTGCGCAGGCACACAGCGTGGCCAGCGCAAGGAGGGGTCGGCTCATGGTCGCGCATTCTTGCGGACGCGCGGTAACGCCCGCTCACGTAAAGCGCTCATTTACATGAGTGGAAGCCATGGGCGCGGCACGGGCCACGCCCGCGCAGGCGGCGTGGCCTGCGCCGGGCGCCGGACAGCCCGCAGGGACTGCCCGGGACCTTTCTCAGAAGCGCCAGCCCAGACCCACGCTGGCCAGCGTCGGGTTGACCTTGAACTTGCCGACCGAGGTGCCGTTGGAATAGACGGTCGTGCCCAGACTGACCTTCTTCAGGTCGAAGTTCAGGTAGGTGCCCTTGGCGATCTCCACGTCGGCGCCGACCTGCCAGGCCAGGCCCCAGCTGTTGCGCTTGATGCTGGGCTTGAGGGCCGCCTGCACCGCGGGAGCGAACTCCACCGAGGAGAAGTTGGTGTAGTTCACGCCGGCGCCGACGTAGGGGCGCACGGTGCCGTTGGGGATGAAGTGGTACTGCAGCGTCAGCGTCGGCGGCAGATGCTTGAGCGAGCCGATCTCGCTGCCGTTGGAGTACAGCTTGTGCTTCTGCGGATAGGTCAGGATCAGCTCGGTCGCGATGTTCGGCGTGATGAAGTAGCTGAAGTCGACCTCGGGGAAGGTCTTGTTGTTGACGGACAGGCCCAGGCCCGTGCTGTCCTTGTTGGCCGAGTCGAGGTGCAGGGCGCGCACGCGCACCAGCAGCGGGCCTTCGTCGGCCTGGGCCAGCGGCGCGGCCAGGGCAACGGCGAGAACGGCGGCGAGGGCGGGAATCTTCTTGAACATGGATGGCTCCGTTGAATGGGGCGTGCCCCGATGGAGTCATTCCACGTCCTGAGCCGGTCCGGCGGTTTGATGCAACGCAACATGGTTGTGCAGCCCTACCCGTGGAGGCAGTGTGGCCTTGTGCTGGGTCAAGCTCGGGCCAGATTGGCGGGCGTCCACGCAACAGCGCGGCATGCCCGCACGGCTGCTCAGCCGCCCAGGCCCAGGCGCAGGCGCCTGCAGAGTTCCAGCGTCAGCGCGCTCTGGTTGAGCGTGTAGAAGTGGATGCCCGGCGCGCCGCCGGCGATGAGGCGCTCGCACAGCTGCGTGATCACGTCCAGCCCGAAGGCGCGGATGCTGGCCGTGTCGTCCATGAAGCCTTCCATCTTCATCTGCACCCAGCGCGGCATGTCGATGCCGTCGCGCAGCGCGAACTGCGCGATGCGGCCGTAGTTGTGGAAGGGCATGATGCCCGGCACGATGGGCTGGGTGACGCCCAGCTTGCGGGCCTCGTCGACGAAGTGGAAGTAGGCGTCGGCGTTGAAGAAGAACTGCGTGATCGCGCCGTCGGCACCCGCACGCATCTTGTCGGCGAAGTGCTGCAGGTCCTTGGCCGCGTAGCGCTGCTGCGGATGCACCTCGGGGTAGGCGGCCACCTCGATGTGCCAGTCCTTGCCTTGGGTCTCACGGATGAAGCTGACCAGCTCGGACGCGTAGCGGAACTCGCCCGCCGTGGCCGTGCCGCTGGGCAGGTCGCCGCGCAGCGCGACGACGCGGTGGATGTCCTGGGCGCGGTAGGTGGCCAGGATCTCGGCGATGTTCTCGCGGGTCGAGCCCACGCAGCTGAGGTGCGGCGCAGCCTCGAAGCCGGCCGTGGCGATGTCCATCACGGCCGAGAGGGTCTTGTCGCGCGTGGAGCCGCCGGCGCCGTAGGTGACGCTGAAGTACTGGGGCGACAGTGCGCCCAGCTCCTGCACGACGGTCTTGAGCTTCTCGACGCCGACCGGCGTGTTGGGCGGAAAGAATTCGAAGGAAACGGCTGTCATCGGGACGCCCACAAGAAGAATTCGCGATTGCCATCACCGCCGGTGATGGGGCTGTCGAAATAGTCCAGCACCTTGAGGCCGAGGGCCGTGCAGGCCAGGCGCACGCGGGCTTCCAGTCGAGGGTAGTCGGCCTCGTCCTTGACGAGACCGCCCTTGCCCAGGGCTTGTGGCCCCAGCTCGAACTGCGGCTTGATGAGCACGAGCAGATGGCCGTGCACCTCCAGCCAGGGCAGCAGCTCCGGGAGGCTGCCCACCATGGAAATGAAACTCAGGTCGCCGACGATGAGCGTGAAGCCGCCCGTCGGCACATGCTGGCGCAGCACGCCCAGCTCGCGCACGTGCACGCCTTCCAGCGCCGTCACGCGCGCATCGGCCTGCAGCCGCGCGTGCAGCTGGCCGTGGCCCACGTCCACGCCGACGACATGGCGCGCGCCGTGGGCCAGCAGGCAGTCGGTGAAGCCGCCCGTGCTCTGGCCCACGTCCAGCACCGTGTGGTTGACCACGTCGAAGCCGGTGCGCGCCAGCGCTCCTTGCAGCTTGAGCCCGCCGCGCGACACGTAGCGCAGCTCGGCGTCGTCGGTGACGCGCAGTTGCGCGGCCTGGGGCAGATCCTCGCCGGCCTTCCTCAGCACGGCCCAGCCGGTGGGCGAGGCCCATTCGGCGGCGCCGTTGCCGATCAGGCGCTGGGCCACCGAACGGGTCGGTGCCAGGCCCTGGGCGACGAGGAGCTGGTCAGCACGCATTCAGCGATCAATAGCGATAGGTGTCGGGCTTGTACGGGCCGGCCTTGGGCACGCCGATGTAGGCGGCCTGCTCCTCGGTCAGCTCGGTCAGCTGCGCGTTCAGCGTGGTCAGCTGCAGGCGGGCGACCTTCTCGTCCAGGTGCTTGGGCAGCACGTAGACCTTGCCGATGTCGTAGGCGTCCTTGTGCGCGTACAGCTCGATCTGCGCGATGGTCTGGTTGGCGAACGAGGAGCTCATCACGTAGCTCGGGTGGCCCGTGCCACAGCCCAGGTTCACCAGGCGGCCCTTGGCCAGCAGGATGATGCGCTTGCCGTCCGGGAAGATGACATGGTCGACCTGCGGCTTGATCTCTTCCCACTGGTACTTCTCGAGCGACGCGACGTCGATCTCGTTGTCGAAGTGGCCGATGTTGGACACGATGGCGTTGTTCTTCATCGCGGCCATGTGCTCGTGGCGGATGACGTTCTTGTTGCCGGTCGTCGTCACGAAGATGTCGGCCTTGTCGGCGGCGTACTCCATCGTCACGACGCGATAGCCTTCCATCGCGGCCTGCAGCGCGCAGATGGGGTCGATCTCGGTGACCCAGACCTGGGCCGACAGCGCGCGCAGCGCCTGCGCCGAGCCCTTGCCCACGTCGCCGTAGCCGGCCACGACGGCGATCTTGCCGGCCACCATCACGTCGGTGGCGCGCTTGATGCCGTCCACCAGTGACTCACGGCAGCCGTACAGGTTGTCGAACTTGCTCTTGGTGACCGAATCGTTGACGTTGATGGCGCGGAACAGCAGCGTGCCCTTGGCCGACATTTCCTTCAGGCGGTGCACGCCCGTGGTCGTCTCTTCCGTCACGCCGATGATCTCGGCGCTCTTGCGGGTGTACCAGGTGCCGTCCTCGGCGACCTTCTTCTTGATGGCCGCGAACAGGATGCGCTCCTCCTCGCTGCCCGGGTTGGCCAGCACGGAGAGGTCCTTCTCGGCCTTCTGGCCCAGGTGCATCAGCAGCGTCGCGTCGCCGCCGTCGTCCAGGATCATGTTGGGGCCTTCGCCCGCTTCGCCCTTGCCGGCGAATTCGAAGATGCGGTGCGTGTAGTCCCAGTAGTCTTCCAGCGTCTCGCCCTTGTAGGCAAACACCGGCGTGCCGACGGCAGCCAGCGCGGCGGCGGCGTGGTCCTGCGTGGAGAAGATGTTGCACGAGGCCCAGCGCACCTCGGCTCCCAGAGCCTGCAGCGTCTCGACCAGCACGGCCGTCTGGATGGTCATGTGCAGCGAGCCCGTGATGCGCGCGCCCTTGAGCGGCTGGCTGGCGGCGTACTCGGTGCGGATGGCCATCAGCGCCGGCATCTCGTGCTCGGCGATCTTGATTTCCTTGCGGCCCCAGTCGGCCAGTGTGAGGTCCTTGACGATGTGGGCGGGAAGATTGGCGGTCATGCGGGCTCCTTCAAGCGAATGAAGCCGCTGGCGACGCTACAGGGGAGATGGCCTCACCCAGGCACGGTCGGCCAGCGGGTGAGCGCAGTTGCAGTAGGGGGTTCCGAGCCTGGCCTCAAGAGATGCTGAGGTTGCAACGCTCCTCGGAAGTCCCGGATTCTAGCGAGGTCCGCCGCGCGGTCGCTTCAGTCGCCCATGCGCCGGGCGCCCAGATAGGCCGCCTGGACGGTCTTGGCCAGCAGGCGTTGCCCTGTCAGGCTGGGATGCACGTCGCAGTTGGTCGCGCTGGCCGCGCTGCCGTTGAGCAGGCCGCTGCGGCAGGTGTTGCCGCCGGCGAAGGGGGTGGTGGCGACCTTGCGGAAGGCCGTGAACGCATCGGCCACGATGGCGCCGTTGGCGGCGGCCACATTGACCAGCGTCTGGTTCAGCGCGGTGGTCAGGCCGGTCTGGGCCGGATCGCTGTAGTCCAGCGAGTAGTAGTTCACCACCATCAGCACGCCCTTGAAGCCGGAGGCCCGCAGGTTGCTCAGCGCGGTGTTGAGGTTGCCGTACAGCGTGGCCAGGGCCGTGGGCAGGCCAGCCTGGACACAGGCGGGGTCGCCCTTGCAGCCGGCTTGCAGCAGGAAGCCGTCGTTGGCGCCCAGGCTCAGGGTGACCAGGCGCGTGTTGCGGTGGGTGCTCAGAAAGCTGCGTGCAAACTCCATCTGCGTGCCGGCGTAGCTTTCGTGCAACGGGAAGCTGGCGCGGTAGCCGCGGCAGCCGTTGTCGGCGCCGCTCATCGACAGGAAGGACGCCGAGGTCTCGCCCGGGCAGGAGGGGTTGGTGGCGTCCAGGTGCAGGGTGCGGCCGGCGATCTCGGGGTAGGCCAGGAAGTTGCCGGGGTTGACGTAGGCATAACCGTCCTGTTCGATGAAACCGAAGACCACGCTGTCGCCGAGGGCGAGCATGGGGGCGTTGCCGTCATCGGCCGTGGCGAGCGCCGCGGCGCCGGTGGTGAGCAAGGCCGTCGCGATGCGACCGATGCGGCGCGTCGTGCGCGCCAGCGAGTGGCTGGAGGTGATGGTCATGAGCTGCCTCGTGGGGTGGGTGGTGAGGCCGCCACGCGCCCGTCGCGAGACGGTCTCCACACCGACCCTGCAGCGCGCCCCGGGCTGTCGACAGGGGGTAAACCCTAGGAATCCAGGCCGCCGTCAGCCGAGGCCGAGGAACCGGGACAGGCGTTGCTCCTCGTCGGCCAGGGCGGCCTTGAAGCCGGCGTCGCGCGGCGCCCGGCCGGCCACATAGCCGCAATCCAGCTGCAGCCGGCCGCTCTTGACGCCGGCGTTGGCCCAGCCGACGACCTCGTCGCGCCACAGCAGCGGCAGCGCGTAGTGGCCCCGCACCCGCTTGGCCGCCGGCGTGTAGGCCTCGAAGCGGTAGGGCCACCCCCACAGCAGCTCGAAGCGGCGGCGGTCCCAGACGACCGGGTCGAAGGGCGCCAGCAGCCGCACCTGTGACGGGATGCGCCAGCCACGCGTGGGCGCCTCGTCGGCCGGCCAGTACCAGTCGATGCCGTCGACCCGGGCGTGCGCGAGCCGGTCCTTGGCGCGCTGCAGCGTCGGCTTGCGCAGGTCCTGCCACTGGTGGGCGGCGCCGGCGAGCATGCTGATGAGCTGCGACAGGCTGCCCGCCGGCAGCGGCGCGTACTTCTGCACCAGCGCGTCGGCCATCGCGTCCATCGCCGCCTGCGGCTCGGCATGCGCCGGCCAGGCCGGCCCCAGCCGGTAGACGCGCGTGCCGCTGTCGCGCCGCGCGACGTCCAGGTGGCCGCGGTAGTGCAGGCCGTCCAGCAGCTCGGTGGACAGGCGGCTGTTGCCGCCGAACCAGTTCTTCACGGGGCCGTGGCCCAGCGCCGCGTCCACGTCGGCCGGATGGGCGTCGCCGAGCCGCTCGACCTCCGCCAGCACGGCGCGGGCGAGCTTCCAGCGGGCCGGGTCCCACGTGCGCCGCGCCGTGCGGGGGTGCATCAGCGCGCGCAGCTCGGGCGTGACGAAGCCGTAGTTGATGAAGAAGTCCTCCCGCAGCGGCAGCCCCGGGTAGCGGCGTTCCAGGTCGCCGGCACGGTAGCCCTTGACGCGATGGCGCAGCGTCAGGTCCTGGGCGCGGGCCGGGGCGCGCAACGGGTCGGCCTGCACGAAGCCGCCGAGCCGCTCGACGGCCTTGAGCAGGGTGGTGGGCGCGAACAGGCTGCGCGCCACGGCGTGGCGGCGCAGCGCCGGGAGGTCGATGTCGGGGTCAGGACTTGAAGGCATCGGCGGGCGAGGTTGTCTGTCGGCGTTCGTACAGGTCGGCGTCGGCATGGTTCTCGACCAAGTCGAGCAGCAGCAGGATGCCGGGACGCGCCGGCCATCCGCAGCACGAGGCCCGGCACGGGCAGGGCAGCGTCGGCAGGCGGCGCGGGCTCAGCCGGTTGGTGAGCGCCCTGATCTGCGTGGGGCTCCGCAGCGCGTGGATGGCGCCCCAGGTTAGCAGGCCGGGGCCCGCGCGGCGCCGGCTCGCGACGGCGCCGTGGAGGGGCCGAGAGGCGGCACTAGAATTCAAGGTTGCCCTGCGGTTCCCGCGGCTGCCTCTCACCAAGGAAATCAACGTGTTCATCTCCAACGCCTACGCCCAGGCCGCTCCGGCTGCCTCCCCCGAGTCCGGCCTCCTCGGCATGCTGCCGCTGGTGCTGATGTTCGTGGTGCTCTATTTCGTCATGATCCGGCCGCAGATGAAGCGCCAGAAGGAGGCGAAGGCCATGATCGCGGCGCTGGCCAAGGGTGACGAGGTCGTCACCGCCGGCGGCGTCATCGGCAAGATCAGCAAACTGGGCGACAGCTTCATCCACGTCGAAGTGGCCAACGGCGTCGAGCTCCAGATCCAGCGGGGCGCCATCACCCAGGTTCTCCCCAAGGGCAGCTTGAAGTAAGTCGCGACGCGCCCATCTCCCGGGCCACGCCGTCCGGTCGCTGACAAGGAAGTCCCTCATGAACCGCTATCCGCTCTGGAAGTACGCGCTGCTGCTCGTCGCGCTGCTGATCGGCACTCTCTACACGCTGCCCAACCTGTTCGGCGAAGCCCCTGCCGTGCAGGTGTCCAGCGCCAAGGTCACCGTCAAGGTCGATCCGGCGCTGCAGGCCCGCATCGAGTCCACGCTGAAGGAGGCGGGGGTCCAGGCCGACTACGTGCAGTTCGACGGCAGCTCGATCAAGGCGCGCTTCGGCGATACCGACACGCAGCTCAAGGCCAAGGACGCGATCAGCAAGGCGCTGAATCCCGATCCGGCCGACCCGACCTACATCGTCGCGCTGAACCTGCTGTCGCGCTCGCCGCAGTGGCTGACCGCGCTGCACGCCAACCCCATGTACCTGGGTCTGGACCTGCGCGGTGGCGTGCACTTCCTGATGCAGGTCGACATGAAGGCGGCCCTCACGAAGAAGGCCGAGGCCCTGACCGGCGACGTGCGCAGCATGCTGCGCGAGAAGAACATCCGTCACGCCGGCATCAGCCGCGACGGCAACACGGTGCAGATCGCCTTCCGCGATGCGGAGCAGCGCACCGCGGCGCTGGCCCTGCTGCAGGCCCAGATTCCTGAGGTGACCTGGACGCCGCAGGGCGACGGCGGCAACCTGCAGCTGGCCGGCAACCTGTCGCTCAAGGCGCAGATCGCCGTCCAGGACGCGGCGCTGAAGCAGAACATCACGACGCTGCACAACCGCGTCAACGAGCTGGGCGTGGCCGAGCCGGTCATCCAGCAGCAGGGCCTGGATCGCGTCGTCGTGCAACTGCCCGGCGTGCAGGACACGGCCAAGGCCAAGGACATCATCGGCCGCACCGCCACGCTGGAGCTGCGCATGGTTGACGACAGCGCCGAGGCCCAGGCCGCGCTGGCCGGCACCGGCCCGGTGCCCTTCGGCACCGAGCGCTTCATCGACCGCGGCTTCGGCCCCATCATCGTCAAGCGCCAGGTCATCCTCACCGGCGACAACCTGAACGACGCGCAGCCCGGGTTCGACGAGAACCACAACCCGGCCGTGCACCTGACCGTGGACGCCAAGGGCACCCGCGTCATGAAGGAGACCTCGCGCGAGAACATCGGCAAGCGCATGGCCATCCTGCTGTTCGAGAAGGGCAAGGGCGAGGTCGTGACCGCGCCGCGCATCAATTCCGAACTGGGCAGCCGCTTCCAGATCACCGGCTCGATGACGACGCAGGAAGCCGCCGACACCGCGCTGCTGCTGCGCGCCGGCTCGCTGGCCGCGCCGATGGACATCATCGAGGAACGCACCATCGGCCCGAGCCTGGGCAAGGACAACATCGAGAAGGGCATCGCCAGCGTCACCTGGGGCTTCGTCGCGGTGGCGGTGTTCATGTGCGTCTACTACGTGCTGTTCGGCCTGTTCTCGTCGCTGGCGCTGGGCTTCAACCTGCTGCTGCTGATGGCCATCCTGTCGATGATGCAGGCCACGCTGAGCCTGCCCGGCATCGCGGCCATGGCGCTGGCACTGGGCATGGCCATCGACGCCAACGTGCTGATCAACGAGCGCATCCGCGAAGAGTTGCGCGCCGGCGCCACGCCGCAGGCGGCCATCCATGCCGGCTACGAGCGCGCCTTCGCGACCATCCTGGACTCCAACGTCACGACGCTGATCGCCGGCCTGGCGCTGCTGGTGTTCGGCTCGGGCCCCATCAAGGGCTTCGCCGTCGTGCACTGCCTGGGCATCCTGACCTCGATGTTCTCGTCCGTCGTGTTCTCGCGCGGCCTCGTGAACCTCTGGTACGGCCGCAAGAAGAAGCTCAAGTCCCTGTCCATCGGCCAGGTGTGGAAGCCCACGCCCGACACCCCCGAGCAGACCGCGGCCTAAGGAACACCCGTCATGGAACTCTTCCGCATCAAACGGGACATCCCGTTCATGAAGCACGCGTTGATCTTCAACGTGGTGTCCTTCGTCACCTTCGCGATCGCCGTGTTCTTCCTGGTCACGCGCGGCCTGCACTTCTCCATCGAGTTCACCGGCGGCACGGTCATCGAGGTGGCCTACCCGCAGGCGGCCGATGTTGCCAAGACACGCCACACCGTCGAGCAGATGGGCTACGGCGAGGTGCAGGTGCAGAACTTCGGCTCGTCGCGCGACGTGATGATCCGCCTGCCCGTGCGCCCCGGCGAGAAGCAGACCGAGGTCGTCGACAAGGTCTTCGACGAGCTGTGCAAGGCCGAGGCCGGCACGGTCACGCACCATGCGCAGGTCACGCCGCAGGGCGAGCAGGTCGACAAGCAGATCTGCGCCAAGGCAGATGGCGCCGAACCGATCGCGCTGTCGCGCTCCGAGGTGGTGGGCCCGGCCGTCGGCGAGGAGCTGGCCTGGGACGCCGCCAAGGCGCTGGCCTTCACCGTGCTGGGCATCGTCATCTACCTGGCGATCCGCTTCGAGTGGAAGTTCGGCGTTGCCGGCGTCATCGCCAACCTGCACGACGTGGTCATCATCCTGGGCTTCTTTGCCTTCTTCCAGTGGGAGTTCTCGCTGGCGGTGCTGGCGGCGGTGCTGGCGGTGCTGGGCTACTCGGTGAACGAATCGGTCGTCATCTTCGACCGCGTGCGCGAGGCCTTCCGCAAGTACCGCAAGCTCAACACGCACGAGGTCATCGACCACGCGATCACGTCGACGATGAGCCGCACCATCATCACCCACGGCTCCACGCAGCTGGTGGTGCTGTCCATGCTGCTGTTCGGCGGCCCGACGTTGCATTACTTCGCCGTCGCGCTGACCATCGGCATCCTGTTCGGCATCTACTCGTCCGTCTTCGTGGCGGCGGCGCTGGCGATGTGGCTGGGCGTGAAGCGCGAGGACCTGGTCAAGGGCCCAATCAATCGCGACGATCCGAGCGACCCGAACTCCGGGGCCGTCGTGTAGAGTGAAGCGATAACTGCAACGTCGCTGATCCCCTCTCACGCTCCATGACCGCTGCCCGCAACCAGGCACTGGCCACCCAGGCTCGGCGCGTCTATCTCGAAGCCCTGGTGCGCGGCATGACGCCGCTGGTCGCTGCGGTCGGCCAGGGCGCCACCAATCTGCTGATTCAGGGCGCCCCGCATGCCGTCACCATGGCGCGGCGGGACGCCGTCCATGCCTGGCAGAAGTCCAGCCCCAACTGGCAGATGGCCGTCGTCGCCGCGCTGCGCCACGCGGCCCTGCACGGCGTGTCGGACAACACCCGCGAGCATGAGCCGACGGTGCCGGTGCAGTCGGTCAAGATGAGCCTGGTCGACGACTCGACCATCGAGCGCGAGATCACCAGCTCCCGGCTGGCCCTGGTCATGATGGACCGGGCCACCTGGGAGTTCACCGACCTGCGTACCCGCATGCAGGCGCTGGAAGCCCACGACGACCTGGATCCGCTGGATCTGCTGCGGGCTCACGTTGTCGCCCGCGTCGCGCTGGACGCCTGGAACCGTGTCGGCCTGGATGCCAACGTCTGGCAGTTGCTGCACCACGAGCTGCACGAGGAATTCGCCCAGCTCATCAGCGAGGCCTACCACGAGACCAACCGCTGGCTGATCGCGCAGAAGGTGCTGCCCGAGGTCGACCTGCGCCCCTTCATCCGCCGCACCCCCCAGGCCGCCGCGGCCGCTGGCGCGCCGGCGGTGTCGCCGCCCCCCGCCCTGCCGCCTGTCTCCGGCACCGGTCCCGGCCCCGGCGCCGGCGCCGGCGCAGTGCCCCCGGCGCAGCCTGCGGCGGCACGCAGCCAGGTCAGCAGTCAGGCCGACGAGGTGATGGCGCAGTTGCAGCGCGTGCTGGCGCGCCACGTGCCCGGTTTCCCGGTCACGCGCAGCCATGTGCCGGCCCGGCCCGGCGGCGGCAAGCCCAGTCTGGCCGACGTGACCTCCGCCCAGGCCGGCGCTGCGGCCGCCCTGGGTGGCGAGGCGCCGCGTGCGCCCGGCGGCGCCAGACCCTCGCTGGCCGATGCGCAGCCGGTTGCCGCGTCGCCGCGCCTGATGGGGGCCATCAAGCATGCGCAGGAGTCGCTGCAGCGCCGCCCCGCCGCCGCTGCGGACGGCGCTGGCGCGGCTGCGAGCGCGCCGCGGGCGCTGGAGGAGATCGGCGCGCGCAACCAGGCCTTCAAGCAAGTCCTGAAGCAGGCCGCCAGCAACCCGGCGGAGCGCGCCACCATCGAGATCGTCGCGATGATGTTCCAGAGCATCCTGACCGAGGAGCGCATCCCGGCCACGGTGCGGGTCTGGTTCGCGCGCCTGCAGATGCCGGTGCTGCGCGTGGCCGTCAGCGAGCCCGACTTCTTCGCCGCCGCCGATCATCCCGCGCGCCGCCTGATCGACCGCATGGGCGCCTGCGTGATGGGCTTCAACACGGCGCAGGCCAGCAGCCCCGGCGCCGAGCGTGCCAGCAACGACGCGCTGGAGCGCGAGATCAAGCGCGTCGTGCAGGTCGTCGAGGCCTACCCGGACACCGGCCGGCGCGTCTTCACGACCGTGCTGACCGAGTTCGAGAAGTTTCTCGACAACTACTTCGAGAACGAGAACCAGGCCTCCAGGCGCGGCGTGTCGCTGGCCCAGCAGGTCGAGCAGCGCGAGACCCTGGCCATCCAGTACACCATCGAGCTGCGCAAGATGCTGTCCGAGGTGCCGGTGCAGGACGGCGTGCGCGACTTCCTGTTCCACGTCTGGGCCGATGTGCTGGCCGTCACCGCGGTGCGGGTGGGTGCGCAGTCCGACGGCACCAAGGCCATGAAGCGCGCCGCGGCCGACCTGATCTGGAGCGCCAGCGCCAAGGCTTCGCGCGAGGAGCGGGCCGACGTCATCCGCCGCCTGCCGCTGCTGCTCAAGACGCTGCGCGACGGCATGAGCCACGCCGGCCTGCCCACGGACAAGCAGGACGAGCATGTGCGCCAGCTCAACAACGCGCTGGCCGCGGCCTTCACCGCCAAGACGGCCGCCATCCCGCGCGAGCGCCTGGACGAGCTGATGGACCAGCTCGAGACGCTGGAGGCCATGTTGCCCGAGGACGTCGAGGGCGAGAGCCATGTCGACGAGATGCTGGTGCGCGACCTGTCCGGCCACGAATCCGAGGGCATGGAGGTCGTCGCCGAGGGGGGCTCGGCGCCCACGCCGGCGATGGTCGCCTGGGCGCGCGAGCTGCAGGTGGGCGGCTGGTTCATGCTGGACTACCGCGGCCGCAACGAGCAGGTGCAGCTCGCCTGGCGCGGCCTGCGCAAGCAGCTGGCGCTGTTCGTGACGCCCAAGGGCCGTGGCGTGCTGTTCTCGCTGAACCGCATGGCGGCGTTCCTGCAGGCCGGCCTGCTGCTGCCCGCCCAGGACGAGGCCCTGACGGTGCAGGCCACGCGCAAGGCGCTGGCCAAGCTGGATGCCGACCCCGAGCAACTGCTGAAATGAAAACGGCGCCCGAGGCGCCGTTTTTCCTTGCGGGGGAGGGGGCTCAGTGGATGAGCCGGTCTTCCGGCGCCACGAATAGCTCGTCCAGGATCAGCGCGTCGGGCTCCTCGCCCAGGCTCCAGAACACCATCAGCACGATGATCTTCAGGTCTTCCAGGTCCATCGGGCTGCCGCCCACGGCCATCGAGCGGTCGATGACCATCTCGCGCATCGGGCCGGGCAGCACGCCGGCCGATTCCAGGAAACTGATGAAGCCGATGGACGCCTCGCCCAGGTGCTCGACCTCGGCGGCCGAGTAGACCCGCAGCGCGTGCTCGCTCTGCTCGCCGTGGTAGGCCTCGCCAGCGGCGGCCAGGCCGTCCAGCCAGGACAGTGCTTCCTGGATTTCGTCGGTCTCGAAGCCCACCGCCGTCAGCTTGCGGGCAAGCTGCGCGTGATCCGGGCAGGCGTCCGGACGCCAGTAGGTCTCGTAGAGATAAACCAGGACATCGAGCATCGTGAGGCGATGATAGCCCAGCGTCTGGCGGCCCCCGGACGCGAATAACCCCTCGGATACGCCTCTGATATCCGCGGTTAAGCTCGTCAGCCCCGGCCGCGGCGCTGGTACAGCTGGCCGGCCAGGCGGGCCACCTGGCCGTCGAGCTCGAGCTCCAGCAGGGCGGCACTGAGTTCGGCGGGCGGCCAGCCGCAGCGGGCCATCAGGGCCTCCAGGCTGACGGGGTCGAAGCCCATGGCATCCAGCAGCCCCTGCTGCCCGTGCGGCGGTACGTCGGGTTCCTCGGGCGCCTGCGGCGGCGCGTCCAGCGGTGGCAGCTCCTCCAGGATGTCCGCGGCCGATTCGACCAGCTTGGCGCCCTGGCGGATCAGGGCATGGCAGCCGCGCGCCTGCGGCGAATGGATGGAACCCGGGATGGCGAACACCTCCCGCCCGGCCTCGACCGCCAGCCGCGCCGTGATCAGCGAGCCGGACTGCACGGCCGCCTCGACGACCAGGCAACCCTGGGCCAGGCCGGCAATGATGCGGTTTCGCCTGGGGAAGTTGGCCGGCAGCACCGGCATGCCCAGCGCGTATTCGCTGACGATGAGGCCGCCGGCGGCCAGCAGGCGCGCCGCGAGCGGCTCGTTGCGGCGCGGGTAGACCTGGTCCAGCCCCGTGCCGACGACGGCGATGGTGGCGCTGCCGGCGTCCAGCGCGCCCTCGTGCGCCGCGGCGTCCACGCCCAGGGCCAGGCCGGAAATGATGGCGTAGCCGGCCTGGGCCAGCGCACGCGCAAAGGCGCGGGCGTTGTCGCCCCCCTGGGCTGTCGGGTTGCGGCTGCCGACGACGGCGATGGAGGGCGCCGCCAGCAGCTCGCGCCGCCCCTGCAGCCACAGCAGCAGCGGCGGGTCGGCGGTGGCCAGCAGGCGTGGCGGGTAGTCGGCGTCGCCGAGCACCAGCAGATGGTGGCCCGGTTCGGCCAGCCAGGTGGAGGCCGCGGCGAGCAGCGTGTCGAAATGGTCGGGCGGCTTATTGAGCGCCTGGCGCTGCTTGCCCGGCAAGGCCTGGTCCAGTGCGGCGGCGGGCAGGTCGAAGACGGCTTGCGGGCTGCCTGCCATCGCCAGCAGGCGCCGGGCGGCGCCAGGGCCGACCGACTCGGTCAGGCGCAGCCAGGCGGCCAGTTCGGCCGGGGCCAGCATGTCAGCTCACCTCGGGCCGGGCGCCGCCATCTCAGGGCTCGCTGAAGCGGTCGCCGGGCTTGACCGGCTCCTTCACCGAGATGATGAGCGCGTAGGACACGCGCTCGTAGACCTCGAAGACGAAGAGCACGCCGTGGCGTTCGTCCGGCAGTTTGATGGCCTGGGCCCGTTCCTGGGTCTTGTCCACGGCCGCCGCGCCGTCGCGCCACAGCGCCAGCACATGGCCGCGCTCGACGCCGTCGCGCTTGCCCCGGTTCAGGGCCACGATCTGGTTCTGGCCCGCGTTCAGCGCGTCGCCGTAGATGGCCGCGATCTGGCCTGCCATGGGCTTGTCGGGCGCGTGCGGCACGTAGCGCTCCAGGTTGCGCTGCGGCGCGGGTGCCAGGCGGTCGCCGATGCCGACCTCCTGCTTGGCCTGCTGGATGCGCACGGTGGCCGGCACGATCTCGGTCTTGCCGTCGGCCGTCGTGCGGTCTTCGCCCATGCGGATCAGCTCCGCCGTGCCGACGTAGGGCGCCTCGTAGCCGAGGATCTCCTTCGTGGCGGGGTCGCGCAGCGTGCGAGCGGTGCGGAAGACGCGGAAGTCGGTCGCGCCGCCGAAGTCACCGCGGGCGTAGGCGATGTCGCCCTTGCCCAGCAGCACATGGCCCTCCTGGGTGGCGACGACGCGCGGGGCAGCGGCGAGCTGGTCGGTCTCGAAGACGACGGCGTCGGTCAGGAAGGGCTGGATCAGGTGCAGCGGGATGGCGGCGATGCCGTTGGAGTCCAGCGCCGCGATGCGCATCTGTGGGCGCAGCTTGACGGCGTCGCCGGCCGTGCCGCCGCCCACGCCCTGGGCCAGTTGCAGCCGCGCGCGGCCGTCGATCTTGACGAGCAGCAGCACCTGGCCCGGATAGATCAGGTGCGGGTTGCGGATCTGCTCGCGGTTCATGCCCCACAGCTCGGGCCAGCGCCAGGGGCTCTTGAGGAAGAGCTTGGAGATGTCCCACAGCGTGTCGCCGGCCTTCACGGTGTGGCTGTCCGGCGCGTCGGGCGCCAGTTCGGCCAGCGGCACGCCGGCCCCGGCCACCTGGTCGGCCACGCGGCGCTGCTCCGGCGTGACGGGGAAGGGGCTGGTCTGGGCCCAGGCGGAGGCCGTTGCGAGAGCAAGGCAGGCCGCAAGGACGGTGAGAGGGGCGGTGCGGGCAGCGGGCATCGGGCACGGTCTCCGAGGGGATTGCCGGATCGGCGAAAATCCGGGTGATTCTGCCCGCATTCAACCTGCCCGGCCTCCGCTTGCTAGCGCTTACAAAGCCCAAGCCGTGGCCGGCGGCCCACAACCCATGGCCCAACTGCACATCCTTCGCTACCCCGATCCGCGCCTGCACACCGTCGCCCAGCCCGTGGAGGCGGTCGACGAACGCATCCGCCGGCTCGTCGACGACATGCTGGAAACCATGTACGCCGCCGACGGCGTGGGGCTGGCCGCCACCCAGGTCGACGTGCACGAGCGCGTCATCGTCATCGACACCTCGCAGGAGCGCGACACGCCGCGCGTGCTCATCAACCCCGAGCTGGTCAAGACCAGCGAGCGCATGGTCGACGGCGAGGAGGGTTGCCTCTCCGTGCCGCTGGTCTACGACAAGGTGCCCCGCCACGCCGAGGTCACCGTGCGCGCCACGAACCGCGACGGTGAGGTCTACGAGTTCGATGCCGACGGCCTGCTCGCCGTCTGCGTGCAGCACGAGATGGATCACCTGATGGGCAAGGTCTTCGTCGAGTACCTGAGCCCGCTCAAGCGCGATCGCATCAAGACCAAGATGATCAAGAAGACGCGCGAGGAAGAGGTCGAGTCCAAGAAGCGCAACCAGAGGCTGTGATGCGGGTCGTCTTTGCCGGCACGCCCGAGTTCGCCGCTGTCGCGCTGGACGCGATCCTGGCTGCCGGCTTCACGGTGCCGCTGGTGCTGACCCAGCCCGACCGCCCCGCCGGCCGCGGCATGAAGCTGCAGGCCTCCGCCGTGAAGCAGCGCGCCGTGGCGGCCGGCATCCCGGTCGCGCAGCCGCAGGGCCTGAAGCTGGACGGCAAGTACGCCGCGGATGCCGCGGCCGCCCGCGAGGCGCTGCTGGCGGCTGACGCCGACGTGATGGTCGTGGCTGCCTACGGCCTCATCCTGCCGCAATGGGTGCTGGACACCCCGCGCCGCGGCTGCCTCAACATCCACGCCTCGCTGCTGCCGCGCTGGCGCGGCGCCGCGCCCATCCACCGTGCCATCGAGGCGGGGGACGCCGAGACCGGCATCACCATCATGCAGATGGACGCCGGCCTCGACACGGGCGACATGCTGAGCATCGGCCGGGAAGCCATTCGCGCCGGCGACACGACGGCGCTGCTGCACGACCGCCTGGCCGCGCTGGGCGGGCGTCTCATCGTCGAGGCGCTGCAGGCCGGCGCACTGCCGCGGACGCCGCAGCCGGCCGAGGGCGTCACCTATGCGCACAAGATCGAGAAGGCCGAGAGCCTCATCGACTGGGCGCAGCCTGCCGCCGAGATCGAGCGGCGCCTGCGCGCCTTCGACCCCTTCCCGGGCGGTGTCGCGACGCTGGCGGGCGAGGCGGTCAAGGTCTGGCGTGCCGAACGGGCCGAGGGCCGGGGCGAGCCGGGCGTGGTGATCGCCCCCGGGCCGGTCGTCGCCTGCGGCGAGGGCGCGCTGCGCCTGACCGAGCTGCAGCGCGCAGGCGGCAAGCGCGGCCCGGCCGCGGCCTTCCTGCAGGCGCGGCCCATCTCGCCCGGCGAGCGCTTCGACGCTTGAGAAACCGGGGCGTGGCACCATCTGCCCCGTCAATCGCCATCAACCGGAGCCTGCCCCGATGTTCAATCTCGTGAAGACCGCCATCCTGATGGCCGCCATCACGGCCCTGTTCATGGCCGTCGGCCAGATGATCGGCGGCCAGACCGGCATGCTGATCGCGCTGCTCGTCGCCGTCGGCATGAACTTCTTCAGCTACTGGTTCTCGGCGGACATGGTGCTGAAGATGTACAACGCCCGCGAGGTGGACGCCAGCTCGGCGCCGCAGTTCTACGGCATGGTGGCCGAACTGGCCCAGCGCGCCGGCCTGCCCATGCCGCGTGTCTACCTGATCGACGAGGCCGCGCCCAACGCGTTCGCCACCGGCCGCAACCCTGAGCATGCCGCCGTCGCCGCGACGACCGGCATCCTGCGCGTGCTGTCCGAGCGCGAGCTGCGCGGCGTCATGGCGCACGAGCTGGCCCACGTGGCGCACCGTGACATCCTGATCAGCACCGTCAGCGCTACCATGGCCGGCGCGATCTCCATGCTGGCCAACTTCGCCGCCTTCTTCGGCGGCCGCGACGAGCATGGTCGTCCGACCAACCCGCTGGCCGGCATCGCCGTGGCCATCCTCGCACCGCTGGCGGCCAGCCTGATCCAGATGGCCATCAGCCGCGCGCGCGAGTTCGAGGCCGACCGCGGCGGCGCCGAGATCTCCGGCGACCCGGCCGCGCTGGCTTCGGCGCTGGACAAGATCCACCGCTATGCCCAGGGCATCCCGATGGCGCCGGCCGAGGCCCACCCGGAGACGGCGCAGATGATGATCATGAACCCGCTGTCCGGCGGCGGCCTGCGGGGGTTGTTCTCCACCCACCCGGCGACCGAGGAGCGCATCGCGCGCCTGATGGCCATGGCCCAGGGCGGCGCGCGGCGCTGATTCAAGTTCCCGTGCCGGCGGCCGATACCTGAGCAGATGAAGCGTCTCCTCCTTGCCCTGCCCCTGCTCGTGGCCCTGTCGGCCTGCGAGCAACTGGGCATCGACGACCCCGCCAAGGTGGCCGCCGCCAAGGAGGCCGATGGCAAGGCCGTCGGCAGCGCCTGCCGGCACGCGATGCGCGCCATCGAGGACTGCTACGTGCTCAACCCCAAGGCCCAGAAGGCGGCCGTCTACGCCGGCTGGCGCGAGATGGACGAGTACATGCGCGAGAACAAGCTGGAGGGCATTGCGCCCGTCGTGCCGCGCCCGGGCACGGTCAAGCCGCCCGCCGACGAGGAGGACGCCCGGCCCGCCGAGAAGGCGTCTGAGAAGGCGTCCGAGAAGGCCAAGGCCCACTGACGGCGCGCCGGGCTGGCGCGTCCAATTGCATTTCAGGCCCCGGATCCCGCGCATCGTCGCCTGCCGCGGGCCGCTGCGGGCGGCGGCCGGCACCATGGGAACCATCACAACCCCGATGGAGCCCGCCATGAACCTCTCCCGCCGCCACATTTCTCGCATCGGTGCCCTCGGCCTCGTGGCCGCCGCCGTCTTCGGCAGCTCTGCCCAGGCCTGGAGCTGGAGCACCAAGGGCGAGCGCATCACCGGCAACGGCGACATCGCCACCGAGGCGCGCGATCCGGGCGCCTTCGACGGCGTCGCGCTGAGCGGGAGCTTCAACGTCGTCATCCGCCAGGGCGCGGGCAACAAGGTCGAGGTCAAGGCCGACCGCAACCTGCTGCCCTACATCGAGACCCGCATCGTCGAGGGCAGCAAGGGCCGCACGCTGGAGATCTCGCCCAGGAAGGGCGTCAGCATCCACAGCTCGACGAACCCCAGCCTCAGCATCGAGGTGCCGGCGCTGCGCTCGATCGCGGTGGCCGGGTCGGGCACCGTCAAGGTCGAGGCCATGAAGACCGGCGGCGTCGATGTGGCCATTGCCGGCTCGGGTGACGTCCGCTTCGCCAACCTCGACGCCGAGCGGCTGGGCATGAAGGTCAGCGGCAGCGGCGACATCGTCGCGGCCGGCCGCTGTGGCAGCGCCAGCGCCTCCATCGCCGGCAGCGGCAACGTGAAGGCCGCGGACCTGGTGGCCGAGGAGGTCAAGATCACCATCGCCGGCAGCGGCGACGCCCAGGTCAACGCGACGAAGCGGCTCAACGTCTCCATCGCCGGCTCGGGCGACGTGAGGTACGCCGGCTCGCCGGAGGTCACCTCCTCCATCGCCGGCAGCGGCAAGGTCCGCCGCCTGGGCCAGTGAGGCCGCGCCCGCCGACAATGGCGGGATGCAGTTTCTAGAACGACTGCGCGCGCTGGCCGGGGACCCCGAATTCCGCCGCGGCGCGCGCGACATGGCCTCGCCCTCGCTGGGCCTGGCCGCCTGGGGCCTGGTGACGGGCGTCACCATGGTGAAGAGCGGGCTCAGCCTGCCGCTGGCCTTTGGCATGTCGCTGCTGGTGTTCGCCGGCAGCGCGCAGCTGACGGCGCTGCCGCTGATCTCCGCCGGCGCGCCGCTGTGGGTGCTGCTGGCCACCGCCTTTTGCGTCAACCTGCGCTTCGTCATCTTCAGCGCGCAGTGGCGCCACTACTTCGGCCACCTGCCGCGCGCGCGCCGCCTGACGCTGACCTACTTCGCGGCCGACCTGAACTTCGTCTACTTCGTCAGGCGCTTCCCCGACCCGCAGCCCGCACCGGCCCAGCGGCGCTATTTCTGGGGCGGCGTGGCGGTCAACTGGCCGACCTGGCAGCTCTGCTCCTTCAGCGGCATCCTGCTGGCCGACCGCATCCCGACGCACTGGGGCATCGGCTTCGCCGGCGTGCTGGCGCTGCTGGGGCTGTCCTACTCGCTGCTGAACGAGAAGATGCTGTGGTGGGTGGCGGTGACGGCGGCCGTCGTGTCCATCGCGACCTATGCGCTGCCGCTCAAGCTCAACATCCTGTGCGCGATCGTTGCCGCGGGCGCGGTGGGCTGGTGGCTCGACAGTCGAAAGGTCAAGGCATGAGTGAGACCCTCACCTGGATCGCGCTGTTCGGCCTGGGCGCCGTCACCGTGCTGACGCGCGGCTTCTTCATGATCGGCAACCAGCCGCTGCCCATCCCGGACTGGCTGCGCGAGGTGCTCAAGGTCGCGCCGCTGGCCGCGCTGGTGGCCGTCGTCGCGCCGGAGGTCTTCATGACGCAGGGCCAGCTCATCACGACCTGGCAGGACGCGCGCTGGCCCGCAGCGCTGGCCGCGACGGCCTACTTCTTCTGGCGCCGGGGCATCCTGGGCACCATCCTCGTCGGCATGGCGGTGATGCTGCCTCTGAAGCTGGGCCTCGGCTGGTGAAGCCTGCCCCTCGCCCGGTCCCACCCCGCTGAACGCGGGTGAACCCGGTCGGTCTTGCAGACCGCGCCGCGGCCAGGGCCGCGCCTCTTCGGCAGGCACATGCCGCCCACCGGGCGCCATGTGTCCGGCCTCAGCCCCCGAGGGGACAGCGATGCTTGCGGCATCGAGCCGCAAGCACATCGCCTGCGGGCCGGCTTGAGGCGGCCCGGCGCCGGTCCGCGGTTTCAACGCGGTACAGCGCGACGCTGAGGCGAGAATCGACGCAGTCCCGATTACCAACTGCTTCGCCCGACCATGAACGTCATCCGCTTCTCCGACCTGATCGCCGCCGGCAAGGTGGCCGGCCAGCGCGTCTTCATCCGCGCCGACCTCAACGTGCCGCAGGACGAGCACGGCAAGATCACCGAGGACACCCGCATCCGCGCCTCGCTGCCCGCCATCCAGATGGCGCTGGACGCCGGCGCCGCCGTCATGGTCACGTCCCACCTGGGCCGCCCGACGGAAGGGCAGTTCAAGCCCGAGGACTCGCTGGCCCCGGTGGCCGCGCGCATGGCCGAGCTGCTGGGCCGCCCGGTGCCGTTGCAGCGCGACTGGGTCGACGCCGTCTCCGTGGCGCCGGGTGAGCTGGTGCTGCTGGAGAACTGCCGCGTCAACAAGGGCGAGAAGAAGTGCGACGAGGGCCTGTCGAAGAAGCTGGCCGCCCTGTGCGACATCTTCGTGCACGACGCCTTCGGCACGGCCCATCGCGCCGAGGCCACGACGTACGGCATCGCCAAGTTCGCCAAGATCGCCTGCGCCGGCCCGCTGCTGGCGGCCGAGATCGACGCCATCACCAAGGCCCTGGCCAACCCGCGCCGGCCGCTGGTGGCCATCGTGGCCGGCTCCAAGGTCTCGACCAAGCTGACCATCCTGCAAAGCCTGGCGAGCAAGGTCGACGGCCTGATCGTCGGCGGCGGCATCGCCAACACCTTCATGCTGGCCGCCGGCCTGAAGATCGGCAAGTCGCTGGCCGAGCCCGACCTGGTCGACCAGGCCAAGGCGGTCATCGCCGCGATGGCCGCGCGCGGCGCCGCCGTGCCCATTCCTGAAGACGTCGTGACGGCCAAGACCTTCGGCGCCGGCGCCACCGCCTCCGTCAAGGCGTCCACCGACGTGGAAGACGACGACCTCATCCTCGACATCGGCCCCAAGACGGCCGCCAAGCTCGCCGAACAGCTCAGGGCCGCCGGCACCATCGTCTGGAACGGCCCGGTCGGCGTGTTCGAGTTCCCGGCCTTCGCGCACGGCACCGAGGCCATCGCCCGTGCCGTCGCCGAGAGCCTGGCCTTCAGCATTGCCGGTGGTGGCGACACGCTGGCGGCCATCGCCAAGTACGGCATCGAGAAGGATGTGGGCTACATCTCCACCGGCGGCGGCGCCTTCCTGGAGGTGCTGGAAGGCAAGACGCTGCCGGCGTTCGAGATCCTGAGCCAGCGCGCGGCGGGCTGATCAGGCTGCCGGCCAAGCCGGCATCGGCGGGCGCTGAAACCGGGCGTAATCTATCGGGTTCCCCCTGGAGATTCGCCTCATGGAAAAGAACAACTCAGCCTTGTCGCCCGCCGAAGCCGCGCTGCGCGACGCCGCCCTGGAATACCACCGCGCCCCGACGCGCGGCAAGATTTCGATCACGCCCACCAAGGCGCTGTCCAACCAGCGCGACCTGTCGCTGGCCTATTCGCCGGGCGTGGCCTATCCCTGCCTGGACATCGAGCGTGACCCGTCGCTGGCGGCGGAGTTCACGTCGCGCGGCAACCTCGTCGGCGTCATCACCAACGGCACCGCCGTGCTGGGGCTGGGCGACATCGGCCCGCTGGCCGCCAAGCCGGTCATGGAAGGCAAGGGCTGCCTGTTCAAGAAGTTCGCCGGCATCGACGTGTTCGACATCGAGCTGGCCGAGCGCGACCCGGACAAGCTCATAGCCATCATCGCGGCGATGGAGCCGACCCTCGGCGGCATCAACCTCGAGGACATCAAGGCGCCCGAGTGCTTCTACATCGAGCGGGAGCTGTCCAGGCGCATGAACATCCCGGTCTTCCACGACGACCAGCACGGCACGGCCATCATTTCGTCGGCCGCGCTGTTGAACGGGCTGGAGCTGGTGGGCAAGGACATCGGGGCCGTGAAGATCGCCGTGTCGGGCGCGGGCGCCGCGGCCATCGCCTGCCTGGACGTGATGGTGGGCCTGGGTGTGAAGCGCGAGAACATCTTCGTCTGCGACTCGCGCGGCGTCATCCACAGCGAGCGCGAGGACGCGAGGGCCGGCAAGCTGGACGAATCCAAGCAGCGCTACTGCCAGGCCACGGCCGCGCGCACGCTGGCCGACGTGGTGGCCGGCGCGGACGTCTTCCTGGGCTGCTCGGCCCCCGGCGTGCTGACGGCGGAGATGGTCAAGACCATGGGCACGCAGCCCATCATCCTGGCGCTGGCCAACCCCGAGCCGGAGATCCGCCCCGAGCTGGCCAAGGCCGTGCGGCCGGACTGCATCGTCGCGACGGGCCGTTCGGACTACCCGAACCAGGTCAACAACGTCCTGTGTTTCCCCTACATCTTCCGTGGTGCGCTGGACTGCGGCGCCAGCAAGATCACCGAGGGCATGAAGCTGGCCTGCGTGCGCGAGATCGCCGCGCTGGCCAAGGCCGAGACGTCCGATGAAGTGGCCGCCGCCTACGCCGGCCAGGAGCTGGCGTTCGGCCCCGACTACCTGATCCCCAAGCCCTTCGACGCGCGCCTGATCCTGCGCATCGCGCCGGCCGTCGCGGCGGCCGCGGCGGCGGACGGCGTGGCCACGCGGCCCATCGCCGACCTGCCGGCCTACCGCCAGTCGCTGGAGCGCTTCGTCTACCAGACCGGCATGTTCATGCGCCCGGTGTTCGCCGCCGCCAAGGCCGAGCCGGCGCGCGTCATCTACGCCGAGGGCGAGGACGAGCGCGTGCTGCGCGCCGTGCAGGTGGCGCTGGACGAGGGCCTGTGCCGGCCCACGCTGATCGGCCGCCCCGCGGTGCTCGAAGCGCGCATCCAGCGCGCCGGCCTGCGCCTGAAGCTGGGCCAGGACGTGGCCGTCATCGACCCCGAGGACGACCCGCGCTTCCGCCAGTACTGGGAGGCCTACCACCAGCGCATGAAGCGCAACGGCTTCACGCCGGAGATGGCCAAGTCGGCCGTGCGCCGCTCCAACACCGCCATCGGCGCGCTGGCCATCGAGCTGGGCGACGCGGACGCGATGATCTGCGGCCTGGTGGGCCGCTTCGACCGCCACCTGGATCAGGTGCGCGACCTCGTCGGCCTGCGCGACGGTGCGCGCCAGTTCGCGGCCATGAACGCGCTGATGATGGAGAAGATGACGCTGTTCATCGCCGACACCTTCGTCAACGACGACCCCACTGCCGAGGAACTGGCCGACATCGCCGCGATGGCCTGCGAGGAACTGCGCCGCTTCGGCCTGCCGCCCAAGCTGGCCTTCGTCAGCCACTCGATGTTCGGCTCCAGCACGCGGCCATCGGCGCTCAAGATGCGCCGCGCCTACGAGCTGTTCTCGGCCGCCCACCCCGACGTGGAATGCGACGGCGAGATGCATGGCGACGCGGCGCTGTCCGAGAGCGTGCGCCAGGCCTTCCTGCCCGACAGCCGGCTCACGGGCGCGGCCAACCTGCTGGTGCTGCCCACGCTGGATGCGGCCAACATCCTGTTCAACGTGCTGAAGATCAGCGCCAGCCAGGGCGTGACGGTGGGCCCCATCCTGCTGGGCGCCGCGGCGCCGGTGCACATCCTGACGCCGTCGGCGACGGTGCGCCGCATCGTCAACATGACGGCTCTGGCGGTGGCTGACGTGCGGGAAGCCCGGCTCGCGAAGGGCTGAACTGCGCCAGCGCCACGCCGGCGAGGATGATGCCGGCGCCCAGCAGCTTGTGGGCCGTGAACTGCTCGCCGCCCCAGGCCCAGGCGGCGAGGCCGGCGACCAGCGGCATCAGGTAGATCAGCGGCGCCGTGCGGGCCACGCCGCGGCGCGCGTTGGCCCAGCCCCAGGCCAGCCAGCCGAGGAAGCCGCCGCCGGCCACCTGCCAGACGGTGCCCGTCCACACCCAGGCGGGCTGGGCGCCCCAGTCCAGCGCGGCCAGCTGTGGCGCGCACCACAGCAGCATGGGCGCCGTGCAGACCAGGCTGCCATAGGCCAGCACCGTCACGCCGCCGTGGTGCTGGATCAGCGGCTTGGCCGCCACCGTGTAGTAGCTGAACAGCGCTGCGGCGGCCAGCAGCGTCAGGTCGCCCAGGCCGGCCTGCCAGTCTGCGGCCAGCAGCTTGTCCGCCGTGAACAGCAGCGCGCCCGTGGCGGCCGTCGCCACGCCCGCGACCTGGCCCGGCGACAGCCGCTCCACACCGCTGAAGCGCAGGATCAGCAGCGTGAACACCGGCCCGCAGGCCAGCAGCACGCTGGCGCTGAAGGCGGTGGAGCCCTGCATGCCGTAGGTCGACGCCAGCAGGTGCAGGCCCTGGCCCACCAGCGTCAGCCGCACCAGCGGCCAGACCTCGCTGCGGTCCAGCCGCGGCCAGCGCAGGCGGTAGCGCCAGCACAGCAGCGCCACGGCGCACATCGGCATCAGCAGGTAGCGCAGCCCCAGGAAACCGGCCGGCCCGATCTGGTTGAACAGCGCCTTGGAGAGCGGGAAGTTCAGCCCCCACACCAGCACCACGGCGAGGGCGGCGACGAGCGGGGCGGCGTGGTGGTCTCTCATGCGTTAGCATCTTCTCATATGAGAGAAGAATTCTCTGATTCGAGCGAGGAAGGTCGCTTCGAGCGCCAACTGGCCGAGCGTCTGGCCGCGCTGCGCCTGGCGGCGGGCTGGTCGCTGGACGAGCTGGCCGCCCGCAGCGGCGTCAGCCGCGCGACGCTGAGCCGGCTGGAGCGGGCCGAGACCAGCCCCACGGCCACGCTGCTGTCGCGCCTGGCCCGCGCCCATGGCCTGCCGCTGAGCCGCCTGCTGGCCGACGCCGAAGCCCTGCCCGTGCGCCTGCTGCGCGCCGCCGACCAGCCGCGCTGGCACGACCAGCAAAGCGGCTTCGAGCGGCTGATGCGCTGCCCGCCGCTGGCCGGCTTCGCCACCGAGGTCATCGAGGCCCAGCTGGCGCCGGGCGCCGAACTGGCCTACGACGAGCCCCCGGTCGCGCGGCTGGAACACCACCTGTGCCTGCAGGAGGGCGCCCTGCGGCTGACGCTGCAAGGCCAGCCCTTCGAACTGGCGGCCGGCGACTCCATCAGCTTCCGGTGCCTGGGAGCCAGCGTCTTCTCCAACCCCGGCACCCGGCCCGCGCGCTATCTGCTCGCGATGACGGTACCCGGGCTGTAACCCGGCATCGGCCGCGCAGGACTTCAGGCCCGACCTCGGGCCATGCGGCCGAAACCGCCCGCCGGCGCGTCGAGGCCACGGGCCTGTGCCAACACCCGGGTGGCGTGGCGCCTGCGCCGTTCGGCAACCCGGCACTCGATTCGCTGAGTGTTTGCTCCGGGCGGGTTCCGCGCCTGCGTGCGCGATGAAATGCGGCGAAACTTCTGCGCGGGCCGGCAGACCATAATTTCGCGCCCCTCAGAAACTCGAGACCATCATGACCCGCGCCACCAAGATCGTCGCCACACTCGGCCCTGCATCCAACACGCCGGAGGTGCTGGAGCAGATGATCCGCGCCGGCGTCGACGTGGTGCGGCTGAACTTCTCACACGGCAAGGCCCAGGACCACATCGACCGCGCGACCATGGTCCGCGATGCCGCCAAGCGCGTGGGCAAGTCGGTGGCCATCATGGCCGACCTGCAGGGCCCCAAGATCCGCGTCGGCAAGTTCGAGAACAACAAGATCGAGCTGATTCCCGGCGCCAGGTTCGTCCTCGACGCCGACCGCACCGAGCTCGGCAACCAGGACATCGCCAGCCTGGACTACAAGGAGTTGCCGCGCGACGTGAAGCCCGGCGACACGCTGCTGCTCAACGATGGCCTGCTGGTGCTGACCGTCGAGGCGGTGCGCGGCGCGCAGGTGCACACCATCGTGAAGCTCGGTGGCGAACTCTCCAACAACAAGGGCATCAACAAGCAGGGCGGCGGCCTGACCGCGCCGGCGCTGACCGGCAAGGACATGGAGGACATCAAGACCGCGATGTCCTTCCAGTGCGAGTACCTGGCCGTGAGCTTCCCCAAGAACGCGACCGACATGGAGATGGCCCGCCAGTTGGCCAACGTGGCCGGCGAGCCCTACCGCCACAAGCCGGCCATGATCGCCAAGATCGAGCGCTACGAGGCCATCCCCCACCTGGAAGCCATCCTGAAGGCGTCCGACGGCATCATGGTCGCGCGCGGCGACCTGGCCGTGGAAGTGGGCAACGCCGCCGTGCCCGCGCTGCAAAAGCGCATGATCAAGATGGCCCGCGAGCTGGACAAGGTGTCCATCACGGCCACGCAGATGATGGAGTCCATGATCGTCAACCCGGTGCCCACACGCGCCGAGGTCAGCGACGTGGCCAATGCCGTGCTGGATGGCACCGATGCGGTGATGCTGTCCGCCGAGACGGCCGCCGGCAAATTCCCCATCGAGACCGTCGAGCAGATGGCCAACATCGCGCTGGAGGCCGAGCGCGCCGAGTTCGTCACGCTGGACACCGACTTTGCCGGCCGCCAGTTCGGCCGCATCGACCAGTCCATCGCCATGGGCGCGCTGTTCACGGCCCACCACCTGGGCTGCAAGGCCATCCTGGCGCTGACCGAGTCCGGCTCGACGGCGCTGTGGATGAGCCGCCACCGCATCAACGTGCCCATCTTCGGCCTGACGACCCAGGCCGTCAGCCAGCGCAAGATGGCGCTGTACCGCAACGTCACGCCGCTGCTGATGCCGCAGTTCGACGACCGCGACCAGGCCCTGGCCGCCGCGGAGAAGATCCTCGTCGAGCGCGGCGTGCTGATGCCGGGCGACACCTATGCCATCACCTGCGGCGAACCCATGGGCTACCCCGGCGGCACCAACATGCTGAAGGTCTGCCGCGTGGGCTGACCCTCCACCCGCGGGGGGGAAAGGCTGCGGTCAGCCTGCCACAAGCCCGCCGTCATCGGCGGCTTGAACAATGCCGGCATGTCTGCCGTGACCCGAGATCCCGGTGCCAGCCTGGACGTGGTCCTGCCGGCATACAACGAGGCCGCCAACCTGATGGCCTTGTTCGCCCAGCTGCGGCGTGTGCTGGGCGCGCTGACGCCGCGCTGGCGCATCCTGCTCATCGACGACGGCAGCAGCGACGACACGGGTGCCGTGGCGCTGGCCGCGCGCGCCGCCGGCCTGCCGCTGCGTTACGTGCGGTTGTCGCGCAACTTCGGCAAGGAGGCTGCGCTCAGCGCCGGCCTGGCGCTGGCCGATGCCGACCGCGTGCTGCTGATGGACGCCGATGGCCAGCATGCGCCCGAACTCATCGCCGACATGCACGCCGCCTGGCTGCGCGGGGCCGACATGGTCTGCGCCGTGCGCGCCAACCGCGACGAGGAAGGGCTGCTCAAGCGCTGGGGCACGCGGCTGTTCTACCGCATCGTCAACGCCTCGTCGCAGATGCACATCCCGCCGGACGCGGGGGACTTCCGGCTGCTCGACCGATGCGTCGTCGAGGCGCTCAACGCGCTGCCCGAGCGCAACCGCTTCATGAAGGGCCTGTACGCCTGGGTTGGCTACCGAACCGAGTTCCTGCCCTACACGCCGCATCCGCGCGCCAGCGGCCGCAGCCACTTCTCGCTGGCGCGGCTGCTGAAGCTGGCCTTCGACGGCGTGACGGCGTTCAGCAACCTGCCGCTGCGCATCTGGAGCTCGCTGGGCGGTGTCATCGCCCTCTGCGCGCTGGGCTACGGTGTCTGGCTCATCGTCGAGCACATGCTCTACGGCCACCCCATTCCCGGCTGGCCCACGGTCGTCGTCAGCCTGATGTTCTTCAGCGGCGTGCAGCTGCTGTCCATCGGCATCATGGGCGAGTACGTCGGCCGCATCTTCGACGAGGTCAAGCAGCGCCCGGTCTACCTCATCGCCCAGGACACGGGCAACCCGCCATGACGCCGCTGCGCCATCTGACCGTCTGCGCGGACGACTACGGCCTCGGGCCGGCCATCGACCGCGGCATCCTGGCGCTGGCGGCGCGGGGCCGCATCACGGCGCTGAGCTGCCTCGTCACGCCGCCGCGCTGGGCCGCCGCAGGGCCGGTGCTGCAGGACTGCGCCATCGCCACCGGCCTGCACTTCAACCTGACCGAGGGCGAGCCCCTCAGCCCGGCGCTGCGCCGGCGCTGGCCGCGCTTCCCCGGCCTCGGCGTGCTGATGGCCCAGGCCTTCCTCGGCCGGCTGCCCGCGGCGCTGGCCGACGAGTTCCAGCTCCAGCTGCAGCGCTTCGTCGCCGTCACCGGCCGGGCGCCGCATTTCATCGACGGCCACCAGCATGTCCATGCGCTGCCGGGCGTGCGGCCCATCATGCTGGCGGCGGCGCACAGCCTGGGGCTGCCGCTGCGCAGCACGGGGCGCGTCACCGGGCCGGGCTTCGCGTTCAAGCGCCATGTCATCGAGGCCAGCGGCGGCTGGGCCCTGCGGGCCGAGATGCAGGAGCAGCACCTGCCCGCGGTGCCTGCGCTGGTGGGGGTCTACGACTTCGACCCGCAGGCCGACTACCGCGCCCTGGTGCGCGGCTGGCTGGGCACGCTGCCCGATGGCGCGCTGCTGTTCTGCCACCCGGCACTGGGCCAGCCCGACGCGGGCGACGCCATCGCCGCCGCACGCGCCAACGAGATGGCCTACCTCGCCAGCGAGGCCTTCGCGGTCGATCTGGTCGAGTTCGGCGTCAGGCTCGCCTGAAGGCCCAGGCCCGGTTGGCCGCGAAGCCGGCCAGCATCACCGCCAGCGTCGCCCCGGCCTGGGCCAGCAGGTAGTGCAGCCCGGCGCGCACGCCCGCCGCGACCAGCCCCATGCCCAGCAGCGCGCCGGCGCCGGCCGTCAGGTGGAAGCGCCACCAGGCCGGCCCCCAGGGGCCGCGGTGGGCGAAGGTGTAGCGGCGGTTGCCCCAGAACGCGATCTGCGCGCCCAGCAGCGCGCCCACCCCCGAGGCCAGCCAGGCCGGCCAGCGCCCGGCCTCGACGGCCAGCGCCAGCAGCGCGTAATGCGCGGCGGTGGCGGCCAGGCCCACCGCCGCGTAGCGCGCCAGCCGCTTCACGGGCAGCCGGCCGGCCGCGGCAGCTCGAACAGCGTCGCGCGCCGGCCGGAGAAGACGGGCACGGCGCCGGCCAGCGCATCTGCCGGCGAGGCCACCAGCCAGAGACGCCCCGGCCCGCAGCGTTCGGCGGCCAGGCGTTGCGGCGTCCACAGCACCCGGTCGCCGCGCGCGGGGTCGAAGCGGGCGGCGTCCAGCAGCTCGCGCTGCCAGCTGTCGCCGCCCTGGGTGCGCAGCGCCTCCCAGTCGGCCAGCACGGCCGGCGGCGTGGCGAGGCGTGCCTGCAGGCGCAGGTCGAAGAAGGGCTCGCCCGTCACCAGCACGCGGTCGCCGGGCGCGAGGCGCGCCTGCAGCGCGGCGCCGACGTCGGCATGGTCGGGCCGGCCCCAGCGCGCGATGGCCGGCACCGCGGCCGCGCAGATCAGCGCGCCCGCCAGCCAGGCCACGCGCGCGCCGCGCCGGCTGCGCCAGGCCTCGAACAGCAGCAGCGCCAGCGGCAGCAGGGCCGGCAGCACATAGCCCACCAGCTTGGAGCGCGGCAGCGAGAAGAAGGCCAGGATGACGACGACCCACCATAGCTCGAAGCCCACGCGGCGCAGCGCGCCGGGCAGGCGCAGGCTCAGCGGCAGCGTGCCCAGCGGCAGCACGACCAGGAAGAACCACCAGGGCTGGACGTTGTTGAAGCGCGCCTCGGTGTAGCGGCGGAAATGCTGCTCGACGATGAAGTAGTCGAAGAAGCCCGGGTGGCGCGACTGCATGGCCAGCAGCCAGGGCAGCGCGATGGCGGCGAAGACGGCCAGCCCGAGCGGATGCAGCGCGAAGCGCAGCGCCGCCCAGCGCCGCTGCCACAGCAGCCAAGGCAGCACGACGAGGCCCGGCAGCACGGCGCCGATCAGGCCCTTGGACAGCAGCGCCAGGCCCATGGCGGCCCAGGCTAAGCACAGCCACCCGAGGCTGGGCCGCTGCGGCGCCAGCGCGCGCCGCGCGCCGACGATGGCCAGCGAGATCCAGCCGGCCACCAGCATGTCGTGGTTGGCGTACTGGCCGCCCAGGTAGAACAGCGGCAGCACGGCCAGCAACGCCAGCGCCTGCCGGGCGCCCTCCGGCCCGAAGCGGGGGCGGGCCTCGATCCACAGCGCCAGGCCCATCAGCCAGGCCCCCAGCAGCGGCGCCGCGCGCAGCGCCAGCGGCGTGGGCCCCAGCAGGTGCATGGCCGCGATGTCGATCCAGTACATCAGCGGCGGCTTGTGGAAGTAGGGCAGGCCGAAGAGGGTGGGCGTCAGCCACTGGCCGTCCGACAGCATTTCGTAGGCCACGCCGCCGTAGCGGCCCTCGTCGGGCAGGGCGACGGGCCGCCACCCGGCCAGTGCGACCAGCCACAGGGCCAGCAGGGCGAGCGGCCACCAGGACGGCAGGCGGCGGGAGACTTCGGCAGGCAAGCGCATGCGCCAGCCTAGACGGAGCGTGTGACGGCGCTTGTCTCGGAACTGGTTGCAGGCTTGCGCGTAAGCGTCTGCGCCCGCGCCGGGCCCGATTTGCGTGCGCCGGTCACACCTGGGCGCCACGGCCGGGCAACGCATGCCCGCGCCGCCAACGGCCGGCACGGCATGATGCGGCCATGTTCAGCGCACGGTGTCGTTGGGGACGGAGCATGCAGGGCGGCTGGGCCGCCCTGCTGGTGCTAGGGCTGTGCGCACCGCCGCCTGCCGCCGCGCAGCCGCCCCGGCCGCTGGTGATGCTGGTGGAGAACAGCGCGCTGATGCCCCAGGCCCGGGTCGAGGGCGATCGCGTCGTCGAGGGCCTGCATCTGGATCTGGGCCAGGCGCTGGCCCGTCGCCTGGGCCGCGAGCTCGTTGCCAGGCCCGTGCCGCGCAAGCGCCTGGCCGAGGCCTTGCAGCGGGGTGAGGGTGATCTGCTGTGCGACTACCAGAGCGACTGGCTGCCCGGCGCCTTCGCTTGGAGCCGCCACTTCATACCCGACCAGGCCCTGCTCGTCAGCGCCGCCACCGGGCCGGCACCGGCGGGGCTGGCCGCCCTGGCCGGCCAACCGGTAGGCACCGTGCGCGGCTATGTCTACCCGGAGGTGGCTGCGGCGCTGCGGGGTGGTTTCGTGCGTGACGACGCACCCGATGCGACGGCCAATCTGCAAAAGCTCGCGCTGGGGCGCGTGCAGCACGCATTGACCGGGCGGCGGGTGCTGGAATACCAGCAGCGCATCGGCCACTTCAGGCTGGCGCTGCACCCGCCGCGGGTGGTGTCCGAGGTGCTGGCGCAGTGCGCGCTGTCGCCCAGCAGTCCGGTCGGTCTGGCAGCGCTGAACGCGGCCATCCAGGGACTGGTGAGCGATGGCGAACTGAACCGCCTGCTGGCGCGCTACCGCTAGCCCTGCGCGATGCGCTGGGCCAGGTGGGCCAGCGCTTCTTCCACCTGGTCGACCAGCACCAGGCACAGGTCGCCCGGCTGCAGGCGCGCGAGCGCCCGGTCGATGGCGATGAACTCGCCGACGATCTCCTCGACGTGCCGGGTGCGGGAAGCACCTTGCAGCCCGGCGCGCAGCAGCGCCACCACCTCGCCGGCCTGGCGGCCGCGCTGGCAGGCGTCTTCGTAGAGGATGACGTCGTCGAAGGCGGCGCCGAGGATCTCGGTCTGCACGCGGATGTCCTCGTCGCGACGGTCGCCCGCGCCGCTGATGACGACCACACGCTTGTTCGCCGGCATGGCGCTCACCGCGCCCACCAGTGCCTTCATCGCGTCGCCGTTGTGGCCGTAGTCGGCGATCACCGTGGCGCCGCGGTAGTCCATCACGTTGAAGCGGCCGGGCGCGTTGTCGGCGTCGTTGGCGAAGCTGCCCACGCCGCGGCGGATGGTGTCCCAGTCCAGGCCCACGGCCCAGGCCGCGGCGACCGCCGCCATCGCGTTCTCGACCTGGAAGCCGATGACGCCGCCGCGTGTCAGCGGGACGTCGCGCAGCGGGATGCTCTCGCGCCACACGCCCTGCGCGGCGACGAGCTGGTCGCCGTCCACGTAGACGCAGCGCTTGCCCTGGGCGCGGTGCGTGGCCATCAGCGGGTGGTGGCGGTCGGCCGCGAAGTAGATGACCTGGCCGGGGCAGACGGCGGCCATCTGGGCGGTCAACGGGTCGGTGGCGTTGAGCACCGCGTAGCCGCTCGGTGCCACGTTCTGCACGATGACGCGCTTGACGAGCACCAGGTCTTCCGCCGTGTGCAGGAAGTTCATGCCGAGGTGGTCGCCCGCGCCGACGTTGGTGACCACGGCCACCTGGCAGCGGTCGAAGCCCAGGCCTTCGCGCAGGATGCCGCCGCGGGCGGTCTCGAGAACCGCGGCCTCGACGTCCGGGTGCATCAGCACGTTGCGGGCGCTCTTGGGGCCGGAGCAGTCGCCGCTGTCGATCTGGCGGCCGTCCACGTAGACGCCGTCGGTGTTGGTCATGCCCACCTTGAGGCCGCAGCTGGCGAACATGTGGGCGATCAGGCGCGTCACCGTCGTCTTGCCGTTGGTGCCGGTGACGGCCACGACCGGGATGCGGCCGTCCTCGGCCTTCGGCCCGGTGCCGAACAGGTGGCCGATGATGGCCTCGCCCACGTTGCGGCCCTTGCCGAAGCTGGGGGAGAGGTGCATGCGCAGGCCCGGCGCGGCGTTGACCTCGACGATGCCGCCGTTGATCTCCTCCAGCGGCCGCAGCACGCTCTCGGCCACCACGTCCACGCCGCAGACGTGCAGGCCCACGACCTGCGCCGCCGCGATGGCGCGCGCGGCCACTTCGGGGTGAACGTCGTCCGTCACGTCGGTGGCCGTGCCGCCGGTGCTGAGGTTGGCGTTGTTGCGCAGGATGACGCGCTGGCCCTTCTCGGGCACGGACTCCGGCGTCAGGCCCTGCTGCGTCAGCCGCGCGACGGCGATGTCGTCGAAGCGGATCTTGGTGAGCGACGTGGCATGACCATCACCGCGCTTGGGGTCGGCGTTGACCTTGTCGACCAGCTCCTTGACGGTCAGCTGGCCGTCGCCGATGACGTGCGGCGGGTCGCGGCGCGCGGCGGCGATGAGCTTGTCGCCGATGACCAGCAGCCGGTAGTCGCCGCCGGGCAGGAACTTTTCCACCATGACCTGGCCGATCTCGTCGGCGGCCTTGTAGGCGATGTCGAAGTGGGCACGGTCCACGACGTTGACCGTGACGCCCTTGCCCTGGTTGCCGTCCTGCGGCTTCACCACGACCGGCAGGCCGATCTCCTGGGCCACGGCCCAGCCGTCATCGGGCGAGTCGACCGGGCGGCCGATGGGCACCGGCACGCCGGCGGCCTGCAGCAGGCGCTTGCAGAGGTCCTTGTCCTGCGCGATGGACTCGCTGACGGCGCTGGTCGCGTCCACCTCGGCGGCCCAGATGCGGCGCTGCTTGGCGCCCCAGCCGAACTGCACCAGGCTGCCCTGCGTCAGGCGCCGGAACGGGATGCCGCGCGCCTGCGCCGCGTTGACGATGGAGCCGGTGGACGGCCCCAGGCGGATGTCCTCGTCGAGCTCGCGCAGCTGGGCCAGCACGGCATCGGCATCGAACTCGCCGCCGTCCAGCGCGGCGAGGACGAGCTTCTGGGCCTGCTCGAAGGCCAGGCGGCCGACGTCCTCCTCGCTGTACTCGACGACGATCTGGTAGGTGCCGGCCTCGGGCGTGACATGCGTCTGGCTGAACGTGACGGGGCAGCCGGCCTGGGCCTGCAGGGCCAGCGTGGCCTGCTCCAGCACCTGCGCCAGCGAAGCGTCGGCGCGCAGCTCGCCGATGGTGGGGAAGAGCTGGCGCAGGCGCGGCTCGAAGCCGGGCAGGCGTTCGAGCGAACGCTCGGCGTCCTGGCAATGAACGACGGCCTCGATGGTCGTGTGGCGGCTCCACATGTTGGGGCCGCGCAGGGCACGGGTGCGGGAAACGTCCATGTTCGTTCTTGTTTACGCGAGGTGGAGGTCGGGGACGAAGGTGTCGAGGCCGGCGGCGATCAGCTCGGGCGAGATGCCCAGCGCCCAGGCGGCGGCGACGGCGGCGAGCAGCGTCGAGGCGTCGGGCGCCTGCGCGCCGAAGCGCTGCAGCAGCGCGTCGATGTTGGCGCCGGGCGTCTCGGCCGGACCCTGGGCCAGCACGGCGGCGCCGCCGCGCAGGAAGACGGCGCGGCCGCCGCGTTCGCGGTGGTGCTGCAGGGTCTGCAGCGTGTCGTCCTCGGCGTAGAAGACGACCTCGCCGTCGCTGAGCTCGGCCATGTCGACGAGGCGCGGGTGGGCCGCATTCAGCACGCTGGCACCGTCGCTGAGCACCACGTCGACCTGGGTGCGCAGCACCTTGTAGAGCTGGTCGTCGTCCTGCACGTCGAAGTCGGCCAGGTCTTCGATGCCGGCCATGTCGGTGACGACGCCCACCAGCGCGCGGTCATAGGCCAGGCCGTCACGCAGGATGGAGGCCGGGTCGTTCTCGACGACGACGGCATTGACGCCGCGGTTCATCAGCAGGCGGTGCGCGGCGTCCCAGCGGGCGCTGTCGGTCTTCTCGACGCGCCGCGTGCCGAGGAACAGGCCGTCGCGGCAGGCCAGGCCCACGTGGCGGCCGTTCAGGTGCAGCAGCCAGGCGACCAGGCGCGCGATCTGGCGGCCGCCGCGCGAGCCGGCCACGCCCACGATGGGGATGCGGCCGTTCTCGTCCTCGGCGAACAGGTGGTCGATGATGGCCTGGCCCACGGGTTGCGGCGCACCGCCGGCGGGCTTCAGGTGCATCAGGAGGCCGGGGCCGGCGTTCACTTCGACGATGGCGCCGCCGGTCTCGGACAGCGGCTTGGCGATGTCCTCGGTGACGAGGTCGACGCCGGCGATGTCCAGGCCGACGGTGCGCGCGGCCAGCGACACGGCATGCGCCACCTCGGGGTGGACTTCAGGCGTGCAGTCGATGGCGACGTTGCCGTTGCGCTGGATCAGCACGGCCTTGCCCACGGGCGGCACGGCCTCGGGCGCGAAGCCCTGGCGCTGCAGGTCCAGCAGCACGACCGGGTCCTCGCCCAGCTGGATGCGGTTGAGCGGGAAGTCCTCGGTCAGGCCGCGGCGCGGGTCGGTGTTGATCTGCAGGTCGACCAGCTGGGCCACGCTGTGCTTGCCGTCGCCATGCACCCAGGCGGCCTCGCCGCGGGCGGCGGCCACCACCTGCCCGCCGACGACCAGCACGCGGTGCTCGTTGCCGCGGATGTAGCGCTCCACCAACACCGAGGAGCCCTCGGCCTGCGCCAGCTTGAAGGCGGCCTCGCAGTCGGCCTCGGTCTGGATGTCCAGCGTGACGCCGCGGCCGTGGTTGCCGTCGCTGGGCTTGATGACGACGGGCAGGCCGATGTCCCGCGCCGCGCGCCAGGCCTGGGCGGCGGTCTTGACCTCCTCGCCCTCGGGCACCGGCACGCCGACGGCCTTGAGCAGCGTCTTGGTCAGGTCCTTGTCGCCGGCGATGCCCTCGGCGATGGCGCTGGTCATGTCGGTCTCGGCCGTCCAGATGCGGCGCTGGCGCGCGCCGTGGCCCAGTTGCACGAGGTTGCCGTCGTTCAGGCGGATGTGGGGGATGCGGCGGTCCGTCGCGGCGGCCACGATGGCCGCCGTGGAGGGGCCGAGGTAGCAGTCGTCCAGCTTGTCGCGCACGCGGGCCGTCGCCGCGGGCACGTCGAAGGGCTCATCGTTGATCGTGGCCATGAGGAGCGCGTGCCCCTCGGCGAGCGCCGCGCGGGCCACCTGTTCGTCGCGGGCCCGGAACACCATGCGGTAGACGCCGCGCCGGCTGGTCGAGCGCGTCTGGCCGAAGCCGGTGGGCATGCCCGCCAGGTTCAGCAGCTCGATGACGACGTGCTCCAGCACATGGCCCATCCAGGTGCCGTCGCGCAGGCGCTCGATGAAGCCACCGCGCTCGCCGACGCCGCAGTGGTGCTCGATGAGGGCGGGCAGCGCGCCTGTGAGGCGGTCGTTGAAGCCGGGCAGCAGGTGGGAGGGGTGGTCTTCCAGCTCGCCCAGGTCCAGCCAGACTTCCAGCACCGGGCGGTAGGTCCACATGTTGGGCCCCCGCAGGTAGTTGATGCGCAGCAGGCGGATGTCTTCTTTTTTGCTCATGGGGTAGGGGGAAGGCGCTGGGAGCGCTTGGAATTGTGCGCTGAAGTCATAGCGGAGAATTGCTGCAGCCCGTCAGAGCCAAGAACAACATGAATGACCTTCCTCCCACGACAGCGCCTCATCCTCAAATGGCCGCCCTTGAAGGGCGTCTTCAGGCTGGCGAGAACGTCGTGGCCACCCTGGAGGTTGACCTGGACGCCCAGGGCCGCTTCGCCAGGGGCCTGATTGCGCTGACGAATTCACGCTTGCTGGCCTGCGAGCCGGCGGGCGGCGCCTGGACCGAGTTCCCGCTGGCGCCGGGCCAGAGCCTCAGGCTTAGCGACCATGGCGGCCTGGCTTTCATGGAGCTGCACGACGCCCGGCAGCGCCTGGCGCGCTGGCGCTTCACGCTGGCCAGCAACCCGGCGGCCGTGCGCCTGGCCGACGCTTTCGGCCGCGAGCAGCTGCGGCTGGCCGGCCAGGCCCCGCGCGAGGCGGACGACGCCGAGGACGCTGCCTTCGATTTCGGCGAGGCCAGCAAGCCGCCCAGCACCTGGGTGCTGCTGCGCCTGTGGCGCTTCGCGCGGCCCTACCAGGGGCAGTTGTTGCTGGGCTTTGCGCTGATGCTGGGATCGATCGGCGCCACGCTGGTGGCGCCCTACCTGACCATGCCGCTGATGGACAAGGTGCTGATCCCGTTCCAGAACGGCCAGGCCATCGACACCGGGCTGGTGACCCTGCTGCTGGGCGGGCTGCTGGGCGCGGCGCTGTTCTCGTGGCTGCTGGGCTGGGCCAAGACCTATCTGCTGGCGCTGGTGTCGGAGCGCATCGCGGCCGACCTGCGCACGGCGACGTTCGAGCACCTGCTGGGCCTGTCGCTGGAGTATTTCGGCAACAAGCGCACCGGCGACCTGATGGCCCGCATCGGCTCGGAGACCGACCGGATCAGCGTGTTCCTGAGCCTGCACGCGCTGGACTTCATCACCGACGTGCTGATGCTGCTCATGATCTCGACGATCCTGTTCAACGTCCACCCGGGGCTGGCTCTGGCCACTCTGGTGCCGCTGCCCTTCATCGCCTGGATGATCCATCTCGTGCGCGACCGGCTGCGCACCGGCTTCGAGAAGATCGACCGGGTCTGGGGCGAGGTCACCAACATCCTCGCCGACACCATTCCCGGCATCCGGGTCGTCAAGGCGTTCGCCCAGGAGCGGCGCGAGGCGCAGCGCTTTCGCGAGGCCAATGCCAAGAACCTGGAGGTCAACGACCGGCTGAACAAGACCTGGAGCCTGTTCACGCCCACCGTTGCGCTGCTGACCGAGATGGGCCTGCTGGTGGTGTGGGGCGTGGGCATCTGGCTGATCGCGCACCAGAGCATCACGGTGGGCACGCTGACGGCGTTCCTCGCCTACATCGGCCGCTTCTACGGCCGGCTGGATTCGATGAGCCGCATCGTCTCTGTCACGCAGAAGGCCGCGGCCGGCGCCAAGCGCATCTTCGACATCCTCGATCACGTGTCGAACGTGCCCGACCCGGTCAACCCCCAGCCTTTCGAGAACGTGACCGGCGCGATCTCCATGCAGGGCCTGAACTTCCGCTACGGCTCGCGTTCCGTCGTGCGCAACCTCAGCCTGGACATCCGCCCCGGCGAGATGGTGGGCCTGGTGGGCCACAGCGGCTCGGGCAAGAGCACGCTGGTGAACCTGATCTGCCGCTTCTACGACGTGACGGAGGGCAGCATCAAGGTTGACGGCGTGGACCTGCGCCGCATCCGCGTGTCCGACTACCGTCGCCACATCGGCCTGGTGCTGCAGGAGCCCTTCCTGTTCTTCGGCACCATTGCCGAGAACATCGCCTACGGCAAGCCGGATGCGACCCGCGACGAGATCGTCAGCGCGGCCCGCGCGGCCCATGCGCACGAGTTCATCCTGCGCCTGCCGCACGGCTACGACAGCCTGGTGGGCGAGCGCGGTCAGGGTCTGTCGGGCGGCGAGCGCCAGCGCATCTCCATCGCCCGCGCGCTGCTGATCGACCCGGCCATCCTGATCCTGGACGAGGCCACGTCGGCCGTGGACACCGAGACCGAGAAGGAAATCCAGCGCGCGCTGGACAACCTCGTCAAGGGCCGCACCACAATTGCCATCGCCCACCGGCTGTCGACGCTGCGCAAGGCCGACCGCCTGGTGGTGATGGACCGCGGCGAGATCGTCGAGCTGGGCCCGCACGACGAGCTGATCGCCAAGCAGGGCCACTACTGGCGGCTGTGGGAGGCCCAGGCCCGCCGTGTCGATGCCGAGGCCGACGAAGACGGCGGCCTGCTGGTCGTCGCACCCAACCCGAACGCCCACACGGTGAACGCATGAGCACGAGCCTGCTGCCCTTTCGCGACCTGCAGCTGGATGCCCACGGCCGGCTGGTGCTGACCGATTTGAACGGCGTTCTCCATGCCGGCGTGACGCCGGTGCGTGCCCACCCGATCTCGGCGCCCGACGAGGGCGTGTCGCTGGTTGGCGCGGACGGCCACGAGCTGGCCTGGATCGCGCGACTGTCCGGGCTGCCCGACGGCCCGCGCCGCCTGCTGGAGGGCGAGCTGGGCGGGCGCGAGTTCCATCCCGTGCTCCAGCGCCTGATCTCGGTCAACACCTTCGCGACGCCCAGCACCTGGCGCATCGCCACCGATCGCGGCGAGGTCGACTTCGTGCTGAAGAGCGAGGAGGACATCCGCCGCCTGGAAGAGGGGCGGCTGCTCATCACGAGCAGCCACGGCGTGCAACTGCAGGTGCCGGACCGCTGGGCGCTGGACAAGCACTCCAGGCGGCTGCTGGAGCGCTTCCTCTAGGAGAGGCTCAGGAGGCCTCGCCCATCTGCGACTGCAGGTAGTTCTGCTCGCCGACGGTCGTGACCAGCTCGATCTGGGTTTCCAGGTGGTCGATGTGCTCCTCGGTGTCGTCGAGGATCTGCACGAACAGCTCGCGGGACACATAGTCGCGCACGCTTTCGCAGTAGGCGACGGCCTCCTTCAGATGTACGTGCGAGGCCTTCTCGATGATGAGGTCGCACTTCATCGTCTCGACGGCGTTCTCGCCGATGTAGAGCTTGCCGAGGTCCTGCAGGTTGGGCAGGCCGTCCAGTGTCAGCACGCGCTCGATGAGCTTGTCGGCGTGCTTCATCTCCTCGATGGACTCCTCGTATTCATGCTTGGCCATCTTCATCAGGCCCCAGTTCTTCAGCATGCGGGCGTGCAGGAAGTACTGGTTGATGGCGGTCAGCTCCAGCTTGAGCTGCTGGTTCAGGTGGACGAGGACTTGGGGATCGCCTTTCATGGCCGGCTCCGTAACGTGAAATTGGCCCGCAGTATCCCCAGTGAAAGCCCCTGGGCAAAACCGCTCTTTTTGCAAATGAGATCGATTCGCATTAGACTTCGTTCCCATGATTGTTTGCGTCTGCCATCGCGTCTCCGATCGCGACATCGCCATCGCCGCCTCCAGCGGCTGCCCGAACTTCGAGGCGCTGCAGGATGACCTGCGCGTGGCGACGGCCTGCGGCGCCTGTCGTGACTGCGCCTGCGCGGTGTTCGAGGAAAGCCGCGTTGACGGAGCTTCGCGGCGCGCCCAGGGCGCGGCGATTGCGATTCGCGTGCAGTTGGCCGCCTGACACCGTACAATAATCTTCTTCGGTCGGCTGAAAGCCACCGGGCGCCCGTTGCGTCTGATCTTGAGTGTTGTGTTTTGCCGCAGCCGCTCGGGCTGCGGGTGAATTCAAGTAACGACACCAAGGAAATCTCATGAGCACCATGCAAACCGGCACCGTCAAATGGTTCGACGACGGTAAAGGCTTCGGCTTCATCACGCCGGCCGACGGCAGCAAGGATCTGTTCGCCCACCACAGCGAAATCAAGAACAACGGCGGCTTCCGTACGCTGGCCGAAGGCGCCCAGGTTGAATTCGAAGTGAAGCAGGGCCCCAAGGGTCTGCAGGCTTCGAACATCCGTTCGCTGTAATCCCTCACGGCTTCGGCCGTTGAGCTAAGCCCGCGCTCCGCGCGGGCTTTGTGCTTTCTGGGCCCGCCCCACGACAATCGCGCCATGTCTGCTTTGCCCATTGCCCCCAAGGCCCTGACCGCCTACCGCCCGTTCTGGGCGAAGCGTTTCGGCCCCGCGCCCTTCCTGCCCATGAGCCGGGCGGAAATGGAGCAGCTCGGCTGGGACAGTTGCGACATCATCGTCGTCACGGGCGACGCCTACGTCGACCATCCCAGCTTCGGCATGGCCGTCATCGGCCGCACGCTGGAGGCACAGGGCTTTCGCGTCGGCATCATTGCCCAGCCCGACTGGCAGAGCGCCGACGCCTTCAAGGCGCTGGGCAAGCCCAACCTGTTCTTCGGCGTGGCCGCCGGGAACATGGATTCGATGATCAACCGCTACACGGCTGATCGGAAAATCCGCAGCGACGACGCCTACACGCCGGGCGGGGAGGGCGGCCGCCGCCCCGACCGCGCCACGCTGGTCTACACCCAGCGCTGCCAGGAAGCCTTCAAGGACGTGCCCGTCGTCATCGGCGGCATCGAGGCCTCGCTGCGCCGCATCGCCCACTACGACTACTGGCAGGACAAGGTGCGCCGCTCCGTGCTGGTGGACAGCAAGGCCGACCTGCTGGTCTACGGCAATGCCGAGCGCGCCATCGTCGAGATCGCCCACCGCCTGGCGCGCCGCGAGGCCATCGAGACGTTGACCGATGTGCGCGGCACGGCCTTCATGCGCCGCGACGGTGACCCGTCGGCGGACGGCTGGTTCGAGCTGGACTCCACCGAGGTGGACCGCCCGGGCCGCATCGACGAGCTGATCAGTCCCTACCAGGAGATCAAGCAGGACGCCTGCGCGACCGAACCCGACGCGCCCAAGCCCATCACCCTCCACAAGAGCGGACGCATCTCCATGCCGCCGCGCGAGCGCACCGTGGTGCGCCTGCCCGCCTACGAGGTGGTCAAGAGCGACCCGGTGCTCTACGCCCACGCCAACCGCGTGCTGCACCTGGAGACCAACCCCGGCAACGCCCGCGCGCTGGTGCAGCGCCACGGCGAGCGCGACCTGTGGATCAACCCGCCGCCCATCCCGCTTTCCACGCCGGAGATGGACCACGTCTTCGACCTGCCCTACGCGCGCAGCCCGCACCCGAGCTACGCGGACGAGACGGGCGGCCATGACGGCGCGACCAAGATCCCCGCCTGGGAAATGATCCGCTTCAGCGTGAACATCATGCGCGGCTGCTTCGGCGGCTGCACCTTCTGCTCCATCACCGAGCACGAGGGCCGCATCATCCAGAGCCGTTCGGAAGACTCCGTGATCCGCGAGATCGAGGAGATGCGCGACAAGGTCAAGGGCTTCACCGGCATCGTGAGCGACCTCGGCGGCCCCACGGCCAACATGTACCGCATCGGCTGCAAGAGCCCCGAGATCGAGGCCGCCTGCCGCAAGCCCAGCTGCGTCTACCCGGGCATCTGCCCGAACCTGAACACCAGCCACGATCCGCTGATCAAGATGTACCGCCGCGCCCGTGCGCTGCCGGGCGTCAAGAAGATCCTGATCGGCTCGGGCCTGCGCTACGACCTGGCCGTGAAGTCGCCCGAGTACGTGAAGGAGCTCGTCACCCACCACGTGGGCGGCTATCTCAAGATCGCGCCCGAGCACACCGAGAACGGCCCGCTGTCCAAGATGATGAAGCCGGGCATCGGCACCTACGACCGCTTCAAGCAGATGTTCGAGGCCGCCAGCGCCGCGGCCGGCAAGAAGCAGTACCTCATCCCCTACTTCATCGCTGCCCACCCCGGCACCAGCGACGAGGACATGATGAACCTGGCCGTCTGGCTGAAGAAGAACGGCTTCCGGGCCGACCAGGTGCAGACCTTCTACCCCAGCCCCATGGCCACCGCGACGGCGATGTACCACTCGGGCAAGAACCCGCTGAAGGGCATCAGCCGCGACGAGACGCGGGGCGAGAGCGTCGACATCGTGCGCGGCGAGCGCCGCCGCCGGCTGCACAAGGCCTTTCTGCGTTACCACGATGCCAACAACTGGCCGCTGCTGCGCGAGGCGCTCAAGGCCATGGGCCGCGCCGACCTCATCGGCAACGGCAAGCACCACCTGATCCCGACCTACCAGCCCGTCACCGATGGCAGTTACGACAGCGCGCGGCGCAAGAACTCGACCACGGCCAAGCAGCCGGCCGGGGCCCCGGCGACGCCGCGTCAGGGCCGGCTCCTGACTCAGCACACCGGCCTGCCGCCAAGAGTCACCGGTGCGGCGCGAGCGGGCATCTCCCGTCCGGGCAAACCCGGAAAGCGTTGACGACCACAACGGGACATTTGCCCGCGCTTTTTCTGACATGCCGCGCGTGGATGCACTACGCTTGCGGCTCTCTATCGACGGGTGGCCGTGATTGCGGCTGCCCCCCGTGTCCGGAGCCCCCTCCCCCATGCAAGAGACTCGCGCCGCTGACGACGACCTGCTCGAACTGATCGACGAGCCCGCGCACGTCGACGGCGAGCATCGACATAACGACCGGCCCTGGCGCATCCTCATCGTCGACGACGACGGTGACGTTCACAAGGCCACCGAGCTGGCCATGCAGGGCCTGACGGTGGAGGGCCAGCCGCTCGTCTTCCTGCACGCCAGCTCCGCCGCCCAGGCCCGCCAACTGCTTGCCAGCGAGGACGACCTTGCCGTCGTGCTGCTGGACGTCGTCATGGAGAGCGAGGACGCCGGCCTGCAGCTCGTGCACCATATCCGGGACGAATTGCGCATGAACGCCGTGCGCATCGTGCTGCGCACCGGCCAGCCCGGCTATGCCCCCGAGATCGAGACGGTGCAGGCCTATGACATCAACGACTACAAGACCAAGTCCGAGCTGACCCGCACGCGGCTGTACACCGTGCTGACCGCCGCGGTGCGCTCCTACCGCCAGATCTGCGCGCTGGAGGCCAACCGCCGCGGGCTGGAGATGATCGTCGAGAGCAGCACCTCGCTGTCGCGCATGCGCGGCCTGTCGCGCTTCGCCGAAGGCGTCGTGACCCAGCTCTGCGCACTGCTGGGCATCCTGCCCGAGGGCCTGGTCTGCGCCCAGGTCAACGGCGAGCTGGGCGAGGAGGTGCGCATCGTCGCCGCCGCCGGCCAGTACAGCGGCCTCATCGACCGGCCGCTGGCCCAGGTGAAGATCGCCGCCGTGCGCGAGCGCCTGGAGCGCTGCCTGCGCGAGCGCAAGAACCTCTACGACGACGGCACCTGCCTGTACTTCGGCATGGGCCAGGGCCGCGCGATGGCCGCGCTGGTGGACGTCGGCCGCGAGCTCGACGAGCTGGATCAGCAGCTGCTGCGCGCCTTCTGCTCCAACATTGCCGTCGGCTTCGAGAACGTCGTCCTCTACAGCCAGCTGCTGGACCAGGCCTACAACGACCCGCTGCTGCGCCTGCCCAACCGCAACCGCTTCGTCGAGCTGCTCGACAAGAACCTCAAGGACCCGTCCGGCGTCACGCTCGCGCTGATCGACATCGACGACTTCTCCGACATCAACGACGCCTTCGGCCATCACTTCGGCGACCAGGTGCTGCAGGCCGTCACGCACCGCCTCAGCGAGATGCTGGGCATGAACGCCGCGATGGCCCGCGTCGGCGCCGACACCTTCGGCGTGCTCGGCGAGCATGCCAGGGTCTGCCCGGAAACCGTCAACGGCGTCTTCGCCGAGCCCTTCGTCGTTGCGGGCGAGCGGCTGCAGCTCTCGGCCACGACCGGCCTCGTGCGGCTGGGCGAGTCCAAGGCCGTCGGCTCCGAGCTGCTGCTCGACGCCCAGATCGCGCTCAAGCGCGCCAAGCAGCAGCAGCGTGGCTCGTCACAGTACTTCTCGGCCGCCATGGGCAGCGACGCACGCGAGCGCTTCAAGCTGCTCAAGGGCCTGCGCACCGGCTTCGAGGAAAGCCAGCTCTTCGTCGTCTACCAGCCGCAGGTCGACCTGGGCAGTTCCCGCGTCATCGGCGCCGAGGCGCTGCTGCGCTGGCGCACGGTCGACAACCGCTTCATCCCGCCCGACCAGTTCATCCCGCTGGCCGAGCAGAGCGGCCTCATCATCCCCATCGGCGAGTTCGTCATGCGCACCGCCTGCGCCCAGCTGCGCCGGCTGCAGGCCCAGGGCCATGCCGACTTCCGCATGGCCGTCAACGTGTCCATGGCCCAGTTCCGCCACCCGGGCTTCATCGACATGCTGGCCCGTTCGCTGCATGACTGCGGCGTCGACGGCCACAGCATCGAGCTGGAGATCACGGAGTCCATGGCCATGGAGGATGCCGATCTGGTGCTGCGGGTGCTGGCCGACATCAAGCGGCTCGGCTTCAGCGTCGCCATCGACGACTTCGGCACCGGCTTCTCGTCGCTGAGCCAGTTGCGCCAGCTGCATGTGGATCGGCTGAAGATCGACCGCGCCTTCGTGCAGGAGGCGCAATCGTCCAGCGCCGGCTCGACGATCGCGCAGATGGTCGTCAACCTCGGCCGCGGCCTGGGCCTCACGGTCATTGCCGAAGGCATCGAGACCGAGGAGCAGCGCCAATACCTGATCGGCCTGGGCTGCCACGAGGGCCAGGGCTGGCTGTTCGCCAAGCCGATGCCGGCGGATCAGCTGGAAACCTGGATCAAGAAGTGAGCCCCTCGCCCGGTCTTGCCTGCTGAACGCAGCAAGCCCGGTCAACATCGCCAGACGGGCCGGCTTGGGAGCGGCCCGGCGCTCGGCCCGAGAGGGCCCCATGAACTCCTGATTGCGTTGAGGCGCGGCTCTCCTAAACTCCGCCGTCCGTTGCCGACACCAGGAGCGCCCATGAGTCTCGCGAAGATCCTCGTCGCCCAGGGCGGCGGTCCCACCGCCGTCATCAACCAGAGCCTCGTGGGTGTCGTGCTGGAAGCGCGGCGGCAGCCCGGCGTGGGCCTGGTCTACGGCGCCCGCCACGGCGTGCGCGGCATCGTCAACGAGGACTTCGTCGACCTCACGCAGGAAACCAGCCACAACCTGGAGCTGGTGGCCAGCACGCCCGCCTCGGCGCTGGGCTCCACGCGCGACAAGCCCGACGCCGCCTACTGCCACGAGATCTTCACGGTGCTGCAGGCCCACGGCATCACGCACTTCTTCTACATCGGCGGCAACGATTCGTCGGACACCGTGCGCATCGTGTCCGAGGAGGCTGCGGCGGCGGGCTATCCGCTGCGCTGCATCCACATCCCCAAGACCATCGACAACGACCTCGTCGGCAACGACCACACGCCCGGCTACGCGTCCGCTGCGCGCTTCGTGGCCCAGGCCTTTGCCGGCGCCAACCTCGACAACGCGGCGCTGCCAGGCGTCTACGTGGGTGTCGTCATGGGCCGGCACGCCGGCTTCCTGACGGCCGCCGCGGCTTTGGGCAAGAAGTTCGACGACGACGGCCCGCACCTCGTCTACCTGCCCGAGCGCCACTTCGACACCGAGCAGTTCCTGCGCGACGTGAAGGCCACGCACGATCGCTACGGGCGCTGCGTCATCGCCGTCAGCGAGGGCATCCACGACGCCTCCGGCACGCCCATGCTCTCCAGGCTCGCGGGCGACCTCGAGCGCGACGCGCACGGCAACGTGCAGCTCAGCGGCACCGGTGCGCTGGCCGACCTGCTGTGCGAGGAGATCAAGGGCAGGCTCGGCATCAAGCGCGTGCGCGGCGACACCTTCGGTTACCTGCAGCGCAGCTTCCTCGGCTGCGTGTCCGACGTGGACGCGCGTGAGGCCCGCGAGGTGGGCGAGAAGGCCGTGCAGTACGCCTTCCACGGTGACCGCGACGGCTCGGTGGCCATCAAGCGCGTGGGCTACTACTCGGTGGACTACGAGCTGCTGCCGCTGCAGGCCGTGGCCGGCAAGACGCGCACGATGGAAGACCACTTCATCACCGCCAGCGGCACCGACGTGACCGACGCCTTCCGCATGTACCTGCGCCCGCTGCTGGGCTCGCGCATGCCGGATGCATTCAGGCTGAGGCCGAATCCGGTGGCCAAGGTGCTCAAGCGCTGAGCGCCCCTCAGCCCGCCGCCTCGGCGACGCGCCGGCGGAAGAACTGCCCCCGCTCCTCGCCGGCCGCATCGGTGATGCGGGCCGCCGCCTCGTCCAGCCAGGCCCGGAAGCTGGGCTCGCTGTCCACCTCGCGCGCGCGGTCGCGCAGCTAGGCATCGCGCCCGGCCAGCATGCGGCCGACGAGGTCGAGGGCGAACATCTTGGCGCGCATGAGGCGCTGCAGATCGTCGGCCGGCGCGGGACGCGCTGCGCCAGCCGGCAGCGGCGCCGGTGCGGCGCTGATCAGCCCCTCGGCGTGCAGCCGCTGCAGCGCGTCGTGGCCCAGCCCCAGGGAGTGCGCCACTTCGTGCAGCGCCGCGAGGCTGCGCCGGCCGTCGACGCTGATCAGCAGCATGCGCAGCGTCGGCGGCAGCGTCCGCCGGGGGCCGGCGAGCAGCTCGCGGGCGCGGGCGGTCTTCGTCGGGCTAGGGATGTCGTTCACGGCAGGCTCCGGCAGTCGGGCGCCATGATCGACAGGGCCTTCAAAGCCATGATGACGGAACGGTGGCATCGCCCCCGGCGGTGCGACGACCGCCCCCCGGGCGTGAAATCCGTCGCGCGAGGCGGGCTCAGGGCTGCGGCTTGACCAGCCTCGGGTGCCACTCGTTCACGCCCATCAGCGCCGCCGAGCCGAAGTGCTTGTGCACCTCCAGCACCATCTCGCCGCTCACGATGACCGGGTCGCTCTCGGCCGCCTTGCGGGCGACCTCGGGGTCGGGCGTCGCGAAGATGAAGATGCCGCGCCAGCCGTCCACGCCGTCCATCGGGCCTGCGTAGACGAGCAGCCCCTCCTTGGCCAGCCGCGCCATGTTGGCGAAATGGCCCTTGAACATCTCGTCGCGCTCGGGGCCTGCGGGCATGCGCTTCGGCCCGGTCTTCAGCAGCACGAACACATAGGGGCGCAGGCCCTGATCGTTGGCACCCCAGGCCTGGGCCCTGGCGGCGTCGTAGGCGGGCGCGGCGTCCTGCGCGTGCGCGCCGAACGTGCAGAGCAGGGCGAGGGCGCAGCAGGCGAGCTTCATGGTGGCGGCGGGAGAAGGGCGGTGCGAGGATTGAACCGCAACGCAACGCGATGGAGACCGCGATGAAACCCACCCCACCCGGCTGGCCGCGCCTGTCCTCGGCCGTGTACTGCGAGAACGCGCGCGAGGCCATTGCCTGGTACCAGCGTGCCTTCGGCTTCACGGTGGAGATCGTCGTCGACGCGCCGGACGGCAGCGTCATGCACAGCGAGCTGCGCTACGGCGAGGCCATCGTCATGGTGTCCGAGGGTGGCGCCGCGGGAGGGGCGCGCTTCGGCGTGACGGGCCGCGCGCCCAGGCTGCTCGGCGGCGCGAACACGCAGGCGCTGTTCCTCTATGTGGACGACGTCCAGGCCCACTGCGCCCAGGCGCGCGCGGCCGGCGCCCGCATCACCTGCGAGCCGACGGACAACGACTACGGCGCCGAGTACTGGGCCGACCGCACCTACGGCTGCGTCGACCCCGACGGCCACCTGTGGTGGTTCAGCCAGCGCCTGCGCAACCCGCCGGGCTGAACTCGGGCTGAACGCGGGGCCCCTGCCGGAAGGCACTTGCGCGGCGCCGGAGGCTTCTTCTACATTTGTAGTACGACAACTGTAGAAGAACGTCATGGACGACGAAGCCGGCGCGGGCGAGGTCTCGCTGAGCGATCTGCAACTAAGCCTGATGCGCGTGCTGTGGGCGCGCGGCGCGGCCAGCACGGCCGAGGTGGCCGAGGCCTTGCGCGGCCAGCGCGACCTGGCGCACACCACCGTGGCCACGCTGCTGACGCGGCTGGAGAAGCGCGGCCTGCTCGCCAGCCGGCGCGAGGGCCGGGCGCTGCTGTACACGCCACGGGTCAGCGAGGCGGACGTGCAGCGCTCCATGGTGGGCAGCCTGCTGGACAACCTGTTCGCGGGCCGCGCCAGCGCCCTGGTCAGCCACCTGCTGGAGGCACGCGGCGTGGACGCCGGGGAACTGGCCGAGTTGCAGGCGCTGCTGAAGCAACGCAAGGGAGAGACCCGCCATGACTGATGCGCTGCTGACCTGGCTGTGCAGCTATCTGCTGCACAGCAGCTTGTTGATCGGCGGGCTTTGGGCTGCCGATCGCGCCGGCTGGCTTGCCGGCCTGGCCACCTCCACGCAGGAGACCCTGTGGCGCCTGGCCCTGCTGGGTGGGCTGGCCAGTGCCAGCCTGCCGCTGCTGCCTGCAGCGCCCCTGCCGGTGCCGGCCGAGGCCGCGCAAGCGGCGCTCGTCGCCCCGCGGGAGGCTGCGCCCCCGCCCGCCGAGGCGCGGCCCGTGGTGGCCGATGCGCCCGCCCTGGCCGTGCCCAGCGCCCGGCTCGGCGCGCTGCCGGTCGCGGCCCGGCTCGCACCCACGACCCATGACCTGGCGATGGGCGCGGTCGCCGCGTGGCTGCTGGGTGCCGTGCTGATGCTGCTCGCCCTGGCCCTGCAATGGGCCTGGCTGCGCCGCGCCGTGCGCCGCCTGCCCGTGCTGACCGATCCGCGCTGGCGGGCGCTGGCCACGCGCCTCGCGGCCGACATGCGCCTGCCTCTGCCCGCGTTGCGGCACGCACGCGCCGGCTGGGCCAGCCCGCTGCTCGCCCCGGGCCGCGTGCTGTGCCTGCCGGCCTGGTGCCTGGACCTGCCCGACGACGAGGCTCGCGCCGTGCTGGGCCATGAGCTGGCCCATGTGCGCCGGCGCGACCCGGCCTGGCGCCTGCTCGCCGCCGTCATGAGGGCGCTGCTGTGGCCACAGCTGCTCAACCACGTGGCCCTGCGGCGCCTGGACCTGCTCGCCGAGCTGGCCTGCGACGCCGCGGCCGCCGCGCCGTCGGGCCAGCGCCTGGCCCTGGCGCAAAGCCTGCTGCGCTGCGCGGAGGCGTTGAAGGCCCAGGGCGGCCGTCATGGCCCCGCGCTGGCCTGCGGTGCCGCCAGCGCGGGCTCGCCGCTGTTCGCCCGCGTGCGCCGCCTGCTCAGTGCCGAGGGCGCGCCCCGCGAGCGCCGCGGCCTGCGCTGGGGGCTGGTCGGGGCCATGCTGCTCGCCCTCGTCGCCCTGCCCGCCGTCGTGGTCAGCCACACCGACGGGCGCGGCATGCTGGACCGCTTCGATCTCGCAGGGCTGGCCGATGAGCTGACGCTCCACGTGGGCGGCACGCGCATGGTCAGCCGCTACCCCGGCGGCAGCTTCTCCGTGAGGCTGGACGGGCAGGTCGGCTTCAACGACGCCGAGGACGAGGTGCAGACCTTGACCGGCACTCTCGTCGTGCGCGAGCGCGAGGGCGGGCTGACCCGCGAGATGACGCTGACCTCCATGGGCGAGGGTCGCATCGAGCGCAAGTACCGCGTCGGCGGCGAGAGCCAGGCCCCGGATGAGGCCGCGGGGCTGTGGTGGGCCAGGGCCGTGCAGCGCATGGCCGAGAACCTCACCGACCCGCTGGTGCGGGCGCGCAAGCTGTTCGCCAAGGGCGGCCCCGAGGCCGTGCTCGCCGACGTCGAGCGCGCCAGGGAGGACTACCAGCGCCGCCGCCGTATCGAGGCTGCGCTCAAGCTCGACACGCTGCCGACGACGGCGCTGGACCGCCTCATCGCCGCCTCGGCCGGCCTGCAGGGCGGCTTCGAGCGCCGCGAGGCCCTGAGCGCCATCGCCCGGCAACCGCTGGCCGAGCCCCAGCAACTGGCCTGGCTGGCCGCGGCCGCCGCCATCGACGGCGACTTCGAGCGCCGCGAGGCCCTGGGCGCTCTCGCGCCGCAGCTGCACGGCAGCCCCGCCGTGCTCGCCGCCTGGGCCGAGGCCCTGGGGCGCATCGGTGGCGACTTCGAACTGCGCTCGGCCATCAGCACGCAGGTGGCGGCGACGCCCCGGCCCGTCGTGCTGGGCGCGGCCCTGCAGGCGGCGAGCCGCATCCAGGGTGACTTCGAGAAGCGCGAGGCGCTGGGCGCCGTCGCGCGGCGCCTGCAGGGAGATGAGACCGAGCTGGTGGACGCCTACACCCGCGCGGCGGGCGGCATCGGCGGCGGGTTCGAGCGGCGCGAGGCGCTGAACCAGTTGCTCGACCGCCCCAGGCTCGGCACGGCCGGCCTGGAACGGGTGCTGGCCGGCGCCGAGGGCATGGAGGGCGGCTTCGAGCGCCTGCAGGTGCTGCTGCGCGTGGCCGAGAAGATGGGCCAGGCCCGGCCCGTGGACGCTGGCCTCATCGAGCGCCTGCGTCGCGCCGGCCGGGGCCTGGGCGAGCATGAGCGCGGCCGGATCGAGAACGCGCTCGACCGGCTTGGCTGACGCCGAAGAAGGCGGCCTCGCCCGAAATCCGCTCTCGCGCCATGCGCCGTGCGGCACGCGCCGCGAAGTGCAGGGCCGGGGCGGTCACAGCTTCATCTCCAGCCGCAGCGTCCAGACCGTGTAGGTGCGGCCCCAGTTCTGCGAGGACACGGTCTTCTCCGGCGCAGCCGTGAAGCTGTCGTTGCTGAAGTCCTGGGGCGCGAGATTGGTGGCGGACAGGCGCAGCGCCGTGTTCGCGTCAAAGTTCCAGCTGGCGTAGCCGTCCAGCACCTGCTTCTTCGACGTGCGCGTCGCCGCCTCGCGCGTGGACTGCAGCGTGGTGACCGGCGTGTAGTTGAGGCTGGCGCCCAGGCTCAGCGGCAGGCGCTTCAGCCGGTAGTCGCCGCCCAGGTTGGCGGTGAAGCGGGGCTGCTGGGCCAGCCGGTTGTGCGGGCCGGGAATGCCGGCCACCGACGACTTGTAGACGCTGAGGTTGCTGCGCACGTTGATGGGCAGCGCGTCGTCCAGGAACTGGTCGAGGCGGAACTTGGCCTCCAGCTCCAGGCCGCTGCTCATCGCCGAGGCTATGTTGCGTGGCCGCGAGACCCAGCGCGGTGCATCGGACCATTCCAGCCCGGTTTCCCGCTCGGTCATCCGCCGCACCAGGTTGCTGATGCGGCGCACGAACAGGTTGGCGCTCAGCACGCCGCCCTTGCTGAGGTATTGCTCGTAGGCCAGGTCCAGGCCGGTGGCCAGTTCGGGCCGCAGCTGCGGGTTGCCGTCGTAGTCCGAGTAGATGAACTCGTTCGTCTGCTGGCAGCGCTGGTCGGCGGGGCAGGGGTAGAGCGAGTTGACGTAGCGGCGGGCAATCATGTCGTTCAACTCGGGCGCGCGGTAGCTGCGCGTCAGGCTCAGCCGGATCTGGTCGCGGCCCTTCTTGGGGTCGTCGCTGAACTTGTAGAGCGCGTGGAAGAGCGGCGTCAGCACGCGCGAGGTGTTGCTGACGAGGTGGTCCTTCGCCTTGCTGTCGGTCGTGATGGCCTCCCAGCGCAGGCCGGCGTAGAAGGACCACTGCTTGCCGACGCTCCAGTCGTCCTGGGCGTAGACGGCGATGCGGCGGCTGCCGGCGTCGACCTGGTCGCCGAAATCGAGCTGGTAGCCGCAGGGCAGGCCGTCCTCCAGGCAGTGGCGCTGCTGCCGCAGGCGCCGGCCCTCGGCCTCGATGCCGGTGACGAAGCTGTGCTCGTCCACCAGCGGCTGCGAGAACTTGCTGCGCAGGCTCCAGTTGCCGTTGCGCGATTCGCTTTCGTCCTCGCGGTCGTGCACCAGCTGCGTGCCCTTGAACTCCTGGATGCGGTTGCCGAAGCGGTTGCTGAAGCGCCCCAGCATCGCGCTCGACTCCAGCTTGCCCTCCTTGCCGATGCCGGTATGCCACTGCCCGCTGAGGCCGCCGCCGGAATAGCGGTTGTGGAAGCGGTTGCTCGACCGGTCGAAGCGCGCGAGCGGGTCATCGGGCAGGGGCGCCGGGCTGATCTCCCGCTCGTAGCCGCCTTGCCCATGGCCCGAGCCCGTGCTCAGGAAGGGCGCGATCGCCAGCAACTCGCGGTTGGACGGCTTCCATTGCAGGCGGCCGCTGAGGTTCAGCGAGCGGTTGTGGTTCTCGTTGCCGTTGCGGCTCTCGATCACGCTGTCCTGGCCGGTGCGCAGGTCGTGGACGTCGCCGTGGCCGCGGCCCTCGTTGCTGAAGTCCGACTGCTGGGCATTGAGCGTGAGGTTGTAGGTGGACGTGCCCTTGTCGTCGAGCTTGTCGTTGCGGCTCCAGCTGAAGCTGGGGCGCAGGTTGCCGTTCTCCGTGGCCAGCCCCAGGCGCAGCTCGTTGACCAGCCTGGGTGGCGCCTGGCGCAGCACGATGTTGATGGTGCCGGCGATGGCCTGCGCGCCGAACTCGGCGGTCGGTGCGCGCAAGACCTCGATGCGCTCGACCTGCTCGGGCGGCAGCGTCTCCAGCGACATGCCCGGCGGCATGCGCTCGCCATTGACGAGGATCTGCGTGTAGCCGCCGGCCAGGCCGCGCATGCGGATGTCGCCGCCGCGGCCGGCCACGCCGCCGGTCGTCACGCCGGGCAGGCGCTTCATCAGCTCGCTGACCGAGCTGTCGCCGTAGCGCATCAGCTCCTCGCGCCCGATGACCATCTTGGCCGCCGTGGACGCGCGCCGCGCCTCGTCGTCGCTGGTGCTGCCGGAGACGTCCACGCGATCGAGCTTCTGGGGCTTGGCGTCGGCCTTGTCCGCGGCCTTTTCAGCGGCCTTGGCCTCCGCCTTGTCGTTCTCGGTCTTGGCGGGTGGTCGCTGCTCCTGGGCCCCGGCCGGCGCGATGGCGAACGCCAGGAAGAGGGCGAGGCCAAGGCTCGTCAAGCGAAGGGATCTGTGCATGGGCGCGCGGCGTTGGGGCGGTTCAGGGCGCGCGCATGGTAGCTGCGACGTTAGGTCGCGGGATGGGCAGGATTCACGGCTGGGTGCCCCCCGCCAGGGGCCGGGCGTCAGCCCGTGCGCTTGGCCAGCACCGCGCGCGCCACGCGCGACACCGGCGGGCGGCCCAGCACGCCGGAGATGAGGGCGCCGGCGTCGACCAGCTTGTCGAGATCGATGCCGGTGGCGATGCCGAGACCGTCGAGCATGAACACCACGTCCTCCGTCGCGACATTGCCCGTCGCGCCCTTGGCATAGGGGCAGCCGCCCAGGCCGGCCACGCTGGCGTGGAAGCTGTGCAGGCCCAGCTCCAGGCTGGCGTAGATGTTGGTCAGCGCCTGGCCGTAGGTGTCGTGGAAATGCCCCGACACCTCGGCGAGCGGGAAATGCTTGAGTGCCCGCTCCATCGCCGCCTGCACCTTGCGCGGCGTGCCCACGCCAATGGTGTCGGCGATGTCGATGGCATCCACGCCCAGTTCGCGCAGCGGGCGCGCGACGGCTTCCACCTGGTCGGCGCTGATGTCGCCCTCGTAGGGGCAGCCCAAAGCACACGACAGCGCCGCGCGCACCTTCACGCCGGCCGCATGCGCGCCCTCGATGACGGGCGCGAAGCGCTCCAGGCTCTCGGCGATGGAGCAGTTGATGTTCTTCTGCGTGAAGGCCTCGCTGGCCGCGGTGAACACGAGGATCTCGTCGGGCCTGGAGGCCAGCGCCGGCTCCAGCCCCTTCAGGTTGGGCACCAGCACCGAGTAGCGCACGCCGGGCTTGCGGGCTATCGCCGCCATCACCGCCGTGTTGTCGCCCATCTGCGGCACCCACTTCGGGCTGACGAAGCTGGTGACCTCGATCTCCCTCAGCCCCGCGTCCTGCAGCATCGCGACGAGCTGTGCCTTGTGCTCGGTGGAGACGTTTTCCTTCTCGTTCTGCAGCCCGTCGCGCGGGCCGACGTCGAGGATCTTGACGTGCGAGGGCAGGGCCATGGTTCAGGCCTCCAGCTTCAGGAGTTCGGCGCCGTCGGTGACTTGATCGCCGATGGCGAACAGCAGCTCGGCGACCTTGCCATCGCGCGGCGACGAGATGGTGTGCTCCATCTTCATCGCCTCCATGACGGCCAGCGGCTGGCCCTTGGTGACGGTGTCGCCGGCCTGCGCGAGGAAGGCGATCAGCTTGCCGGGCATGGGTGCCGTCAGGCGGCCACCCTCGGCCGGGCCGTCGCCGGCATGGGCGATCAGGTCCACCTCGGTCAGCACGGCCGAGCCGGCTGCGGCGAAGACCGCGATGCGCTCGCCCTGGGCGTAGGTCTTCACGCGCAATCGTTCAGTTTCGGGGGCCGTGCCCAGGAAGAGTTCGTGCGTTTCAGCATCGCTGGACTGCACGGCGAACTCGATCGCTTCGCCTTCGACCGTCAACGCCATGCCGCCGCGGTGGTGGCGGGACAGCAGCACCTGGTGGTGCACGCCGCCGGCTTCGAGGTCGAAGCGCCGTGTGGCCGCGCCGAACAGGCGGAAGCCGTCGCGCGCGCTCCACGGGTCGGTGCCCTGCGTGGCGGCCTCGACGGCCAGCGTGTGCGCGACGACCGCGGCAGCAGCAATGCGCAGCGGCAGGCCGGGCTGGTCGAACAGCGCGGCCTTCTCGCGTTCGATGAGGCCGGTGTCGAGGTCGGCGTTGGCGAACGAGCCGGTTGCTGCACAGCGGCGCAGGAAGGCGACGTTGGTCTGCAGGCCCACGATGTGCGTGTCGCGCAGCGCCGTGTCCAGCCGGGCCAGCGCCTGCGCGCGGTCCTCGCCCCAGACGATGAGCTTGGCGATCATCGAGTCGTAATAAGGGCTGATCGCATCGCCCTCGCGCACGCCGGCGTCGATGCGCACCTGGCCCCGCTCGAACGCCACATGCGCGGGCCAGCGCGCGACGTCCAGCGAACCCGTGGCAGGCAGGAAGCCGGCGTCCGGGTTCTCGGCGCAGATGCGCGCCTCGATGGCGTGGCCGTGCATGCGCAGCTCGTGCTGTTTCAGCGGCAGCGGCTCGCCGGCCGCGACGCGCAGCTGCCACTCGACCAGGTCCTGCCCGGTGATCGCTTCCGTCACCGGATGCTCCACCTGCAGCCGCGTGTTCATCTCCATGAAGTAGAAGCGCCCGTCCTGCTCGGCAATGAACTCCACCGTGCCGGCACCCACATAGCCCACGGCCTTGGCAGCGGCCACGGCCGCCTCGCCCATCTGCGCGCGGCGCTCCTGCGTCATGCCGGGCGCGGGCGCTTCCTCCAGCACCTTCTGGTGGCGGCGCTGCACGGAGCAGTCACGCTCGAACAGGTAGACGCAGTCGCCGTGCGAGTCGCCGAACACCTGGATCTCGATGTGGCGCGGCTTCTGCACATAGCGCTCGATCAGCACCGCGTCGTCGCCGAAGCTGTTGATCGCCTCGCGCTTGCAGGAGGCCAGCGCGGCGTCGAAATCATCGGCGCTGTAGACGGCGCGCATGCCCTTCCCGCCACCGCCGGCGCTGGCCTTGATGAGCAGGGGGTAGCCGATGCGGGCGGCTTCCTTCTTCAGCAGCGCCGGGTCCTGGTCGGCGCCGTGATAGCCCGGCACCAGCGGCACCCGGGCGGCTTCCATCAAGCGCTTGGACTCGGCCTTCAGGCCCATGGCCAGGATGGCGCTCGGCGGCGGGCCGATGAAGGCGACACCGGCATCGGCACAGGCCTGGGCGAAGGCTTCGTTCTCGCTGAGGAAGCCATAGCCGGGGTGCACGGCCTCGGCGCCGGTGGCCTTGGCCGCGGCCAGGATGCGCTCCCACTGCAGGTAGGAGTCGCGCGGCGCGGGGCCGCCGATCAGCACGGCCTCGTCGCAGACCTTCACATGCTGCGCGTTGGCATCGGCCTCGGAATAGACCGCGACGGTCTGGATGCCGAGGCGCTTGGCGGTGGCTGCCACCCGGCAGGCGATTTCACCCCGGTTGGCAATGAGGATCTTCTTAAACATGGCGGTTCCCCGGGGTGAACTCGCCTGGATGCCCGGCTGCGCCGGTCCTCACGCAATTTGTCGCTTGCGCGACCGCGCCCTCGGCGCGAACGCCCCGGTTCGCGATCAGGATCTTCTTGAACATTGCTTGATGTCTCCTCAGCCGTCTTCTTGTGGATTCGGGATCGGGGCGCGCTGCAGGTCGATAGGCCGTCGGCACGCGGGTGTCGCAGGCGTCAGTGCGTGCAGACCTGGACCTTGGCCGCCGCCTCGGACGGCGTCAGCTCGGCCTCGGTCGAGCAGCGCATGCCCAGGCGCTCCAGCAGCGCGCGGTCTTTCTCGGCCTGCGGGTTGCTGGTGGTCAGCAGCTTGTCGCCGTAGAACATGGAGTTCGCGCCGGCCAGGAAGCACAGCGCCTGCATGGTCTCGGGCATCTCCTCGCGTCCGGCGGACAGGCGCACCATGGCGCGCGGCATGGTGATGCGGGCCACCGCAATCGTGCGGATGAACTCCAGCGGGTCCAGCGGCGCGGTGCCGGCCAGCGGCGTGCCTTCCACCTGCACGAGGTTGTTGATGGGCACGCTCTCCGGATAGGGGTCCAGGTTGGCGAGCTGCACGATGAGGCCGGCGCGCTGGCGGCGCGTCTCGCCCATGCCCACGATGCCGCCGCTGCACACCTTCAGGCCCTGCTGGCGCACGCGGTCCAGCGTGTCGAGGCGGTCTTGATAGGTGCGCGTCGTGATGATCTGGCCGTAGAACTCGGGCGCCGTGTCGAGGTTGTGGTTGTAGTAGTCCAGGCCCGCTTCCTTGAGCTGCTCGGCCTGGCCGTCTTCCAGCATGCCGGCGGTCAGGCAGGTCTCCAGACCCAGCGCCTTGACCTCGGAAATCATCGAGGCTATGGCCTCCAGGTGGCGCGGCTTGGGCGAGCGCCACGCGGCGCCCATGCAGAAGCGCGTCGCGCCGTTCTGCTTGGCGGCGCGGGCGGCTTCCATGACCTCTTCCAGCGGGATCAGCTTCTCGGCCTTGAGGCCCGTGTCGAAGTGGGCCGACTGCGGGCAGTAGGCACAGTCTTCCTCGCAGCCGCCCGTCTTGATGGACAGCAGCGTGGACAGCTGCACCGCGTTGGCGTCGAAGTGCTCGCGGTGCACGGTCTGTGCGCGGAACAGCAGGTCGTTGAACGGCAGCTCGAACAGGGCCGCGACCTCGGCAACGGTCCAGGGCTTGGCCTGGCGGCGGTCGGCGTCGGTGGTGGGGCTGAGGGTCAGGATCTGGTTGGTGTTCATGCGGGGAGGTGTCCGAGCAGGGGTTCGAGCGACAGATGGCGTGCCATCGTGGCGTGGTCGGCGTGGGCCAGGCGGGGCACATGGCCGAGGCAGGGGGCTTGCAGGCCCCGCTGCAGAGCTTGCAGATTGTCGGTGACGTGGGGCTGACGCTCGTCCACGGTGTTGGCCACCCAGGCGGCCAGCGTCAGCCCGCGGGCGCGCACGGCCTCGGCCGTCAGCAGCGCATGGTTGATGCATCCCAGGCGCAGTCCGACGACGAGGATGACCGGCAGGCCCAGGTCGACGGCGAGGTCGGCGGTGTCCCAGCTGTCGTTGAGCGGCACGCGGAAGCCGCCCACGCCTTCCACCAGGGCGACGTCGGCCCGGCCGCCCACGTCGCGCAGCGCATGCAGCAGCGGCGCGCGCGCGATGACCTCGTCTTCGATGCGGGCCGCGATGTGCGGTGCGCAGGCGGTGCGCAGCTGCAGCGCGCCGACCTCGGCGGACGTGAGGCCCATGTTGCCGGCGGCGCGCAGGCGCTCGACGTCGTCGTTGAGCCAGTGGCCGGCGACGAAGTCCTGCCCGGCCGAGATGGGCTTGAGCGCTGCCGTGCGCCGGCCGCTCAGCGCGAACGCATGAGCGAGGCCGGCCGTGACGGCGGTCTTGCCGATCTCGGTGTCGGTGCCGGTGATGAAGAAGCCTCTCATGCGGCCTGCTCCTGGGCGGCCGCGGCTTGCTCGAGGGCCGCGAGCAGCGTGTCGACGTCGGCCACCGTGTGCGTGCCGCACAGCGTGATGCGCAGCCTCGCCGTGCCCGCGGCCACGGTGGGCGGGCGGATGCCCGGCACGCGCAGGCCGGCGGCCTCCAGCGCGGCGGCCAGCGCCATGACCTCGGCATTGCCGCCGACGATCAGCGGCTGGATGGGCGTGGCGGCATCGGTCAGGCGCCAGCCCAGGCGCGGGTGGTGGTCGATCAGCGCCATCAGCCCGTTGCGCAGCCGCGCTTGCAGCGCGACGAGGTTGGCGCGGCGCGCGGCGCCCAGCGGCCCTTCGATCAGCTCGAAGCTGGTCAGCAGCGCGTGCTCGATGGCCGGCGGCGAGGCCGTCGAGAAGACGTAGTTGCGGGCCGCCTGCAGCAGGTACTCCACGATGGTGGCGTGGGCCGCGACGAAGGCGCCCGCGAGGCCGGCGGCCTTGCCCAGCGTGCCGACGAGGATGAGGCGTTCGCTGTTCAGGCCGAAGTGCTCGAGCGCGCCCCGGCCCTTGTCGCCCAGCACGCCGAAGCCGTGCGCGTCGTCGACGATGAGCCAGGCGTCGAACTCCTGCGCGAGCGCCAGCAGGCCCGGCAGCGGCGCGAGGTCGCCATCCATGCTGAAGACGGCGTCGGTGACGATGAGTCTGACCTTGGCGGTGCTGGTGGCCAGCGCCGCGCGCAGGGCCGCCAGGTCGGCATGCGGGAAGCGCGTGACCTTGGCCTTGGCGAGCCGGGCGGCGTCGATCAGCGACGCGTGGTTGAGCTGCTCCGAGAAGATCTCGGTGTGCTCGTCGCCCAGCGCCGTGACGACGGCCAGGTTGGCCATGTAGCCGGTGCAGAAGCCGATGGCGCGGGCCTGCGGGATGTGGGGCGCATACCAGCGTGCGAGGGTGTCGGCGACCGCCTCGTGCGCGGCGCTGTGGCCGCTGACCAGCGGCGACGCGCCGGAGCCGCCGCCCCAGCGGCGCGCGCCTTCGGCCAGGGCATCGGCAAGCGCGGGCTCGGCGGCCAGGCCGAGATAGTCGTTCGAGCAGAACATCAGCAGCGGCCGGCCGTTGATGGTCTGGCGCGGCGCGGTGCCGTCGTCGGCGCGGCGCAGCTTGCGCGTCAGGCTCTGCGCGGAGATGGCATTGAGCTTGGCGCTCAGGTGATCAAGCAAGGACATCGTTCAACGTCGCCGTCACGGCCCGGGCCAGGAAGGCCGCGGTCGCGTCGTCGATCAAATAGGGGGGCATCAGGTAGACGGTGTTGCCGATCGGTCGGATCAGCAGCTCATGTGCGCGCGCCGCGAGGTGGAAGGCTTCAGCGAAGCGGGGTGGTGCTTCAGGCACATCGAAGGCCAGGATCATGCCGCGTTGGCGGAGATGCGCCACGCGAGGGGCCAGTGGCGCGAAGGCGCGGGCCAGGCGTTCGGCCTGCTCGCGGTTGGCGTCGAGCTGGCCGGCATCGAAGCGGTCCAGCACGGCGTTGGCCGCGGCGCAGGCGAGCGGGTTGCCGGTGTAGCTGTGGGAGTGCAGGAAGCCGCGCGTGACGTCTTCGCTCCAGAAGGCGGCGAACACCTCGTCCGTCGTCAGCACCAGCGACAGCGGCATCGTGCCGCCGGTGATGCCCTTGCTCAGCAGGATGAAGTCGGGCCAGTCCGTGGCCGCCAACGAGCTGCCCGCCGGGTCGCTCCCAAGGGCGGCGAGGCCCCCTCGGGGGGCGGTCGCCGTACCCGGCGACCGGGGGCTGACCTGTTCCCAGGCAAAGAAGGTGCCGGTGCGGCCGCAGCCCACGGCGATCTCGTCGGCGACGAGGTGCACGCCGAACTCGCGCGTCAGCTCGCGCAGGCCCTTCAGGTAGCTCGGCGCGTACATGACCATGCCGGCCGCGCCCTGGATCAGCGGCTCCACGATGACGCAGGCTATTGAGGCGTGCCGCTCGGCCAGCAGCGCGCGCATGGCGGCCAGCGCCTCGGCTTCGTTGGCCAGCCGCGCGTCGGGCGACGCCACGATGTGGGCGCGCATCAGCAGCGGGTCGTAGGCGTCGCGGAACACCTGCACGTCGGTCACGCTCAAAGCGCCCAGCGTCTCGCCGTGATAGCTGTTCTTCAGGCAGACGAACTCGCGCTTGTCCGGCTGGCCACGGTTCTTCCACGAATGGAAGCTCTGCTTCAACGCGATCTCGACGGCGCTGGCGCCGTCGCTGCCGAAGAACACATGGCCCAGCGCGCCACCGGTGCGGGCGGACAAGCGCTCGGCCAGCCGCACGGCGGGTTCGTGCGTGCAGCCTGCCAGCATCACGTGGGGCAGCGTGTCCAGCTGGGCCTTGATGGCATCGAGCAGCGGCTTGTCGCTGTGGCCGAACAGGTTGACCCACCAAGACGAGTTGGCGTCGAAGTAGCGGCGGCCGTCGGTGTCGATGAGCCAGGGTCCGTCGCCGCGCGCGATGGGCAGCGGCGGCACTTGGCCCAAGCGGGCCATCTGCGTGCAGGGGTGCCAGACGGCCGCGCGGCTGCGGCTGGCGAGATCTTGGGAGGACGTCATGCGGAAGTGGGGCGGCCCACGCGACGAAGCAGCGCGCGCAGGAACCTGAAGCAGAACCAGATCAGCGTGGCCATGACGGCGAGCGCCAGCGCCAGCAGCGGGAAGAAGATGAAGGGGTGCGCCCAGGCCAGCCACAGCATCGTGGGCACGGCCACGTCGCCGGCCAGCGACAGGCCGAGGTTGGAGAAGGGTTCGGGCGAGGTGTTGGCCGCCGCGCGCGTGCTGGCCTTGGCCGTGTGGGCCGCCGCCGCGAGGCCGCCGCCCAGCAGCGCGGCCACGACCGTCCAGGCCTCGCCATGGTCGCCGGCCCAGCCGCTGGCAAGGCCCGCCACCAGCGCCGCACCGGCGGGGATGCGGATCAGCGTGTGCAGCGCATCCCAGGCGCTGTCGACCAGCGGGATCTTGTCGGCCAGGAACTCGACGACGGCCAGCGCCGCGGCCCCGGTCATCACCAGCGGCGAGGCCAGCACCTGCAGCCCCGGCGGCAGTGCGATCCAGCCCCAGTGCCCGGCGATGCCGACCAGCAGCACCGTCAGGTACAGGCGCAGGCCGCTGGCCCAGCCGAGGGCGGCGGCCAGGGCGATCAGCTGGAGGGCGTCGAGCTTCATGGGGGGGGTGGGCTCAGCCGTTCAGCCAGCCTGGCTTGCGCTTGCTGAGGAAGCTCTGCACGCCCTCGCGGCCTTCGGCGCTGGCGCGGATGTCGGCAATGCGGCGTGCGGTGTCGTCGCGCAGCGCGGGCGTGATCTCGCGGCCGGCCACGTCCTTGACGAGGCGCTTGCAGGCGCGCGCCGCGGCGGGGCCGTTGGCGCAGACGGCGGCAGCGAGCTCGTCGACCTTGGCGTCCAGCGCGTCGGCCGCGACGACCTCGTGCACCAGCCCCAGCCGCTGCGCCTCGGCGGCGCTGAAGCGCTCGGCGGTGACGAAGTAGCGGCGCGACGCCTGCTCGCCCAGCGCCTTGACGACGTAGGGGCCGATGGTGGCGGGCAGCAGGCCCAGCCTGGCCTCGCTGAGGCAGAAGCCCGCCGCGTCCACCGCGACGACGATGTCGGCGCAGGCCACCAGCCCGACGCCGCCGGCGTAGACGTCGCCCTGCACTCGCGCGATGACGGGCACCGGGCAGGACCAGATCGCCCACAGCATGTCGGCCAGGCGGGTGGCGTCGGCATGGTTCTCGTCCCAGCTGTAGCCGGCCATGGCCTTCATCCAGTTCAGGTCGGCGCCGGCGCAGAAGGCCTTGCCCTCGGCGGCGAGGACGATGGCGCGCAGGTCGGCGCGCGCGCCGAGTTCCGTGAAGGCGGCGGTCAGCTCGGCGATCAGCACCTCGTTGAACGCGTTGCGGACCTCGGGGCGGTTCAGCGTGACGCGGGCGACAGCGCCCTGGGTGGTGACGGTCAGGCAGGTGCTCATGGGGATGTCGGCTCGGGTTGGGCCGCGGCCAGCGGCTTGCACATCAGCACGGAACGGTAGGTCTTGCCCTGCCATTGGACCGTGCCGACCTCGGCATAGCCGCGGCGGGCATAGCGGGCGCGCAGGGCGGTGGCAGGTTCGGCCGTGTCCAGCGCGATCTGCCGGTGGCCCTGGGCGGCGGCCCAGGCCTCGGCGGCGTCGATGAGCGCTTCCGCCAGGCGCTGGCCGCGCCAGTCGGGGTGCACGCCGAGCTGGGACAGGATGGCCGTGCCGGGCGTCGTGTACAGCGGCGGGGGCGGGTCGGCGATGTAGGCCTCGTCGGCTGGCTTGGGGCCGCGCACGGCGACGGTGCCCACCAGCCGCCCGCCCTGCTCGGCGACAAAGGCCTGGGCGCCGGCCAGGCGCTCGCGGGTCACGGCCACGGACTGATCCACAGCCGTGAAGTTCCAGCCCTGGGCGGCCAGGCTGGCGTAGGACGCGTGCAGCAGCGCGGTCAGCGTCTCGACCGAGTCCTCCGGCGCGAGCGGGCGGATGGCGGGCATGGACATCACATCCGGAACACGCCGAACTTCGTGTCGGGGATAGGCGCATTCAGCGACGCGCTCAACCCCAGCGCCAGCACGCGGCGCGTGTCGGCGGGGTCGATGACGCCGTCGTCCCACAGCCGCGCCGACGCGTAGTAGGGGTGGCCCTGGTCTTCGTACTGCTGGCGGATCGGCGCCTTGAAGGCTTCCTCTTCCTCGGCGCTCCAGGCGCCGCCCTTGGCCTCGATGCCGTCGCGCTTGATGGTGGAGAGCACGCTGGCCGCCTGCTCGCCGCCCATCACCGAGATGCGCGCGTTGGGCCACATCCACAGGAAGCGCGGGCTGTAGGCGCGGCCGCACATGCCGTAGTTCCCGGCGCCAAAAGACCCGCCGATGATGACGGTGAACTTGGGCACCTGCGCGCAGGCCACGGCCGTCACCATCTTGGCGCCGGCGCGGGCGATGCCGTCGTTCTCGTACTTGCGGCCGACCATGAAGCCGGTGATGTTCTGCAGGAAGACGAGCGGGATCTTGCGCTGGCAGCACAGCTCGATGAAGTGCGCGCCCTTGTTGGCGCTCTCGGCGAAGAGGATGCCGTTGTTGGCGACGATGCCCACCGGCATGCCCTCGATGTGCGCGAAGCCGCAGACCAGCGTGGCGCCGTAGCGGGCCTTGAACTCGTCGAACTCGCTGCCATCCACCACGCGGGCGATGACCTCGCGCACGTCGAAGGGCTTGCGCGTGTCGGTCGGGATCACGCCATGCAGCTCGGCCGGGTCGTGGGCTGGCGCCTTGGGCTGCTGCAGGGCGAGCGGATTCGCTTTCGACCAGTTCAGCCGCGCGACCGAGTTGCGCGCTATGGCCAGCGCATGCGTGTCGTTGTTGGCCAGGTGGTCGGCCACGCCCGACAGGCGCGTGTGCACGTCGCCGCCGCCCAGGTCTTCCGCGGTGACGACCTCGCCGGTGGCGGCCTTCACCAGCGGCGGGCCGCCCAGGAAGATGGTGCCCTGGTTCTTGACGATGATGGTCTCGTCGCTCATCGCCGGCACGTAGGCGCCGCCGGCCGTGCAGGAGCCCATGACGACGGCGATCTGCGGGATGCCCGCGGCGCTGAGGTTGGCCTGGTTGAAGAAGATGCGGCCGAAGTGGTCGCGGTCGGGGAAGACCTCGTCCTGGTTCGGCAGGTTGGCGCCGCCGCTGTCCACCAGATAGAGGCAGGGCAGGCGGTTCTGCGCCGCGATCTCCTGCGCGCGCAGGTGTTTCTTGACGGTGATGGGGTAGTAGGTGCCGCCCTTCACGGTGGCGTCGTTGCACACCACCATGCATTCCACGCCCGCCACGCGGCCGATGCCGGCGATGACGCCGCCACCCGGCGCCGCGTTGTCGTACAGGTTCAGGCCGGCCAGCGGGGCCAGCTCCAGGAAGGGCGTGCCCGGGTCCAGCAGCATCTCGACGCGGTCGCGCGGCAGCAGCTTGCCGCGGGCCACATGCTTCGCGCGCGCGGCCTCGCCGCCGCCCTGGGCGATCTGCGCGAGCTGGGCGTTGAGGTCGTCGAGCAGCCCGCGCATCGCGTCGGCATTGGCCTTGAAGTCGGCCGAACGGGGGTTGAGCTGGGTGTTCAGGACCGGCATGGTGTCTCCCGGCGAGCCCGGCTTAAGCAAGGCTCAATTTATGGACTGACGGCCCCGTGAGCCGCGTGAAGGGCGCCAGAATAATTCAGGGTGAACCCGGATGCAATGCTGACTTGAGCATCACTCAATAATTGCGCAGAATGCGGCCCGATGACGACGACCGCCGCCCCGCCCCAGCGCCGCTCGCCCGCCGGCCCCAAGGCCGAGCAGCGGGTGCGCGACATCCTGCGCGTCGGCCGCGAGGTGTTCGCCGAGCGCGGCTACGAGCGCGCGACGACGACCGAGGTGGCGCAGCGGCTCTCGGTGTCCGAGGCCACCGTCTTCACCTACTTCCGCAGCAAGCGCGAGCTGTGCGTGCGCGTCATCCAGGACTGGTATGACGAGATCATCGCCGCCATCGAGGCCGGCCTGCCGCGCGAGGCTTCGGTTCGCGAGCAGCTGGAGTTCGTGGTGCTGACGCATCTGCGCCTGTTCCTGATCCAGGGCACGGGGCTGTGCGCGCTGGTGCTGTCCGAAGGCAGGACCAAGGGGCAGGACCTCGGCGAAGGCTTCGTCGAGCTGCAGCGCCGCTACACCGCACCGCTGATGGAGCTGCTGGCGCGCGGCCAGGACGCCGGCGAGGTGCGGCGCGACATCCCGCTGCGGCTGCTGCGCTCGCTGGTCTTCGGGCCCATGGAGCACATGCTGTGGGAGGTGGTCATCACGGGGCGGCAGATCGACGTGGAGGCCAGCGCCCGCGACCTCGTGGCCCTGCTGTGGCCGGCGCTGCAGGCCCCCGACCAGGAGCTCCAGCGGCTGCGCCGGCTGCGCGGGCAGTTGCAAGACCTCCTCGCGCAGGCCTGAGGCGCGCGCCAAAGCGCCGGCTGCTGGCTACGATGCGCCTTCGTTTGCGGACGGGAGGCGGCGATGAACGGGCGGAAAGTCTGGCTTGCATGGGTCCTGCTATGGAGCGCTGGCGTGGCCGGCGCCCAAGCCGAGCGCGTCGACGCCGACTGGCGCTACCGCATCCAGCCGGGTGACACGCTGATCACGCTGACCGACGCCTGGTTGGCCCCGCCCCGCTCCTGGCGCGACCTGCAGCAGCTCAACCGCGTGCCCGACCCGCTGCGGCTGATGCCCGGTGCCACGCTGCGCATGCCGGTGGCCTGGCTGCGGCGCGAGGCCGGGGTCGCCGAGGCGGTGTTCGCGCGCGGCCAGGTGACGCGCCAGCGCGGCGCTGCCAGCGAGGCCCTGACGGCCGGCGCCCAGCTGCAAAGCGGCGACCGCATCCGCACGGGCGCCCAGTCCAGCGCCAGCCTGCGCTTCGCCGACGGCTCGCGGCTGCTGATTCCGCCGGACAGCGACGTCAGCCTCGACCAGTTGCTGGTGCTGGGTCGCGGCGCGCTGCCTGCCGTGCGCATCGGCGTGCAGAAAGGCGGGGCGGACAGCCGCGTCGCGCCCAATGCCCAGCGCGTGCCGCTGTACGAAGTGCGCACGCCGCACGTCAACCTCGGCGTGCGCGGCACCGAGTTCCGCGTGCAGACGGCCGGTGCGCAGAGCCGCATGCAGGTCCTGGCCGGCGCGGTGCGCGCCGACGGCCTGGGCGCGGACGTGGCGCCGGGCCAGGGCCTGCTTGCCGAAGGCACGGTGCGCAGCGTCGCGCCGCTGCTGCCCGCGCCCGACCTCGGCGGGCTGGTGCCCGTGGTGGAGCGGCTGCCGCTGCACCTGTCCTGGGTGGGAGGCCCGGCCGGCGCCGTCAGCTGGCGCGCCCAGCTCTATGCCCGCGGCGACTTCGACCGCCTGCTGCTGGACGCCGTCGTCGGCGAGCCGGCAGCCACCTGGCCCGAAGCCCGCGAGCTGGCCGACGGCGACTACACGCTGCGCGTGCGCAGCATCGACGCGCGTGGCCAGGAGGGCGCCGCGGCCGATGCGGCCGTGCGCCTTCAGGCCCGGCCCGAGCCGCCCTTCATCCAGGCGCCGGCGCAGGGCGCCGTCAGCTACAACGGCAGCATGGCCCTGGCCTGGACGCGCAACACCGCGGCCCCCGACGTGCGCCTGCAGATCGCACGCGATGCCGAGTTCAAGGACCTGGCCCTGCAGCCACCGCCCATCGCCGCCGCGAACTACGAGGCCAGGCTGCCGGACGGCGCCTACCACTGGCGCGTCGCCTCGGTCGAGCCCGGGGGCCGGGCCGGGCCCTTCAGCGACGCGCAGAGCTTCGAAATCAAACCGCCGCCGCCCGCGCCACCACCGGCTGAAGCCCAGGTCAGCGGCGAGCAGCTCAGGCTGCGCTGGCGTGCCGACCCCGGCGTGGCGCGCTACGAGCTGGAGTGGGCCGGCACCGAGGCCTTCGACGGCGCGGGCGTGCAGCGCTTCGCGACCGACCAGCCCGAGCTGACCCTGCCCAAGCCCTCGCCCGGCAAGTACTTCCTGCGCGCGCGGGCTTTCAACGCCGCGGGCGCCGCCAGCCCCTGGGGCCAGACGCAGGTGGTCGAGCAGCCCTATCCCGGCTGGCTCTGGCTGCTGCCGCTGCTGCTCGTGCCCCTGCTTTGAAACGCTGGCCCTGGCTCGCCCTGCCGGCAGCCTGGCTGCTTTGGGCCCTGCTGTGCCTGACGGGCGCCCAGCTGCGCATCGACCGGGCGCTGGGCGACCTGCTGCTGGCCGCCGCGGCGCCACCGGCGGGCGAGGCCCGCAGCGTCGTCATCGACATCGACGACGCCTCGCTGCGCGCGCTGCGCCAGCCACTGGGCGAGTGGCCGTACTCGCGCGAGGTCTACGCGCTGATGCTGGACTACCTTGGCCGGGCGGGTGCCCGCCTCGTCGTCCTCGACATCGTGCTGGCCGGCCCGCGCGAGGGCGATGCGCGGCTGGCCGCCACGCTGGCCTCGGGCCCGCCGGTGGTGATGGCGGCGGCGGGGCTGCGCCAGCGCGCCGCCGTCGAGCTGGCGCCGGCCAGCGCGGCCGAGCAGCGCGCCCTCGAACGCCTGGGAGGCGCTTCCGCGCCGGGCCTGGACTGGGACGCGCTGACGGCCCCGTCCGACCTGCTGCTGGATGCGCTGGCCCAGCCCGCCAGCCTGGGGCTGGTGTCGGTGGCCCTGGACGACGACGGCCTGCTGCGCCGCCTGCCGCTGCTGCACCGCGTGCAGGGCCGCAGCCTGCCCAGCCTGGCCTTCGCCGCGCGCCTGCGGGCCGACGGCGCGCCGACGTGGCGCTACGAGGGCGGGGCGCTCGTCGCCGGCGCGCGCCGCTGGCCGGTGGACGGCGAAGGCCGCCTGCGCCTGCGGCTGCCGCTCGCGACGGCGGGCGAGGAAGGCGGGCCGCACGTGTCCTGGCAGCGCCTGATGCGCGCGGCGCTGGGCGAGGCCGAGGATGCCGACCTGGCCCGGCTGCTGGCCGGGCGCAGCGTCTTCGTCGGCAGCAGCGCCTTCTTCGCGGACGAGGTCATGACGCCGCAGGGGCGGCAGTCGGGTGCGGCGCTGAACGCCGCCGTCTTCGAGGCGCTCGGCGAGCAGCCCCTGCCGCTGCTGCGCGACACCGGCCCGGCCGTGCTGGCGCTGCAGGCGCTGCTGCTGGCCCTGGGCGCGTTGCCGCTGCTGCTGCGCCGCCAGGCGCTGGCTGCGGGCCTGGGCCTGGCGGGCATCCTGCTCGCGGCCTGGGGCGGCGCGCAAGCCGGCCTGCTGGCGACGCCCGCGCCGGGCCTGTACCTGCTGGGGCTGGCCCTGCTGTTGACGGCCGTCGTGCACGAGCGCCGCGCCCGCGAGCGCGAACGCGAGCTGGCCCGTGAACGCGAGCTGGCCGAGGCGCGCAGCCGTGCCAAGACCGAGCTGCTGGCCCAGGTCAGCCATGAGATGCGCACGCCGATGAACGCCGTGCTGGGCTTCTCCGACATCCTCGCCCGCTCGCCGCTGCGGCCCGAGCAGGCGCACTATGTCGAGGTGCTGAGGCATGCCGGCAGCCAGGTCTTCGCCCTCATCAACGACCTGCTGGACAGCGCGCGCATCGAGAGCGGCCGGCTGGAGCTGGCCTCGCAACCGTTCAATCTCCTCGACCTCGTCGAGCTGCAGCTGGAGCTGCTGCGCGAGCGCGCGCAGAGCCAGGGGCTGTGGCTGCGCGTGTTCGCGCGCAGCGGGGCTCCCGGCTGGGTGCTGGGCGACCCCCAGCGCGTCGCGCAGATCGTCACCAACCTCGTCGGCAACGCGATCAAGTTCACCCGCGCCGGCGGCGTCACCGTCGAGCTGGCGCGCAATGCCCAGGGCCTGGTGCTGCTCAGCGTGCAGGACACCGGCATCGGCATCGCGCCGGACCGGCTGGAGCGCATCTTCCAGCCGTTCGCGCAGGCCGATGCGGCCATCGCGCAGGAATTCGGCGGCACGGGCCTGGGGCTGGCCATCACGCGCAGCCTGGCGCGGCTGATGGGCGGCGACGTGAGCGTGCGCAGCTGCGCGGGAGAAGGCAGCCGCTTCGAGGCCGCGCTGGACCTGCCGGAGGCGCGCCCGCCGCTGCGCGACCTGGCCGAGCCGCGCGCCGAGCGCATCGCGCCGAGCCGGTCGCTGGCGCTGCTGCTGGCCGAGGACAACGACGTCAACGTGCTCGTCATCGAGGGCATGCTGGCGCCGCTGGGCCACCGCATCACGCGCGCGGGCGACGGGGCGCAGGCACTGGCCGCGCTGCGCGACGGCGACTTCGACCTGGTGCTGATGGACATGCAGATGCCCGGCATGGACGGCCTCACGGCCACGCGCGAGTGGCGGGGCGTCGAGGCCGTGCAGGGCCGGCCGCGCACGCCCATCGTCGCGTTGACGGCCAGCGCCTTCGACACCGACGTGCAGCAGTCGCTGGAGGCGGGCTGCGACGCCCACCTGACCAAGCCCATCAGCCTCGCCGCGCTGCTGCAGGCCTTGGCGAAATACGCGCGCCCCTGACGCGCGCCCGCCGCGCAATTGCCGCAGCTCGCGGGGCTGCGCCGCGTGCAGGAAGTCAGGCCCTAATTCGTGTGCTGCGCTGACGCCACAGCCTGACTTCCCGCAGGGGAGAGGCGCGCAAGACGCGTTCAAAACTTCTTTGCGCAACAGAAACAAGCCGCGCCGCGGCAAGGGCGTGGGGCGCCCCGCAGACAAGCCCCAAGACCTGAGGAACATCCATGCAACACCGCCACACCCGCCTGGCGCTGGCGCTGCTGGCCACCGGCCTGGCCGGCACGGCCGCGGCGCAGGACGCGCCCGCGCAGCAGCAGCTTGAGCGCATCACGATCACCGGCTCGTCCATCAAGCGCGTCGAGTCCGAGACGGCCCTGCCCGTGACCGTGATGACGCGCGACCAGATCGAGAAGACCGGCGCCACCAACGTCGAGGACATCCTGCGCCGCATCGGCGCCAACACCGCGCTGCTGTCGGACACGACGCAGGGCGCCGGCTACGCGCAGAGCTTTGCCAACCTGCGCGGCCTGGGCGCCAACTCGACGCTGGTGCTGCTCAACGGCCGGCGCCTGGCCAACTTCGCGTTCGGCTCCATCGGTGGCGCCTCGTCGGTGGACCTGAACAGCATCCCGTTCGCCGCCATCGAGCGCATCGAGGTGCTGCGCGACGGCGCCTCGGCCGTGTACGGCACCGATGCGGTCGGCGGCGTCATCAACTTCATCACCCGCAAGGACTATGACAAGGGCGAGCTGACGCTGAAGTACGGCGACACCGCGAAGAACATCGGCGGCAGGGAGACCGGCGCATCGCTGGCCTTCGGCCTGGGCGGCCTCAAGAGCGACGGCTACAACCTGCTGCTGACGGCCAACGTCAAGAAGCAGACCAAGCTCAGCGCCATCGACCAGAAGTGGTACCTGCGCGGCCAGCAGGAGATCCCCGGCTCCGACCCGCCGACCTCGGGCCGGTCCTTCCCCGGGCGGCTGGTGGACTTCGGCATCACGCCGGGCGCCTACGCCAATGCGGGAAGCGGCTTCAGCCCCTGCGACCCCGACTACAACACCGTCCAGACGCTGGACGACAAGACGCCCAACGGCACGCCCATCAAGCGCTGCCGCTTCATCTACCCGGCCACGCAGGAGAACCTGCCCGACACCACCAAGGCCGACGCCTTCGGCCGCCTGACGCTGGACATGGGCGCCGAGTCGCAGCTGTTCTTCGAGGCCAGCTACGCGCGCAGCAAGTCCATCGGCCGCACGGCCGCGGTGCCCATCGACTCCACGGCCGGCCACGTGAAGGCGGATGGCACCTACCCGTCGTTCGCGCTGCCCATCTCCAGCAAGTACTTCCCGCGCGAGCTGCTGCTGAGTCTGGGCTACACGCCGGCCGACTTCGACACCCTCGGCGGCGGCTTCACCGAGATCGCGATGCGCGCGGTGCCGGTGGGCCTGCGCACCAACCACACGCTGAACGAGCAGACCCGCCTCGTCGCCGGGCTGACGGGCGTGGCCTCCGGCTGGGACTACGACGCCGGCCTGGCCGTGTCGCAGGCCAAGGGCTCGCTGGACTACTTCAATTACCTGCACGAAGGCCGCTTCATCGCCGAGCTGGCGACCGGCGTCATCAACCCCTTCGGCCCGCAGGACGCCGCGGGCCTGGCCGCGCTGGACCGTGCGCGCATGGAAGGCGCCATGCGCCGCTCCAAGAGCACCACCTACGCGCTGGACGCCAAGGCCAGCCGCGAGCTGGCAACGCTGGCCGGCGGCCCCATGATGCTGGCGCTGGGCGCCGACCTGCGCAAGGAGAAGGCCGACGACCGGGCCGTCAATGCCGACTACGAGCAGGGCCTGCACATCGGCGGCGAGGGCAGCGTGCCCAACACGACCGCCTCGCGCAGCATCTACGCGGTCTTCGGCGAACTCTCCATGCCCTTCGCCAAGGGCTGGGAGGCCACCGTCAAGGCCCGCTACGACCACTACAGCGACTTCGGCAACACCTTCAACCCGGGCGTGTCGCTGCGCTTCCAGCCGAGCAAGGAGGTGCTGCTGCGCGCCAGCGCGGGCACGGGCTTCCGCGCGCCGACGCTGTGGGACGTGAACAGCCCGATGGCCTTCACGAACACGGCCAACTCGCTGGTCGACCCCGACTGCCCGGCCGGCCATGCCAACGACCCGCGCTGCGAGACCCAGTTCAACGTGCGCCTGTCCAGCGACCCGGGCCTGAAGCCCGAGAAGTCGCGCCAGTACGCGCTGGGCGCCGTCTTCGAGCCGGTGCGCAACCTGTCCGTCGCGCTGGACTACTGGCATATCCAGAAGAAGGACCAGATCAGCGTCATCGGCGGCGACGCCATCATGGCCGACCCGACGCTCTACCAGCGCTACAACGCCCGCATCCACCGCCTGGCCAGCGGGTTCATCAGCTACATCGAGACGCCGGTCGAGAACCTCGGTGAGCTCAAGACCAGCGGCGTGGACGTGGACGTGAAGGCCAGCTGGCCGCTGGGCGACCTGGGGCGGCTCGGCGCCAGCTTCGCCGGCACCTACGTCAGCAGCTGGAAGCAGCAGAACGGCAAGGGCACGCCCTTCGTGTCCTACGTCGGCACGGCCGGCGACGGCGCCAGCGTGCAGCCGGTGCCCAAGTGGCAGCACACGCTGGGCTTCGACTGGAACCTCGGCAACTGGAACCTCACGCTGGAGAACGTCTTCGTCAAGGGCTGGACGGAGTCCGCCGGCCTCGTGGAGGCCAACGTGGGTCCCGCGGTGGAGCACAAGGTCAAGGACAGCAGCCGCTGGAACATGGCCGTCGGCTGGAAGCCCATGCCCAGCCTGTCGCTGCGCCTGGGCGCGCGCAACCTGCTGAACCAGGACCCGCCGTTCACGGCCGTGTCCAGCTACGGCTCGCACGTGACGGGCTACGCCGGCTCGTTCGTCGACCCGCGCGGGCGCTTCTGGTACGCGACGGCCAGCTACCAGTTCAAGTGAAGCAGGGCACCCGGCGCGTCGCCGGTTTCGACGACGCGCCGGGCTGCCGCAATGCCTGAGTGATGTACGGGGGCACCGCTTCTGGCTAGAGTCGCGGCCGACCCACACAAGGAGCCTTCCATGATCAACATGACCGTCAACGGTCGCGCCGTCTCGCTGGACGCCGACCCCGACATGCCCCTGCTGTGGGCGGTGCGCGAGGAACTGCAGCTCACTGGCACCAAGTTCGGCTGCGGCGCGGCGCAGTGCGGCGCCTGCACCATGCATGTGGCGGGCGCGGCCGTGCGCAGCTGCCTGACGCCGATCTCGTCGGTGCAGGGGCCGGTGATCACCATCGAGGGCATCGCCACCGACAAGGTCGGCCAGGCCGTGCAGGCGGCCTGGGTGGCGCACGACGTGGCCCAGTGCGGCTACTGCCAGAGCGGCCAGGTCATGAGCGCCGTGGCTTTGCTGAAGAGCAACAAGAAGCCGACCGACGCGCAGATCGACGAGGCCATGGCCGGCAACATCTGCCGCTGCGGCACCTACACCCGCATCCGCGCCGCCATCCATGCGGCCGCGGCGCAACTCGCCTGAGGAGGACGCCATGCTGAACCTGCAACGCCTGGACCAACTCGTCAGCGGCGGCGGCCTGTCCCGCCGTGCCTTCGTCACCACCACCCTCGGCGGAGCCGTGGGGCTGGCGCTGCTGCCGGGCATGGGCACGGCCCAGCAGCCGGCAAGCGCCAAGCCGGGCAGCAAGCCCACCGAGCAGCCGCTGGCCTTCGTCAGCATCGCCCCGGACGGCACCACCACCATCCTGTGCAACCGCATGGACATGGGCCAGGGCATAGAAACCGGCCTGGCCATGATCTGCGCCGAGGAGCTGGAGGCAGACTGGTCCAAGGTCCGCACCGGCTTTGGCGACCAGCAGGGCGCCTATGTCGACCCGCTGGCGGGCATCCACCTGACCGGCGGCTCCGCCTCGGTGAAGAACAGCTACCAGCAGTACCGCGAGCTGGGCGCGCGCACCAAGGCCATGCTGGTGGCGGCGGCGGCGCAGGCCTGGGGGCTGCCGGCCGCGTCGCTGAAGGCGGAGAACGGCGTCATCAGCGGCGCGGGGAAGAGCGCCGGCTACGGCGAATTCTTCGACGCGGCGATGAAGCTGCCCGTCCCCGAGGCCGTCACGCTGAAGGACCCCAAGGCCTTCAAGCTTGTCGGCCAGCCCACCGGGCTCGTCGTCGGCAAGGCCAAGAGCACCGGCGCCCAGGCCTATGGCATGGACGTGCAGCTGCCCGGCATGCTGGTGGCCGTCATCCAGCGCCCGCCGGTGTTCAACGGCAAGATCGCCAAGCTCGATGCGGCCGAGGCGCTGAAGGTCAAGGGCGTGAAGGCCGTGCTGCCGGTGCCGCTGGACCGCGGCGGCCAGGGCGTGGCCGTGGTGGCCAGCGGCTACTGGGCCGCCAAGAAGGGGCGCGACGCGCTGAAGCTGGACTGGGACCTGGCCGGTGTCGCCAGGCCGGACACGGCCGCGCTCACCCAGCAATACCTCGCGCTGGCGAAGACGCCGGGCCTGCCGTCGCCCAAGCCCGAGTTGCAGGCCGACGTCAGCGGCTGGAGCAAGGCGCCCAAGAAGATCACGGCCGACTTCGTCTTCCCCTATCTGAACCATGCGCAGATGGAGCCGCTGGCCTGCACGGTGGACCTGAAGGCCGACCGCTGCGACTTCTATTACGCGGCCCAGATGCCCGGCATCGACGCGATGAACCTCGCCAAGGCGGTGGGCCTGAAGCCCGAGCAGGTGCAGATCAACGTGCAGATGGCCGGCGGCGGCTTTGGCCGGCGCGCGACGCCCGCCAGCGAATGGCCGCGCGAGGCCGCCGCGGTGGCGGTGGCGCTGGCCCAGGCCGGCCAGCGCGCGCCGGTGAAGGTGATCTGGAGCCGCGAGGACGATCTCAAGGCCGGCTACTACCGGCCCATGACCGTGCACCGCGCCGAGATCGGCTTCGACGCCGGCGGCAAGATCGCCGGCTGGCAGCACCGCATCGTCAGCCAGGGCATCATGAAGGGCACGGCCTTCGAGGCCTGGGGCGTGCGCAAGGGCGTGGACGGCACGGCCACCGAGGGCATGCGCGAGCCCTACGACATCCCGATGAGCCTCAGCGTCCACCACCCCGACGTCAGCGTGCCGGTGCTGTGGTGGCGCTCGGTGGGCTCCACGCACACGGCCTACGTCATGGAGACGCTGATCGACGAGATCGCCTTCGCCACCAAGCAGGACCCGGTGGCCTACCGGCTCAAGCTGATGGCGGGCAACGCCAAGGCCGACCGCCACCGCGCGGCGCTGCAGGCGGCCGTGGACAAGAGCGGCTATGGCAAGCGCAAGCTCAAGCCCGGGCAGGCCTGGGGCGTGGCGATGCACGAGAGCTTCGAGTCCGTCGTGGCCTACGTCGTCGTCGCCAGCCTGAAGGGCAAGGGCAAGGATCGCCAGCCGGTGCTGCAGGAGGTGCATGCCGGCGTGCACTGCAACCTCTGCGTGAACCCGAAGTCGGTCGAGACCCAGGTGCAGGGCGCGGCCATCATGGCCCTGGGCACGACGATGCCCACGCACCGCATCACGCTCAAGGACGGCGTCGTCGAGCAGAACAACTTCTACGACATGGCCATGCCGCGCATGCCGGACGCGCCCCAGGTGATGACCGTCAGCATCGTGCCCAGCAGCGACCCGCCCAAGGGCATGGGCGAGCCGGGCGTGCCGGCGCTGGCGCCGGCGCTCGCGAACGCGGTGGCGCGGCTGACGGGCCAGCGCCAGCGCGAGCTGCCGTTCAGGTTCGCCTGAACGGGGCGGGTCAGGGGGCCGGCGGGTAGCCGGCCTCGGTCAGCACCGCCGCCAGGGCCTCGCGGGGCAGGGCGCTGTCGACCTCGGCCGTGCGGGCCTCGCGGTCGATCTCGATGCGGGCCTGGGCGTCGGCGGCCTGCAGCGCTTCGGTGATGGCGGCGACGCAATGGCCGCAGCTCATGTCGGGCAAGGTGAATCGATACATCGTGGGCTCCCGGGGGCTGGCATCATGCCTGCATCCAGGCTTGCCATCCTGCCATGCACATCATCGCCCTGAGCGGCGCGCTGCGCCGCGCGTCCTACAACACCGCCCTGCTGCGCGCGGCCATCGCGATGGCGCCCGAGGGCGTCACCATCGAGCTGCGCACGCTGCACGGCATCCCGCTGTACGACGGCGACGTCGAGGCCGAAGGAATCCCGGAGGCCGTGACGACGCTGCGCGAAGCCATCCGCGCGGCCGATGCGCTGCTGATCGGCACGCCCGAGTACAACAACTCCATCCCCGGCGTCTTGAAGAACGGCCTGGACTGGCTGTCGCGGCCCAGCGGCGAGGGCGCCAAGCTGTTCGGTGGCAAGCCCACCGGGCTCATCGGCGCCACGCCGGGCGGCTTCGGCACCGTGCAGTCGCAGGACGCGCTGCTGTCGGTGCTGCGCACCTTCGGCAGCGACTTCTGGATGGCCGGGCGGCTGATGGTGTCGCGCGCCGGCACCGTATTCGACGCCGACGGCCGGCTCGTCGACGACAAGGTGCGCGGGCAGCTGCAGCAGTTCGTGGGCGGCTTCGTCGATTTCGTGAAGAAGAGGTCCGCGGCATGAACGTCCACGTCGAGCGCATCACCAGCCACGTCGGTGACGTGGGTGGCCTGCCCATCCAGCGTGCGCTGCCCAGCAAGGCCCGGCGCGTCATCGGCGCCTGGTGCTTCGCCGACCATGCCGGCCCGGCCACGCTGCCGCCCGAGCGGCGCATGAACGTCGGCCCGCACCCGCACACCGGCCTGGCCACCTTCAGCTGGATGATCGAAGGCGAGATCCTGCACCGCGACAGCCTGGGCTCCGAGCAGGTGCTGCGCGCCGGCGAGGTCAACCTGATGACGGCGGGGCGGGGCATCTCGCACAGCGAGGAGTCGCTGTCCGATCGCATCCACCTCGCCCAGCTGTGGATCGCGCTGCCGGACGCCGAGCGCGAGCGCGCGCCGAGCTTCCAGCACTTTGCGGAGCTGCCGCGCCTGAGCCAGGGCGGCTTCGAGGCGACGCTGCTGGTCGGCGAGCTGGACGGCCGGCGCTCGCCGGTACCCAGCTTCACGCCGCTGCTGGGCCTGGACCTGGCGGCCACCGGCCCGGCCGACACCGTGCTGGCGCTGCGGCCCGGCTTCGAGCACGGGCTGATGCTGCTCGAGGGCGAGATCGAGGCCGCGCCCGCCGGCCATGACGCGGTCGAGACCCTCACGCCGGGCACGCTGCTCTACATCGGCCCCGGCTGCGCGGCCGTCGAGCTGCGCTGCGCCGCTGCGGCCCGGCTGCTGCTGCTGGGCGGCGAGCCCTGGGCGCAGCCGCCGCTGCTGTGGTGGAACTTCGTCGGCCGCGAGCCGGCGGAAATGCAGGTCTGGGCGCAGGACTGGGCGCGCGAGGACGGCGGGCGCTTCGGCGTCGTTGCGGGCTACGAAGGCCCGCGCCTCGCGGTGCCGCCGGTGCCGGCGCTCAGGAAACCCTGAGGGGCCGGTTCAGGCCGCGCGGGCGCTCTTCACCAGCGCCGCGATGCGGGGCGTGGCGTTGGTTGCCACCAGCTCGATCTGCGGGTTGGCCCGCGCGAACACGCGGAACAGTTCGTCCGTGAAGCCGTGGCCGACGTCGCTGACGCCGTCGAAATCGATCTCGGCGCGTTTGAACTGGCCCAGCCGCGACCCCACCCGCCGCGCTGCTGCCCGCGAGTCCAGCGCCTGGCCCTCGGTGGTCAGCAGACGCAACTGCACGCGGGTCTGGTCGAACTCGATGCCGTCGCCCGCGATGCTCCAGGCCTCCATGACGGCGTCCAGCGTGCGCGTGGTGCTCAGCGCAATGGCCATGTAGATGGAGCTGCCCTGGCGCGGCAGCGCGCGGCCTTTGCGCCAGCCGGCGCTTTCCCAGGCGCGCTTCTGGTACGCGGTGTTGTTGGCGTGGATGTCGAACACGTCGGCCAGCTGGCTGCTGAAGAACAGGCCGCGGCCGGTGTGGGCATCCGGGGCGCTGGTGAGCCGGCCCTTGCTGAGCTCCAGCATCGCGTGCTGCGGGTCTTCCAGCTCGAAGGCGCTGCAGATCTTGTCGAAGACGCCGATGCCGTCGTCGCTGACCAGCAGCTGCACATGCGTGGGCGTCTGGCGCAGCGACACGGTGACGCTGCTGCCGCCGGAGTGGTCGGCCGCGTTGTTGACCAGCTCGGTGAAGCCGTGCTGCACCATGCGCTCCACATGCCTGGGCAGCGCGAAGTGGGGGGCGAAGTCGCGCTGCCAGGGCAGGTCTTCCTGCAGGCCGTGGAGGGTGTAGCTGCGCGCCACCTGGCGCAGCGCGCCGGGCGCGAAGACGGGGCGGCGGCTGGTGCCGGAGCGGGTCAGCCAGCCGGTATCCACCAGCCGCTTCAGCGCGGCCAGCACGGCGCGGCGGCTGGCGCCCGTGCGTTCCTCGACGTGGGCGGCCAGGTCATGCGAGTGTTCGCTTGCGGCGGCGGTGATCCAGTTGGTCAGGTGGTCGAACACCAGTCTTGTCATGAGCGCGCATTGTGCTGACTACTTCAACCGCGGGGGGTGGGGGTGCTACCGACTCCATAGAATCCCCAATCAGTTACGGCGCGGTTACCAACTACGTTGGGAGCCGCAGTCGGCCCAGATTTCTCAACTCCACCGGGGACATCCCATGCCTCTCGTTTCCATGCGTCAGCTGCTGGACCACGCCGCCGAAAACGGCTACGGCATCCCAGCCTTCAACGTCAACAACCTGGAACAGGTGCAGGCCGTCATGGCCGCGGCCGACGAGGTGGGGGCGCCGGTCATCCTGCAGGCCTCGGCCGGTGCCCGCAAGTACGCGGGCGAGCCCTTCATCAAGCACCTCATCCAGGCCGCCGCCGAGATGTACCCGCACATCCCGCTGGTCATGCACCAGGACCACGGTACCAGCCCCCAGGTCTGCGCCGGCGCCATCGATCTGGGCTTCGGCTCCGTGATGATGGACGGTTCGCTGATGGAAGACGGCAAGACGCCGGCCTCGTTCGACTACAACATGGACGTGACCCGCCGCGTCGTCGAGATGGCACACAAGGTGGGCGTCACCGTCGAGGGCGAGCTGGGCTGCCTGGGCAACCTCGAGACCGGCGAGGCCGGCGAGGAAGACGGCATCGGCGCCGAAGGCAAGCTGGACCATTCCCAGATGCTGACCGACCCCGAGGAGGCCGCCGTGTTCGTGAAGGCCACGCAGCTCGACGCGCTGGCCATCGCCATCGGCACCAGCCACGGCGCCTACAAATTCAGCCGCAAGCCCACGGGCGACATCCTGGCCATCGGCCGCGTGAAGGAGATCCACGCGCGCATTCCCAACACCCACCTCGTCATGCACGGCTCGTCCAGCGTGCCGCAGGAGTTGCTGGCCGTCATCAACCAGTACGGCGGCAAGATGAAGGAGACCTTCGGCGTGCCGGTCGAGGAGATCCAGGAGGCCATCAAGCATGGCGTTCGCAAGATCAACATCGACACCGACATCCGTTTGGCAATGACCGGCGCGGTGCGACGTTTTCTGGCCGAGAACCCCGACAAGTTCGACGCCCGCGAATGGCTCAAGCCGGCCCGCGAAGCCGCCAAGGTCATCGCCAAGCAGCGCTACCTGCAGTTCGGCTGCGAGGGCCAGGCCGGCAAGATCAAGGGCCGCACACTGGTCGACATCGCCGCCGCCTATGCGCGCGGCGAGCTGGCGCAGAAGGTGCAATGAAGGGTGCGGTGACGCACCACTGCTTCACCTACGGCTCGCTGATGTGGGCCGACATCATGGCCCGCGTCTGCGGGCGCGAGTTCGCCAGCGAGCCCGCCTCGCTGGCCGGGCATGCGCGCCATCCGGTGCGCGGCCAGGACTATCCCGGCCTGCGCCCCGCGCCCGGCGGCATCGTGCCGGGCCGGCTCTACCGTGACGTTGATGCCCAGGCCTGGGCGCGGCTGGATGCCTTCGAGGGCGCGGAGTACGAGCGCGTGCGCGTCGACGTGCAGCTCGCATGCGGTGCGGCCGTCCCCGCCTGGGTCTACCGCTTCCGTGCGGAGTTCGCCGCCCGGCTGCTGCCGGGGGACTGGGACGCGGCCGCCTTCGAACGCGAAGGCCATGCGCGTTTCACGGCCCGCTACGCGGGTTTTGACGCGCTCGCCGGGCGCTGACGGCAAGCTGGCAATCAGCACGATTGTTGATACCCGCCCGGCGCGGCGGGCGCCACAATGCCCGACATAACCCCCCGATGATTGGGGCCGGGAGCGTGGGATGGACGAGCTGACCGGGATCGTGGCGCGGGCGGGCTTCCTGCCGCACGGTTATTGCTTCCAGTGGTCTCCGGGCCTGCTCTGGACCATGGTCGGCTCCGACCTGGCCATCGCCCTGGCCTACTTCTCCCTTCCGTTCTTCATCGCCAGCTATGCGCGCCGGCGCCCCGAGGTCAACCTCGGGCGCATGGCGACGCTGTTCGCCGTCTTCATCTTTGCCTGCGGCGTGACCCATGTGATGGACGTCTGGACCATCTGGCGCCCCGACTACCAGCTGCAGACGGCCGGCAAGGTCTTCACCGCCCTCGCCTCCGTGCTGACGGCAGCCGTCGCCTGGCGCCTGATGCCGACGCTGCTGGCCGTGCCGTCGCTGGGCGAGATGCGTGTCGCCAACGAGGCGCTGCGTCGCGAGACGGACCGCCGCCGCAGCGCCGAAGACCACGGGCTGGAGGCCGAGCAGGGCCTGGCCGCGACGCTGGCCACCATCGATGCCGGCTTCATCACGACCGACGGCGAGGGCCGCGTCACGCGCATCAACGCGGTTGCCGAGCGCATCACCGGCTGGCCGGCCGGTGATGCGCTCGGGCGCCCGATCTGGGAGGTGTTCGTGCGCGAGGGCATGCCCGCCGAGCTGGCCCGGCGCAACCCCGTGGACGTGGTGCGTCAGCGCCAGCCGGACGTGGCGCTGCGCCGCCAGGCCGTCTGCGTGGCGCGCGACGGCAGCACGCGGCCCGTCGAGGTCCATGCCGACCTGACCCACCATGCCGACGGCCGCGTGCGCGGCATCGCCATCGTCTTCCGCGACGTTGGCCGCCTCACGCAGGCCGAAGCGGAAGTGAGGCGCCTGGCCGCCGTCGTCGAGTCTTCGGCGGACGCGATCGTCGTCAAGTCGCTGGACGGCCGCATCACGAACTGGAACGCGGCGGCCGAGCGGATGTTCGGCTACACGATGGCGGAGGCCGTGGGCCAGCCGGTGCAGATGCTGATCCCGCCCGAGCGCGAGGCCGAGGAGACGCGCATCCTCGCCAGCCTCCTGCAGGGCCAGGTGCTGCCGCCGCTGCGGACGGTGCGCCTCGCCAAGGGCGGCCGCCCCGTCGAGGTGTCCATCCAGGTCTCGCCGCTGCGCGATGCGGCCGGCCGCATCATCGGCGGCGTCAAGTCCGCGCGCGACCTGACCCACCAGCGCCAGATCGAGGCCGCGCTGCGCCAGAGCGAGGCGCGGCTGCGCTTCGCGCTGGAGTCCGCCGCCATCGGCGACTGGGAGATGGAGCTGGACACCGGCCTGATCCACCGTTCGCGCCGCTACGACCATTGCTTCGCCCTGCACGACCCGGCCGCGCCCTGGGACCGGGACCGCCTGCTCGCCGTCGTGCATGCCGACGACCGCGCCGCCGTCGAGGCCAGCCTCAAGGCGCTTTCAGAGCCGGGCGCCGAGCAGCGGCCCTGGCACGCCGAGTTCCGCGTCGTCTGGCCCGACGCCAGCCTGCACTGGCTGCGCCTGGACGCCCGCGTCACGCGCGACGAGGCGGGTGCGCCGCGCCTGGTGGGCATCGCCGCCGACGTGACCGCGATGCGCACCGCCGAGCAGGCCCGCCAGCAGGCCATCTGGCTGGCGGCCGAGAACCGCCGCGTGCAGGAGTCGAGCCGGCTCAAGAGCCTGTTCCTGGCCAACATGTCGCACGAACTGCGCACGCCGCTGAACGCCATCATCGGCTTCTCCGACCTGCTGACGATGAGCCCGCAACCGCCGGGCGTGGAGCGCCAGCGCGAATGGCTGCAGCACATCGCCAGCAGCGGCCGCCACCTGCTGAACATGATCAACGACGTGCTGGACCTGTCCAAGATCGAGGCCGGCAAGCTGGACTTCCACCCCGTGCCCGTCGACCTGCCGGCCCTCATCGATGACGTCATGGCCACCGTCGCCGTGCTCGCGGGGCAGCGCGGGCTGCGCCTCGAGTCCGCCATCGCGCCCGAGCTGCACGGCCTCGTGCTCGACCCGGCGCGGCTCCGGCAGGTGCTGCTGAACTACCTGTCCAACGCCATCAAGTTCACGCCCGCCGGCGGCCACATCCAGTTGCGCCTGATGGGCGAGGGGCCGCGGCTGTGGCGGCTGGAGGTCGAGGACAGCGGCGTCGGCATCCCGCCGGACCGCGTCGGCCAGCTCTTCGTCGAATTCCAGCAGCTCGACGACGGCCTGGCCAAGCAGCACCAGGGCACCGGGCTGGGCCTGGCGTTGACGCGCCGCCTCGTCGAGGCCCAGGGCGGGCGGGTCGGCGTCTACAGCCAGCCCGGCCACGGCAGCCGCTTCTATGCCGTGCTGCCGCGCCGGCCGACCGATGACGAGGCTCCGCTGCCACGGCCGGCCCACCAGCAACTGGTGGCGCTGCGCGACCACCCGTTGCGCGATGGCGTCGCGCGCGAGCTGTCGCAGGCCGGCGTGGCCGCCGACGCCGCGGCCACCGCCGCCGAGGTGCTGAGGCTGGCGCGCGTGCGCCGCTACACCGAGCTGGCCATCGACATGGCGCTGCCCGACGCGCCGGGCCTGGCCCTGCTGGCCACACTGCGCAGCGGCGGGCCGTCCATGCATGCGGCGGTCAAGGCGCTGGCGCTGACGCCGGCCTCGGGTGGCGGCGTCGCCTTTCCGGTCTCCGACGTGTTGGCCAAGCCGCTGCGTCGCGCGGCGCTGGCGCGAGCCCTGGTGCCGCTGCGCGACCGCCTCGTGCCGGGCCGGCCCGTCCTCGTCGTCGATGACGACGACGCCTCGCGCGAGCTGATGCGCGCGGCCCTGCATGCCACCGGCGTGCAGGCAGTCGGCGCGGCCGGCGGGGCCGAGGCGCTGCAGTGCCTGGCGAACCTGCAGCCCGCGGCCCTCGTGCTCGACCTGATGATGCCGGGCATCGACGGCTTCGAGGTACTGCACCGGCTGCGCTCCGACCCGCGCTGGGCCGAGCTGCCCGTCATCGTCTGGACGGCGCTGGCGCTGGGTGCCGGCGATATCGAGGCACTCGCCCGCTCGGCGAGCGCCATCGCGGGCCGCGCGCCGCCGGGGCAGGCCCAGCCGCTGGCCGAGGTGCGCGACGCGCTGCTGCGCGCCGCCCGCCAGGATCGCCGCGGCCGCCGCCGCGCGGGGAGCTGAACATGGCCGGCGAACGCGTCCTCGTCGTCGACGACAACGAACTCAACCTCGAACTCGCCCAGTACTTGCTGGAGGCGGACGGCTTCGTCGTCGACCGGGCGCTGCACGTCGACGAGGCCTGGGCCCGGCTGCGTGCCTGCCGGCCCGACATCGCGCTGGTCGACATCCAGCTGCCCGGCGCGGATGGCCTAAGCCTCGTGCGCGCCATCAGGGCCACGCCCGACCTGGCCGACCTGCCCCTCGTCGCCTTCACCGCCTACGCCATGCAGGGCGACGAGGAGCGCTTCCGTGCCGCCGGCTGCGATGGCTACCTGAGCAAGCCCATCGACGTGTACACCTTCGCCGCCAGCGTGCGTGGGTACCTGTGAGCCCCGCCCGGCCCGGGATGACGGGATGGGGGCAACTAAAATCTCCGCCATGCCCCAAGCCCTCTACGAATCCAGCCTGACCTCCCTCCCGCTGCTTGGCCGCGGCAAGGTGCGCGAGAACTACGCCGTCGGCGAGGACCGCATCCTGATGATCGCCAGCGACCGCCTCTCGGCCTTCGACGTCATCATGGGCGAGCCCATCCCGGGCAAGGGCGCGCTGCTGACGAAGATGGCGCTGTTCTGGTTCGACAAGCTGGACGGCATCGTGCCCAACCACCTGACCGGCGAGGACCCGCTGTCCGTCGTCAGCGGCGCGGAGCGCGAGCAGATCCGCGACCGCGCGATGCTGGTCAAGCGCCTCAAGCCCCTGCCCATCGAGGCCGTCGTGCGCGGCTACCTGGCCGGCAGCGGCTGGGCCGAATACCGGCAAGCCCAGAGCGTCTGCGGCGTCGCGCTGCCGCCGGGGCTGCGCAACGCCGACAAGCTGCCCGCCCCCATCTTCACGCCCGCAACCAAGGCCGAGATGGGTGACCACGACGAGAACATCTCCTTCGAGCAGGCGGCCGCCATCATCGGCCCCGAGCTGGCCGCGCGCGTGCGCGACATCTCCATCCAGCTCTATCAGCGCGCTGCCGATTTCGCGCTGACCAAGGGCATCATCATTGCCGACACCAAGTTCGAGTTCGGCCTTGATGCCGACGGCACGCTGACGCTGATGGACGAGGTGCTGACGCCCGACTCCTCGCGCTACTGGCCCGTCGAGAGCTATGCGCCGGGCAGCAACCCGCCCAGCTACGACAAGCAGTTCGTGCGCGACTGGCTGGAGCAGGCCACGGTGGACGGCAAGCCCTGGGGCAAGACCGCGCCGGCCCCCGCGCTGCCCGCCGAGGTCATCGACCGCACCGTGCAGAAGTACGAAGAAGCCCTGCAACGTCTGACGGCATGAGCGCCACCGGGCCGGTCAAGCTGAGAAGCCGGCTGGCCCAGCGGCTGAACGGCGAGATCGCCGCCGTCGCCTCCATGCCGGCGCGCGCCGCCGTGCTGCAGGCCCAGCGCGCCATCCTGTGGCTGCGCCATGGCCGCGAGGCCGAGGCGCGCGCGGAGCTCAACCGGCTGCAGGCCCGCGCGCTGGCCCACCCGCGCGTCGAGCTGGCCGCCTGGCTGCACCTGGCCGAAGGCCTGACGGCCTATTTCAGCGCCTTCGGCGGCGGTGCCCGCGAGCGCGTGCGCCGCGCCCAGGTGATGGCCCGGGCCGCCGGCCTCGCCGCGCTGCAGGCGCTGTGCGAGGCCTGGCTGGCGCAGATGGCGTTCGTCGATCGCGACATCGACGCCCTCGTGGCCCATGCCGGCGCCGCGCTGGCCGGCCCGGCGGACCACGCGTCGGCCTGCCGCGTCGCGTCGGCCCTGGGCATGGCCTGGGACCTGGCGCAGGACGAGGCCGCCGCGTCCGCCTGGTACGCCTTCGGCCGTCGCGCCGCCAGCGCGGACGGCGACGATGCCGGCCTGGCCGCGCTGCTCTACAACCAGATGCAGATGCGCGCGCTGCGCATCCGCCATGCCGCGCTGGCCGGCGAGCCGGGCGAGGCACCGGCCGTGCTGCTCGGCGTGGACTCCATCGGCCATTTCGACGACGCCGTCGGCGGCTCGGCCCGCGCCGACCTGACGCCGCTGCTGCGCGCCCAGCTGCTGACCGTGCAGGGCGATTTCGGCGCCGCCGCCACGCTGCTGGAGGCGCACCTGCCCGAGGCCGTGGCAGCCGGCCTGGCGCGCACCGGCGGCAGCCTGCTGGCCGACCTGGCCTGGTGCTGGGCCAACACCGGCGAGGCCCTGCGTGCCCGCGCGCTGGCCGATCAGGCCGCCGTCGAGGTGCTGGCCGAGGACTCGCCGCACTGCGACCTCGACGAGCGCGCCGCGCTGCATGCCCGCCTGGCCCAGGTCTACGCACGCCTGCACGAGGACGGCCTGGCGGCCCGCCACGGCGACGCGGCGCAGGAGGCCTGGGGCCAGGACGCCGCCCAGCGCCGCCTGTGGGCCGGGCGGCTGAGTTCGGCCGGATTGGGCAGTCCGCCACGCTGAGCGGGCTCTTGGCGGACCCGGGGCGGGCCCGCGGCCGGCCCCGGCCGTTACCCTCGCCGGCCTATGAGCGCCGACGCCTGTGACGACGAAGCCATCAACGCGCTGCCGGTGGGCACGCGCTTTGGCGAACTGGAGATCCTCGGCACGCTGGGCGCGGGCGGTTTCGGCATCGTCTACCTGGCGCGCGACCATGCGCTGGAGCGCGAGGTTGCGATCAAGGAGTACATGCCCAGCCAGTTCGCGTCGCGCGACGGGCGCTCCCAGGTGTCGGTGCGCTCGGTGTCCATGAAGGAGACCTTCGAGCTGGGCCGGCGCAGCTTCGTCAACGAGGCCCGGCTGCTGGCCCGCTTCGACCACCCGTCGCTGCTCAAGGTCTACCGTTTCTGGGAGGCCAACGGCACGGCCTACATGGCCATGCCCCGCCTGCTGGGCCAGAACCTGCGCGAGGCCCGCAAGACCCAGCCCACGCCGCCGCCCGAGGCCTGGGTCAGGCGCATCTTCGACGCCGTGCTGGGCGGCCTGGAGGCGCTGCACGGCCAGCAGGTCTGGCATCGCGACGTTGCGCCGGACAACATCTTCCTGCCGGCCGACGGCAGCCCGCCCATCCTGCTGGACTTCGGCGCCGCCCGCCTGGCCATCGGCGACCGCACCCAGGTCTTCACCGCCATCCTCAAGCCCAGCTTCGCGCCGATTGAGCAGTACGCCGAGGCCGCGACGCTGCGCCAGGGCCCGTGGACGGATTTCTACTCGCTGGCCGCGGCCATGCACGAACTGCTGACCGGCCGGCCGCCGCCGCCGGCCACCGCCCGCGCCATGGGCGACGAGCTCGCGCCGCTGGCCGTTGCCGGCTATTCGCCGCGCTTCCTGGCCGGCCTGGACTGGGCGCTGCGCGTGCCGCCGCACCAGCGGCCCGCGAGCGCCGCCGCCTGGCGCGAGGTGCTGGACGGCCGGGCCGACGTGCCTGCCCCCCGGGCGGCGGCGCCGCGGCCCGCGCCGCCGCCGGCGGCCCCGGCACGGCTGGATCTCGAGTTCGCCGACACCGTGCAGGGCACGCCTTCGCAACTTGACGACACGGCCGCGATGCCGCTGGCGTCCGCCGCCCGGCCGCGTGGCCGGCAGCGGTGGGCGGTGGTGGGCGGCGGCGTGGCCGCGCTGCTGCTGCTCGGCAGCTTCGTGCTGCAACTGCGGGGCAGCCTGCCCGGGGCCTCGCCCGCCACGCCAGCGGCTTCGGCGGCTTCGGCGGCGCAGCCCGTGCCCTCGCCCGAGCCGCGTGCCGGGCAGTCCGCGCAGGCGGCTGAGGCGGCGGAAGGGCCGGCCCGGCAGGCGGCGCCGGCCGCCGTGCCGCCGCGACGCGACGCCGCGCCCCGGCCCATCATCACGGAGAAGGCCGGCGACTACCGCCCCCTGACCCGCAGCGCGGCCCGCCCCGCGCCCGAGCCTGCGCCCTCCGCGCCGGTCAAGGCCGGGGCGGCCTCGGCGGCACTGGCGTCAGCCGGCGAGCCCAGGACGGCCAGCGAGGCCTGCGGTGGCCGGGTGCTGTTCGCCCGCGCCTGGTGCATCGACCGGCAATGCGAGAAGCCGGCCTACCAGAACGATGCCGAATGCGTGAAGCTGCGCGAGATCCGCAGCAGCCGCAACCGCGGCAGCGAGCCCTGAGCCGGCGTCAGAACAACGCCATCGACAGCTTGCGGCGGTACTGGTCGAGCAGCGGGTCGCAGTGCACGACGGCCGCCTTGCCGGCCAGCTCCAGCGTGCCGCTCCTGGCCTCGGCCGCGGGCTTCGGGGCAGGCTTGGTCAGCAGCTCCAGGATCGCGACATAGGTCTTGCGCGCGGCCTCGCCGTTCCAGGCCTTGTCGCGCATGATGATCTCCAGCAGCTCGTCCATGGCCTCGGTGAAGCGCTGCTGGGCGAGGTGGGTCTGGGCCAGCGCGAAGCGGGCGTCGAAGTCGCGCTTGTTGGCGGCGATGGCCGCCTGCAGCGCGGCCGGGTCGCCGCCGGCCTCGAAGGCCGCCAGCCAGGTGGCCAGGGCGGCCAGGCGCGGCGAGGGCGTCAGCGTGTCCGCGGCCTTGGCGGCGACGGGGGCGAAGGCCGCGCGGGCATCCTGCACCAGGCCCAGCTCCAGCAGGGCCTTCACGTAGTCGAAGCGGGCGGCGTCGTTGCCCGGGTCGGTCTGCACGGCGTGGGCGAGCTTGGCCAGCGCGGCCTCCAGGTCGCCGTCGGCCATCAGGTCCTGGGCGTCGGCCAGGTCGGCCTCGGCTTCCAGCTCCTCTCCGGCCGGCACATGCTTGTCCAGGAACTCGCGGATCTGGGCCTCGGGCAGGGCGCCGACGAAGCCGTCCACCGGCTGGCCGTCGACGAACATCACGCAGAACGGGATGGAGCGCACGCCGAACATCTGGCTCAGCTGCGAGGCGATCTCGGGCACCTCGTCGCTGTTGAGCTTGGCGAGCGCGAAGCGCCCGGCGTAGGCCGTCTCCAGCTTCTCCAGCAGCGGGCCGAGCGTGCGGCAGGGGCCGCACCAGGGCGCCCAGATGTCCAGCAGCACGGGGTGCTGCTGGGAGGCGGTGATGAGTTCGGCTTCGAAGTTCTGGAGGGTGATGTCGATCATGGCGGACAGGAGATTGGGCCCGAACGGGAGGTTGAGCCTCGGCTTCTACAATTCAAGGCTTTCCTGAGCCCCGGAGCGTGCCTTGCCTATCTCAGCCCCCTTGAACCCGGATGCCGTCGTCGGCATCGTCATGGGCTCCAGCAGCGACTGGGACACGATGAAGCAGGCCGCCGAGATTCTGACCGAGTTCGGCGTCGCGTTCGAGGCGCGGGTCGTGTCGGCACACCGCATGCCCGACGAGATGTTCGCCTATGCCGAGGCCGCTGCCGGCCGGGGGCTGAAGGCCATCATCGCCGGTGCCGGCGGCGCGGCCCACCTGCCGGGCATGCTGGCCGCCAAGACGACGGTGCCGGTGCTGGGTGTGCCGGTGGCCAGCCGCCACCTGCAGGGCGTCGATTCGCTGCATTCCATCGTGCAGATGCCCAAGGGCATCCCGGTCGCCACCTTTGCCATCGGCAACGCCGGGGCGGCCAACGCGGCGCTGTTCGCCGTTGCGATGCTGGCCACGGGCGACGCGGCGCTGCTGGGCAAGCTGAGTGCCTTCCGGGCCCGCCAGACGGCCGCCGCGCAGGCGATGACCGAGGAGCTGCGCTGATGACGGCCCTGCTTCCCGGCGCCGAGACGCTCGGCGAATCCCGCCAGGCGACGCTGGGCGTCCTGGGCGGCGGCCAGCTCGGTCGCATGTTCGTCCACGCGGCGCAGGCCATGGGCTATCGCTGCGTCGTGCTGGACCCGGACGCGATCAGCCCGGCCGGTGCGGTCGCCGAGAAGCATGTGAAGGCCGACTACCTGGACTCCTTCGGCCTGGCCCAGCTGGCACGCGACTGCGACGCGATCACGACCGAGTTCGAGAACGTGCCCGCCCTGGCGCTGGAAACGCTGGCCGGCATGCGCGTCGTCGCGCCCGCGGCGGCGGCGGTCGCGGTCTGCCAGGACCGCGCCGTGGAGAAGGCGCATTTCGAGGCGGCCGGCGTCCCCTGCGCGCCGCATGCCGTCATCACCAACGAGATCGAGCTGGCGGCCGTCGACCCGGCGCTGCTGCCCGGCATCCTCAAGACCAGCCGCATGGGCTATGACGGCAAGGGCCAGGTGCGCGTCGGCACGGCGGCCGAGCTGGCCGAGGCCTGGGGCCGGCTCAAGCGCGTGCCCTGCGTGCTGGAGCAATTGCTGCCGCTGAAGGCCGAGCTCAGCGTGCTGGTCGCGCGCGGCGCGGACGGCCGGATCGTCAACTTCCCCGTGCAGCAGAACCTGCACCGCGACGGCATCCTGGCCGTCACCGAGGTGCCGGCGCCCGACGTGCCGGCGCCGGTGCAGGCACAGGCCGTCGCCGCCGCCCGCCAGGTCGCCCAGACGCTGGGCTATGTCGGCGTGCTGTGCGTCGAGTTCTTCTGGCTGGAGGAATCGGCAGGCGCGGGCCGCCTGGTCGTTAACGAGATGGCGCCGCGCCCGCACAACTCCGGCCACTGGACGATGGACGGCGCCGACGTGTCGCAGTTCGAGCTGCAGGTGCGGGCGCTCGCCGGCCTGCCGCTGCCCGAGCCGCGCCAGCATTCCGCCTCGATCATGCTGAATCTGCTCGGCGACCTGTGGTTCCCCGACCAGGGCGGCCCGACGTCGCCGGCCTGGGACCGCGTGCTGGCGCTGCCGGGCACGCACCTGCACCTGTACGGCAAGGCCGAGGCGCGCCACGGCCGCAAGATGGGCCACCTGAACATCACCGCCTCGACGCCTGCAGCGGCGCGCGCGGTCGCGATGCAGGCGGCGGCGCTGCTGGGCCTGCCCCCGTCGTTCTGATGCTGCTCCTGCCCGGCAACGATCCGGCCGCGATCCAGGCCGCCGCGCAGCGCCTGGCCGATGGCGAGCTGCTGGGCCTGCCGACCGAGACGGTCTACGGCCTGGCGGCGCGGGCCGACCGGGACGCCGCCGTCGCCAAGATCTTTGCCGCCAAGGGGCGGCCCAGCGACCACCCGCTGATCGTCCACGTGCTGGACGCGGCCGGCGCCGCGCCCTTCGCCGAGCAGCTGCCCGCCATGGCGCGGCGGCTGATGGAGGCCTTCTGGCCCGGGCCGCTGACCGTCATCGTGCCGCGCCGGCCCGGCATGGCCGAGGCCGCGGCTGGCGGCCATGCGACGGTGGCGCTGCGCGCGCCGGCCCACCCGGTGGCGCGCGCCGTGCTGGCCGCGGCGCGCGAACTGGGCGTCGAGGGTGTGGCCGCGCCCAGCGCCAACCGTTTCGGCCGCGTCAGCCCGACGCTGGCCCGCCACGTCGTCGAGGAATTCGGCGCCGGGCTGATGGTGCTGGACGGTGGGGCCTGCGAGGTGGGGATCGAATCCACCATCGTCGACTGCAGCCGCGGCCGCCCGGTGCTGTTGCGCCCCGGCCTGCTGGCCCGCGCCCGCATCGAGGCCGTGCTCGGCGAGCCGCTGGTGCAGGCCGACGCCAGCGCCCCCAAGGCCTCGGGCACGCTCGCCGCCCACTACGCCCCGAGCGCTCGCCTGCGGCTGCTGGAACCCGACGCGCTGGCTTTACGATTTGCCACAACGGCGGCCAGCGCGGGCCTGGAGGGGGTGGCGGTATATTCACGCGCCCGGTTGCCGGCGTGGCGCTGGCAGGCCATGCCGGCCGATCCGGCGGCAGCGGCCCACGAGCTGTTCGCGGTGCTGCGCCTTCTGGATGCGGCCGGTGCCCGCGAGATCTGGGTCGAGGCCCCGCCCCGCGACCCTGCCTGGGATGGTGTGCGCGACCGGCTCAGCCGGGCCGCCGCCGCCTTCACCGATTGAGTTTTGTCCCTGAGTTGATCGTCATGCAACGTGTTGTCTCCCAGAAATTGAAGCGCGGCCTGGCCCTGGCCACGGTGGCAGCAGCCGCGTTGCTCGCCGGCTGCGGCGGTGGCAGCACCCAGCAGATCGACCCCTTCGCGCCGACCCGAATCATCACCTTCGGCGACGAGAGCGGTGCCATCCTGCAGACCGGCAAGAAGTACACGATCAACGGCGTGGCCACCGACACCCAGCTGCCGGACTGCCGGCTCAACCCGGTCTGGAGCCAGGTGGTGGCCAGCGGCTTCGGCTTCGTCTATCCGCAGTGCAACAGCGACTTCGTCGCGCTGCCGCAGGGCGTCATGTACGCGGCAGCCGGCGTCAAGGTCGCCGACGTGCGCGACAAGATCGACCAGCACCTGTCCAACGACCGCTTCGGCCCCAAGGATCTGGTGACCATCATGGTGGGCGTCAACGACATCGTGGAGCTCTACCGCCAGTTCCCGCTGCAGAGCCGCGAATCGCTGATCGGCGAGGCCAAGGCGCGCGGCAAGCTGCTGGCCGACCAGGTCAACCGCATCGCCAACGCCAACGGCCGCGTGGTGGTGAGCACGATCTTCGACGTGGGCCTGACGCCCTTCGGCCAGAAGGAGAGGGAGCAGCAGACCGACATCGACCGCGCCATCTTCCTGGACGACCTGAGCACGGCCTTCAACACTTCGCTGCGCCTGAACGTACTGAACGACGGCCGCCTGGTCGGCCTGGTGCTGACGGACGAGACGGTCCAGCAGATCGCGCGTTTCCCGGGCGCCTTCGGCTACACCGACGTGACGCATGCGGCCTGCCGCATCGACGTCGCGCCGCAGGACTGCACGACGAGCACGCTGCAGTCCGATGCCAGTGCCTCGCAGTGGCTGTGGGCTGGCGACACGCTGCTGGGGCCCAATGCGCAGAGCCGCATCGGCACGATGTACCTGAGCCGCGCGCGCAACAACCCGTTCTGAGTGCCCGCCGAGGAGGCGCTTACGCCGTAGTCGTGCGCAGTTCCCGGCGCAGGATCTTGCCGACGTTGCTCTTGGGCAGCTCGTCGCGGAACTCGATGAACCGGGGCCGCTTGTAGGCCGTCATCTGCTCGGCGCAGTAGCTGGCGAGGTCTTCCTCCGCCAGCGCCGGGTCGCTCTTGACGACGTAGAGCTTGACGGCCTCGCCGGACTTGGCGTCCGGGATGCCGACCGCGGCGCACTCCAGCACGCCCGGGTGCAGGTTGACGACCTGCTCGATCTCGGTCGGGTAGACGTTGAAGCCGCTGACCAGGATCATGTCCTTCTTGCGGTCGACGATGCGCACGTAGCCGTGCGCGTCCATGATGCCGATGTCGCCGCTCTTGAAGAAGCCGTCGGCGCACATGACGTTGGCCGTCTCGTCGGGGCGCTTCCAGTAGCCGGCCATGACCTGCGGGCCGCGGATGCAGATCTCGCCGCGCTCGCCCAGCGGCACGTCGTGGCCGTCGTCGTCGCGGATGGCGATCTCGGTGCCCGGGATGGGCAGGCCGATGCTGCCGTTGAAGACGCGCAGGTCCAGCGGGTTGATCGTCGCGGCCGGCGAGGTCTCGGACAGGCCGTAGCCCTCCACGACCGGGCAGCCGGTGACCTTGAGCCACTTCTCGGCCGTGGCCTGCTGCACGGCCATGCCGCCGCCGTTGGAGATGACCAGCTCGGAGAAGTCCAGCCGCGAGAAGCCGGGTTCGTTGGCCAGCGCGTTGAAGAGGGTGTTCACGGCCGGGAAGATGTGGATCCTGTGGCCGCGCAGCGTCTCGATGAAGCCGGGGATGTCGCGTGGATTGGGCACCAGGATGTTGAGGTGGCCCATGCGTGCGCCGAGCATGAAGCAGGCCGTCAGCGCGAAGATGTGATACAGCGGCAGCGCACAGACGTTGGTGAACTGCACGTTGCCATCGGCATAGCCGGGCACCTTGGCCAGCATGGGCTGGAACCAGGCCTCGACCTGCAGGATGTTGGCAACGATGTTGCGGTGCAGCAGCGTGGCACCCTTGGAGACGCCGGTCGTGCCGCCGGTGTACTGCAGGAAGGCGACGTCGTCCGGGCCCAGCTCGGGCTTCTTCAGGTGCAGGCGCTCGCCGTGGCTGAGCGCCTCGTTGAAGCGCACGACGGTGCGGCCCTCGCCGACGGCCAGGCGGAACTCGGGCACCATCTTCTTCACGTGGCGCACGGCGAAGTTGATCAGCGGCCCCTTCCACCAGCTCAGCAGGTCGCCCATGGATGCCAGCACGACATGCCGCACGTCGGTCGCGGCGATCACCTCCGACAGCGTGTGGGCGAAGTTCTCCAGCACGACGATGGCGCGGGCGCCGGAGTCCTTGAGCTGGTGCTCCAGCTCGCGCGGCGTGTACAGCGGGTTCACGTTCACGACCACGAAGCCCGCGCGCAGGATGGCCGCGATGGCCACGGGGTACTGCAGCAGGTTGGGCATCATGATGGCGACGCGGTCGCCCTGCCTCAGCCCCTGAGCCTGCAGCCAGGCGCCCAGCTGGGTGGACAGCCGGTCGAGCTCGGCGAAGCGCATGCGCTGGCCCATGCAGATCGCCGCGTCGCGCTGGGCATGCTGGCGGAAGGCCTCGTTCAGCAGCTCCACCAGCGAGCTGTAGACGCGGCTGTCGATCTGTGCCGGCACGCCGGCCGGGTAGCTGGCCAGCCAGGGCTTGTCGCGTGAGCTCAGCACGGGGGCGTCATCAAGGGCGGCAACGGCGGCGTTCATCGGCGGGCCTCGGCGGAGAAGGTCGCTGATGTTGTGTTGCCAGTTGTCCCTCGCCTAGGGGACTTGCCCTACGTCGCCGCGGCGACAAGGCCCTGGCCGCCGCCGAACAGCGCGCGCGCCAGCGCTTCCTCGCGCTGCTTCACCGTGGCCAGGAACTCGCCGGCGCCGCGCATCGCGCGGAAGGTGTCGAAGCCGCTTTCGAGGAAACCCTGCAACGCGCCCAGCCCGGCCATCTGAGCGGGGCCGCGCATCAGCCGCAGCGTCTGGCGCAGCAGCGGCTTGGCCGTCAGCTGCTCCAGCGACGCGCCGACCGCCATCGTCAGGTCGATCTGGAGCTGGCGCGAGTCCGGCTCGCCACAGGCGCGCCAGGCGATGGCGTACTCGGCGGGCGTGATGTCGGTGGACAGCAGATGCTCGGCCATGCGGGTGTCCAGGTGCTCGGACAGCGCGTGCAGCCGCGCCAGCCGGGCCACGGTGCCGACGACCTCCCGGGGAAAGAGCCGGGTCAGCGTGGGGATGACGCGGGCGAACTGCGCGTCGCGCTGGCGGTAATCGTCGGGGCCGTAGAGCTCGCGCAGGAAGAAGCGCGTGGCGGCCTCGTAGCGCGGGTGGGCGAGCAGGTCGGCATAGGTGTCGGCGAAGCGGCGCTGCTGCCAGGCCTTGAGCGCCCGCACGCGCGCCCCGAGCGCCGGGTCGGCCGTGCGGCGAGCGCGTTCGGCCTCGACGGCACGCAGCTCCTTCAGCAGGGATTCGGCACTCGATTCATCCATGGGTTCGGAGCGATTCTGCCCGCTTAGACTGGGGCGATGAACGGCAGGCTGCAGAGGATCTGGGTGCTTGTGCGGCTGGTGCTCGCACTGGCGGTGGGGTGGCTGGCCGGATGGGGCTGGGGGCTGCTGACGCTGGGCCTGCAGAGCCTGGTGCTGGCGGGCGGCTTCGTGCAGCTGCGCTGGGTGAACCGGCCGGCGCCCGGCTGGGGGCGGCTGTTGCGGGCCTGGGCTGGCGAGGCCGTGGCCAGCGAGCTGGCCTTCTCGTGGCGCCAGCCGTGGCGCGAGTGGGCCGAGCCGGACCACCTGCCCGCCGACGCGACCATGGGCGTGTTGCTGGTGCACGGCTTCTCCTGCAACCGGGGGCGCTGGAACGGCTGGATGAAGCGGCTGCGCGTGCAGGGCGTGGCCTTTGTCGCGCCGTCGCTGGAGCCCGCCTTCGGCAGCATCGACGCCTATGCCGACGAGATCGAGGCCGGCGTGCAGAAGCTGAAGGCGCTCACGGGACGCATGCCGGTGCTCTGCGCGCACAGCATGGGCGGGCTGGCGCTGCGGGCCTGGTGGCGCAAGTACGGCGGCGGGCATGAGGCGCCGCGCGCCATCACGCTGGGCTCGCCCCACCAGGGCACGCGCATGGCGGCGCTGGGGCTGGGCGTGAACGCGGCGCAGATGCGCCAGGGCAGCGAATGGCTTGCGGCGCTGCCGGGTTTGCCGGACGTGGACTGCTTCTGGACGCCCTGCGACCAGGTCGTCAACCCGGCCGAGACCGCCATCCTGAGCGGCTCGCGGGCGCACCGCGTGGATGGCGTGGGCCACATGGGCCTGGTCCATTCGGGCCAGGCCTGGGACTGTCTTCAGACCGCCTTGGCGTCATCCTTCAGCACGCCGCGGCGGATCTGATCGAGCTCGATGCTCTCGAACAAGGCCTTGAAGTTGCCTTCGCCGAAGCCCTCGTTGCCCTTGCGCTGGATCAGCTCGAAGAAGATCGGGCCGATGACTTCCTTCGTGAAGATCTGCAGCAGCAGCTCGTTGTCGGCGCCCAGGTGGGTGGCGCCGTCGATCAGGATGCGCAGGCGGCGCAGCTCGGCCACGTTCTCGCCGTGGTGGGGCAGGCGCTTGTCGATGAGGTCGAAGTAGGTCTCGATGGTGTCCTGGAACTGGACGCCCGTGTTCTTCATGCCTTCGACCGTGCCGTAGATGTCGGTCGTGCCCAGCGCCACGTGCTGGATGCCCTCGCCGTGGTACAGGTCCAGGTACTCGGCGATCTGGCTCTTGTCGTCGCTGCTCTCGTTGATCGGGATGCGGATCTTGCCGCAGGGGCTGGTCATCGCCTTGCTCTTCAGGCCGGTCAGCTTGCCCTCGATGTCGAAGTAGCGCACTTCGCGGAAGTTGAAGAAGCGCTCGTAGAACTCCGACCATTCCTTCATGCGGCCGCGGAAGACGTTGTGCGTCAGGTGGTCGATGTCGGTCAGGCCGTGGCCTGCCGGGTTGGGGTCGACCGGCTGGCCGGCCGCGTCCAGCAGCGGCACGAAGTCCACGTCGTAGATGGAGATGTTGCCGATGGCGCCGGCGCTGGCGCCGCCCTTGCCCTGCCAGCGGTCGACGAAGTAGATCAGCGAGTCGCCGATGCCCTTGATGGCCGGGATGTTCAGCTCCATCGGGCCGGCCTTGTTGTCGAAGCCCCAGGCGCCCAGCTCCAGCGCCCGGCGGTAGGCACGGGCGGCGTCCTGCACGCGGAAGGCGATGGCGCAGATCGACGGGCCGTGCAGGCGCGCGAAGCGCTGCGCAAAGGAATCAGCCTCGGCGTTGATGATGAAGTTGACGCCGCCCTGGCGGTACAGCGTCACGTTCTTGTGGCGATGGCGGGCCACGGCGGTGAAGCCCATGGTCTCGAACAGCTTGCCGAGGCCGGCGGGGTCCGGCGCGGCGAACTCGATGAACTCGAAGCCGTCGGTGCCCATCGGGTTGTCCCAGGGAGTGAATTTCGCCATCGTGATCTCCAGATTCTTTGAGGACGCTCAAGGGCCCAGCGGGGCCGGCCTCGTAGAAGCGAAAATTCTGCGGTGCGGTTGGCGCAGGTTTATTGCATTCTTCGGCGCCGATGGCTGAGTTCGCGCAGGAAAGCTGCAAAATCAGCAGAATGGAAGCCGCCATCGAGCTCGACGCGATCGACCGCCGCATCCTGCGTGCGCTGCAGCAGGACGGACGTCTCACCTACGACACGCTGGCCGCGCAGGCCGGCCTGTCATCCTCCGCCGTGCTGCGCCGCGTGCGCCGGCTGGAGGAAGCGGGCGTCATCGCGGCCTACGTGGCGCTGGTGCCGCCCGAGCGGGTGGGCCTGGGCCTCACGGCCTACCTCAACGTCAGGCTGGAGAAGCAGACCGACAACCCGCTGCGCAACCCGCGCGACCTGTTCCGCGCTGCTGTGCAGACCTGGCCCGAGGTGGTGGAGTGCGCCGCGCTGACGGGCGAGATGGACTACCTGCTGCGCGTGCTGGTGCAGGACATGCAGCACTACGCCCGCTTCATCAGCGACACGCTGCTGATGCACCCCAGCGTGCAGGACTGCAAGACCAGCTTCGTGCTGGAGCGCTTGAAGAACACGACCGCAGTACCTGTATGAACTGAAAGGCGCGCACAGCGCCGCCGTTCCTCCAGCGACTCCCGCCGATCCGGCTTTGCCGGGCGGCCGGGAGTGCCCCCTTGAGGGGGCGGCCGTCAGGCCGTAGGGGGTGGGTCAATCAAATTCGTGCAGCAGCTTGAGGGTGTGGGCCTCGCCCAGATTGAGCAGCTCGGCGATGTCGTGCAGGTCGTCCGGCACGGCCGCGTCGTCCCAGCCCCGCGCCGTGTGCCGCGCCAGCCGCACGGCGAGTTGCACGCAGCGCACCTGCGGGTCGCGTCCATCCTTGTCGCTGGTGATGCGCGTGAGCAGCTCCGGCAGATGCCAGCGCAGCATCAGCGCACGCTCCAGGTCGGGCAGCACGATGCCCAGCACCTGGCGCTGGGCGACGGCGCTGCGCAGATGCCGGTCGGCCTCCTGCAGCGCGGCGACCTGCAACGCCAGCTCGGGCGCGTGCACCCACAGCAGCATCTCGGCGAAGTCATGCAGCAGCGCAGCGCTGTGGATGACGGCAGCGTCGGGGTCGGCGCGATGGGCCGCGAAGCCCAGCGCGTAGCGGGAGGCGCGTTCGGCGCGCTGCATCACGCGCGACAGGCCCAGCAGGGCCTGCTCGTTGTCGGCGAGCGCGTCCTCCAGCGTCGGCTGCGGGCCGAAGTCGCGGAAGAAGGGGGAGATGCCCGTCAGCACCAGGGCCGCGGTCACCGTCTCGGCATCGGCCCGGAGTCCGGCGCTGCGGCCGCGGCGCTGCTCGCTGGCATGGGCCAGCACCTTCAGCGTCATCAGCGGGTCGCCCGCCATCATCTCGCCCAGGCTGTGGGCGTCGGCAGCGTCCTCGGTCGCACGCATCTGCTCCAGAGCCTCGGCCGTATCGGCCAGCACCGGGATCTCCGCCCGGGCGAAGGCCTCCACCCAGGCGTCGAGGCTGGGCAGCGGAGCAGTGATGCGCAGGCAGTCGGACATGATGCCCCCGATGCTAGGACGATGAGGGGCCGCATGCTCGTTGCATGCGACCCCCATTTCGGCCTCAGTTCACAGCCTGCGCACGCCGTCCAGCTGGGCGGTGAGGCGGCCATCGGCGTAGAGCGCCCCCTCGGGGGCGCCGGCCTCGGCGTAGAACTCCAGGTGGCTGCGGGCGCGGCGGCGCCGGTAGGCGGGCGAAAACACCAGCCGGATGGCGCGTGCCGCGCGCCGGATGCGGGCCCAGCGGCGGGCCCAGGCGGCGTGGGTTTCGGCGGCATCGGGGCCGCTCAGCTCGATCAATCTCATGAGGGTCTCCTTGGGCAGCCGGCGGCCCTCATGACATGGATGGACCACGCATGAAGGACCAGCGGCGCGCGCTTGTCAGGGGCTTTTGTCGGGGAAGCGCTCGCGCAGCAGCTCGCGCAGGTCCAGGCGGGCCTGCTGGCGCTGGGCGCGCGGGTCTTGCGGGCTCTGGTGGCGGCCGGCCTGGCGTTTCAAGGCGGGCGCGACGAGCGGATTGCGCGGCTTGCGCAGCTTCAGCTGCATGGGGCGCGGGGAGGTGTACTGGGGCATGAGTTGCTCCGGTGGGGCCGTGGTGGCACGGCGGGCAATGCAGCGGCTCGACCCGCGGGGGCCGGCTTTTGCGCGAAAAGGTTCGGGAGCCCGGGGCCTGCGCTCGAGGCAGGCGGGCCGGGCGGTCAGGGGGCTTGGGGGTGCGACCTCGCCGCGATGCCTGGGGACTTCTGCATCACGACTTGCGCAAATGATAAATAAACCTTGCTCTTGCGCAAGATGTTTTTATCCAACACCCCTAACATGGGGCGTCAGCGCCGTCCAATGACGGATGCGCCCGGGGATCAGCGTTTCTTGGGCTTGAGCGGGGCGATGCCCGCTTGCAGGCGGCGCCACTCGTCCAGCTCGGCCTGCGGGCTGGGTGCGGCGGCCTTGGACACCGGCGCGGGTGGCGGGGCGCTGGGCGTCAGCACCTCGCCCAGCAGGTCCAGCAGCCGCGTGCGGGCGCGCTGCGGGTGGCGGCGGTAGTAGGTCAGCACCAGCCCGATGATGAAGCGTTCGTCGTCGTCCTGCGGCAGGCTGGGCGACGCCTCGGCCGCAGCAGGCGGGGCGGCGGCAAGGCCCACCCCGGCTGCCGGGGCTCCGGCCGGCAGGGTGCCGTGTTCCAGGTCCATCCAGCCGGGTGGCTTGTGGCACAGCTGTTCGAACTGGCGCGCCAGTCGCTCGCCGATCTGGCGCGAGCGGCCCTTGATCTGGCTCCAGTAGCTGGGCTGGATCTGCAGTCTCTCGGCGAAACGCCGTTCCAGGCCACGCAAGGTGGCCGCATCGGCATGTTTGACGGTGGCGCTGACGAACTCTTCGAACAGCCGCATCGCGTTGTCCATTCGGATCTGCGCGACGTCGCGGGGGGCGCTGGGCATGGGGCGTAATGATAAATGAGCGTTGACCAACGCCCGCCGCCCGCCGGGCCGTCAGTCCGGGTCTTCACCACCCTTGTAGGCCCCGACCAGCGCCGTCTGTGTGTTGGGCGGCACCGCCTCGTAGTGCGACAGCAGCAGCGTGTAGCGGCCCTCGCCGGCCGTCATTGCATTGAGCCGCGACTGGTAGCTGGCCAGTTCGGCCAGCGGCGCCAGCCCCTGCACGACCAGGCTGCCGGGCACCGCGGCGCGCGTGCCGTTGACCTGGCCGCGTCTCGCGGCCAGGTCGCCGGTGATGTCGCCGATGCCGTGCTCGGGCGCCGTGATCTCGACCTGCACGATGGGCTCCAGCACCAGCGGCCGGGCCGCGCGCACGGCCTCGATCAGCGCGCGGCGGCCGGCGGTGACGAAGGCGATCTCCTTGCTGTCCACCGAGTGGTGCTTGCCGTCGTAGACGATCACGCGCAGGTCGACGAGCGGATAGCCCGCGATGACGCCGCTGGCCAGCGCCGAGCGCACGCCCTTCTCGACGGCCGGCATGAACTGTCCCGGGATGGTGCCGCCCTTGACCGCGTCGACGAACTCGAACCCGCCGCCGCGCTCCAGCGGCTCGATGCGCAGGTAGACCTCGCCGAACTGGCCGGCGCCGCCGCTCTGCTTCTTGTGGCGGTAGTGCCCCTCGGCGGGCGCGGCGACGGTCTCGCGGTAGGCGATGCGCGGCGGCTCGGTGACGATCTCGCCCTTGTAGAGCTCGCGCACGCGCTCCAGCAGCAGGCGCAGGTGCAGCTCGCCGAGGCCGTAGACCAGCGTCTGGTGGGTCTCTCCGGCCTGCTCGATGCGCAGGCAGGGGTCTTCGTCCACCAGCCGCGCCAGAACCTCCCAGAGCTTCTGCTCGTCGCCGCGCCGCGCCGGGCTGATGGCCAGGCCGTGCACGGGCGTCGGGAAGTCCAGGGGCAACAGGTGGATGTGCTCGTCCTCCTGGGCGTCGTGCAGCACGGCGTCGAAGGCCAGGTCGTCGACCTTGGCGATGGCGCACAGATCGCCCGGCAGCGCCTCGTCGATGTCGACGTGCTTGCTGCCCTGCAGCATGAAGAGGTGGCCCACCCGGATGGGCTTGCGTGCATGGCCCACGAAGAGCTGGCCGCCCCTGGCGACGCGGCCCTGGTGCACGCGCATGACGCCCAGCTTGCCCAGATAGGGGTCGGACACGATCTTGAACACATGGGCCAGCACATGGCCGGCCGGGTCGGGCCGGGCGGGGTAGGGCGTGGGCTCGGTGCCCTTGCCTTCCAGGAAGGGCGGCGGGTTGCCCTCGGCCGGGTTGGGGCACAGCCGTTCGATGACGGACAGCAGCTCGCCGACGCCGGCGCCCGTCCTGGCCGAGCAGAAGCAGACCGGGATCAGGTGGCCCTCCCGCAGTGCCTGCTCCAGCGGCGCGTGCAGCTCGCGGGGGTCCACGTCGCCGTCGGTCAGGTAGCGGTCGACGAAGGCGGCGTCCACCTCCACCACCTGCTCGACGAGGGCGCGATGCGCATCGGCGACGGACGAAAAATCGGCCTCTCCCGAGGCCGCGAAGAAGCAGTCGGCGACGCGCTTGGCGCCATCGCTGGGCAGGTTCAGTGGCAGGCATTCCTTGCCGAACACCTCGCGGATCTGGGTCAGCAGGCCGGCGAGGTCGACATCCGGGCAGTCGATCTTGTTGACGACGATGAGCCGGGCCAGCCCGCGCTCGCCGGCGGCGGCGAGCAGGCGCTGCGCCATCAGCTCGATGCCGTTGAGCGCATTGATGACGACGATGGCCGTGTCCGCCGCCTCCAGCGCCGGCAGTGCCTGGCCGATGAAGTCGGGCGCGCCGGGGGTGTCGATGGCGTGCACCCGGATGCCGCCGTGCGTGAAGTGCGCGAGGCTGGACTGCAGCGAATGCCCGAGGCGTTTCTCCAGCGGGTCGTGGTCGCTCACCGTGCTGCCGCGCTCGATGCTGCCGGCCTGCGGGATGGCGCCGGCGTGGGCCAGCAGCGCGTCCAGCAGCAGCGTCTTGCCGGCAGCGGCCGGCCCCACCAGCGCGACCGTGCGGATCGTGCTCACTCGCGAATCCAGGCTTGTCTCGCTCATCGCAATCTCCTTGGCGGCCCGGCCAGCGTAGAAGAAGCGGGCCGGGCCGGCAAGGGCAGAATCATCCGCATGCGCACCCCACTGACCGCCTTCTCCCTCGCCGCCGTCCTCGCGGGCGGCGCTCCGCCGGCCCAGGCCCAGCCGGCCCCGGCCGATGAGCTGAAGGCCATGCTGGCCGAGGTCAGCCCGGCGCGCATCGAGGCGCGCATCCGCAAGCTGGTCGGCTTCGGCACCCGGCACACGCTGTCCGACATCGGCTCCGACACCCGCGGCATCGGCGCCGCGCGGCGCTGGATCACGGCCGAGCTGTCGGCCTGCGCCAAGGCCTCCGGCGGGCGGCTGCAGGTGGAGGAGCAGAGCTTCATCGAGCCGGCCGGCAACCGCGTCAGCCAGGCGACCGAGCTGGTGAACGTCGTCGCGACGCTGCCGGGGCGCGGCGCGTCCAGGGGGCGCACGCTGGTCGTCAGCGGGCACTACGACTCGCGCAACAGCGACGTCATGGATTCCCTGGGCGAGGCGCCGGGCGCCAATGACGACGCCTCCGGCACGGCGGCCGTCATGGAGCTGGCCTGCGTGATGGCGGGCCGGCAGTTCGACGCCACGCTGGTCTTCATGGCCGTGCCCGGCGAGGAGCAGGGGCTGCTGGGGGCGGCGCAGTGGGCGCGCGAGGCGCGCGCCGCCGGCACCAACGTCGAGGCCATGATCACCAACGACATCGTCGGCAGCTCGCGCGGCGACGCGGGCCAGCACGACCCCAAGCGGCTGCGCCTGTTTGCCGACGGCCTCGATCCCCTGGTGCGGCTGCTGAGCGCCGCCAATGCCAACCGCCCGCCGAGCGCGGCCGACGCCAAGTCTGTTGCCGCCATGCAGGCCGAGCTTCTGCCGCTGCTGCAGGCCGGCGCCCACGAGGACCTGCCCACCCACCAGCTCGGCCGCCACCTGAAGGCGGCTGCCGAGGCCGCCATGCCGGGCTTCACGGTGCAGCTCATCCAGCGCCGTGACCGCTACCTGCGCGGCGGCGACCATCTCCCCTTCCTGGAGCGCGGCTACGCGGCCGTGCGCATCACCGAGCCCTTCGAGAACTTTGCCCACCAGCACCAGAACCCGCGGACGGAAAACGGCGTGGTCTACGGCGACCGGCCCGAGTTCGTGGACTTCGGCTTCGTGGCTGATGTGACCCGCGCCAACCTGGCGGGCCTGGCCACGCTGGCCTGGGCGCCCGCGCCGGTCAAGGGCGTGCGGCTGGACGCGCGCGAGCTGACCAACGACTCCACGCTGGAGTGGCAGGCCAGCGACGACCCCGAGGTGGCGGGCTACCGCATCGTCTGGCGCGACACCGACTCGGCGGCCTGGCAGCAGTTCAAGGACGTCGGCCGCGCCACGCGCGTGACGCTGCCGGTGTCCAAGGACAACGTCGTGTTCGGCGTGCAGGCGGTGTCGAAAAAGGGCTTCGCCGGGCTGGCGAGCTACCCGCTGCCGCGCCGCTGAGGGGCGCGGCCGTCAGTCGCGGCCGTGCCCATGGCCGCGACCGCGGTCATGGTCGTGCCGATCGTGCCGGTCGTCGCGGCGGTGGTCGTGCCCGCGACGGTCGCGGTGGACGATGACGTTCTGGCGATACCAGCCGTCGTCGACGAAATAGACCGGGGTCCCGCAGGCCCGGTAGCGCTGGCAGCTGTGGCGCCAGTCGCGGCGCTGCTGCGGCGGCACCCACAGATAGACCGGCTCGGCGCGGTAGACCGGCCGGCCGATGACGACCGGCTGGGGCGCGATCAGCACCGGCGTCGGGTAGCGGCCCACGTCGACCCGTCCGTAGAAGCCCGGCTGGCTGAAGCCGATGGACACGCCCACGTCGGCGGCCCGGGCCGCGGGCAGGGTGGCCAGCGCAGCCAGGCCGAAGAGGGCGGGGGCCAGCCAGCGCGTGAAGGTGTTGCGGTGGGTGTTCATGGTGTTCTCCTGTGGGCAGCGTCGCTGCCGTTGCCTGCAGTGGAACGCGGCCTGAGCTGCCCCCGTTGTCAGTGCGGCGGCGCCGGACTTGTAGGACAGGCGGCGAGGGCCTGCGAATGCGGCCTTGTCCTACGCGGAGGCACCCGTCCAGCCGACGCCATGGCCCGGTCCAGGGCCCGAAGCTGCCACGTCCTCGCGACGGAGCAAGCATTGATGAGCGAATCCCCGGTGCTGTCGGCCGCCGAGCTGGCGCTGGCACAGAACGCCCGCTTCCTGGAGCGCTGCAGCCGGCTGGCCGGCGTCGGCGCCTGGGAATGGCAGGCCGACACCAGCCAGCTGACGCTGTCGGACTCCGCCTGCGAGCTGCTGGGCCTGCCAGCGGGCCAGGTGCCGACGCTGGCGACCCTGCTGCAGCGTTTCGGCCCCGACGGGGCGGCCATGCTGGACGCCGCCCTGCAGCGCGCGGCCGGCGAGGGCCAGGGCTGGGACGTCGAGCTCCCCTGCGAGGCGCCCGCGCGCCGCGTGCTGCGCGTCGTCGGCCGGCCCGATGCGGACGCCGCCGGCCGCCGCGTCGGCGTGGTCATGCTGGACGTCAGCGAGCCGGCCGAGGTGCGGGCCGAGCTGGAGCGCACGCTGGAGCGCCTGGACCTGGCCACGCACGGCGGCGGCATCGGCGTCTGGGACCTGGACCTGCATCGCGGGCAGCTGAGCTGGGACGACGCGATGTGGCGGCTGCACGGCGAGCCGCCGCACGGCCAGCAGGGCAGCGTCGCGGGCTGGCGCCGGCGCCTGCATCCGCAGGACCGCCGTGCGGCTTCGCGCGCGGTGCGCGCGGCGCTGCGCGGCGGGCCGCAGCTCGAGGGCGAATGGCGGGTCTGCTGGCCGGATGGCAGCGTGCACGTGCTGCGCGGGTCTGGCCGGGTGCTGCGCGACGCCGCCGGCCGGCCGCTGCGCCTGTCGGGCGTGTGCTGGGACGTCAGCGAGGCGCGGCGGCTGCAGCAGCAGTTGCAGGAGCAGCGCGAGCTGCTGGAGGTGACGCTGCAGTCCATTGCCGACGCGGTGCTGACGACCGACGCGCTGGGCCGCGTGACCTGGCTCAACCCGGTGGCCCAGCGGCTGACGGGCTGGTCCGCCGCCGAGGCGCGCGGCCAGCCGGCCGGCCGGGTCTTCAGGGCTCAGCACGAGGAGAGCCGCGAGCCGCTGGGCGACCCGGTGCAGCGCTGCCTGGCCAGCGGCCGGCCGGCGCGGCTGCCGGCCGGCGCCATGCTGCTGGGGCGCGACGGCGGGCTGCGCGCGGTGGAGGACTCGGTGGCGCCCATCCGCGACAGCGAGGGCCGCATGCTCGGCGCAGTGCTGGTGTTCCGCGACGTGACGCAGCAGCGCCGCCAGTTCGACGAGATCCGCTGGCGCGCCAGCCACGACGGCCTGACCGGCCTGGTCAACCGCACCGAGTTCGGCCAGCGCCTGGCGCGCACGCTGGAGCGCGCACGGCGCGACGGCAGCCGGCACGCGCTGCTGGCCTTCGACCTGGACCGCTTCAAGCTCGTCAACGACCACTGCGGCCATGCGGCGGGTGACGAGGTGCTGCGCGAGGTGGCGCGGCGGCTGGAGGCCGGCGTGCGTGGCCGCGACACGGTGGCCCGCCTGGGCGGCGACGAGTTCGCCGCCATCCTGGAGAACTGCTCGCTGGACGAAGCCCTGCACGTGGCGCAGAAGCTCTGCGATGCGATGGACCAGTACCGCTACGTGCACGGCGAGCAGCGTTTTCGCATCGGCACCAGCATCGGCGTGGCGCCGCTGGACGCGCGCTGGCCCGACGCCGACACGGCGCTGCGCGAGGCCGATGCCTGCTGCATGACGGCCAAGGAGCAGGGCCGCAACCGCGTGCAGCTGTGGTCGCCCGACGATGCCGCGCTGCGTGCCCACCAGACCGAGCACCGCTGGGCCACGCGGCTGCAGCAGGCGCTGGATGAGGAGCGCTTCGAGCTGGACCTGCAGCGCGTGCTGCCGGCCCACGGCCGGGATGACGGGCAGCTGCGCGGCGAGCTGCTGCTGCGCCTGCGCGAGCGCGACGGCAGCCGCGTGCTGCCGGGCGCCTTCATGCCGGCGGCCGAGCGCTTCCACCTCGCACCACGGCTGGACCGCTGGGTGCTGCGCCAGGCCGTCGGGCTGCTGCAGCGCGCCGACGGGCCGGCGATCGCGTCGCTGTCCATCAACCTGTCGGCCTTGACCCTGCAGGACGCGGCCTACCACCAGGAGGCGAGGGCGCTGCTCAGCGCCCTGGGCCCCGCCCGCGCGGCGGCGCTGTGCCTGGAGATCACCGAGACCGCCGTCATCACCCAGCTCGACGAGGCGGCGCGCTTCATCCAGCAGATGCGCGCCCTGGGCGCGCGCATCGCGCTGGACGACTTCGGCGCCGGCTCGTCGTCCTTCGGCTATCTGAAGGTGCTGCCGGTGGACCTGCTGAAGATCGACGGCCAGTTCGTGCGCGCGCTGGTGACCGACCCGCTCGACCAGGTCGCCGTGCGCAGCTTCGTCGACGCGGCCAACACCCTCGGCCTGAAGACGGTGGCCGAATGTGTGGAGACGCCGGAGGTGCTTCGGGAACTGGCGCGCCTGGGGGTGAGCGAGGTGCAGGGCTTCCTGCTGCACCGCCCGCAGCCGCTGGCCGAGGTGCTGGCGTTGGATGCCCAGCCGGCTTAGGGGCCGCCCGGCCTGACGGGCTGGTCCTGGCCCTCGTCCGGGTCGGTGGGCGGATGGTCGTGCCCGTCCGCCACGGCGCGCAGCGACACCTGCAGACCGCGCGACAGCTGGCCCTGCCAGCCCTTCAGGGTTTCGCCGGCCCGGCTCAGGGAGGCACTCAACTGAACGTCGAGCGGCCGCGGGTCGTCGATGAGATTCAGTCCCGCGGCGGCGCCCAGCGCCGCAAGGGCGGCGACAAGGGTCAACGCATGGAGTTGCCGGCTGCGCAGGGGCGGGGACACGTCATCCGCATCGCGCCAACCCTCGGCCTGCGGGAATATCGGGAATTGCATGGCCCCTCTCCTTGATGCGTCCGTGACTCGCTGCGACGAGTCTGGTCGCACGCCCGCTCAGGCCTTGTCGGCCTGAGCAGCCTTGGCCTGTAGGACGGCGGGAGGGGCGTCAGGAGCGGATGGGCGGGCCCAGTTCGCCGGGCGCGGTGGCCCCGGGCAGCTCGGGCTCCGGTTCGGGCTCGGCCCGCGGCAGGCGCGCCAGCACCAGCGTGCCGCGACCGGGGGCGGACAGCAGCTGCAGCGTGCCGCCCAGGCTCTCGATGCGGTAGCGCATGCCCAGCAGGCCATGGTGGCCGGCGCCCACGGCGTCGGGGTTGAAGCCCTGGCCGTCGTCGCGGATGTGCAGCTGCAGCCAGTCGTCCGCCTCGTCCAGCGACACGCGCACATGCCTGGCCTTGGCGTGGCGCAAGACGTTGGTCAAGGCCTCCTGCACGAGGCGGTACAGCGCCAGCCGGCCCGCCGCGTTGGTGGGCGCGTCGACCAGCTCCAGGCTGAGCTGCAGGCCGGAGCGCTGGGCGAACTCCTGCGTCAGGATCTCCAGCGCCGGGATGAGGCCGAGGTTGGACAGCGCCGACGGGCGCAGGTCCTCGATGATGCGGCGCTTCAGCGCGATGCCCTGGTCGAGCAGCTCGCTCATGTGCCCGAGGCGCTCGTCGATCTCGGGCGCGTGGGTGCGCGTCATGCGGCGGATGCGCGCGACGTCCAGCTTGGCGGCCGTCAGCAGCGCGCCGAGCTCATCGTGCAACTCGCGGGCCAGGTGGGCGCGCTCGTCCTCGCGCACCGTCTGCAGGTGATGGGCCAGCTCGGTCAGCTCGGCGGTGCGGCGCGCCACCTCGCCATCCAGCCGGTCACGCTCGAGCGCCAGCTCCTGGGCATGCTCGCGGCGGGCGCGGTGCAAGGCCTCGTTGCGGCGCAGGAAGACCGCCAGGCCGAACAGGCTCAGCAGCGTCAGGCCATGGGTGCCGATGCGCCCATAGGTCAGGGAACGGAAGACCGCGTCGCGCTCGCTGGCGATCTGCACCAGCTCGTGCTGGTCGAGCTGGGCGACGGCGTCGCGCACGGCCTGCATCTTCTCGCGGCCGATGTCGGACTCGACCAGGCCGCGCCAGGCGGTCTCCTGCCCCTCGCCGTAGAGCTTGACGACCAGCTGCAGCTCCGAGAGCTTCTCGCGCGCACGCCGGCTGGCGTCGGTCACCAGCGCCTCCCACTCGGAGCTGGCGTACTGGCCGCGCAGCCGCGCCAGCACGCTGGGCAGCTCGCGCTCGGCGAGCTGGATGGGTGCGAGGTAGTCCTCGCGCCCGGTCAGCAGATAGCCGCGCTGGGCGGTCTCGGCGTCGGTCAGCAGCTCGCGCAGGCGCAGGCCATCGTTGCGCGCGATGTGGCGTGCCTGGGAGACTTTCAGCGCCTCGTCGGCGCCCCGGAAGGCCGCCTCGCTGACGCCCATGACGGCCGCGGCCGCCAGCGCGGCGAGACCGACGGCCAGACCACGGTTGCGGCTGGCCCCCTCCAGCCAGGGGTCGAGACGACGCAGCATGCGCAGCCGCTCAGTTGGCCGCCGCGGCAGGGCGCGCGGGCGGGGCATGTTCGGCCAGTTCGGCGCAGTAGCTGATGAGGTCGTCGAGCTCGCGGCTCTTGTCGAAGACGCGCTCCGCGCCCAGGCTGGCGCAGCGGCGTCGCATCTCCTCGGTGGCGTAGTTGGTCAGCACGACGCGGCGGGCCCGCACGCCGAGCTGCTGCGCGGCCTGCAGCACCCCCAGGCCCGTGCCGGAGCGCAGGAAGACATCAACGATGAAGAGGTCGGCGCTGGCGCCGGGGTCGCGCTTCATCCAGCGCACGGCGCCGGCCTCATCGGCTACCGACCCGACCACCTCCACCTGGGCCAGCTCCTCCAGCGTCGCGATGAGATTCTCCAGAATCACCGGACTGTCTTCGACGATGAAGGCTTTGAGTGCTGGCATGGCCTGACGGCTGCGGAAGAGGGAGGGATGAGGCTGAAGTATGGACCGCTTCCGCCTCGGGTCGGCAGTGCCGGCAGCGCATCACGCTGTAGGACTTGTCCTAGGAGCCCTGGCGAATGGCGATGTCGTTGCGCACGGCCACGACGCCCGAAGTTTCGCGGGCCAGCTTCTCGGCCATGGACCGTTCCTCGGCGGACTTGGCGAAGCCGGACAGCTGCACCGTGCCCTTCAGCGTCTCGACGCTGATGGCCATCGCGCTGACGGTGGGGTCGGCCGCGAACTTGGCCTTGACGCGCGTGGTCAGCGCCGCGTCGTCGACGTAGGCGCCCACGGTCTCCTGGTTGCGGGTGACGGCGCAGCCGCTGGTGGTGGCCAGCGTGGCGACGAGGGCGGTGGCGAAGGCGACGGTCAGGATGGACTTGTTGAGCATTGGAATCTCCTGTGATGGGCGACTTCGGGAGTCGCTGGATTCACTATCGCGGCCGCCAAAACCTGCCGCCATAGTCCCGCGGCGCAGGCCGCTGTCGGACTCGGCCGGCGCGGATGTAGGACGTGTGCCATCGCCGCTGGCGCGGCGGGCTGCTACGCTGGCGGCACTGCCCGAACCCAGCACCCACGCACACCCACCATGATCCGTATCGGCATCGTCGACGACCACGCCATCGTGCGCACCGGCCTGCGCCAGTATTTGTCCGACCACGTCGACCTGCGCGTCACCGGCGAGGGCTCCAGCGGCCACGATGCCCTGGAGATGGCGCGCGGCGGCGAGGTCGACGTGCTGTTGCTGGACATCTCCATGCCCGACCAGAGCGGCGTGGATGCGCTGGCGGCCATCAAGGCGCGTTTCCCGGAGCTGCCCGTGCTCATCCTGAGCGGCTTTCCCGAGGCGCATTACGCGACGACGCTGCTGCGCCAGGGCGCCAGCGGCTACCTGAACAAGGAATGCGATCCCGAGGAGATCGCCAACGCCATCCGCCTGGTCTCGCGCGGCCGGCGCTACATCAGCCCGGCCGTGGCCGAGCAACTGGCCGACAGCGTCGCCAGCGGCCCCGGCGCGGCGGGCGCGGCCGACAAGCCCCCGCACGAGGGGCTGTCCGAGCGCGAGTTCCAGGTCTTCCTGCGCCTGGCCAAGGGTGAGACCGTGGGGCATATCGCCGAGGCGCTGTTCCTCAGCGTCAAGACCGTCAGCACCTACCGCACGCGCGTGCTCGAGAAGCTCAAGCTGCAGACCAACAGTGACCTCACCTACTACGCGCTGAAGAACGGCCTGATCCAGTAGCGGCGGGCGCCTGACGCGCTCGAAACGTTCAAGGCGCTTCGCCGCCATCCGGCGGGGCTTCCTCGCCCAGCGTCCAGGGCAGCGCGGATTCATAGCCCAGCTCCGTCTCGTTCGAGGCGGTGGCGGGGGAGTGCCAGCGCGTCAGCACCGACCAGACGGAGCGATGCGGGCGGGCTTCGGCCAAGGGGTTGTGCGGCGTGGCGTCGGGGGTCATGGGCGGCTCCGGTTGGTGGCCCGAGCTTCGCGTCGACCCTCAGGCCCCGGTATCGGCCTGCAACGCCGGTGCGTGTCGGAGAGCGCCGACACGCGCGCGTCTCCCTGCAAAATGCGCGGGTGTTCTCCACCCGGTTACTGCTGCGCCTGGGCCTGGCCTGCCTGGCATCCGTCTGCCTGCCGCTGGCCGCCTGCGAACTGCGGGTGCGCTGGAACCCCGACCCGCCCTACACGATGCGCGACGCAACCGGCCAGGTGGTGGGCGTGCAGGTGGACCTCATCGAGCAGGCGTTGCAGCGCCTGGGCTGCCGGGCCGTCTGGGTGGAACTGCCCTGGGCACGCGCCCTCGTCGAGCTGCAGGCCGGCCGCCTCGACATGCTGCCGGGCGCGCTGCGCCGGCCCGAGCGCGAGGCCTATGCCCATTGGGTGCCGCAGCACATCGCCTCGTCCAACCGACTCTTCATGCGCGCCGGCCGGGAGGCCGAGCTCGGCGCCGCGACGCGCCTGCAGGAGGCCTGGCGGCCCGGCATGAAGCTGGGCGTGCAGATCGGCGTCGTCTACGGCCCCGACTATGCCGAGCTGCTCGGCAACGAGGCCTTCCGCGCGACGCTGACCCAGGTCTCGGCGCGCCGCAGCCTGTGGCACATGCTGGATGCGGGCCGCATCGACGGGGTGCTGGCCAGCGAGACGACGGCGCGCTGGGAGCTGCGCGAGCTCGGCCTGGCGGAGCGCATCGTGGCGACGCGGGTCGCCGTGCCGCATGAGCCGGTGCAGATCATGCTCGGCAAGCGCACCGTCGATGCCGCGATGGCGCAGCGCTATCGCGAGGCCAGCGAGGCCTTGGTGAAGGACGGCACGCTGGCGCGCGTGCTCCGCAAGTACCTGGGCGACCCGCCGCACTAGGCGGGGCGAGCCTCAACCCGCGAGCGCGGCCTCCAGGATCGCCGCGGCCTGAGGCAGGGCCTGCGTGCCCAGCAGGCGGCCATCGGCGCCGAAGCGCGTCGCGACGAAGGCATCCGCCGCGGCCGTGGACGACTGCTCGCGCATCAGCAGGCCCTGGGCGCACAGCACCAGCCCCTGCGCGACGCGGCGGGCCTGCGCTTCCAGCGCGGCGGGGTCGCCGCTCAGCAGGCGGCGCAGGGCCTGGGCCTCGGCGCGCACCGGGGCGTCCACGCTGGCATCGAATTCGTCGAGCAGCGCCAGCGCCACGTCGGGCTCGCGGGCCACGGCGCGCAGCACGTCCAGCGCCATCACGTTGCCCGAGCCCTCCCAGATGGAGTTGACCGGCGCCTCGCGGTACAGCCGCGCCAGCACGCCGTCCTCCACGTAGCCGTTGCCGCCCAGCAGCTCCATGGCCTCGCCGCTGCACTCGACGGCGCGCTTGCAGACCCACAGCTTGGCGGCCGGCGTCATCAGCCGCTGCCAGGCCGGCTCGGCGCGTTCGAAGCCCTGCGCCAGGCGCAGCATCAGCCGCATCGCGGCCTCGCTCTCCAGCGCGAGGTCGGCCAGCACGGTCTGCATCAGCGGCTGCTCGGCCAGGGCCCGGCCGAAGGCGAATCGCTCGCGGGCGTTGTGCAAGGCCTGCACCAGGCCCGCGCGCAGCAGCGCCGCGCTGCCGATGACGCAGTTCAGCCGGGTGTAGCCGGCCATCTCGATCAGCGTCGGGATGCCGCGGCCCTCGTCGCCCAGGCGCCGCGCCCAGGCGCCGTGGAACTCGACCTCGCTGCTGGCGTTGCTGCGGTTGCCGAGCTTGTCCTTCAGCCGCATGACTTGCACGGCGTTGCGCGCGCCGTCCGGCGTGTAGCGCGGCAGCCAGAAGCAGGTGGGGCCGGCCTGCGTGCGCGCGAGCACGAGGTGGGCGTCGCTGGTCGGCGCGGAGAAGAACCATTTGTGGCCGGTGACCGCGTAGCTGCCGTCGGCCTGCTCGACGGCCTCGGTCGCCACGCGGCGCAGGTCGGAGCCGCCCTGCTTCTCGGTCATGCCCATGCCGACCCAGATGGACGGCTTCTCCGTCATCGGCCGGTCCAGCGGGTCGTGCTCGCGGCTGAAGAACTTGTCGCGCAGCGGCGCGAACAGCTCGGGCTGCTTCGCCAGCACGGGGATGGCGGCCTGCGTCATCGTCGCCGGGCACAGGGAGCCGGCCTCCACCTGGCCGTGCAGGTAGCAGCCGGCCGCGAACGCCGCCCAGCGGCCCGGCGTGTCGGTGGCGAACACGTCGGCCACCAGGCCCTGGCGGCGGTACATGGCGAGCAGCGCATGCCAGGCGGGGTGGAAGTCGACGAGGTCGACGCGCCGGCCGCGCGCGTCGAGCTGGCGCAGCGCCGGGCCGTGGCGGTTGGCGTCGCGCGCGAGCTGGGCGGTCTCGGCGCTGCCGAGCTCGGCGCCGTAGCGCGTCAGCGGCTCGACGGCCTGGGGTGCGGCCGCCCGCAGCGCGGCCAGCAGGGCCGGGTCGCTGCCCAGCAGGTTGTGGCCGACCCATTCATCGACGAGGTTGTCGGGCGCGGTATTCAATCCGCCACTCCCGGTTCGGCCATCAGCCGGCCGCGGCCGGCGCGCTGGGCTTCGTAGAGTGCCGTCTCGGCGCGGCGCTGCAGGTCGGCGATGCCGCGGTCGCCTGGGCGCAGCTTGGCCCAGCCGGCGCTGAACGACAGGTTCACGCCCAGCTCGGCCGGTGCGCGCTCGGCCACGGCCGCGCGCAGGCGCTGGTCCAGCGCCTGCGGGCCTTCGGGCAGGCAGCGCGCCATCAGCACGCCGAAGCGGTCGCCGGCCAGGCGCCCGGCCAGGTCGCCCAGCCGCATCTGGGCCTGCACGCAGCTGGCGAACAGGGCCAGCGCATGGCTGGCGAAGTCCATCTCGCGCTCGGTCTGCAGCGTCTCGAAATCGTCCAGGTCCAGCACCACCAGGGCCAGCGGCTCGTCGTAGCGGCGGGCCATCGAGATCAGCTCCACCGAGCGCCTGGCGAAGGCGGCGCCGTCGGTCAGGCCGGTCAGGCTGTCGGTGTGGGTCAGGCTGGCGAGCTCGGCCTCGATCTGGCCGCGCCAGGCCAGCAGCAGCATGGGCAGCGCCAGCAGCAGCGCGAGCTGGCCGGCGAGGCCCAGCAACAGGTTGGCCCAGGGGACCGGTGCGTCCAGCAGCGTGAAGCCGGTGCGGAACACCACGGCGGCCAGCAGCGGCAGCACGGCGGCCAGGCCCAGCAGTCGCCAGCGCCGGCTGTTCAGGCCTTGCAGCAGCGTGTGGCGGCCGGGCAGCGTCAGCGCCACGCCCAGCCAGGCGAGCTGGGCACCGAGGACGAGGTCGATCAGCGCCTGGGCGCCGTCGCGGTGATTCCACAGCAGCGCGTGGCCGGCGCCCAGCAGCAGCGGTGCGGCCGTCATCGCCCAGCGGCCGGGCCGCGGCGTCAGCCACAGGCCCAGCGCCCACCACAGCGCCGACAGCCCCAGGCTGAGCGTCGCCACCCCGGCGCTGTGCAGGCCGTGCGGCGCCCGCGCCTGGCCGCTCAGCGCCGGGCTCACCAGCGCCAAGCCCAGGGCCACGGCCAGCATGCCGACCTGGGCCCAGCGCCCGCCGGCGTTGGCGCCGCGCCAGCCGATGAGGATGATGAGCACCAGCGCCGCGGCCAGCGCCTGCATGGGCATCAGCGCGAACAGGGCTTCCGTGAAACTCATTTCTTCACCGGGATGGCGGTCTCGCGCGGCACCGGCACGGCGGTCACGCTGTTCTGCGGCGAGCCGTCGATGAGGCGGTCGGAGTAGGTCAGGTAGACCAGCGTGTTGCGCGGCACGTCCACCATGCGGACGATGCGCAGCCGCTTGAAGACCAGCGAGATGCGTTCGTTGAAGACTTCTTCCTGGCGGGGCAGCGGCTGGCCGATCGTGATGGGCCCGACCTGGCGGCAGGCGATGGAGGCCTCCGACTTGTCCTCCGCCAGGCCGATGGCCCCCTTGATGCCACCGGTCTTGGCGCGCGACACGTAGCAGGCCACGCCGCCCACCTTGGGGTCGTCGTAGGCGTCGACGACGATCTTGTGGTCGGGGCCGATGAGCTTGAAGGCGGTGTCGACCGAGCCGATGGGCTCGGCGCGGGCCAGCGCCGTGGCGGCGAGCAGCAGAACGAGGGCGGCGTGCTTCATCGGGCCAGTCTAAGGCGCGCGGGCGCCGACGTCAGCGAACCACGCCCAGGGCCTGGGGCAGCACGCGCACCGACAGCTGGGTGGCCGGCGGCAGCGGCTCGCCGTCCACGGCCAGCGGCAGCGGCACGGCGCTGCTCAGGCGCAGCGTGCGAAAGCCGCTCAGCGCCACCTTGCCGTGGCGCAGGTGCTGGCCGCTCAGCAGCAGCGGCATCATGGCCAGCGCACCCAGCCGGCCGAAGGCGCCCGCGCACAGCAGCTGCAGCTCGCCGTCGTCGATGCGAGCGCCCGGCGCGACCGGCATGCCGCTGCCGTAGCTGGGCGTGTTGAGGCTGGAGGCGAACAGCATGGGCCCGTCGTGCAGCAGCTGGCCATCGGCCTCCACGCGCAGCGGGTAGCGGCGCAGCCGGGCGATCTCGGCCAGCGTGGCCCACAGGTAGCGGGGCTGGCCGCGCAGCCACGCGGGCGCGGCGTGGGCCCGCAGGGCGATGGCCGCGTCGAAGCCGGCCGTCAGGCTGGACATGAAAAGCTGGGGGCCATGCCCGGGCGTCGTGAGCTCGCCGAGGTCCATCGTCGCGGCCGGCGCGCGTTGCGCGTGGGCCAGGGCTTCGCGCCAGCCCATGCGCGCCAGGCCCAGCGCGCGGGCCAGGTCGTTGCCGGTGCCGCCGGGCAGCAGGGCCAGCTGCAGCTTGCGGGCGACGAGGGCGGGCAGCAGCTGGTGCACGGTGCCGTCGCCGCCGGCCACGATGACGCGGCTGCCCTCCGGCAGTGCCAGCAGGCGCTGGCGGGCGGCGGCCGCGTTCTGCGGCAGCACCAGCGGCACCTGGGGCAGGGCCTCGCGCAGCGGGGCGGCGAGGGCGGCGCAGCGGCCGTTGGCGGCATGGGGGTTCAGCAGGCAGAGCGCGGGCAGCGAGGCCGGTGTCAGGGCAGGGGCGGTCACCCCGGCATTGAAGCCGTGGGGGGCGGGGCGCGCCATCGGCGCAGACCCTGGCGCGGCGCCACGGCCGGCCTGCCTACACTGGCTTCAGCACTGACAAGCCGCCGGCCGCATGACGCTAGACCTGTCCACCCTGGTGCCGACGCTGGTGGTCGGTTTTGCGCTATTGACGCTGCAGCTCTGGCTGGCCGGCCGCGGAGCGCTGCGGCGAGCCAGCGCGGCCAGCCTGGCCTTGTGCCTGGGCTTCGTGCTGTTCGGGCTGCAAGCCTGGCTGCCCGGCTGGCTGGCGCTGCTGGGTGGCCACTGGCTGCTGATGGCGGGGCTGGCCGGCCTGTCGGCGCTGCTGTCGCGCCACCTGCTGAACCGCGAACCACCGGCCTGGCATCAGGGGCTGCTGCTGGCCGCGGCGCTGCTGGTGCCGGCCGTGCTGGGCGCATCGCCGCCGGTGCGTGCCGGCGCGATCTCGGCAGCGATGGGCGCGCTGCTGCTGCCCGTGACACTGGCCTCGCTGCGCCTGGGCTGGCGCGGCGAGCCGAGCTTTCGCGCCGTCGCGCTGGGCCTGCTGCTGGCCAGCCTGGCGCTGTGGCTGGGCGCGTCCCTGGCGTTGGGCGGGCCGGCCCAGGCCTGGCAGGGCTGCCTTTTCGCACTGGCCTTCCTGGCCGTGCTGGTGGCGGGCTTCGCCTTCGTGCTGGCCTATTTCGAGCGCATGGACAGCCAGATGCGCAAGCTCGCCAGCGTCGACGGCCTGACCGGCGCGATGAACCACAGCACGACGGTGTCGCTGCTGGCGCATGCGCTGGAGCGCGGCCGCCGCGAGGGGCAGCCGGTGGGCTTCGTCATGCTCGACCTGGATCATTTCAAGCGCGTCAACGACCGCCACGGCCACGCCGTGGGCGACCAGGTGCTGAAGGCCGTCGCCGCCTGCGCGCGGGCGCGGCTGCGCGGCTCCGACGTGCTCGGCCGCCTGGGCGGCGAGGAGTTCGGCCTGGTGCTGCCGGCCACCGGCGAGGCCGGCGCCAGGCACCTGGCCGAGCAGGTGCGCCAGGCCGTGGAGGCGCTGGAGCTGCGGGGCGACGGTGGCCAGCCGTTGCGCGTGACGCTGTCAGCCGGCGTCGCCGAGGCGGCGCGCGACGACACGCCGGAGACGCTGATGCACCTGGCCGACAAGGCCCTCTACCAGGCCAAGCAGAGGGGCCGCAACCGCGTCGTCGTCGCGGACGACTGGCTGCGCAACTCGACGCTGCAGTCCGTCGTCGGCTAGAGCGCGCAGGCGCCGGCCGGGCTGGGCACGCCGGTCTGGCGGCCGCTGAAGCGCGGCGCCTCGGGCCGGCCCAGGTCGAAGTGGCTGAGCTGGTCGCTGCGCTGGTTGCACACGTACAGATGCGGGCCGGCGATGCAGGCGCTGCGCGGGTAGCTGCCGCGCACCCAGTGGTGGTCCAGCAGGCGCGGGCGGCGCGGCCGGGCCAGCGCGATGACGGCGAGGCTGTCGTGCAGGCGGTTCAGCGCGTAGAGGTGCCGGCCGCCGGGCGCGACCAGCAGGTCCGACGCGTAGCTGGTGCCGGCAAAGCCGCCCGGCAGCACGCTGATCTCGTCCAGCAGCCGCGGGCCGTCGGGCGTGAGCTCGACCGTCGACAGCGTCGACGATTCCTCCTGCAGCACGTAGACCAGCGTGGCGTCCACCGGGTGGAAGGCGAAGTGGCGCGGGCCGGAGCCGGGGCTCAGCGCCAGCTCCTGCGCGGGCGCGGCGGGCACCTCGGCGCCGAGCGGCCACGCAAGCAGGCGGTCGCGGCCCAGGTCGGTGCCCAGCAGCCAGCGGCCATCGGGGCTGGCCTGGATCATGTGGGCATGCGGCGCGTCGTGGCCGCTGCGGGCCTGGCTGCCGGGCGGGGCCTTGGCGGCCTGCTGCGGGCCGGGGCGGCAATCGCCGCTGCAGCTGGGCCAGCTCTGGGCGGCACCCAGCCGGCCGTCGGACTGCAGGGCCAGCGCCGCGAAGCGCGCGTCGCCGTAGTGGGCCACCCAGGCGCGGCCGGCGCCCAGCCAGAGCTGGCAGGGCGAGCGGCCGCCGCTGGGCGTGCGCTGCAGCAGTTCGAGCCGGCCCGCGGCGTCCTGCGTGTAGACGGCGACGTGGTCGCCGCCCTCCTCGGCCGCGTAGACGCGCCGGCCGTCGGTGGCCAGCCCGCTCGGGCTGTGGGGATTGGGCGTGAGGCCCAGCGGCACCAGCGTGCCGTCCGCGCCGATGGCGAAGCTGTACAGGCCCTGGCCCAGCGGCGCATAGCTGCCGACGTGCAGGAAGCGGCGTGCAGGGGCGGCGATTGCGGGCATCAGCGGCAGGGCGGACAGGGCGGACAGGGCGAGGAAATGACGGCGTTCCATGGGATCTACAGGCGCAGCCGGAGCCCGGCGCGCAGCGCCAGCCGCAGCAGCACCAGCACCCAGGCGAGATAGACGAGGCCGCGCGCCAGGCCGGCCCAGCCGCTGCTCAGCGCGGCCGGCCAGTGCCAGGCCGTCAGGGTGGTCAGCGCGTCCAGCACGAAGGGAACCAGGTAGGCCAGCAGCGGATGGCGCGCGGCGTCGCCGAGCGCGGCCATCGCCGCCCGGCCGGGCGCGGCGCCGGCGACGGGGCGCAGCAGCAGGTAGAGCAGCAGCGACGCGCCGGCGCAGACGAGGCCCCAGCTGGGCGTCGCGTGGATCTTGGACAGCGGCCACAGCGGCCGCAGCGCCAGGCCGGCCGCCAGCAGCAGGAAGGCGAGCAGCAGCGCCCACGTCGCCGCCTTCGCGGGCGGCCTGGGCCCGTGCAGCAGCAGCGCCGACGCCATGCCGGCCAGCACCAGCAGCGTGTGCGTCGCATGGGCGCCGCCGCCCACCTGCGGGGCCGCGAGGGCGAACCAGGCCAGGCACGCCGGCAGGCCCGCCAGCGTCAGCGCGAGGCGGGCCCGCGGCGGGGCGGCGATGAAGAGCAGGCCGGCGAGGCCGTAGGCCCAGCCGATCAGGCCCAGGATGCCCCACCAGTGCAGGCCCATGCCGCCGGGGTAGGCGACGGCCAGGCCCGCCAGCGCCGCGGCACCTGCCACCCGCCAAGGCCAGGCCAGCAGCGGCCCGCCCGCCACGCTGCCCCAGACGAGGAAGACGCCGGCGAAGGCCGCCAGCAGCCAGGCCGATGCGGCGAAGCCGGCCGGCGCCATCTCGGCGTTGACCATGAACAGGCCCAGCACCAGCAGTGCCGCGCAGCGCCCGGCCACGTGGCGCAGTGCCCCGGCGCGGCCACCCCGGCCCAGCCGCGCCTGCAGCGCGAGCGGCAGCGACATGCCGACGATGAACAGAAAGGCCGGGAACACCATGTCCACGAAGCTCATCGCGTCGGCATCGGCCGGCATGTGCCTCATCCACGGCGGCAGGCCGGCGACGCCGGCCCACTGGTTGACGAGGATCATCACCGCGACGGTGAGGCCGCGCAGCAGGTCGATGCCGGGCTGGCGAGGCGGCGTCGCACTTGTGTTCATGGGGGCGGATTGCACAGCAAAAAAGGGCGGCCCCGGCAGAGGGCCGCCCAAACAGGGGCAGGAGACTGCCACCACGGGGAGGGGAGCGGCGGGCCGGGCGCCCGCACTCCCTGCACGAGGGTCAATAGGTGAACCGCAGCGAGGCCATGTAGCGCCGGCCCGTGCGGTAGACGCCGCGCACCAGCTTCTCGGTGTTGGCCACGCCCGGCACCTCGGCGTAGGAGCGGTACTCGCTGTCCTGCAGGTTCATGCCGTCCAGGCCCAGTGTCAGCTGCTCGGTCAGCTTGAGGTTGACGCTGGCGTCCAGCGACTTCTGCCCGTCGGTGACGAGGAAGTTGCCGCGGTCGGCCTGGGTGTAGTACTTGGACCGCCAGGAGTAGGTAGCGCGCGCGCTCCAGCGTTCGTTCTCGAAGAACGGGCTGAACGTCACCTGGTGCTTGGAGTTGAACGGCAGGCGGGCACCGGCCGCGGCCTTGGCGTCGGCATAGGTGTAGTTGGTCAGCACACCGAAGCCCAGCCCGACGTTGGCCTGGAAGGCCAGCGAAGCGCCCTTGATGGTGGCGCTGCCGGCGTTGTTGGGCCGCGAGATGTCGTACTCGGTGTTCCGCTGCTGGTTCTGGTTGTAGTGGGTTTCCTTCTGCGTCGTCATCAGCACATAGTCGTTGACGCGCTTGTGGAAGACCGTGCCGGCCAGGATGGCGTTCTTCGCGAAATACCACTCGGCGGAGAAGTCCAGGTTGGTGGACTTGTAGGGCGCCAGGCTGGGGTTGCCGCCGCCGCCGGTCAGCGTTGCGTCGCCAATCCACAGATAGCTGGACATGTCGCCGTAATTGGGGCGCGACATGACCTTGGCCACCGAGCCGCGCAGCACCAGCGTGTCGCTCAGGTCATAGGTCAGGTTCAGGTTGGGCAGCGCGTTGGTGTAGGCCTTCTTGACGCTGGTCGGGCCGTACTGGCTCGCCGGGCAGGGGCTGACGTTGACCAGGCAGGTCCAGCCCAGGCTGTCGGACTCGGTGTGCACCAGGCGCAGGCCCAGGTTGCCGCGCAGCTTGTCGTGGCTGAAGTCGCCCTGCACATAGCCGGCGTCGACGCTTTCCTTCACGGTCCAGGTGTTGGCGGCATAGGAGGGGTCGCTGAAGGTGCTGGGCGTGGGCATGGTCTGCCACGGCGCCAGCCACTTGCCGCTGTTGATGTAGTCGGCCAGCGCCCAGCCGTCGATCATGAAGCGCTTGTTGAGGTCGCCGACGTTGCCGAAGCCGGAGAGGTAGTTGTCCGGCACCGACTTCGGGCTGAACTGAGTCGCGCTCAGGTCACCATAGCCCTTGATCGAAGCCAGCGACACGCCCGCCATGGTCTGGCCGGTCTCGTGCTCGCGATGCTTGAAGCCCCAGCGGACCTGATAGATGGGCGCGTCGAACTTGACGGCGAAGTCGGCCTGGAAGAAGCGCTCCCGGTCGCTCGTGGGCTTGGCGACGATGTTGCCGCCCCAGCCCGTGCTCCAGTTGTTGGCGTTGGGCGCGTTGGTGTGCCAGCCGCAGCCGCCCTGGGGCAGGGGCGCGCAGGGGCCGCCGCCGTCCAGGCGGAAACCGTTGGGGTCGCTCATCGGGCTGCCCGGCTTGGCCGGCGCCATGTGGGAGGCGATGTCGCTGATCGGCGCGGTCTGGTAGCCGCTGAAGACGAGATGGGGCACGGAGCCGCTCAGGTCGTAGGCGTAGTTGGCCTTGCCGAGGAACTCGCCGAAGACCTGGCGGTCGGTGCCGCCGGCGGCCTTGGAATAGCCGGCATGGACCGAGGCGGACCAGCGCTCCTCCTTCCAGCCCAGCTTGAAGTCGTAGGAGTCGGTGTCGACCTTGGCGCGGCGGTTGATCAGGTCGTAGACCGTCAGGCCGTTGCGGAACGAGGCCTGGGTGATGACGCCGCCGTCGACCGACAGCCCGGTCAGCGCGTTCAGCGAGTTCCAGGGGTTGCCGTTGAAGGCGAACATGGCGTGCGTCTGGTTGTCGTACTTGGCCTTGACCTTGAGCAGGTTGAACTCGACGTCCATCTGCTTGAGCGGCCGGGCCTGCAGCGCCAGCGACAGCGTGTCGCGCTTGCGCGTCTGGTCGAAGTAGTGGGCGCTGATGGAGTTGGGCGCGATCGCGTTCGGGTTGGCCAGCAGCGTGGTCTTGCAGGCGCCCACGCAGCTCGGCGGCATCGTGGCGGGCGGGTCCTGCGACCAGTCGGTGGTGGTGGTGGTGATGGAGTTGGGCGAGCCGCCCCTGCCGTTGATGTAGTCGCGGCCGAACACCGTGCCGTAGGACTCGATGCCGTCGCGGCGGATCTGCTCCTCGGCGCGCTGCACCGACAGCAGCACGCCGAAGCTGTTGGCCTCGTTCTTCCAGCCGAACATGCCCGACAGCGTCGGCTTGCTGCTCTGGGTGCGGTCGTTGTAGAGCGTGCTCACCGAGCCGGCCAGCGTCAGCCCCTTGAGTTCCAGCGGCTTGCGCGTGGAGATGTTGACCGTGCCGCCGATGGAGCCCTCGTCCAGCCAGGCCTCGGGCGACTTGTAGACCTCGACCTTGTTGACGATCTGCGGCGCCAGCAGCGTGTAGTTGAAGGTGCGGCCCTGCTGCTCGGAGAAGAACCAGTCGCCCGAGGCCACCGCCTGGCCGTTGAGCAGCGTGCGGTTGAGCGCCGGGTCGGTGCCCAGGATGGAGACCTTCTCGCCCTGGCCGAAGGCCTTGTCGATGGTCACGCCGGGGATGGCGGTGATGGCCTCGGCGACGTTGGTGGCCGGGAACTTGCCCACGTCCTCGGCGGTGATGACGTCGACGATGGCGTCGGCGTTGCGCTTGGCCTCCAGCGCCTTCTGCATGCTGGCGCGGATGCCGGTGACGACGACGGTGTCCAGCTTGTTGCCCTTGTCGTCGGCCGGCTTGGGCGTTTGCTGGGCCTGCGCGGGCAGGCTCAGGGCCAGCAGCGCGGCGGCGGTGGCGATGGCCGAGGGACGGTGCATATTCTTCTCTCTCATCTTGTTGTCTCCGGGGTTGCGAATATCAGCACCCCAGCGGGTGCAGTAGGGGGACGCCAAACAGCAGGCTGGCGTGTCTGTAGAACTCGGCGCGGCGCGCGTTCTTGCGCCGGGCGTCGGGGTCGGCGGGCTTGTCGCACTCCAGCGGGCCGTTGATGGCCCGCGTGGTGGCGCCGAAGCCGGCACCGCCGCGCAGCGCCGCGTGAGCCGGCTGCTCGGACTCGCCCGGCTGCGTCATCCAGTACCACAGGGCCGTGCGCCAGGCGATGGTGGAGTCGCGCGCGACGCGGTCCGGGTCGCTCCACAGGTCGATGCCGAGGAAGTCGCCGGCGGCCTTGTACTGGTAGTTCCAGCTCAGCTGGATGGGGCCGCGGCCGTAGTATTGCCGGCCCGGCGCACAGCCCGGCGCCCAGGCCTCGTTGCAGTACTTGTCCCAGTTCTCGCGCCTGTACTCGCGCTGGGCGCGCAGCTGGTCGGACTCGTGCGCGATCTGGCCCAGGAAGGCGGCCATCTCCTGGCGGCGCTCGGCCTCGCTGCCCCAGCTGGCGAAGCCGGGCGTCTGGCGCACCGCCTCGACAAAACCCTCGTAGCTGTAGAAGGCGATGCGCTCGGGGAACAGCGTGTCGAACTGCGCGCGGCTGGGCAGGAAGGGCGAACCGGCCGCCACGGCCGACGGCAGCAGCAAGGACAGGTGGAGAAGCGCTCGGATCATGGCGGCGACTGTCCGACGGGGTGCCTATGCACCGCTTCAACGGCTTGTTAAGACCGTCTTAACGCGCCCGGCCGCAGAATCCGCGCCATGCGAATCTGTCTGCTCGAGGACGATCTGGAACTGGGCCGCTCGCTGCAGGCCCTGCTGCAGAACGCCGACCATGAGGTGATGTGGCTGCGCCGCATCGCCGACGCGCGGCTGTGGATCGCCGAGGGCGGCTTCGACGCCGTCGTCATGGACTTGGGGCTTCCCGACGGCGACGGCATGGAGCTGCTGCGCACGCTGCGCCGCAACCACCGCAAGCTGCCGCTGCTGGTCATCACCGCGCGCGACGCCATCGAGGACCGCCTGGACGGCCTGGACGGCGGCGCCGACGACTACCTCGTCAAGCCCTTCGCCGGCTCCGAACTGCTGGCGCGGCTGCGTGCCGTGGTGCGCCGCACGCAGGGCGACGGCACCGAGGCCCTGCCCGCCGAATGGCAGCTGCGCGACCTGGTGCTGGACGAGCCGCGCATGGAAGTGCGCCGCGGCGCCGAGCGCGTGCCGCTGTCGCGCACCGAGTTCACCCTCCTGCTCACCCTCATCAAGCTGCCCGACCGCGTCGTCACGCGGCGCCAGCTGGAGAGCCGCGCGCCCTGCCAGATGGACGGCCGCAGCCTGGACGTGCACATCTCCAACCTGCGCCGCAAGATCGGCGAGGGCTACATCCGCACGGTGCGCGGCGTGGGGTACCTGGTCGAGCGGGAAGCGTGAGCGACCTCGCTGCGTCGGCGCCGCGCTCGCTGTTCCGGCGCAGCCTGGGCGCCGTCTTCACGGTGCTGTTCCTGTGCTGGCTGTTCCTGGTCGCGCGCGAGCTCATCGACATCCGCGTGCTGCAGGTCCGCAACGGGCAGGCCGAGAACCTGCTGTGGGCCGAGCTGGCACTGGAGCGCGCCCGCGACACCCATGCCGACGCCGCGCGGCTGGGCCAGGCGCTGCTGGCGCTGGAAGGCATGCGCGAGCGCGAATGGCGGCTCAAGGGCCACCGCACGCCGTTCCGGCTGCTGCAGGTGCTCAGGCGCGACGTCGTGCTCACCGAGCAGCGTCCCGACCTGAGCGGCCGCGACCGCGTGCTGCCGCAGGAGTCCGTGCCCGGGGAGGACGAGCGCTGGCTCTACGCCGAGGTGCGCGACGACGCGCGCGAGCTGGTCGTGCGCCGCTGGCAGGAGCGACCCGGCGACTGGCACTTCAGCCTCGCCGGGCTGAGCTACTACGCGCGCCCGCTGCTCTACGGCCTGCCGCTGCTGGCGCTGCCGCTGTGGCTGCTGTTCCGCCTCGGCTTCGCGCCGCTCAAGCGCATCGGCGCGCAAATCTCGGCGCGCTCCGCGCAAGACCTGACGCCGCTGCCGGCCACGCGCTACGTGGAGCTGGCGCCGCTGGTCAACGCCGTCAACTCGCTGATGGCGCGGCTGCAGCAGCGGCTGGACCGCGAGCACGAATTCCTGGCCGACGCTGCCCACGAGCTGAAGACGCCGCTGGCCGTCATCCAGCTGGGCGCGGAAGGCCTGGACCAGGCCGACCCGCGCGCCCGCGACGAGTCGCGCGAGCGGCTGCGCCTGGGTGTGCGGCGCGCCACGCACACGGTGCACCAGCTGCTGGCGCTGGCCCGCTCGGGCGCCGACACGCTGGACCTCAGCAAGGCCCGCCACGACCTCGTCGACCTGGTGCGCGAGCGCATCGCGCTGGGCGGCGGCCTGGCCGTGAAGCGCCGCATCGAGCTGGCGCTGGAGGCGCCCGACGAGCTGCCGCTGTGGCTGAACCGCGAGTCCGTGTGCAGCCTGGTCGACAACCTCGTGGACAACGCCATCAAGTACTCGCCGTCCGGCGGCCAGGTGACGGTGACGCTGGCCGAGGCGGCCGGTGCGGTGGCACTGACCGTCAGCGACCAGGGCCCCGGCATCCCGGCCGAGCTGCGCGAGCGCGTGTTCGAGCGCTTCGTGCGGCTGGAGGGCAGCGCCGGTTGCCACGGCAGCGGCCTGGGCCTGACCATCGTGGAGCGCGCCGCCGCCCAGCACGGCGCCAGCGTGCGGCTGCTGGACGGCCCCGGCGGCCGCGGGCTGACGGTGCTGGTCAGCTTTCCGCTTGCCGGGGCTTGAGCGGCAGGTTGCAGGCCTCGTTGACGCCGTGAACTGCAATAACGTTCTGAGCGGGGGCCATGCCAGCGGTCAGAATCGTCCCGGACCTTCCGGTCCGAACGAGTGACAGTCCCTTTCATTCGTTGGGCAACCCGTTTTCACTCCATCGACCCCCTCAATGTCTGCACGCCTCCAGGATTCCTCCCATGAAATTGAATGCGAGGCACTTCGCTCAATCGAGCGACGTCGCCTTGCTGCGCTGGTGGCCGGCAAGGTTGAAGAAGCGAAGTCGCTTCATCGCCCGGACTTCCAGTTGATCACTCCTGTCGGCATGGCTCTCTCCAGGGATCAGTACCTTGGCGCGATTTCCGCCGGCGCGCTCAAGTACCACGCCTGGGATCCCGAACAGATCGAGGTACGCCTGAGCGGGTCGATGGCCGTTCTCCGCTATCGATCCAGCATGGAAGTCACGTTTGGATCGCACCACGTCCCCCGCACGGGGTACTGGCACACCGATCTCTATGAACGAGACAACGACGCGTGGCAAGTCGTGTGGTCCCAGGCTACGGAGGTGCGCAACCTCGGGTAGGCAACGGTCATGCGTTCGCCGTGCGTCTTGCCCAAGTCAGACGTTGAACGGCAGCCTGCGGGCATCGAGTTCGAGGCAGTGACAGACCGCTGCCGCTGCTGAGCGGATACCCGCCCCAACGTCTCGACCCCCAGTCGTCACCTGGCATCCGCGCAGCCGCGCCCTTCGCCTGATCGGCTGCGCCCCAGCACCCGGCCCGCCCGCGCTTGCGGCGAGCCGGCTTCCAGTGCCAGCGCGCCATTGACCCACACGGCCTCCAGCCCGGCGGCCGGCACGCAGGGGTCGCCGTAGTCCGCCTGGTCGGCCAGCCGTGCGGCATCGAACAGCACCAGGTCCGCCGCCGCGCCTGCGCGCAGCAGGCCGCGGTCGTGCAGCCCGAAGCGCTGCGCCGTCAGCCCCGTCATCTTGTGTACGGCCTGCTCCAGCGTCAGCAGGCCGCGCTCGCGGCCGTAGTGCGCCCACACGCGCGGGAAGGCGCCCCACAGGCGCGGGTGCGGGAAGCGGTCGTGCGGCAGGCCGTCGGAGCCGATCATGGCCAGCGGGTGCGTGAGGATGCGGTCCACGTCGGCATCGCACATCTGGAAGTAGCAGGCCCCTCCGGGCTGCAGCCGCGCGACGGCCTCGGGTTCGCTGCAACCCCAGCCGCGCGCGATGTCGGCCAGCCATTGCCCGGCCAGCCCGGGGTGGGCCTCGCTCCAGGTCAGGCGGATCGGCGTGAGGCCATCGGCCAGGTCCTCGCGCAGCACCGTGGAACCGGCCAGGTAGGGGTAGACGTCCAGCCCCAGCGCCTGGCGCTCGGCCAGGCGGTCGATGAGCGCCAGCGTCTGCAGGCTGCGCCCCCACTGCGCGCGCCCGGCGCATTTGTGGTGGGAGATGACCAGTGGCAGGCCGGCCTCGTGCGCGCAATCGGCGGCCTCGGTGATGGCGGCCAGCACGCCGGCCATCTCGTTGCGCAGGTGCACCGCGTAGACGCCGCCATGCCGTGCGGCCACGCGGGCCAGCGCCAGCAGCTCGGCGGGGTGGGCCGCGGCGGCGGGCGCGTAGAAGGTGCCGGAGGACAGGCCGGCCGCGCCCTGCCGCATGGCGTCGTCCAGCAGCGCGCACATCGCGACGCGCTCGGCGCCGGTCGCGGGGCGCCGGACGTCGCCCATGCAGCGCAGCCGCAGCGCCGTGTGGCCGACCAGGCCGACTGCATTGACGGCCGGCCGTGCCGCGTTCACCGCGTCGCGCCAGCCGGCGAACGACGCATGCCGGAACTGCTCCCGCGCCAGCAGGTTCATCGGCGGCGGCGGCTCGTCCGTCACCAGCGGCGCCAGCGAGATGCCGCAGTTGCCGGTGACGACGGTGGTCACGCCCTGGCTGAGCTTGGGGAGCATCGCGGGCGCCGTGATCAGTGCCGCGTCGTCATGGCTGTGGGCGTCGATGAAGCCGGGCGCCAGCACCCGGCCGGCGCAGTCGCGGCGCGGCACGGCGGCGTCGACCTGCAGCGCGGGGCCTAGCGCCGCGATCCGTTCGCCGTCGACCAGCAGCTCGCCGATCCAGCCCGGGGCGCCGCTGCCATCGACGATCAGCGCGCCGTGCAGGAGCAGCATCAGCTGAACTGGGTGGTGATGGCGTCGACGACGCGGTCGTCCTCGTCCACGACGGCCATCCAGGCCCACTTGTCGAAGGTGGTGCAGGGATGCGACGGGCCGAGCGCCACGCGCTCGCCCACGGCCGGGCCGTCGGTCTCGGTGGGGTCCCAGCGCAGATAGGCGTGCTGGTCGTTCAGCCCCGTCACCTGCCAGCCGGCCGGAGCCGGCGTGCCGCCGCGCCCATGCCACACGGGCACCGGCCAGCCCTGGTCGAAGGAGAGGTCGCGCCGGCCCGCGTTCAGCAGCGCCAGGCCAGGCTCGGGGCAGGACAGCACCTGCGTCCAGACCTCCAGCGCCGGCCGCAGGCTGGGCGCGCCCAGCGGCGTGCCCAGGCGCGCGTCCATGGCCTGCATGTAGCGGCCGTAGTGGGCATGGTCGTGGCAGACGTAGCAGCCCGAGCGCAGTAGGCCCAGCCGGCCGGGCCGGCCGGCGATGACGGGTGCGACCAGGTCGAACAGCGCCGAGCCGCCGCCGCTCAGCCACAGCGGCTGGACCTCGATGAGCCCCTCGGCCTCGATGCCTGCCAGCAGGGACTCGATGCGCGCCTGCCAGTGCTGCATCAGCGCGCGGTCGGGCGCGCTGTCGCCGGCCACCTGCAGCCCTTCGTAGAAACCGACGCCGCGCAGCCGCAGCGCCGGGTGGGTCTTGAGCGCCCGTGCCAGCGCCAGTGCCGGCCCGTGCTCGCGCAGGCCACAGCGCCTGTCGCCGAGTTCGATCAGCACGTCCACGCGGGCCTCGTCGCCGCCGAGCTGCGCCCAGTGCGCGGCCAGCAGGTCCAGCTGGGCCTGCGAGTCGACGAAGAAGGCCAGCTCCAGGCCGGGGTGGCGGCGGCGCAGGTCCAGCAGCTCGGCCAGCTCGTCCGCGGCGATCAGCTGGTTGGCGATCAGCGCCCGCCGCGCGCCGGCGGCCAGGCCCAGGCGCAGCTGGTGCACGTTGGCGAAGGTCAGGCCCCAGGCGCCGGCGTCGAGCTGGCGGCGGAACAGCTCGGGGCTCATCGTCGTCTTGCCATGCGGCGCCAGCTGCACGCCACGCGCGGCGGCGAAGTCCTGCATCCACGCGATGTTGTGGGCCAGCGCCTGCTGGCGCACGACGGCCAGCGGCGTGGGCAGCCCGGCCAGCGTCCAGCCGCGCTGCGCAACGTCGGCCAGCGGCAGCGGCGCCTGCAGCGCGGGGAATCCCTTCAGCCAGGGGCCCAGCCAGCCGGGGCGAGGCGTGTCATCGTGTTCCATGGTGCCATCATCGCGCCGCTGTCTGAAGAGCGTCTAAAGGTCGCTCTTGCGCGCGGCTTGGCGCACCACCAGACTGCCGCGCCATGACGCCACTGATCTTCCTCGGGCCCGAGCCCACCGCCGCCGACCGCCAGCCCCGCCCCCTGTCACCCGCCGTGCGCGCCGGCGACTTCGTCTACGTCTCCGGCCAGGTACCGGTGGATGCGCAGGGCCATATCGTCGACGGCGGCATCGAGGCGCAGACGCGCCAGGTCTTCGCCAACCTGGAGGCGGCGCTCGCGCTGGCCGGCGCGACGCTGGCCGACGTCTGCAAGACCACCGTGTGGCTGGAGGACGCCCGCGACTTCGGCGCCTTCAACCGCGTCTACATGGGCTTCTTCCCCGGCGGCAAGCCGGCGCGCTCGACGGTGGAGTCGCGGCTGATGATCCCGGCCAGGGTGGAGATCGACGTGGTGGCCTACCGGCCGCTGGGCTGAGGCGCAACTAGCCGGGGAACGGCTCGCTGCCCATGGACAGAGGAATCGTGTGCAGCTGCATCGGGATGGTGAGGATCAGCATCACCAGCACCAGCAGCACCAGCAGCACCAGCATCACGTCGATCAGCGGCGTCGTGTTGAGGTCCATCAGGGGCTCGGGCGCGGCGCCCGACAGGCTTGCAACGTTCATTCCCGTGTGTGGCTCCCGGGCGCCGCGCCGCGCGCGGTGATTGACGAAGGGCCGCTCCATGACGCCCACGCGTGCCGCAAACGCAACCGCCATCACTCACGGCGTCACTTCGCCCTGGCCTGGTTGAATCGCACGGCCGCCGCGATCAACGCCTTGAAGGCCGCCGCGTCGATCTCGCTGGCCGCATCGACGTCGATGGCCCGCCGCACCTTGCCCTCCAGGCTGGCGTTGAACAAGCCCCCGGGGTCGGGCAGCGCCGCGCCGTGCGGGAAGGTCAGCTTGACCTTGGCCTTGTAGACCTCGCCGGTGCAGAGGATGCCGTGGCATTCCCAGACCGGCGTGTCCCACTTCCACGTTTCGTGGATGCCGTCGTCCGCCGACATGATGAGCTGGCGCAGCCGGGTCAGCGTGGCGGCGCGCCAGTCGCCGAGGGCGGCGATCTTGGCGTCGATCAGGGAGGCGGCGGAAGCGGTGGCCATGGCGTTCTCGGTCCGGGAGCTGCGACCCTGCATTCTGGGCCGCCGCCGTCTTGAGACAACCTTGAGATGGGCTTGAGGTGGCCCCTAGCCGGCGCGGCACAAGATCGCCGCATGCCCATTTCCTCGACGTTTGCCGCGCTGCTGCCGGTGCCGCAAGCCCTGACCCCGCTGTCGGGCGCGGGGCCGGCCGTGGGCGGGCTGCGCGAGCTGCCGGCGCAGTGGCGGGCGCTGCTGCCTGCGAGCGACGCCCCGGGCGCGGCACGGCTGCTGCTGCCCGAGCTGGCGCCGCGCCTGCCCGGGCTGGGCGATGACGAGTCCTTCCGCCTGCGGCTGACGGCCGATGTCGTGCAGGTGCAGGCCACCACGAAGGCCGGCCTGAGCCATGCGCTGCATGCGCTGTCGCAGCTGTGGCATGCGGCGCGCGAGGCCGGGCTGGCGGCGCTGCCGGCGCTGCGGGTGGACGACGCACCGCGCCACCCCTGGCGCGGCCTGCTGGTGGACGTGGCGCGCCGGCCGCTGCCCTTCGAGGCGCTGCTGGGCCTGCTGGACGGCATGGCTGCCGCGCGGCTCAACGTGCTGCACTGGCACCTGACCGACGACCAGGCCTGGCGGCTGGAGTCGGCCCGCCACCCGCACCTGCACGAGCGCGCCAGCGGCGGGCACTTCTACACGCTGGCACAGGCGCGCCGCCTCGTCGACGAGGCCGCCGCGCGCGGCATCCGCGTCGTGCCCGAGCTGGACCTGCCGGGCCATTGCTGGGCGCTGGGCCTGGCCTACCCGGAACTGCTGTGCGCGCCCGCGCCGACCGAGGCGCAGCGCGGCTTCGGCGTGTTCGACGCGGCGGTGAACCCCGACAGCGACGCGCTGTACGACTTCCTCGACGGCCTGCTGGCCGAATGGGCCCAGGTCTTTCCCGATCCTTTCGTCCACCTCGGCGGCGACGAGATGGCGCCGGCTGCCTGGGAGGCGCTGGCGCGGCTGCGCGGGGTCAGCCTGGCCGAACTGCAGGCGGGCTACCTGGCACGCGTCGGCGCGCTGCTGCGCCGCCATGGCCGGCGGCTGGTGGCCTGGGACGAAATGGGCCAGGCCAGCGCGCTGCCGCCGGGCAGCCTGCTGCAGTGCTGGCGCGGCGACGAGGCGCTGCGCCTGGCGCCACCGGGCCTGGCCGGGCGCTTGCGCAGCGCGGGCTTCTACCTCGACCAGATCCATCCCGCCGCCTGGCACTGGCGCCGGCCGATGTGCCCACCCGCGAGGCCCGACGCGCCGGCGGCCGGCTGTAAGGCCTGGGCCCTGCAGGCCGTCGTCGGCGCGTGGACCGTCGAGGGCCGGCTGTGGATCCGTGGCGACGACGCACGGCTGCACCTGCGCAGCAGCGGCACGCTGGACGAATGGCTGGCGCCACGCCTTGTCGGCGGTTCCGGCCCGTGGCGGCTGCAGGTCGACAGCGATCTTGGCGAGCTGGAGCTATGGGCCCCGGACGACGGTGGCGGCAGCGGCTGGCTGCGCCTTGGCGCGCTGCGCGAGCCCTGCACCTGGCAGCCGCTGCGGGAATCTGCGCCGTGGCCCGCCGACGCGCCGGGCGCCGCCGTCCCCATGCTGGGCGGCGAGGCCGCGCTGTGGGCCGAGCTCGTCGAGGCGCCCCAGCTGGCGCTGCGCCTGTGGCCTCGCGCGCTGGCCGTTGCCGAGCGGCTGTGGAGCGACCCGACCGACGAACGCCAGCTCGCCGAGCGGCTGGCGCATGCGCAGCGCTGGCTCGTGGCCACCGGCCGTATCGCCGCCGATCCGGCAGCGTCGTTGTTCGAGGCGCTGTGCCCCGACGCTGGCGACCGTGCCTTGCTGCGCTCGCTGGCGCAGTGGCTTGAGCCCGGCTCCGGCTACGGGCGCCAGCACGCCAAGAAACGCGCCCAGGCCTACACCCAGGCCGAGCCGCTGGACCGCCTCGCCGACGGGCTGCCGGCCGAGAGCCCGCTGATGGTGACGCTGCGCGAGGCGCCCGACTGGCTTGCCGCGTTGGCCACCGCCCGCGAGCAACTGCCGGCGTGGGGCGCGCTGCTGGCTGCATCGCCACGCCTCGCGCCGGCCCTGCCGCTGCTGGGCACGCTGGCTGATCTCTTCGAGCTGGGGGAGGTGCTGTGGGCCGGCGGGAAACCTGCCGACGCGCAGCTTCGCCTGCACCGTGCCGCGGCCCTCGTCGACGAGATGCTGCCCGCCCTCGTGCAGCCGTTGCAGCGCCGTCTGGACGCATTGGCATGAACCGCGCTGCCGTCATTGCGCTGCTGCTGGCCGGCAGCGCGCGGGCCGCCGACCTGGAGCTGCTGCATGCCTGGACCTCGGGCAGCGAGGCTGCCATGGTGGGCGAGCTGGCCGCGGCTGCCCGCCGCGGCGGCGTGGACCTGAAGACGACGGCGGTGGCCGGCAGCTCGAATGCCAACACGCTGCTGAAGGCGCGCTTCCTGTCCGGCCACCCGCCCACGCTGGCCCAGACCGACAAGCCGCTGCGCATCTGGGCCGAGGCCGTGCCGCTGGCCGACCTGGGCGGGGCGGTCAACGCGCAGTTCGCCGCGCTGCCGCATGCGGTGGCGGCGGAGCTGCGCCATGCGGCCAAGCCGGCCGCCGTGCCGCTGAACGTGCACCGCCTCAACACGCTGTGGAGCAACCAGCGCCTGCTGCGTGCCCATGGTCTGGTCGTGCCGCAGGACTGGGACGCCTTCCACCGCGCCGCCGCGCAGTTGCGCCAGGCCGGCCTGCTGCCGCTGGCCATCGGCAGCTCGGCGGGGCAGAAGCTCAGCCTCTTCGTCGCCGTCGTGCTGGGCCGCGCGGGGCGGGACTTCTTCGAGCGCGCCGTCGTGCAGGCCGACCCGGCGCTGCTGGCCGGCGAGCGCATGGCCGCGCTGCTGCGGGAGTTTCGCTCCCTCAAGAACTACACCGATGCCGGCCAGGTCAGCCGCGACTGGGCCGGCGCCACGGCGCTGCTGCTGCAGGGCCGCGCGGCATTCCAGTTCACCGGCGACTGGGCCAACGGCGAGTTCCAGAAGGCCGGCTGGCGGCCCGGCGTGGACTACGACTGCACGGCGGCGCCCGGCAACGGCGGGCTGCACTACTTCGAGTTCGACCGCCTGGTGTTCTTCGCCCAGCCCGCCCGGCTGGGTGCCCAGCAGCGCCTGGCCGGCCTGCTGCTGCAGCCCGAGACCTCGGCGCGGCTGGCGCGGCTCAAGGGCGGCATCCCGGTGCGGCGCGACGCGGACCTGTCCGGCTTCAACGCCTGCGCGCAGCGCTCGGCGGCCGACTTCCGCGCCGGCGAGGCGCGCGGCGAGCTGGTGCTGGCGCTGAGCGCCCGCCTCGGCGAGAGCGCCTATGGCGGCCTGAAGGACGTGCTGTCGGCCTACTGGGCCAGCGAACGCATGACGGCCACGCAGGCGCAGACGCGGCTGGCGCAGGCCTTGCGCCAGCGGGATTGATATGCAGCCCCTCGCCCAGTCCCGCCTCGCTGAACGCGGGCAAGCCCGGTCGGTCCCCCAAGGGGACGGTGATGCTTGCCGGATCGACCGGCAAGCACATCACCCAAGGCGGGCCGGCTTGGGGCGGCCCGGCGCTCGGCCCGCCAACGCGAAAGGCGCGAAACGGCATGAATGAAAGACGCACCGCGCTGGCCTGCCTGATCCCGCTGCTGCTGATCGGCGCCGTGTTCTTCTACGGCTTTCTGCTGTGGACGGGCTGGCTGTCGCTGACGCGCTCCAACCTGCTGCCCAGCCACGAGTTCGTTGGCCTGCAGCAATACGAGCGCCTGCTGCTGGACCCGCGCTGGCAGGCCGCGCTGTGGAACCTGCTGCGCTTCGGCCTGGGGCTGGTCGTGCTGCCGCTGCTGATCGGCCTGGCGCTGGCGTTGCTGCTGGACCAGAAGCTGCGCGGCGAGGGCCTGCTGCGCTGGGTGTGGCTGCACCCGATGGCGCTGTCCATGGTCGTCACCGGCAGCGCCTGGCGCTGGCTGATGGACCCGGAGCAGGGCCTCGCCGAGGCCGTGCGCGGCTGGGGCTGGACGAGCTTCCGCTGGGACTGGCTGGCGCAGGAGGACATGGCCGTCTACGCGCTGGTGGTGGCCGCCGTGTGGCAGATCAGCGGCTTCGTCATGGCGCTGTTCCTGGCGGGCCTGCGCGGCATCGACGAGTCGATGCTGCAGGCCGCGCGGCTGGACGGCGCCCGCGGCTGGAAGCTGCTGAAGCGCGTCATCCTGCCGCAGCTGGGCCCCAGCCTCGCGTCGGCGCTGCTGGTGCTGCTGCCCGCCGCGATCAAGACCTTCGACCTGGTCGTCGTGCTGACCGAGGGCGGCCCCGGCCAGGCCAGCGAGCTGCCGGCCTTCTACATGTTCCAGATGGCCTTCGAGCGCAGCCGGCTGGGCCTGGGCGCGGCCAGCGCCATGGTGCTGGTGATGATGGTGCTGTCCATCGCGCTGCCGTATGCGGTGGTGCGTTCGCGCAGCAAGGCGGCGGCATGAGGCGGCTCTCGCTCCATCTGCTGGCGGCGCTGGCGGTGGCGGTCGTCGCGCTGCCGCTGCTGCTGATGCTGATGAACAGCCTCAAGGGCGCGGCCGAGGCGCAGCAGGGCTTCCTGGCGCTGCCGCGCGAGCCCGGCTTCGCGGCCTGGCGCGAAGCCTGGGCCAGGCTGTCGGGCAGCTTCGGCGTCAGCCTGATGCTGGCGGTGCCGGCCGTGGGGCTGTCGGCGCTGCTCGCGGCGCTGAACGGCTTCGTGCTGTGCAAGTACCGCTTCCGCGGCGAGCGCTGGGTGGGGCTGCTGCTGGTGCTGGCCTTCTTCCTGCCGATCAAGGTCTACCTGCTGCCGCTGGCCATCACGATGGCACGGCTGGGGCTGGACCGGTCGCTGGGCCTGCTGATCGCCATCCACGTCATCTACAGCCTGCCGCTGGCGCTGTTCTTCCGCAACCACTTCCTGGCCTTCCCGGACGAGCTGCTGCAGGCCGCGCGGCTGGACGGCGCGGGCTTCTGGCGGCTGCTGTGGCGCGTGGTGCTGCCGCTGTCCCGGCCCATCTTCGTCGTCGTGCTGATCCTGCAGTTCACGACGATCTGGAACGAGTATTTGTTCGGCCTGGTCTTCGGGCCCGAGGACGCACGGCCCATCACGGCGGCGCTGGCCCAGCTCAGCGCCCAGACCGAGACCGGTGCGCGCGCCTATCCGCTGGAGATGGCCGCGGCGCTGCTGGCGGCGGCGCCGACGCTGGTCGTCTACCTGCTGGCGGGGCGGCATTTCACGCGCGGCCTGGTGGCCGGCGCGGTCAAGGGTTAGTCATGAGCGAAGAGACAAGCGGCCTGCGCATAGCCGGCCTCACGCGGCGCGTCGGGCGCCAGACCATCCTGGACGACATCGGCCTGTCGCTGGACCCGGGCGAGATGCTGATCCTGGTGGGGCCCTCGGGCTGCGGCAAGTCGTCGCTGCTGGGCGTGGTGGCCGGCCTGCAGCCCCACGACGGCGGCGAGATCCACCTGGACGGCCGGCGCATCGACGCCCTGACGCCGCGCGAGCGCGACATCGCGATGGTGTTCCAGAACTACGCCCTCTACCCGCACATGAGCGTGGCCGAGAACATCGGCTTCGGCCTGGAGATGCAGGGCTGGCCGCGGGCGCGGCGCGAGGCGCGCGTGCTGGAGGTGGCGCGCCTGCTGCAGTTGCAGCCGCTGCTGCAGCGCCGCCCGGCCCAGCTCTCGGGCGGCCAGCGCCAGCGCGTGGCCATGGGGCGGGCGCTGGCGCGCCAGCCGCGGCTGTTTCTGTTCGACGAGCCGCTGTCCAACCTCGACGCCCAGCTGCGCGCCGAGATGCGCAGCGAGATCAAGCTGCTGCACCAGCGCGTGGGCCGCAGCGCCATCTACGTGACCCATGACCAGACCGAGGCGATGACGCTGGGGCAGCGCATCGCGGTGCTGAAGGCGGGCCGGCTGCAGCAGGTCGGCACGCCGCAGCAGGTCTACCAGCAGCCGGCCAATCTCTTCGTCGCGCAGTTCCTGTCCAGCCCGGCCATGAACCTGCTGCCCGCGCGGCTGGAGCCCGAGGGCGAGTTCACGCTGACGCTGCAGGGCACGGGCACGCTGAGCTGGCGGCCGCAGGCGCTCACGCACCGCGAGCGCCTGCTGGGCCGGCCGCTGCTGCTGGGCTGGCGGGCGGAGTCGCTGCGCGTCGGCGAGGGCGGGCCGGCGCTGTCGCTGAGCGCGCCGGTGCTGCTCGTCGAGCCGACGGGCGTGGACAGCCTGGTGCAGCTGCAGCTCGGCGAACACCGCCTGCACTGGCGCTGCGCCGGCTGGCCGGCCCTGCAGGTGGGCGAGGCGCTGACGCTGAAGCTGCCGGAGCAGGCGCTGCTGGTCTTCGATGCCGAGACGGGCGAGCGGCTCTAGCAGCTCTCGTACTTCCAGTTGCGCGACTTGCCCTCGGCAAGCCAGGCCACGGCCTGCGCGATGCGGCGGGCGCGCGTGTCCTCGCGCTTGGCCTCCAGCACCCACTCCAGGTAGTCGCGCTGCTTGCCGGGCGGGAAGGCGGTGTAGTGCCGTTGCGCCGCCTCCACCTGGGCGAGCGCGGCGGCGAAGTCGTCGGGCATGTCCAGCTTCGCGCGCGGTTCGCGGCCGGGCTTCTGCGCGCGCGGCGCGCCGGCCCGCAGCAGCGCGGCCGCGGCCCTGATCTGTTTGCGCAGCTCCGTGCGGCTGGGCAGGTCGGCCAGGCTTTCGATGCGGCCGAAATCGCCCATCGCGCCGCTCCTGCCTTCGCCCGCGCCCTCGCGCTCCCAGAAGCCGAAGGCGCAGTGCGCCTTGAAGGCCGACATGCCGCACAGCAGCTTGCCGTCGAGCATGAAGTGGGGCCGGCTCCACTTGATCGTCTCGACGACGTCAGGGCAGGCCGCATGCACGTCCTCGCGCAGCCGCTGCAGGATGGGCAGCGCGAACGCGGGCGCCGTGGCGAGGTAGGCGTCGATGCGAGGGTCCTGCGCGGGCATGCGGCTGAGTCTAGACTCGCAACCTGTCGCCTCCGTTGCCCTGCCGCCCGTGAGAACCCTGCTGCCGGCGCTGCTGTTCGCGCCCCTGACCGCCCTGGCCCAGCTGCCCTCGCTGACGCTGGAGCAACTGCCCCGCCCCACCATGCCGCCTGGCGAGCGCGGCCCCGTCGTGCCCGCCCAGGTGGAGCGCTGGCGCCAGGAAGCCAAGGCGCTGGAGTACGGCGACGGCGTCAGGCGCGACGAGGTGGCCGCCGCCAAGCTCTACTGCCGCGCCTCGCGCTACGGCGACGCCGAGGCCCAGTACAGCCTGGGCTGGATGCTGACCAATGCGCGCGGCATCCAGCGCAACGACGCCGAGGCCGCCCACATGTTCGCGGCCGCGGCCGAGCAGGGCATGACCCAGGCGCAGAACATGCTGGACTCGATGGGCGGCACGCCGCTGGGCGACCCGCCGCCCTGCCTGCGCCCGCCCGAGACCGATCCGCCTGTGGCCGCCGCGCCGCCGCCGGCCATGCGGGGCGCCAGGCCGCCGGTGTCGCTGTGGGCCACGCTGCCCCTGCCGCCGCAGGCGCCGCCGGCCATCGTCAACTACGTGAAGCTGATTGCGCCCGAGTACCAGCTCGCGCCGGCCCTGGTGCTGGCCGTGATGGCCACCGAGTCCAACTTCGACCCGCTGGCCGAGTCGCCCAAGAAGGCCCAGGGCCTGATGCAGCTGCTGCCCGACACGGCGCTGCGCTTCAAGGCCACCAGGCTGCGCGACCCGGCGCAGAACATCCGCGCCGGCATGGCCTATCTGCGCTGGCTGCTGGCCTATTTCGAAGGCGACGTGATGCTGGCCCTGGCCGGCTACAACGCCGGCGAGCGCGCCGTGGACCGCTACCTGGGCGTGCCGCCCTACGCCGAGACGCGGATGTACGTGCGCAAGATCATGGCCGCCACGGGCGGGCAGCGGCTGCACCCGTTCGACGCCAGCGTGACCGAGGCATCGCCGATGCTGCAGCGGGTGAAGGCGGCGATGCAGGCCATACAGACGCGCTGACTTTCGCCACGGGCGGCGGTGGCTGCAGAGAATGCGCCGCATGCTCAAACCCGTTGCGCTCGCCGTCCTCTGCCTCACTGCGCCGTTCGCGGCGCAGGCCCAGGCCAGCCCCGAACGCCAGGCCCAGGCGCTGCTCGACGCGCTGCGCGAGATCAGCGGCGTGCCTGGCATGGGCGCGGCCGTGTGGCAGGACGGCCGGCTGCGCTGGCAGGGCAGCAGCGGCCTGCGCGATGTCGAGCGCCAGCTGCCGGTGCAGGCGGACACGCGCTTTCGCCTGGCCAGCGTCTCCAAGCTCTTCGCCGCGACCGCTGCCGCGCAATTGAAGGCGCAGGGCAAGCTCGACGTCGACCAGCCGGTCGGCCCGCTGCTGCCCGAGCTGGACCCGGCGCTCGCCGCCCTGACGCCGCGCCAGCTGGCGGCCCATCTGAGCGGGCTGCCGCACTACGAAGCGCGTGATGCCAGCGTCGGCGGCACCCGCCACACGGCGGCCCGCGAGTCGCTGGCCTACCTGAAAGACCGGCAGCTGCAGTCGGTGCCGGGCAGCCGCTATCTGTACTCGACCTGGGGCTACACGCTGCTGGCCGCAGCGGTCGAAGCCGCGGCCGGCGAGCCCTACCTGGGCCTGCTTTCGGCCAAGATCACGCCGGGCCTGGCCATCGGGCCGGACGAGACCGGCCGGTCGCCCACCATGTCGCAGGCCTACGCACTTGGCGCACAGGGCCCGCGGCCGGCACCGGCCGCCGACTTCAGCTACAGCTGGGGCGGCGCTGGCCTGGCCGCGACCGCGCCCGCGCTGGCGGAGTGGGGCAGCCGCCTGCTGCACGGCCGCGTCGTCGATGCCGCGACGCGCGACTGGATGTGGCAGCCGGCGCTCGACAACGCCGGCCAGCCGGTCGGCGAGCGCACATTCAAGATGGGCTTCGGCTGGCGCCTGGATGCGGATGCCGAAGGGCAGCGGGTCGTCCACCATGCCGGCTCCACGCTGGGCGCGCGCAGCGTGCTGCTGCTGTGGCCCGGGGCGAAAGGCGGCGCCACCAGCGTCAGCCTGCTGTCCAACGCGATGTGGACCTCGTCCATCGAACGCAGCGCCGAGCTGCTGAGCGCGCCCTTGCGCGCGCCGGTGGCCGGGCTGGCGGCCTCGCCGTGCCCCGTGAAGGCCAGTCGCTTCGAGGGCGAACTGGACGGCGCCGCCATACAGGGCAGCGCCAGCTTCCGCCGTGATGCCGACGGGATTTGCCGCGGCGAGCTGGGCCTGCCGGCCGCGCTGGCCAAGGTCGTCAACCCGGGGCCGCAGCCAGCCGCTGCCAAGCTCGTCGTCATCGGCCTGCAGGGCGAGCTGGCGCGCGCCGCGCTGGTGACGCCCATCGGCCTGGCCGACTGGCGGGCGCAGGCGGATGGCAGCGTGCACGTGGCAGGGCTGGCCGGGCGGCGGCTTGCGCTGAGGCTGGCGGAGTAGCCAGCTCGCAGAGCGCAAACGGCCTTGCAAATTGAGCGAGCGGTGCTCAATTTGCAAGGTTGACCGGATCGGCCACTGCGGGAATAGGCATCGCCTGGTGCCGGTCTGGTTCGCGGCAGTGCGGGCGCGGCGCCTCGGCCAGCCGCTGCAGGTCCGGAAGACTGCGACTTAGGCGATCAACCCGATCGCCGGGGCCGTCAGCCACTTTCGGCGCGCAGGGCTCACATGCTTCTGCGGTACTGCCCGCCGACTTCGAACAGCGCGCCCGTGATCTGACCCAGCGAGCACACGCGCACGGCGTCCATCAGCACCTCGAACACGTTGCGGTTCTCGATGACCGCCTGCTGCAGCCGCGCCAGCATTGCCGGCGCGTGGGCCGCATGCCGCGTGTGGAAGTCGGCCAGACGCGACAGCTGCGACTGCTTCTCCTCGTCGGTCGAGCGCGCCAGCTCGATGTGCTCCGGCACCGGCTCGCCCTTGGGATTGCGGAAGGTGTTGACGCCGATGATGGGGTATTCGCCGGTGTGCTTCAGCATCTCGTAGTGCATGGATTCTTCCTGGATGCGGCCGCGCTGGTAGCCGGTCTCCATGGCGCCCAGCACGCCGCCGCGTTCGCTGATGCGCTCGAATTCCTGCAGCACCGCTTCTTCGACCAGTTCGGTCAGCTCCTCGATGATGAAGGCGCCCTGCGACGGGTTCTCGTTCTTGGCCAGGCCCCACTCGCGGTTGATGACCAACTGGATGGCCATGGCGCGGCGCACGCTCTCGTCGGTGGGCGTCGTGATGGCCTCGTCGTAGGCGTTGGTGTGCAGCGAGTTGCAGTTGTCGTAGACGGCGATCAGCGCCTGCAGCGTGGTGCGGATGTCGTTGAACGCGATTTCCTGCGCATGCAGGCTGCGCCCCGACGTCTGCACGTGGTACTTCAGCTTCTGTGAGCGCTCGTTGGCGCCGTAGCGGTCGCGCATGGCCACGGCCCAGATGCGGCGCGCGACGCGGCCCAGCACGGTGTACTCCGGGTCCATGCCGTTGCTGAAGAAGAACGACAGGTTGGGCGCGAAGTCGTCGATGTGCATGCCGCGCGCGAGGTAGGCCTCCACGAACGTGAAGCCGTTCGACAGCGTCAGCGCCAGCTGGCTGATGGGGTTCGCGCCGGCCTCGGCGATGTGATAGCCGCTGATCGACACGGAGTAGAAGTTGCGCACGTTGTGGTGCACGAAGTACTCGGCGATGTCGCCCATCACCTTCAGCGAGAACTCGGTCGAGAAGATGCAGGTGTTCTGGCCCTGGTCTTCCTTCAGGATGTCGGCCTGCACCGTGCCGCGCACGTTGGCCAGCACCCAGTCCTTGATCTTGGCGGCTTCATCGGCCGTGGGTTCGCGGCCGTTGTCGGCCTTGAACCTGGCGAGGTTCTGGTCCACCGCCGTGTTCATGAACATCGCCAGGATGGACGGCGCCGGGCCGTTGATGGTCATGGACACCGAGGTGGTCGGGCTGCACAGGTCGAAGCCGTCGTACAGCACCTTCATGTCGTCCAGCGTGGCGATGCTGACGCCGCTGTTGCCGACCTTGCCGTAGATGTCAGGCCGCGGCGCGGGATCGGCGCCGTACAGCGTCACCGAGTCGAAGGCCGTGGACAGGCGCTTGGCCGGCATGCCCTCGCTGACCAGCTTGAAGCGGCGGTTGGTGCGGAAGGCGTCGCCCTCGCCGGCGAACATGCGCGTCGGGTCTTCGCCCTCGCGCTTGAAGGCGAACACGCCGGCCGCGTAGGGGAAGCTGCCGGGCACGTTCTCCAGCATCAGCCACTTCAGCAGTTCGCCGTGGCACTCGTAGCCGGGCAGCACCACTTTGCGGATCTTGGTGCCCGACAGGCTCTGCGTGACCAGCGCCGTGCGGATCTCCTTGTCGCGGATCTTCACCACGTACTCGTCGCCGGCATAGGCCTTGACCATGTCGGGCCACTGCTGCAGCAGCTGGCGGGCGTCGCCGTCCAGCTTGGATCGCCGCTGTTCGGCCAGGTCGGCCAGCGCGGTGCGCGCGCCGTTCTTCTCCGGGTTGGCGGCTTCCAGCATCGCGCGGCTGGCTTCGAGCTGCTGGATCTCGCGGGCCAGCGCGGCCTGCCGGCGCGCGCGGGCCTTGTAGCTGCGCACGGTGTCGCCGATGTCGGCCAGGTAGCGCACACGCGCCGGCGGCACGATGGGGGTCTGGTGGGTGCTGTGGCGGGTGTCGACGCGCGGCAGGCGGCCTTCGGCGAGCTTGAGACCCAGCTCGGCCAGGCGAGCTTTGAGCGCCTGGTACAGCGCCGTCACGCCGTCGTCGTTGAAGCGGCTGGCCATGGTGCCGAACACCGGCATGCTGTCCGGCGACTTGCCGAACGCCTCCTTGTTGCGCTGCACCTGCTTGGCGACGTCGCGCAGCGCGTCCAGCGAGCCCTTGCGGTCGAACTTGTTGATGGCGACAAGCTCGGCGAAGTCCAGCATGTCGATCTTCTCGAGCTGGCTGGCGGCGCCGAACTCGGGCGTCATCACGTACATGGGCAGGTCCACCAGCGGCACGATGGCGGCGTCGCCCTGGCCGATGCCGGAGGTCTCGACGATGACGAGATCGAACCCCGCCACCTTGGCCGCGGCGATGACGTCGGGCAGGGCGGGGGAGATCTCGGAGCCGAAGTCACGCGTGGCGAGCGAGCGCATGAAGACGCGGGAACCCTGGGCCCAGGGCGAAATCGCATTCATGCGGATGCGGTCGCCCAGCAGCGCGCCGCCGCTCTTGCGGCGCGACGGGTCGATGGAGACCAGCGCCACGCGCAGCGCATCGCCCTGGTCCAGGCGCAGCCGGCGGATCAGTTCGTCAGTCAGGCTGGACTTGCCGGCGCCGCCGGTGCCGGTGATGCCCAGCACCGGCGTCTTGACGCTCTTGGCCTGCTCACGCAGCGAGTCGACGATCGAAGCGGCGGCCTTGCCGTTCTCCAGGGCCGTCAGCAACTGGGCCAGCGAGCGCCAGGCCGCCTCGGTGTGGCCGGTGATGGCCGACAGGCTCTGCGGCGCGTAGACGCTGAAGTCCTGGTCGGCCTTCATGACCATCTCGCCGATCATGCCTTGCAGCCCCATGCGCTGGCCGTCCTCGGGGCTGAAGATGCGCACGCCGTGCTCGGCCAGCTCGCGGATCTCGGCCGGCACGATGACGCCGCCGCCGCCGCCGAAGACCTGGATGTGCTCGCCGCCCCGTTCCTTCAGCAGCTGCACCATGTACTTGAAGTACTCGACATGGCCGCCCTGATAGGAACTGATGGCGATGCCCTGCGCATCCTCCTGCAGCGCCGCGGTGACGACCTCGTCCACCGAGCGGTTGTGCCCGAGGTGGATGACCTCGGCGCCCATGCCCTGCAGGATGCGCCGCATGATGTTGATGGCGGCGTCATGCCCGTCGAACAGGCTGGCGGCGGTGACGAAACGGACCTTGTGGGTCGGGCGATATTCGGCCAGCGCCTTGTAGTCGGCGGCGAGATCGGTCATGGCTGTCTCCTTGCTCGACGCGATTCTAGGGTGCCAATTGACGTTAACGTCAATTGAGGGTGGGTCAAGGGTTATCCGGCGCGGCAGGTTCGGCAGGCTGCCGCGATGATGCGCACCTCGCCAGACCCGGCCATCCCCCTAGACGCATGAGCTCCTCATCGCAAGCCACGCCCGCCCTGGGCACCGAACTGACCCTGCGCGGCATCGTGCTGGGCATCCTCATCACGCTGGTCTTCACGGCCGCCAACGTCTACTTCGGCCTCAAGGCCGGCCTGACGTTCGCGACGTCCATCCCGGCCGCCGTCATCGCCATGGCCCTGCTGCGCCGCGCGGCAGGCAACAGCATCGGCGAGACCAACATCGTGCAGACCATCGCGTCGTCGGCGGGCACGCTGTCGTCCATCATCTTCGTGCTGCCGGGCCTGGTCATGATCGGCTGGTGGACGGGCTTCCCCTACTGGATGTCGACCACGCTGTGCGCGCTGGGCGGCATCCTGGGCGTCATGTACTCCATCCCGCTGCGCCGGGCGCTGGTGACCAACTCGCCGCTGCCCTACCCGGAAGGCGTGGCCTGCGCCGAGGTGCTCAAGGTGGGGCATGCCAGCGGCAGCGGCGCGGCGAACCGCCAGGGGCTGGCGGCCATCGTCGTGGGCGGCGTCGTGTCGGCGGGCTTCAGCATCGTCATCGCGACGCAGGTCTTCGCGGCCAACGTGGCGCAGTACTTCCGCCTGCCCGGCGGGGAGAAGGGCGGCGGCGCCACGGGCTATGACCTGAACTTCAGCTTCGCGCTGCTGGCCGTGGGCCACCTCGTGGGCCTGTGGGTGGGCATCGCCATCCTGGTGGGGGCCTGCATCGCCTGGCTGGGCGGCGTGCCCTGGCTGACGCAGGGCGTGGAGGGCCCCGCGGAGGCCGTCGCGATGTTCGCCTGGAGCAAACAGGTGCGCTTCATCGGTGCCGGCTGCATCGCCGTCGCGGCGATCTGGACGCTGGTGAAGCTGGCCAGGCCCGTCGTCGCCGGCCTGCACTCGGCCGCCATGTCGGCCCGCGTGCGCCGTGCCGGCAAGGCCGACACGCTGCCGCGCAACGAGCGCGACATCCCCATCGGCACGGTGGGCCTCGTCACGCTGGCCTGCATGCTGCCCATCGGCTTCATGCTGTCCCGCTTCGCGACCGACGCGGGCCTGGCCGACCAGCTCGGCCTGCTGGTGGTCGGCGGGCTGGTCTACATCGTGTTGATGAGCTTTTTCGTCGCCGCCGTGTGCGGCTACATGGCCGGGCTGATCGGCTCGTCCAACAGCCCGCTGTCGGGCGTGGGCATCCTGGTGGTCATCGGCGTGTCGCTGCTGCTGGCCCTCGTCGTGAAGCCGCTGCTGCCGGCGTCTGCCGGCCAGGCGCTGGTCGCCTTCGCGCTGTTCGTGACGGCCGTCGTCTTCGCCGTGGCCACCATCTCCAACGACAACCTGCAGGACCTGAAGACCGGCCAGCTCGTCGACGCGACGCCCTGGCGGCAGCAGGTGGCGCTGATCGTCGGCGTGGTGGCCGGCGCGCTCATCATCCCGCCGGTGCTGGACCTGCTGAACAAGGCCTACGGCTTTGCCGGCATGCCGGGGGCGGACCCGAAGACGGCGCTGGCCGCACCGCAGGCGGCGCTGATCTCGGCACTGGCCAAGGGCGTCATCCAGGGCGACCTGAACTGGAACCTGATCGGCATCGGCGCGGCCATCGGCATGGCCTGCATCGCCGTGGACGAGGCCCTGAAGCGCGGCTCCGGCGGCCGTGCCCACCTGGCCCCCCTGGCCGTGGGCCTGGGCATCTACCTGCCGATGAACAGCACGCTGGTCATCGTGGTGGGTGCCGTCGCCGGCTGGTGGTTCGAGCGCCGCGCGGCGCTCAAGCGCGACCCGGAGGCCACCAAGCAGCTGGGCGTGCTGATGGCCTCGGGGCTGATCGTCGGCGAGAGCCTGCTGGGCGTCATCCTCGCCGCCGTCGTCGTCTTCTCGGGCGTGGGTGCGCCGCTGGCGCTGGTGGGCGAGAGCTTCGCCGGCACCGCGCAGGTGCTGGGCGTGCTGGCCTTCGCCGGCATCGGTGCCGGCCTCTACGCCTGGCTGCTGAAGAAGCAGCCCTGAGCCGGCCCGGCTTTTGACCGGCCGGCTCAGGGGCACCCAAGCCGGCGGAGGATCTCAGTCGTCAGAGCCCATGAAGCCGAACAGGTGCAGCAGGCTGGTGAACAGGTTGAAGATGGACACGAACAGGCTGACGGTGGCCAGCACGTAGTTGGTCTCGCCGCCGTCGACGATCTGCTTGGTCTCGAACAGGATCAGGCCTGCCGACAGCAGCGCCACGACGGCGGAGACCGTCAGCGCCAGCGCGGGGATCTGGAAGAAGATCGCGGCCAGGCCCGCCAGCACGGCGACGATCATGCCGGCGAACAGGAAGCCGCCCATCCACGACAGGTCGCGCGTGGTGGTCCGCGCGTAGGCCGACAGCGCCAGGAACACCGCGCCGGTGGCGCCCAGCGCCAGCATCACGGCCTCGCCACCGGACGGCAGCGACAGCGTGCGGGTCAGCAAGGGGCCGAGCGTCCAGCCCATGAAGCCGGTCAGCGCGAACACGAGGCCGACGGCCATGCCGCTGTTCTTCAGCTTGTGGATGCCGAACAGCAGGCCGAAATAGGCCACCAGCGTGATGATGATGCCGGGCGACGGCAGGCTGAATGCGACGGCGGCCCAGGCGACGGCGGCGCTGAACAGCAGCGTCATCGACAGCAGGGCATAGGTGTTGCGCAGCACGCGATGGGCGGTGCCGCGGTCGAGCGCGGCGCCCTGCGGCAGGGCGATGGCGATGGGGCGGGTTTGCATGGCAGACCTCCGGTGACAGTTGAACGCATGCAGGTTAGAGAGACAAGGCATCAAATAAAAGCAGAGAATCGGGAAGTATTCCTTCGGGATAACTTGTTGAATCCGCCATGAGCCTGAGCTACAGCTACCGCCATCTCTACTACTTCTGGGTCGTCGCCAAGGAGGGCGGCCTCACGCGCGCCGCCGCCAAGCTGGGGCTGTCAGTGCAGACCGTGTCCACGCAGGTGCGCGAGCTGGAGCAGGTGCTGGGCGCGGCGCTGCTGAAGCCGGCCGGCCGCGGCCTGGCGCTGACCGACGCGGGCCAGGCGGCGCTGGAGGTGGCGGAACAGATCTTCCAGATCGGCGAGACCCTGCCGGAGCGGGTGCGCGATGCCGCCACCACGCCGGCCGTGCGCTTGGTGGTGGGCATGTCCGACGGCCTGCCCAAGCTCGTCGTGCAGCGGCTGCTGCAACCCATCATCGACACGCCGCACCTGCGCCTGCTGTGCCACGAGGACGAGTTCGACGACCTGCTGGGCGACCTGGCGCTGCACCGCCTGGACGTGGTGCTCGCCGACCGGCCGGCGCCGCCCAACCCCAACCTGCGCGTCTACAGCCATGCGCTGGGCAGTTCGCCGATGGCGTGGTTCGCGAGCCCGCAGTGGGCCGGCGCGGCCGCGCGCGACTTCCCGGCGTCGCTGGCCGACGTGCCCCTGCTGCTGCCCACGGCGCATGCCGCGGTGCGCGCGCGGCTGGACCAGTGGCTGGAGCGCCATGGCGTGCGCGGCCGCATCGCCGGCGAGTTCGAGGACAGCGCGCTGCTGGCCACCTTCGGCGCCGCCGGCATGGGCGCGTTCCCGGCCGCCGCGCTGATGAGCGACAAGCTGGTCGAGCGCGACGGTCTCGTGCGCGTGGGCGACTGCGACGGCGTGGAGGAGGCCTTCTTCGCGATCGGCACCGACAAGAAGATCGCCCATCCGCTGGTGCGGCGCCTGCTGCCGCAGAGCGGCCGCAGCGACGGCTGAGAGGCGCTTGCTACAGTTGACGTTTACGTCAATCAAGAGCGCCCGCACCTCGCGCTGCCGGGCGCGCAGGAGACCCCCATGAATCTGCCCGGCCTGAACTTCCAGCTCGGCGACGACATCGACGCGCTGCGCGACGCGGTGCGCGCCTTTGCCGACGCGGAGATCGCGCCGCGCGCGGCCGAGATCGACCGCAGCGACCAATTCCCGATGGACCTGTGGCGCAAGATGGGCGAGCTGGGCGTGCTGGGCATCACCGTGCCCGAGCAGTACGGCGGCGCCGACATGGGCTACCTGGCGCACATGGTGGCCATGGAGGAGATCAGCCGCGCCAGCGCGTCGGTGGGCCTGTCCTACGGCGCGCACAGCAACCTGTGCGTCAACCAGATCAAGCGCAACGGCAACGACGCGCAGCGCGCCAAGTACCTGCCCAAGCTGATCAGCGGCGAGCATGTGGGCGCGCTGGCGATGAGCGAGCCGGGCGCCGGCTCCGACGTGCTGAGCATGAAGCTGCGCGCCGAGGACAAGGGCGGCGTCTACGTCCTCAACGGCAGCAAGATGTGGATCACCAACGGCCCCGACGCCGACACGCTGGTGGTCTACGCCAAGACCGAGCCCGAGCTGGGTGCACGCGGCGTGACGGCCTTCCTCATCGAGAAGGGCATGAAGGGTTTCTCGATCGCGCAGAAGCTCGACAAGCTCGGCATGCGCGGCTCGCACACCGGCGAGCTGGTGTTCCAGGACGTCGAAGTGCCGGCCGAGAACGTGCTGGGCGCGGTGAACGGCGGCGCCAGGGTGCTGATGTCGGGCCTGGACTACGAGCGTGCCGTGCTGACTGGCGGGCCGCTGGGCATCATGCAGAGCGTCATGGACAACGTGGTCCCCTACATCCACGACCGCCGGCAGTTCGGCCAGAGCATCGGCGAGTTCCAGCTCATCCAGGGCAAGGTGGCCGACATGTACACCGTGCTGCAGGCCGCGCGCAGCTTCGCCTACACGGTGGCCAAGAACCTCGACATGCTCGGCGCCGAGCATGTGCGCCAGGTGCGCAAGGACTGCGCCAGCGTCATCCTGTGGACGGCCGAGAAGGCCACCTGGATGGCCGGCGAGGGCGTGCAGATCTTCGGCGGCAACGGCTACATCAACGAGTACCCGCTGGGCCGCTTGTGGCGTGACGCGAAGCTCTACGAGATCGGTGCGGGCACGTCGGAAATCCGCCGCATGCTGATCGGCCGCGAGCTGTTCGCCGAGACGATGTGAGCCCCTTCCACCTGACTACGCCGCTGCACGTCGACACGCCGCTGCTGCGCGCCACGCCCGGCCTGTTCGATCATCCGGAGGTCTGGCTGAAGATGGACGCTCTGCAGCCCAGCGGCAGCTTCAAGCTGCGCGGCGTGGGGCGGCTGGTGCAGCAGTCGGCGGCCGACGGTGCACGGGCCATCGTCTGCGCGTCGGGCGGCAACGCCGGCTTCGCGGCCACGCATGCCGCCACCGTGCTCGGGCTGCCGGTGGCCATCGTGCTGCCGCACACCAGCAGCGCGGCCGTTGCCGAGCGCCTCGCCGAGCGCGGTGCCGAGGTGTTGCGCCACGGCGCCGTCTGGGACGAGGCGCATGAATTTGCGCTGCAGCTGGCCGCCGAGCGCGGCGCGGCCTACGTGCATCCCTTCGACCACCCGCTGCTGTGGGAAGGCCATTCCACGCTGATCGATGAGGTCGTCGCGGCGGGTGTCGGTTTCGACGCCGTCGTCACGGCCGTGGGCGGCGGTGGCCTGTTCTGCGGCATCGTCGAAGGCCTGCGCCGCCACCGGCTGGACCGGGTGCCCGTCATTGCCGTCGAGACCCACGGTGCTGCCAGCCTGCAGGCCAGCCTGGCCGCTGGTGCGCTGGCCAGCCTGCCGGCCATCACGTCCATCGCGACCTCGCTGGGCGCGCGCCGCGTCGCGGCCCAGGCGTTGGAGCGCGCGCGCTCGCACCCGACGCTGGCCGTGCAGGTCAGCGATGCCGAGGCCACCGCCGCCTGCCTGCGCTTTGCCGACGCCCAGCGCGTGCTGGTGGAGCCGGCCTGCGGCGCCGCGCTGGCGGCGGTGGACCGCCATGGCGCCCCGTTCCGCCGCGTGCTCGTCGAAGTCTGCGGCGGCATGGGCGTTTCCCTGGACCTGCTGCGCCAATGGGCGGCTCCCGCGACAATTGCGACATGACGACAACCAATCACCAACTTCACGGTCTGCTCGACAACAACCAGCGCTGGGCCGCCGAGACCGAGGCCCAGTCGCCCGGCTTCTTCTCGCGCCTGCTCAAGCAGCAGACGCCGCAATACCTGTGGATCGGCTGTGCCGACAGCCGCGTGCCGGCCAACGAGCTGGTGGATCTGCTGCCAGGTGAACTGTTCGTGCACCGCAACGTCGCCAACGTGGTCGTGCATTCCGACCTGAACTGCCTGTCGGTGATGCAGTTCGCCGTGGACCAGCTCAAGGTGCGCCACGTCATCATCGTGGGCCACAGCAACTGCGGTGGGGTGGTGGCGGCGCTGCGCGACCTGCGCGTGGGCCTCGTCGACAACTGGCTGCGCCACGTGCAGGACGTGCGCCACATGCACCACGCCTGGCTGGACACCATCCCCGACGCCAATCGCGTCAATGCGCTGTGCGAGCTCAACGTGCTGGAGCAGGCGCGCAACGCCTGCCACACCACGGTGGTGCAGGACGCCTGGACGCGCGGCCAGGAGGTGGTCGTGCACGGCTGGGTCTACGGCCTGCACAACGGCTTGCTGGAAGACCTGCAGATCTCGGCCGCGCGCGTGGAGGACATCGAGCCGGCCTACCGTCGCGCGCTGGCCTTCGTGAAGGCCCGCCATACCGGGTGAGAACCCTTGGGTTTTGCCTTGCAAAACCTTGCAAAAGCTGCCGCTGCGTGACGCAGCCTGGAGATTGGTAGGGAAGGGCGAAGAAGCGGCCCCGAAGCACCGGTTCCTCCAGGGGTGCATGGCATTCTCGTGCCGACCCGAACACGGGAGGAGACGAGATTCATGGCCGACATGCGGCACTTCTTTTTTGCCGCTGCGGCGGCCATCGCGGCAGGCTTGGCCCAGGCCGAGCCGCCGCGGCTCGAGCTGAGCTGGACGCTGGAGCGCGCGGGCGCCAGCAGCGACGCACCCGAAGGGCAGACGCAGGCCGTGCTGGCGCTGCGCAATGCCGGCGCTGCGCCCCTGCCGGTGCAGGGCTGGTCGCTGTACTTCACCGTGCTGGCGGGGCTGGAGCCGGGGCCCATGGCTGGTGGCATGCGCGTCGAGCAGGTCAAGGGCACGCTCTACCGGCTGCGCCCCGCCGAGGGCTTCCCGGCGTTGGCGCCCGGCGCCGAGCAGCGCGTGACGCTGCGCCATCCTGAGATCCTTTGGCAGCCCGCCAAGGCGCCGCAGTCCCCTTTCGTGGCCGAGGACGCCCATCCGGAGGCGGCCGTGCCGGCGCAGGGCTGGCGGCTCGATCCCATCGATCGCGCCCGCATCACGCTGCCGGCGGGCGCGGAGCCCCTGGCCGACGCGCAGTCGCTGTACGCCCGCTATGCGGCGATGCAACCCGTGGACCGGAGCGAGTTGCCGCCGGTTTTCCCCAAGCCGCTGCAATGGCAGCGTGCCGCGGGCGAGTGGCGGCTGCAGGCCGCGCCGCAGGTCGTCGCGCCGGCGCAGCTGGCGGCGCAGGCCCGCCAGCTGCAGGGCTGGCTGGATGGGGTGCTGGCGCACCAGCAGCGTGACGGCAGCTTCAGGCTGGAACTCGGCCGCGTGCCCGGCCAGGCCAGCCCCGAGGCTTACGAGCTGCGTATCACGCCGCAAGGCGCCACGCTGCGCGGCGCAACGCCAGAGGCCGTTGGGCTGGGCCTGCAGTCGCTGCGCCAGCTGCTGCCGTCCGGCGGCCCGGTGCCCGGCCTCGCGCTGCCGGCGCTGCATCTTGTGGACGCGCCGCGTTTCACCTACCGCGGCCTGCTGCTGGACGTCGCGCGCTCCTTCATGGCGCCGCAGGAAGTCGGCCGCGTGCTGGACCTGATGGCGCGGCTCAAGCTCAACACGCTGCACCTGCACCTGTCCGACGACGAGGGCTGGCGGCTGGAGATCGCAGCGCTGCCCGAGCTCACCGCCGTCGGCGCGCAGCGCGGGCTTTCCGCCGATCCGCTGGCGATGCTGCCACCGGCCTATGCCTCGGGACCGAAGGCAGGCACGTCGCCGGGCAGCGGCCACTACAGCCGCGCCGAGTTCATCGCGCTATTGCGCCAGGCGGCGGACCTCGGCATCACCGTGATCCCCGAGTTCGACCTGCCCGGCCACGCCCGAGCCGCGGTCGTCGCGATGGAGGCGCGCCATGCGCGACTGGCTGCCAGCGACCCGCAGGCAGCCAACGCCTACCGACTGCGCGACCCGGCCGACCGCTCGCGCTACCAGTCCGCGCAGCAGTACGACGACAACCTGATGGACCCGGGCCTGCCGTCCACCTACCGCTTCATCGACACCGTCGCCGGCGAGGTCGTCGGCCTCTACCGCGAAGCCGGCGTGCCGCTGCGTCGCCTGCACCTGGGCGGCGACGAGGTGCCGGCCGGTGCCTGGCAGCAGTCGCCCGCCAGCCAGGCGCTGATGCAGCGCGAAGGCCTGAAGGACGGGCCAGCGCTGTGGAGCCATTTCTTCGACCGCGTGCAGCGCCTTGTCGCGGCCCATGGCGTCGCCCTGGCCGGCTGGGAGGAGATGGGCATGCGGGCCGGAAAGCCCAACCCGCGGCTGGCCCGGCGCGACGCCGCGCTCTACGTCTGGAACACGACGGCCGGCGCTGAAGACCTCAGCGTGCGCCTGGCCAATGCCGGCTACCCGACGGTGCTGGCCTCCGCGCGCCATCTCTATTTCGACATGGCCCACCTGCGGGACCCGCACGAGCCGGGCCACGACTGGGCAGCCATCGTCGACCTCGACCGGGTCTTCGGCTATGTGCCGCTGGACCCGGCGCGCCAGGGCGGCGGCGCCTCGACGGCGGCCAGGCTCGCCCGGCTCACGCCGGCCGGGCGCCGCAACGTGCTTGGCCTGGAGGCGACGCTGTTCACCGAGACGGTGCAGAGCGCCGCGCGGGCCGACTACATGCTGATGCCGCGGCTGCTGGCCATGGCCGAGCGCGCCTGGAGCGCCGATCCGGCCTGGGCCTCGGCCCCCGCCACCCGGGCCCCCGCGCTGTACCGCGCCGACCTGGCGCGCTTCCTGGCCCAGGCCGGCACCCAGGTGCTGCCGCGGCTGGATGCGGAGCGGCCCGACCTGCACTACCGCATCGCGCCGCCCGGCCTGATGCGCGACCCGCGGGACGCCGCCCGCGTGCTCGTCAACTACCCCTGGGCCGACCAGCTGCTGCGCTACACGACCGATGGCAGCGCACCCACAGCCGCGAGCCCGCTCGTCACCGGCCCCATCGAGAGCCGCGGCCCCGTGCGCGTGACCGCCTTCGACAGCCGCGGCCGCCCGGGCCGCAGCAGCCAGCTTCCCGCCTTGAACAACGACAACGCCAAGGAAACTCCATGACATCTCGCAAGACCCTGCGTCGCTTCGCCACCCCGGTCGCGCTGGCCTGTGCCTCGCTGGCCGCGCAGGCCCAGACGCAGACGCAGCCCCAGACCCCCGCGCCGGCCAAGCTGGACCAGGTGCAGGTCAGCGGCATCCGCAGCGCCATCGAGAGCGCCATCGGGCTCAAGCGCAATGCCGATTCCATCATCGAGGCCATCAGCGCCGAGGATCTCGGCAAGCTGCCCGACACCAGCATCGCCGAATCGCTGGCGCGCCTGCCCGGCCTGGCGGCCCAGCGCGTCAACGGCACGACGCAGGCCATCTCCATTCGCGGCATGGCGCCCGGTTTCGGCGTGACGCTGCTGAATGGCCGCGAGATGGTCAGCGGCGGCTCGGACCGCTCGGTGGAGTTCGACCAGTTCCCCGCCGAGCTGCTGTCCGGCGCCACCGTCTACAAGACGCCCGACGCCGCCCTCGGCACCCAGGGCCTGTCGGGCACCGTCAATATGCGGACGGTGCGCCCGCTGGACTTCAAGGGCCGCCAGGGCAACGTCAACGCGCGCCTGGAAGCCAGCTCCAACAGCGAGCAGATTCCCGGCCTCAGCAACAAGGGCAAGCGCCTGAGCGCGTCCTACATCGACCAGTCCGCCGACCGCAAGTTCGGCTTCGCCGTCGGTGTGGCGCACCTCGACAGCCCCGAGCAGCAGCAGCACTACTCCAACTGGTGGTTCGCCAACACCGCCCGCACCGACATCTACGACCCCGCCGCCAACGGCTGCGACCCGGACTGCGGCATCCCCGGGCTGGCCCGCGACGCCGTGTCGCTGCAGGCCTTCGAGGCCACGGCCTTCGCGACCACCCAGGTGCGCAACGGCTTGATGAGCGTCCTCGAATACAAGCCCAGCGACAGCGCGCACACCGTGCTGGACCTCTACCACTCCACCTTCCGCAAGACGTTCGAGGGCCGCGAGTTCCAGGGCGGCATGAGCGTCTGGGCCGGCTCGTCCTACCGCAACCCGGTCTACGCCGACCATGGCGGTGACAAGGTCGTCGGCGGCGGTGCCATCGACAACATCGACGGCAAGGTGCTGTCGCGCGCCAACACGCGTCGCGACCGGATCTCCGCCGTGGGGCTGAACCACGAGCAGAAGCTTGGCGACGGCTGGATCGCCGTGGGCGATCTGTCCTGGTCGCGCGCCAACCGCGACGAGAGCACCGCCGAGATGTACGCCGGCCCCGGCAGGCCGTCCGGCTTCACGAGCACGGACATCTCCATGACCGGCTTCTCCCACTTCGTGCCCTCGGTGGACTGGGCCGACCCGACCCTCGTGAGCCTGCAGGGCTACTGGGGCCAGATGGGCGAATCGCGCGTCTTCCGCGTGCGCGACGACCTCAAGAGTGCGCGACTGACGGCCCGCAAGAGCCTCGACTGGGGCGCGCTGCAGCAGCTGGATTTCGGCGTCAACTACGTGCAGCGCAGCAAGGACTACAGCGCGCTCAAGTACGCCTACGACCTCAAGTCGGGCGCGAACAGCCTGGCCTTCCCCTCGGGCATCCTGAAGTCGCCGGCCACGCTGGGCTTTGGCAGCCTGCCGTCGGTCGCCAACTTCTTCGTCGGCGACCTGCTCGCCACCGGGCTGTTCAGCTCGCGCCTGGACGACCTCAGCTCCGCGCCAGACCGCCAGTGGGCGGTGCGCGAGAAGGTGCTGACCGTCTTCGGCAAGCTCGACCTGGACTTCGACATCGGCGTGCCGGTGCATGGCAACGTCGGCCTGCAGGTGGTGCGCAGCCGCCAGCGCGGGCTGGGCCTGGCCTGGATCGAGGAGGACGAGGCCACCGTGCCCGTCAGCGGCGGCAAGAGCCGCACCGATGTGCTGCCCAGCCTGAACCTGGCGGCTGACCTGGGTGCCGGCACCATGCTGCGCTTCGCGCTGGCCCGCGTGCTGGCCCGGCCCAACATGGAGGACATGCGGGCCGGGGTGTCCGGCATCGCGCGCTCGACCACCGGCCAGGGCTTGTGGTCGGCCGCGGGCGGCAACCCGCGCCTGGACCCCTGGCGCGCCGATGCCATCGACCTGTCGCTGGAGAAGTACTTCGACAAGCACAGCTACGTGTCGCTGGCCGCCTTCCGCAAGAACCTGAAGAGCACCGTCTACGCACAGAAGATCGCCTGGGACTTCACCGGCTACCCCGATCCACTCAAGGGCGATTCGCGCTACCCGATCCGCAGCTACGCCGGCCAGCTCGACACCGTGGCCAACGGCAACGGCGGCCATGTGCAGGGCACCGAGCTGACCGTGTCACTGGATGCCGCGCGCCTGACCCCGCTGCTGGACGGCTTCGGCGCCATGCTGTCGCAGTCCAACACGCGCAGCAACATCCACCAGAACAACGACCTGGACAACCCGCTGGAAGGCCTCTCCGGGACCGTGCGCAGCCTCGTCTTCTACTACGAGAAGAACGGCTTCGAGGCCCGTATCGCGCAGCGCTACCGGTCGCGCTACATGGCCTCGGTGCGCAACATCTGGGGCGACATCGGCTACACCACCATCGAGCCGGAGCGCATCGCCGACCTGCAGCTGGGCTACAACTTCGAGGCCGGGCCGCTGAAGGGGCTGTCCATCAACTTCGAGGTCAACAACCTGACCGACGAGCCCTACCAGAACCGCATGACGGTGGACTCCAACAGCGGCAAGGTGCCGGGCGTCTTCTACCCCGGTGTCTACGAGCGGTACGGTCGCCAGTACCTGCTCGGCGTCAACTACAAGTTCTGATGATGAGCCGGCAACTTCGATGCGCGGCGCTGGCCGCGCTGCTGGGGCTGGCCGCCGCGCTGGCGCCGGCCGGCGACCTGGAGGACTGGGCCCAGTTCGGCCGCTACCGTGCGGCCAACGCGGCGCTGCAGGCCCAGCCGCCCGATGCGGCGCGCGTGGTCTTCCTGGGTGACTCGATCACCGAGGGCTGGGGCGAGCAGCCCGAGGGTCCGTTCACCGACCGCCACCACGTCAACCGCGGCATCAGCGGCCAGACCACGGCGCAGATGCTGCTGCGCTTTCGCCCCGACGTGCTGGCGCTCAGGCCCCGCCTCGTGGTGCTGCTGGCCGGCACCAACGACATCGCCGGCAACACCGGTCCGATGACCCCCGAGGCGATCGCCGGCAACGTGCGATCCATGGTGCAGCTGGCGCGCGCCGAGGGCGTGGAAGTGGTGCTTTGCGCGGTGCTGCCCGTGAAGCGCTACCCCTGGGCGCCCGCCCTGAAGCCGGTGCCGCAGGTCGCCGAGTTGAACCGGTTGCTGCATGGGCTGGCGCGCGAGTACCGCACCGGCTGGGTGGACTACCACGCGGCGCTTGTCGACCGCGATGGCGGCCTGCCGGCGGCCTACTCGGGCGATGGCGTGCATCCCAACGCGGCCGGCTACGCGGTGATGCGCAGGCTCATCGAGCCCGCGTTGAGCGCGCCCCGCCATGACTGAGGCCCGCCGCTCGCTGGCGCTGGACGTGTTCCGCGGCGCCACGCTCGCGTTGATGATCGTCGTCAACATGTCGATCAGCGAGGCCCTGTCCTATGGCCCTCTGCTGCATGCGCCCTGGCACGGCCTGACGCTGACCGACCTGGTCTTTCCCAGCTTCCTGTTCGCGGTGGGCAACGCGCTGGCGCTGACGCTGCCGGGCTTTCGGTCGCTAGGTACAGAGGCCGTGCTGGCCAGAATTGCGCGGCGCGGCGTATTGCTGTTCCTGCTTGGCGTCTTCGTCAGCAACTTCCCGTTCGGCACGCTGGCCGGGGGCGGCTGGACCTGGCTGCCCGCCGAGAAGCTGCGCATCCTCGGCGTGCTGCAGCGCATCGCGCTGTGCTGGGCGGGGGCGGCGCTGCTGCTGCATTTCTGCCGCCCGCGCACGGTGGTGGCGGTCGCCGCGGCCTGCCTGCTCGCGCACGGCTTCGCGCTGCAGTTCGGCGGCGACCTCAGCCTGTCCGGCAACGCCGCGCGGCGCCTGGACCTCTGGCTGCTCGGCGCCACGCATCTCTACGGCGGCGAGGGCCTGCCCTACGACCCCGAGGGCCTGCTGGGCACGCTGCCGTCGCTGGTCAATGTGCTCGCCGGTTATGCGGCGGGCGAGTGGCTGCGGCGCGGCGGCCGGCTGGGGACGCTGCTGGCGGCCGGCGCACTCGCGCTGGCGGCGGCCCTGCTCTGGGCCGGCTGGCAACCCGTCAACAAGAAGCTGTGGACGGGTTCCTATGCGCTGCTCTGCATCGGCGTAGACCTGCTGCTGCTGGCCGCCTTGAGCGAGCTGCTGGACCGGCGCGGCTGGCGCCTCGGCACGGCGCCATTCGTGGCGCTGGGCCGCAACACGCTGTTCATCTATCTGCTGGCCGAGGTTCTGATGGCGCTGCTGTGGACGCTGCCGCTGGGCGGGCAGCCGGCCTTCGAGTGGATCTTCGCCCACGTCTTCCAGTCCTGGGCCGGCAGCAAGCCCGGCTCGCTGGCCTTCGCCCTCGCCTTGCTGGCCTGCTGCACGGCGCTCGCGCTGTGGATGCAGCAGCGCCGCTGGTTCGTACGAGTCTGACCTTCATGCAATCCAACACCACTCCCTCCGGCCGCGACGTGCTGCTGCCGATGTTCTTCATCGGGCTGATGTTCTTCATCCTGGGCTTCGTCACCTGGCTCAACGGTTCGCTGATTCCCTTCCTGAAGGTTGTCTGCGAACTGAGCAACTTCCAGGCGCTGTGGGTCGCGTTCGCGTTCTACATCGCCTACACGGTGATGGCGCTGCCATCGGCGGCCCTCCTCGCGCGCACCGGCTACAAGCGCGGCATGACGCTGGCGCTGGGCGTCATGGCGCTGGGCGCACTGCTCTTCATCCCGGCGGCGCGCACGGGGCTGTACCCGATCTTCCTGATCGCGCTGTTCACGCTCGCCTCGGGCATGACGCTGATGCAGACGGCCATCAACCCCTACATCGTCTGCATCGGCCCGCGCGAGAGCGCCGCGCTGCGCATTTCCATCATGGGGCTGTTCAACAAGGGCGCCGGCATCGTCGTGCCGCTGGTGTTCACGGCGCTGATCCTGTCCGGCATGGAGCATGTCTCCGAGGCCAGCCTCGGCGCGCTGGATGCGGTGGCGCGCGAGGCGGTGCGCAACGACCTGTCGCAGCGCCTCGTCTACCCCTACGCGGTGATGGCCGGCGCGCTGCTGCTGTTCATGGCGCTGATCCACTTCTCGTCGCTGCGCGAGCCGGTGCTGGACGCGGCCGACGCGCCCGCCGATGCAACTGCGCGCCAGGGCTTGCTGCAGCACCCGCAGCTGGTGCTGGGCGCGGTCACGCTGTTCGGCTACGTGGGCGTGGAGGTCATCGCCGGCGACACCATCTCGCTGTACGGCCACCAGCTCGGCGTCGCGCACTACGGCGTGCTGACCTCGTACACGATGGGCTTCATGGTGCTGGGCTATGTGCTGGGCGTGCTGCTGATCCCGCGCCGGCTGTCGCAGCGCGCGGCGCTGGCCTGGTCGGCCGGCAGCGGCCTGGTCTTCGCGCTGGGCGTGGCGCTGGGCTCGTCCACCGACAGCGGCTGGTCGCAGGCCCTGCTGGGCTGGGCCGGCGTGCCGGCCGTGCCCGACACGGTGCTGTGTCTGGCGCTGCTGGGCCTGTCCAACGCGCTGGTCTGGCCGGCCGTCTGGCCGCTGGCGCTGGAAGGCCTGGGCAGGCACACGGCCGCCGGCTCGGCGCTGCTCATCATGGCCATCTCCGGTGGCGCGCTGCTGCCGATGCTGTACGGCCACCTGGCCGACGTGCGCGGGCCGCAACCGGCCTACTGGGTCTTGCTGCCCTGGTACGGGCTGATCCTGTTCTACGCGCTGGCGGGCAGCCGGCTGCGGCGCTGGGCAGCCAGCTAGGCGGGGCTGGCGGGCAGCGTCACGCGCGCCTCGAAGCCACCCTCGGGGTGGTTGCGCAGCACGAGGCTGCCGCCGTGGTCGGCGACGATGTCGCGCACGATGGACAGGCCCAGCCCCAGGCCGTCCTTGCGCAGCTGGCGGGCCGCGTCCAGCCGCGTGTAGGGCTGGCCCAGCCGCGCCAGCGCGGCCTCGGGGACGCCGGGGCCGTGGTCGCGCACGGTCAGCTCCAGGCCGGCCTCGCCGGCGCTCATGCGCAGTTCGATGGGGCGCCGCTCGCCGCCGTAGAACACCGCGTTGTCCAGCAGGTTGCCGAGGGCGCGCTTGAGCGCCAGCGGCTTGCCCAGCACCTGCATCGGCAGCGCCTGCAGCTCGACCGGGTGGCCGGCCATCCGGGCGTCGCGCGTGAGCTTCTGCAGCACGAGGTCGATGCGCACCGGCACGCGGTTCTCGTGGATGTCGGCGTCCTTGACGATCTGCAGCGCGGTCTTGACCATCAGGTCCAGCTCATCAAGGTCCTCGTGGAACTCGTCCTGCACGGCGGGGTCGTCGAGCAGCTCGCTGCGCAGGCGCAGCCGCGTGATCGGCGTGCGCAGATCGTGAGAGATCGACGCGAACAGCCGCTCGCGATCGCTGATGTAGAGGCGGATGCGCTCCTGCATGTCGTTGAAGGCCTGGATCGCGCGCCGCACCTCGGCCGTGCCGCTGACGCGCAGCGGCCGCGGCGCGCTGCGCCGGCCCACCCGGGCGGCGGCGCGTGACAGGCCGGCCAGCGGCCGCGTCAGCGCGCGCGCGGCGATCAGTGTCAGCAGCACCGCCAGCGCGAGCGCCAGCAGCTGCGGCGTCAGCCGCTGCCAGGTGAAGAACTCCAGCTGCTCCAGGAAATAGGGGTCCGGCAGCGGGCTGGTCAGGTAGAGCCACTGGCCGGGCTCGGCCTCGACCTGCACGACCAGGAAGGGCGCCGGGCGGTCGGCGGCCAGCAGCGAAGGGTCGACCCAGCTCTCGGGCAGCTCGTCCAGCAGCGCACCGTCGGGCGACACGGCCAGGCCCAGCGGTGAGGCCAGGTCGATGCGCAGCGCCGCGCCGGGCGGCAGGCGCTGGGTCAGCTCCTGCCGCGCGAGCGCCTCCAGCCGGCGGGCCATGGGCTGGTCGGAAAGCGGGCGCACCGGCACGGCGCCCCGGTTGACGAAGACGAGGAAGCGCGTGCCGCCCATCGTGCGCAGCTGCTCGATCAGCAGCGGCCGGTAGGCTGGCGGCAGCTCGCGCAGCGCGCGCACCGCGTTGAGCGCGCCGCTCGCGACATGGTGGGCGGCCTGCTCGGTCTGTCGGCGCACGCGTTGCTCGGTCTGGCTGTACCACAGCAGGTTCACCAGCAGCTGCACCAGCGCCATGCTGGCCAGCATGGCCAGCATGAAGCGGCCCTGCAGGCTGTCGAACAGGAAGCTTCGCAGGCGCCGCAGGCCGGGGCGTGGCGCGGGCGCCGCGTCAGAGGGCATGGCGCGGCGTCACCGTCGTCGCGAACACATAGCCCGCGCCGCGCACCGTCTTGATGAGGGCGGGCGACTTGCCGTCATCCTGCAGGCGCTGGCGCAGCCGGCTGATCTGCACGTCCAGCGAGCGGTCCAGCGGCCCGAGGTCGCGGCCCCGGGTGGCCTCGGCGAGGCGCACGCGGTCGATCACCTCGCCGGGGTGCTCAACGAGCAGCTTCAGCAACTGGAAGTCCATGCCCGTCAGCGGCGCGGCCTGGCCTTGCGCGTCGATGAGGCGGCGCTCCAGCGTGTCCAGCGTGCAGCCGTTGAACTGGTAGTAGCGTGGCGGCGCCGGCTTGTCCTGCCCGGTGCGGCGGCCGATGGCCTTGATGCGGGCCAGCAGCTCGCGCGGGTTGAAGGGCTTGCCCAGGTAGTCGTCGGCACCGAGCTCGAGGCCGACGATGCGGTCCGTCTCGTCGGCACTGGCGGTGAGCATGATGACGGGCACGTCCGAGCGGCGGCGCAACTGCTGGCACAGCGCGAAGCCCTCGGTGTCGGGCAGCATCACGTCGAGGATGCACAGGCCGATGTCGTCGCGGTGGCGCTCGAACTCGGCCGTGAAGCTCGCGCCATCATGGGCCAGCAGCACTTCGAACTGATTCTTCTCGAGATAGGTCTTGAGCAGGCTGCGGATCTTGTGGTCGTCGTCGACGATGAGGATCTTGCGGATCATGGCGGTGGTGAGGCGGCGCCCCCGGCCCTGGGGCCGATGGCGCGGAGCATGCCCTGCAGCCGGCGCTGGGCGGCGGCGGGCGTCTGGTTGGGGTTGAGGGCGAACTGGTGGACGGTCTCGACGATGGCGCTCTTGCCCACCTCGCTGACGGCCATCCGGTGCACGAAGCTGGGCACGCGCGGCGTGGCCGGGTTGGCGAACAGCGCGAAGCTGGCCTGGGCGCAGCTATCGAGCTCGTCGACAGGTACGTCGCGGCGCACCGGAACGGAGCCCTTGATGCGGTTGTAGCCGAGCTGCAGCGTCGCCGTGCCAAGCAGCTCGGCCATTTTTTCCTGGTCGGCGCGGGCGCCATCGCTCAGGGTCAGCATGGCCAGCGTGTCGATGCTGTAGAGGTGCATGCCGGCGGTGCCGGGCACGGCACGGCATTCGAAGTCGCGTCCGCCCTCCAGCCCCAGCGTGCCGAGCTCGCCGCGGGCCCAGTCACCCATGATGAAAAAGGCCGCGCGCCCCTGCGCGAAGTCGGCGACGGCATCCGTCCACGGCCGCTCCGCGCTCGGCTGTGCGCCCGGCGCCAGCGGCTGGGCCAGCTGGCGCCAGGCACGCAGCCGCTGGAGCGCGCGCTCCAGCGCCGGATCCTCGAAGGCCTTGGGGTCGTGCTGCACCAGCATGCGCCGGTACAGCGCCGGCCCGGCCTCCCCCAGCAGCAGGGCCTCGAACACCGTCGCCACCTGCCAGGGCTCGTCGCTGAAGGCCACCGGCACCACGCCGGCCGCACGCAACTGCGCGGCGCTGCGCAGCAGGCCATCCCAGTCGGTGGGCGCTGCGATGCGGTGGCGGCGCAGCAGTGCGGTGTTGACGTAGAGGTTGTTGATGCGGTGCACGCCCAGCGGCGCGGCGACGATATGGCCGTTGGCGCGCAGCTGGGCCATGACGGTCGGGAACATGACCTTGGCCCAGTGGCGCCGCGCGGCCACGTCGTCCAGGTTCAGCAGCAGGCCCATGTCGGCCCATTCGTTCATCGACTGGCCGATGAGCTGGGCCACCTTGGGGGCCATGCGGCGCAGGATGCGTTCGTTGAGCACCTTGACGGCCGCCGCACCACCGCCGCCGGCCACGGCGCCGTCCACCCACTTGAGGCCGTTCTCGGCCATGCGCGCGGCGACCAGGTCGGCGGCGGCGCGCTCGCTGGCCGAGGTCCACCAGTGCAGCACGTTGAGTTCGCCGGGCTTGTCGGCGGCGCCTGCGCCCAGGCTGGCCAGCGCCAGCAGGCTGGTGCCGAGCCGCAAGGGCCAGGATCGTCGGCGTCGGAGAGGGAAGCGGGGTACTGCGAGCAAGCCCGTATTTTGCGAGCCCGCCGGCCAGCCCCGGCTCAGGGTTTGCCGCCCGGGCTCATAAAGTCGCGCCATGTTTCCGACCCAGCTCGTCGACCCGCGCGCCTTCGACATCGCCCAGGCCCTGCTGGGCGGCTTCGACCGGCACTACAAGCTCTTCCGTGCCACCTCGGCCGAGGCCAAGGCGCGCTTCGAGCGTGGCGACTGGCACGGCCAGCAGCGGGCGCAGCGTGAGCGCATCGAGTTCTACGACGCCCGCGTTGCCGAGGCCACCGCGCTGCTGGAGCAGCGCTTCGCGGCGTCGTCGCTGCCGATGGGCGTGTGGCAGCAGGTCAAGCTGCACTACATCGGCCTGCTCACCAACCACCGCCAGCCCGAGCTCGCCGAGACCTTCTTCAACTCGGTGTGCACGCGCATCCTGCACCACGCCTACTTCCACAACGACTTCATCTTCGTGCGCCCGGCCATCTCGACCGAGTACATCGAGAGCGACGAGCCTGCGGCGAAGCCCACCTACCGCGCCTACTACCCCGCGCCCGGGCGGCTGCGGGAGACGGTCAAGCGCGTCGTGACCAATTTCCAGCTGGAGGGTCGGTTCCTGGACCTGGACGCCGACGTGGGACGGGTGCTGGCCGCCCTGCAGCGCCAGCTCGGCGACTCCCGGCTGCGCGCCAACTTCCAGCTGCAGGTGCTGTCCAGCCTGTTCTACCGCAACAAGGGGGCCTACGTCGTCGGCAGGCTCATCAACGGCTTCAGCGAGACGCCGTTTGCGCTGCCCATCCTGCGCCGTGACGACGGCCGCTTCTTCATCGACGCCGCGCTGTTCGGCGAGGACGACCTGCTGGCGCTGTTCAGCTTCGCGCGCGCCTACTTCCTCGTCGACATGGAGGTGCCGAGCGCCTACGTGGCCTTCCTGCGCTCGCTGATGCCGCGCAAGCCGCGCTCCGAGATCTACTCGGCGCTGGGCCTGCAGAAACAGGGCAAGAACCTGTTCTACCGCGACTTCCTCTCCCACCTGCGCCACTCGTCCGACAAGTTCCGCATCGCGCCCGGCATCAAGGGCATGGTGATGCTGGTGTTCGACCTGCCGAGCTGGCCCTTCGTCTTCAAGGTCATCAAGGACTTCTACCCACCGGCCAAGGACACCAGCCGCGAGCTCATCCAGGGCAAGTACCTGCTGGTGAAGACGCACGACCGCGTGGGCCGCATGGCCGACACGCTGGAGTACACGCGCGTGGCCTTCCCGCGCCAGCGCTTCGACGACGAACTGCTGGCCGAGCTGCGGTACTTCTGCCCCAGCCTGCTGGAGGAGAGCGGCGACGACCTCGTCATCCGCCACCTCTACATCGAGCGCCGCATGGTGCCGCTCAACCTCTACCTGCAGGAGGCCACGCCGGCGCAGCTGGAGCATGCCGTCATCGAGTACGGCAACGCCATCAAGGATCTGGTGGCCGCCAACATCTTCCCCGGTGACATGCTGTGGAAGAACTTCGGCGTGACCCGCCACGGCAAGGTGGTGTTCTACGACTACGACGAGATCGAGTACATGACCGACTGCAATTTCCGCCGCGTGCCCGAGCCGCGCAACGAGGAGGAGATGTCGGGCGAGGTCTGGTACGCGGTCGGCCCGCGCGACGTGTTCCCGGAGACCTTCGCGCCCTTCCTGCTGGGCAACCCGCAGGTGCGCGAGGTCTTCATGCGCCATCACGCGGACCTGCTGGACGCCGACTTCTGGAACGGCCACAAGGCCCGCATCCTGGCGGGCCAGGTGCACGACGTGTTTCCCTACGACCCGGCGCGTCGGTTCGGCAGCGCCTGACCGCGATCAGTCCGCCTTGAACATGAACTCCTGCTCGAACACATGGTCGCCGGGGCAGACGTAGGCGCGCACGGCAGTCTCGATGCTGCTGACGAAGGCCCGTGTCGCAAGGGGGTCGATCCCGGCCCTGAGCGGCGTCACTTCCATTGACACCACGCGGCCATCCCGGATGGCCGCCACCAGCTTGTAGATCGCTGTGCCCTTCCAGGGCACAGCCGGCAATTGGGGGCGCGGCATCGCCGTACAGATCGTGCCCACGGGCGCATACAGGCGATACCGGTCCAGCTTCTGGGTCGGACCCCAGGTTCCCGTGGCCGGCTTGCCCGCCACGAACTCGCCCTCGTAGGTTTCGCCGGAGGCCCAGACATAGCGACCCGGCCCGGCCGGCCAGCCGCCTTTGACGGTGCCCTCGTAGCGGTCGCCATTGGCGAAGCGGATCGTGCCCTGACCCTCCGGGCGGCCGGCCGCACACTGGCCCTCATAGCGCTGGCCTTCCGGGCCGTCATAGGTGCAGGGGCCTTCCAGGCGGCCGGCCGCGAAGCGCCCGGCGAAAACGGCGCCGCTCGGGTAGCTGAGGCGGCCCTGGCCCTCGTAACGGTGCTCGGCAAATCCGCCCTCGTAACGGACTCCGAAGCGGGAGATGAGCGTGCCCTGGCCGTCATAGCGACCGGCCCGCATCTCACCCTCGTAGCTGCTCCACAAGCTGCCGTTGAACTGCCACTGCGCGGCGCCTCGGCCCTGCGCCTTGCCGTCCACGCAGGTACCGCTCCAGGTGACGGTGGCGGTGGCGGGCACGGGTCGGCGCCAGAGCTGGCAGCCCTGGGCGTCGAGAGTCCAGTCCGGCGCTGCCGGCTGCGCGGCTGTCGGCGCCTGGGGCTGAGCGTGCGGCTCCACCTGCCCCCAGCCCGGCAGGGCTGTCATCAGCGCGAGCACGGCGCTGCCCAGGCGAAGGCCGGTCGACGAGCGAACTTTCATCACATCTCCCTGGTGTCTTGTTTGAACGGTAGCGGGCGACTCTCACGGCGCCTCGGCGGAGGCTCGCCCAGGCGGCGGCCTTGGCGACCGACGGCCTGAGGGCGGACAGGCCCTAGCCTTGCGCGGCGGAGGCCGGCGGCTGGCGCAGGTCGAAGGAGAAGTCCTGATGGAACTGGTGCTCGCCCGGCTGGCATGGCGCGTCCCGTAGCGCCTGGGAGACGGCCTCCACCAGGAGGCGCTGGGTGCGGCGCTCCACGCCGCCCTTCAGCGACGAGATCTCGACCGCGACCACGCGGCCGTTCTTGACCGTCGCCTTGGCCCGGTACGACGCGATGCCGCGCCACTCCACAAGCGGGACCTGCGGCGGTGCGACATGACAAGCCACGGCGGCGGCAGGCGCGGGCGCCGGCTGGGCCGGCGCGGGCCCGGCCAGCAGCATCAAGCCCCCGGCGGCGAGGGCGGCGAAGTTGGGTTTCATCGGCAAGAACTCCCTGTGCAGGGCCGGCCTCTGCGTCCGGCTCGCGCAATGTAGCGGCGCGGACCGCCGAGACCGGCGGCCCGCGCCCGGGCTCAGGGCTTGTAGACCTTGAACTCCCCGAAGGCCTTCAGCTGCTCGCCGATCTTCTCCGGGTCGCCGACGACCACCCAGCTCTGCTCGTCGGGGTTGAAGTACTTCCTGCCCATGGCCTGCACTTCGGCGGCCGAGACCTTCTGCAGCGCCGGCACGAACTTGCCGAGGAAGTCCGCCGGCAGGCCCACCAGCCAGTTACCCGCCAGCTGGCGCGCCACCGAGCCCTGCAGCTGCGTGCTGACGAGGTAGCTGCCGGCCATGAAGCGCTTGTTCATCGCCATCTCGGCCTCGGGCACCGGCTCGGTGCCGATGCGGCGGTACTCGCTGACGTACTCGGTGATGGACGCGCCCGTCACCTCGTTGCGCACGTCGGCGCCGCCGGTGATGGCGCCGCCCACGCGCGACGACACGCCGCCGGCGCGGGCGCCGTAGGTGTAGCCCTTCTCCTCGCGCAGGTTCTGGTTGATGCGGCTGGAGAAGCCGGTGCCCAGGATGGTGCTGGTCAGGCGCAGCGCGATCTGCTCGCTGCCGCTGGCGGCCATGCCGGGCCGGCCCAGGCGCAGCGTGGCCTGCACGCTGCCGGGGCGTTCCAGCAGCAGGCGCTGCACCGGCATGGTGGCAGGCGGGGCGGCCAGTTCGGCCGGGGCATCGCCGCTGGCCTTCCAGTCGCCGAACGCCTCGCGGGCCAGCTTCATGGCCTGGGCCGCGTCGATGCGGCCGGTGACGACCAGCAGCGCATGGTCGGGCCGGAAGCGGCGTGCATGCTCGGCGCGCAGGCCCTCGGCCGTCAGCGCGTTGATGGCGGCCTCGGTCTCCTGCGTGCGGCCGTAGGCATGGCTGCCGTAGATGGCGCCGTCCAGCGCCTTGGCGGCGCGGAAGGCCGGCTGCGTGCTGCTGGCCTTCAGGCCCTGCAGCGCGTTGGTCTTGGCGAGCAGCACCTCGCTGTCGGGGAAGGCGGGCTTGCGGGCCACGTCGGCCAGCAGCCGCGCCATGTCGGCGGCGTGCGAGGCCAGTGCGTAGCCCGTGACGCTGATGCCGTCGTTGCTGGCACTGGCGCCCACGCCGCCGCCCATGGCCTGGGCGGCCTCGGCGATCTGCTTGGAGCTCAGCTTGGCGGTGCCGGCGGAGAGCAGGCCGGCCAGCAGCTTGGCGCGGCCGGGCTCGTCGGGCGTGTCGGCGCCGAAGCCGGCACCGCGCACGGCCAGCACGAAGTCCACGCGCGGGATGCCGTTGCGCGGCACCACCCAGACCTGCAGCCCGTTGGGCAGCGTCTGCTGGGTGATCCTGGGCACGGTGAGCGGCTTGTCCTGGCCGAAGGGCGGCAGCTCGGCGGGCAGGGCAGCGCTGGCGGCCCGGGCCGTACTTGCAGCGACTGCGGCCAGCACGCAGGCGACGGCGATCAGGCCGAGGCGGAAGGCGGAATTTGCGGTTGTCATCGTCATCGGTCCTTCGGCATCAGGGCTTGGAGGCGGCTTGCGAGGCCGGCTGGGCGGCGGCGGCGGGCGCGAGCATGGCGGCCGGCTTGCGGTCGATGACCGAACGGTTGGCGGTGGTCAGGTAGGCCGCGGCCACGCGCTGCACGTCGGCCGAGGTGACGGCGGCAATCCAGCCCGGTACCTGGTTGACGACGTTGGCGTCGCCCCACAGCGCCTGCAGCTTGGCGAGGCGGTCGGCGCGGCGCAGGAACATCTCTGCGTCGTTGTACCAGTCGGCCAGCAGCGCGGTCTTGAGGTTCTTCAGCTCGGTGTCGCTGACGCCGTCCTTGACGATGCGGGCGATTTCCTCGTCCATGCCGGCCAGCAGCGCGTCGGCGTTGGTCGTCGGCTTGTAGAGCGCGAACACGGTGAAGAGGCTGGGGCCGTCGTATTCCCAGATGCTGGTCAGGCCGTACAGCGAGTCCAGGTTCAGCGCCAGCTCGCGGCCCTTGACCAGGCCCTGGTACAGGCGCGACGCGTCGCCGCCGGCCAGCAGCTGGCCCAGCACCGCAAACGGGGCCTGGTCCTTGCTGGCGCGGGCGGGCAGCTTCCACGCCGCGGCGACGGCCGGCACCTGGGCCAGCTTGTCCGGCTGGGTCAGGCGGCGCTCCTTGGTGTTGAGGCCTTCCGTGAAGTCGGTGGGCTTGGGCGTGGGGCGCGCGGCGATCTTGCCGAAGTACTTCTCGGCCAGCGCGAAGCCCTGGGCCGGCGTCACGTCGCCGGCGATGGACAGCACCGCGTTGTTGGGGCCGTAGAAGTCGCGGTGGAAGGCGCGCACGTCGTCCAGGTTGGCGTTCTCCAGGTCGACGAAGCTGCCGTAGCCGTCGTGGGCGTTCTCCCACTTGTCGAAGGCCAGGGCCGAGATGTCCAGCCACATGAAGCCGCCGTAGGGCTGGTTCTGCACGTTGACGCGGATCTCCTCCTTCACCACGTCCTGCTGGTTCTTCAGCGTCGTGGGGTTGAAGTCCAGCGTGGTCATGCGGTCGGCCTCCAGCCACAGCATGGACTCCAGCGCCGACGACGGCGCCGTCTCGATGTAGTTCGTGAAGTCGGGCCGGGTGGAGCCGTTGTTGTTGCCGCCGCCCGAGGTGATGACCTTGTCGAACACGCCCTTGGGCGCCTTGGGCGTGCCCTGGAACATCAGGTGCTCGAACAGGTGGGCGAAGCCGGTGCGGTTGCGGGGCTCCAGCCGCATGCCCACCTTGTAGACGACGCTGATGCCCACGGTGGGGCTGCTGGCGTCGGGCGAGACGACGACGGTCAGGCCGTTGGCCAGTTGCTTCGTGTGGACGGGAATCTGCCAGCGGTCGGCCGACGGTGCGGCCTGGGTGGCGGCATGCGCGAGGGCGCCGGTGAGCACGAGGCCGGCGGTGGCCAGCATGCCCATCGCCGCGCGGCGGGTGGTCTTCAACATGGGTTCTCCTGAATGGGACGCGGCGCAGTGTCGCGCTTTGTGCGGGGGGTGCCGCTCGGCATGGGGGGTTAACCCGGCGCGCGACGACAATAGTGGCTGCAAACCTTCGCCAGTCGACCATGACCGATACCCGTCCCGAACTGCCCGACCACCTGAGCGTCGACCCGCGCAGCCCCCACCACGTCGCCGCCGTCTTCGAGCACGACATCGGCATCCGCTTCAACGGCAAGGAGCGTTCCGACGTCGAGGAGTACTGCATCAGCGAAGGCTGGATCAAGGTGCCCGCCGGCAAGACGCTGGACCGCAAGGGTCGCCCGCTGTGCATCAAGCTCAAGGGCGCCGTCGAGGCCTTCTACCGCTGAGACCCGTGATGCGCGCATGGCTGGTCGCATGGCTGCTGGTGGCCGGCCTGCCGGCACTGGCCGCATCCTGCCCGCCAGGGCTGCGCATAGGCTTCAGCGACGTGGGCCTGTCGCCCATGCTGAACGGCAACGGCCCGGGCTTCGAGGCGCCGCCGGGCTGGGTGGTGCAGGCCGTGCGCGACACGCTGCAGCGCCTGGATTGCCAGGCCGAGCTGGTGCGCCTGCCGGGGCGGCGCCTGCTGCGCGGCGTGGAGGCCGGCGAACTGGACTTCGTGATGCTCTTCGGCCCCACGGCCGAGCGCCTGGGCAGCATGCGCTTTCCCGTCGACGCGGCCGGCCGCCCGGACGCGGCCTGGGCGCCGCTGCTGGGTCACATGGCCTTGTACGGCCTGGCGGGCAGCGCAGCGCTGAAGAGCTGGGACGGCGGCCGGCTGGCGCCCGGTGTGCGCGTGGGCGTGGTTGCAGGCTCCACCCAGGAGGCGCTGGCGCGCGAGCGCGGCTGGGCCGTCGAGCCGGCCAGCTCCTACGAGACCAGCGTGCTGGCCCTGCGCGCGCGCCGCTTCGAGCTGCTGCTGAGTGCGCGCGAGGCCTTGCCCGCGGCGCAGCTGAGCGGCGCCGATGCGCTGGTGGAGCTGGCGCCGCTGGTCGAGCTGCAGCCGTATTTCGCGCCCGCGAGCCGCGCGCTGCAGGCGCGCCATCCGCGCTTCGTGACGGCGTTCTGGCGTGAGCTTTGCCAGGCCACGCGCCGCCTCGCGCCCGAGGCCCGCGGCCAGGACTGCGGTGGCCGGCCGCCGCGCTGACAGGCCTAGCGCCGCGCCGCCAGGCGCAGCCGCAGGCCGCCCGCCGGCCGCAGCGTGACGCCCATGCGCGGCCGCGGCAGTTCGCTGCCGTCGCCGGCCAGCGTGAAGCGCTGCAGCAGCAGCGCCGCGATCAGCGTCATCTCCAGCTGTGCGAAATGCTGGCCCAGGCAGACCCGCGGCCCCAGGCCGAAGGGGATGTAGGCGCCGCGCGGGATCTCCGGCGCCTGGCCATTCGCCGACGGCAGGAAGCGCTCGGGGCGGAAGGCCAGCGGCTCGGGCCACCAGCGCGGGTCGCGGTGCAGCTGCCAGGGCGTCACGCGCAGCAGCGTGCGGGCCGGCAGGCGCACGCCGCCCAGCGTGATCTCGCGCGTCAGCCGCCGCGTCATCAGCGCGGCCACCGGCGGGTACAGCCGCAGCGCCTCCTTCAGCGTGGCCGACAGGAAAGGCAGCGCGGCCGCGTCCTCGGCCGTGGGCGGGCGGCCGGCCAGCCGGGCGTCCACCTCGTCCCGCGCGCGGGCCTGGGCCTCGGGGTGGGCGGCCAGCAGCGCGCTCCACCACAGCAGCGCCGTCGCGCTGGTCTCGTGGCCGGCCTGGAAGCTGACCATGCACTGGTCGTAGATCTCCTGCGCCGACAGCGGCTCGCCCGTGGCCTCGTCGCGCAAGGCCTTCAGCATGCTGAGCAGGTCCGGCTGCTCGCCGCCCGAGGGCCGGTGCTCCCGCAGGCGCGCGCCCAGCAGGCCGTGCAGCAGCCGCTGGGCGCGGCGCTTGGCGGCCTTGCCCGGCAGCGGCAGCCAGTCGGGCAGCGTCACGGGCCAGAACATCTCGGCCAGCGCCGTCTCGCTGAGCACCTGCACGGCGCCGGCCGCCGCGGCGGTGTCCTCGCCGATGGGCAGGCTGAACAGCGTGCGCGAGATCACGTCCATGGTCAGGTGGCTGTAGAGGTGGTCCAGCGCGACCTCGCCGGGCGCCACGCGCGCCAGCCCGTCCATGGCGGCCTCGGTCATCAGCGCCGCGTAGCCGGCCACGCGCCTGGGCGTGAAGGCCTGCATCAGCATCCGGCGCTGGCGCTGCCAGGTGGCGCCCTCGGTGACCAGCACCGACTGCCCCATCAGCCCGGCGAACACCTCGGGGCCGCGTTCCCAGCGCAGCAGTGCGTCGGCGTGCTCCACCATCAGCGCGCGCAGCAGTTCGGGATCGAACACGTCGACGATGCGCTCGCCCAGGATGTGCTGGCGCACCAGGTCGCCGTGGCGCTGCTGCCGGGCGATGCCGGCCAGATAGTCGCGCCGCAGGGAGAGCAGCGCCGGGAAGCCCAGCCAGCGCGTGCGCGGGCCGGGCAGGTCGTTCCAGGTCAGGGGCGTCATGGCCGGCATGGTGGCGGTGGCGGCCCGTGCGGTCTTGAACGAATGCGACACTGATCCGCATGCAACAGCCTTCCGCCCGCCTCTGGCTGCCGCCGCTGTCACTGGCCGGCTGCCTGCGGGCTGTGCTGCTGCGCGACACCCGCGGCCTGGGCCTGCAGCGGACGGCGCTGGACAGCTATCTGCCGGCCACGCCGCTGATGTCGCTGTACGTGCTGGCGAGCAATGACGCGCAGTGGCTGGCCACGCCCGGGTTCTCGGTGCCGCCGCCCGGCTATGCGCCCGCGCCGCTGCTGCTGGCCGGGCCCTTCACCCAGCCCACCCATATGCGCAGCCGCGGCGAGGAGCGCGGCCTGGTGCTGCTGTTCCTGCCGGATGCGCTGCGTGCGCTGACCGGCATCGACCCGGCGGCCTGGCGCAACCTGGCGGGCGACGCCGACCCGGTGCTGCCGGCCGACTGGCGCGACTGGGCCCGGTCGCTGCGCCATCTGGACGGCGAGGCGGCGCAGCTGGCCGCCGTCCAGGCCTTCCTGCAGCCGCGCTGGCAGGCCCTGGGTGCGCAGCGGCCCAGCGGCCGCTACGCCGACTGGACCGAGGCCCTGGCCGTGCGCGCCGCCACCAGCGCGGCCGGGCGCAGCCTGCGCCAGCTGGAGCGGCGCATCAAGCGCTGGGCCGGTCTGCCCATGCGCGAGCTGCGCGCCGTGTCGCGCGCCGAGGCGGCCTTCTATGCGGTGGCGGCCGCCGAGGGCCGGCCAGACTTCAGCTGGGCCGACATCGCGGCCGAGACCGACTACGCCGACCAGAGCCACCTGTGCCGCGAGACGCGCCGGCTCACCGGCTTCAGCCCCGAGGAGCTGCGCCGCCGCATCGCGACGGACGAGGCCTTCTGGGCCTACCGGCTCTGGCGCGGTTGACGTAAACGTCAACCAAAAGGCCGACAATGCCGACATCCCGTTCATTTCAGGAGACCTCCATGTCTGACGCAGTAGTCATCGTTTCCGCCGCCCGCACCCCCATCGGCGGCCTGCTGGGTGATTTCGCCGGCCTCGCGGGCTGGGAGCTGGGTGCGGTCGCCATCAAGGCGGCCGTGGAGCGCGCCGGCGTGCCGGGCGACGCCGTCGACGAGGTGCTGATGGGCAACTGCCTGATGGCCGGCCAGGGCCAGGCGCCGGCGCGCCAGGCGCTGCGCCGCGCCGGCCTGCCGGACTCGGCCGGCGCCGTCACGCTGAGCAAGATGTGCGGCTCCGGCATGCGCACGATGATGTTTGCCCACGACATGCTGGCGGCCGGCTCGGCCGAGGTCATGGTGGCCGGTGGCATGGAGAGCATGACCAACGCGCCGCACCTGATGTTCGCGCGCAAGGGCGTCAAGTACGGCATGGCGCAGATGTACGACCACATGGCCATCGACGGCCTGGAAGACGCCTACGAGCGCGGCAAGGCCATGGGCGTGTTCGCCGAGCAATGCGTGTCCAAGTACAGCTTCAGCCGCGAGGCCATGGACCAGTACGCCATCTCGTCCACGCAGCGTGCCAAGGCCGCGAACGAAGACGGCAGCTTCGACTGGGAGATGGCGCCCGTGACGATCTCCAGCCCCAAGGGCGACACCGTCGTCAAGTTCGACGAGCAGCCCTTCAAGGCCAAGCTCGACAAGATCCCCACGCTCAAGCCCGCCTTCAAGAAGGACGGCGCCATCACGGCCGCCACCTCGTCCAGCATCTCCGACGGCGCCGCCGCGCTGGTGCTGATGCGCGAGAGCACGGCCCGGGCGCGCGGCCTGCAGCCCATCGCCCGCATCGTCAGCCATGCCGTGCACGCCCAGGCGCCGGACTGGTTCACCACCGCGCCGGTTGGCGCCATCCAGAAGGCGCTGGCCAAGGCCGGCTGGCAGGCCGGCGACGTGGACCTGTGGGAAGTGAACGAGGCCTTCGCCGCCGTCACGATGGCGGCCATGGCCGAGTTCAAGCTGCCGCACGAGATCGTCAACGTGCATGGCGGCGCCGTGGCGCTGGGCCACCCGATCGGCGCCAGCGGCGCGCGTATCGTCGTCACGCTGCTGGGCGCGCTGCGAAAGCGCGGCCTGAAGAAGGGCATGGCCGCGCTGTGCATCGGCGGCGGCGAAGCCACGGCACTGGCGCTGGAACTGGTCTGAGCCCGTGTTCGGCGCCCACGACCTGGCGCTGTTCGCCGCCACCGTCTTCGTGCTGAACGCCACGCCCGGCGTGGACATGGCCTACACCGTCGCCAGCACGCTGCGCGGCGGCTGGCGCCAGGGCGTGGCGGCGGCGCTGGGCATCATGGCCGGCTGCGTGCTGCACACGCTGGCCGCGGCCTTCGGGCTGGCGGCGCTGCTGGCCACGTCGGCCGAGGCCTTCACGGCCGTCAAGCTCGCGGGCGCGGCCTATCTGCTCTACGTGGCCTGGGGCATGGCCAGGGCCGGCCTGCGGCCGCCTGCCGCCGCGGCCGAGGTGACGGCGCCGCCATCGCTGTGGCGCACCGCCCGCCAGGGCTTCTTCACGAACGCGCTGAATCCCAAGGTGGCGCTGTTCTTCCTGGCGCTGCTGCCGCAGTTCATCGCCGCCACCGCGCCCGACAAGACGCGGGCCTTCCTGTTCCTGGGCGCCTGGTTCATCGTGCAGGGGCTGCTGTTCCTGCTGGTGCTGATCGCCCTCGTCGCGCCGCTGCGCCGCGGCCGGCCGCGGCCCTGGCTCGGGCGCGGCCTCAACCTCGGTGGCGCCGGGCTCTTTACCCTGCTGGCTGCGAAGCTCGCCCTGACCAAACCATGAATGTCCTGATCATCGGCGGCTCGCGCGGCCTGGGCCTCGAATTCGTCCGCCAGTACCGCGCGGCCGGCGCCCGCATCACGGCCACCGCCCGCGACGACGCCGCGCTGGAGCGGTTGCAGGCCCACGGCGCCCGTGCGCTCAAGCTGGACGTGGCCGACGCGGCCAGCGTGTCGGGCCTGGCCTGGCTGATCGACGGCGAGCGCTTCGACGTGGTCGTCATCAATGCCGGCGTCTACGGGCCCGGTACCACCGGCCTGGAGGCACCGACCGAGGCCGACTTCGACGCCGTCATGCACACCAACGTGCTGGGCCCCATGCGGCTGCTGCCGCAGATCGCCGAGGCGCTGGCGCCCGGCGCGCGGGTGGCCATCATCTCGTCCAAGATGGGCTCGCTGGGCCTGCGCGCCAGCACCAGTGGCTGGCTGTACCGCGCCTCCAAGGCGGCGGTGAACTCGGTGATGAGGGACGCATCCCTGGCGCTCGCGGGCCAGGCCACCGTCGTCAGCTTCCACCCGGGCTGGGTGCGCACCGACATGGGCGGCGCCGGCGCCGACATCGACGCGACCACCAGCATCGCCGGCATGCGCACCGTGCTGGCCAGCGTCAAGCCGGCGGACACCGGCAGCTTCTTCAACTACGACGGTCAAAGGCTGGACTGGTGACGACGCGCAGAACCGCCGGCACAGTCACCAAAAAATAACTGTCTTGTCGCGCGGGACTAAGCGTCCGCGCGATGTTCCCGGCAAGCGTTTCGGGCATGGCTCGCAGACGTTCGGGTAGGCCCTGGCGTCAGGCCGGGCCCGGACACCTCACGCGGCTCTATATTGGCCCCCGGTCCGAAGGAGGGGCCATCGATGCGTCGTGCTTACAAGTGGGTGCTGTGGATCGTGCTCGGGCCGGTCGTTGCGTTGCTGATCGTGGGCCTTTCCTGGCTGGCGTTCAACGGTCCGTGGGCCGACGCACCCGTGCGCCAGGTGCCTGCCGAGTTGGAGCCTACCGGGCTCACGCTGGCGCCGCAGGACAACGCCTTCTTCGACATGCAGGGCCTCACGGCCCCGGCCGGCGAGGCCGTCAACGCCTGGGGCCAGCGCGCCTGGCGCGACGGGCCGCCAGCGGATTCGCGCGCACTGTCGCTGCCGCAGGGGCCGGCTTGGCAGTGTCAACCGGCCCGTGAGGACTGCGTGGCGCGCTGGCGCGCCGACGCCGCCGTGCTGCGCACGCAACTGGCCGAGGCCCATGTGCTGGGCGACCGCTGCCGGGCGCTGGCGGCACGCCCGCGCTTCGAGGAGGTGCTCGTCACCCAGCCCGGCCAGAGCGAGCGCGCGCTGGCGGCCCGGATGCCGGCGTACCTCCCGTTGTCGATCTGCCTGCGCTGGCTGCAGATCGAGGCCGTGCTGGTGCCCGAGCTCGCGCCGGCCCAGCTGGCCTGGGCGCAGGCCGACGCGCTGCTGCGCCTGCAGGCCGGCGGCGCGTCTTCGCTGCTGGGCCAGGCCATAGCCTGGAGCCAGGTGTCGCGGCAGCAACTGCTGCTCGCGCAATGGGCGGCCACCCAGTCGCGCGCCGACGCGCTGCTTGACGCCTGGCTGGCGCCGCTGCCGGCGAGCCTGCTGCAACCGCGCCGTTGGATGGTGGCGGAGGCCGCGTTCCAGCGCGCTATGACCCTCGACATGTCGCGCCAGCTGCAGGACGCCGGGTCGAAGGAGCCGGCGTGGCTGCGGACCCTCGCTGGCCTGGGCATGTTGCCGCAACGCACCGTGCAGGCCGCCGACGACACCTGGCTGGCCGACCTCGCCGCCTTCGGCGACCTGCAGGGTGCGGCGCTGGCCCAGGCGCTGGCCCAGGCGCCGCGCGGCGATTCCCCGACCGAGCCGTTCCGCTGGTCACAGCTGAAGTGGCGCAATACGGCCGGCCACATCCTGCTCGATGTCGCACGGCCGATGCGCGCGCAGTACGCCCACCGGCAGGCCGACGTGCCGGTGTTGCAGGCCGCGCTGCGCGCGGTGCGCGAGCTCAACGCGCTGCCCGCTGGCGAGCGCGCCGCGCGCTGGCCCACGCTGGTGCAGGACGCCGGCCTGCGCGAGCGCCTGCAGCTTGAGGGTGACGCGCTGCAGGTGCGGCCGTGGCAGCCGACAGAGGGCCGCGACACGCTGCGCCTCCCGCTGCGGCCGGCCTGAGCGCGCCGACAATGGCTGACCTTCATCACAGGCCGAGCCCATGCTTCTACCCGAAGACCACCTCGCCGTGCAGGACGCCATCCGCGTCTACGTGCGGGCCGAGATCGCGCCCCATGCCGCCGCGTGGGACAAGAACCACCATTTCCCCGCCGAGCAGCTCAAGGGCCTGGCCGCGCTGGGCTGCTACGGCGTGGCCGTGCCCACCGAGTGGGACGGCGCGGGCCTGGACTACCTGGCGCTGTCGGTCATCCTGGAGGAAATTGCCGCGGGCGATGGCGGCACCAGCACGGTGGTCAGCGTCAACAACTGCCCGGTCTGCTCCATCCTGATGGCGTTCGCCAACGATGAGCAGAAGGAGCGCTTCCTGAAGCCGCTGGCGCGCGGCGACATGCTGGGCGCCTTCTGCCTGACCGAGCCGCACGTGGGCTCCGAGGCCGGCGGCCTGCGCACGACGGCCACGCGTGACGGCGACGACTACGTGCTCAACGGCGTCAAGCAGTTCATCACCAGCGGCAAGCACGGTGACGTGGCCATCGTCATGGCCGTGACCGACAAGGCGGCCGGCAAGAAGGGCATCAGCGCCTTCGTCGTGCCGACCGACACGCCGGGCTACCAGGTCGCGCGCATCGAGGAGAAGATGGGCCAGCACAGCAGCGACACGGCCCAGATCCTGTTCGAGAACTGCCGCGTGCCGGCCGCCAACCGGCTGGGCGACGAGGGCCAGGGCCTGAAGATCGCGTTGTCGGGTCTGGAGGGCGGGCGCATCGGCATCGCGTCGCAGAGCGTGGGCATGGCGCGTGCGGCCTTCGAGGCGGCGCTGCGCTACAGCAAGGATCGCGTCACCTTCGGCCAGCCCATCTTCAGCCACCAGGCCGTGCAGTTCAAGCTGGCCGACATGGCCACGCAGATCGAGGCCGCGCGCCAGCTGATCTGGCATGCCGCCAGCCTGAAGGATGCCGGCCGGCCCTGCCTGAAGGAGGCGGCCATGGCCAAGCTGTTCGCCAGCGAGATGGCCGAGCGCGTCTGCTCCGAGGCCATCCAGATCCACGGCGGCTATGGCTACCTCAGCGACTTCCCCGTGGAACGCATCTACCGCGACGTGCGCGTCACGCAGATCTACGAGGGCACCAGCGAGGTGCAGAAGATCCTGATCGGGCGCGCGCTGGCGGCCTGATCAGAGCGCCGCGTAGGCGCTGTCCAGCACCGCGGCGGAGGCCGCCAGCGCGGCGCGTTCGGCGGCGTCCATGGCCGGCTCGGCCACGCGCACCGCACCGCCCGCGCCCACCCGTGCCGGCAGCGACAGCGCGACACCCGTGGGCTGCACGCGGCTGACCGGCAGCAGCCGGTGCTCGTCGTTGACGATGCAGCCGATCAGCTCGGCCGTCACCAGGCCGATGGCGTGGTTGGTGGCGCCCTTGCGCCGGATCACCTCGTAGGCCGCGCGCCGCACCTGCTGGGCCAGCGGGGCCTCGCCGTCGGCCTGCCAGCCGGGCCAGTCGCGCAGCGCCACGCCGCTGACGCGCGCGCCCGACCACAGCACGACCGACGAGTCGCCATGCTCGCCCACCACCTGGGCGTGGATGGACTGGGTGGACAGCCCCAGCCGCCCGGCCAGGCGCTCGCGCAGCCGCGCCGTGTCCAGCAGCGTGCCGGTGCCGATGACACGCTCCGGCGGCAGGCCGCTGGCCTCGGTGACGACGCGGGTCAGCACGTCGACCGGGTTGGTCACGACCAGCACGATGGCGTTCGAGCCGGCCAGCACGCGGCCGATGCCGGCGGCGATGCGGGCGTTGTCGCGCAGCAGGTCCAGCCGGCTCTCGTCGGGGCGGCCGTTGCGGCCGGCGGCCAGCACGACGATGTCCGCCTCGCGCATCTGCTCCAGCGCCACGGCGCGCACTGCGCAGCGCGGGTAGAAGGCCGCGCCGTCGGCCAGGTCCATCGCCTCGCCCTCGGCGACGTCGGCGCGCTGGTCGTGCAGCCAGAGTTCGCCGGCGTGGCCGGCCAGCAGGGTGGAGAAGGCCACGCTGGTGCCGACCCAGCCGGTGCCGATGATGCCGATGCGCGCTTTCATGGCGGCAGTATGGCGCTGTCGCTGTCGCTGTCGCCGTCGATTCGCGCCGCCGGCTCGCCGTTCGTCGCAACCCGGTCGGTGCCGGCCGCGTGCGCCCCTAGCATGCCCGCCAGCTCGATTCAGGAGATGTCGGCATGACGAACGAAGTGCTGGTGGCCCGCGGCCTGCGCAAGGCCTACGGGGACAGGGTGGCGGTGCACGACGTCAGCCTCGCGCTGCGCCCCGGCGAGGTGCTGGGCCTGCTGGGCCCCAACGGCGCGGGCAAGTCCACGACGGTGGGCATGATCTGCGGCCTGACGGCGCCCGATGCCGGCGGCGTGACGCTGTCCGGCGGCATCAGCCTGGCCTCGGACGAGGCCGGCTACAAGCGCCGCATCGGCCTGGTGCCGCAGGACATCGCGCTCTATGAGGAACTGCCGGCGCGCATGAACCTGGAGCTGTTCGGCGCGCTGTACGGCATGCCGCCCGACGTCATCCGGCGCCGCGCCGACGAGGTGCTGGCCATGGTGGGCCTGAGCGACCGTGCCAGAGACAGGCCGGCCACCTTCTCCGGCGGCATGAAGCGGCGCCTGAACATCGCCTGCGCGCTGATCCACGACCCCGAGGTCCTGCTGCTCGACGAGCCCACGGCCGGCGTCGATCCGCAGAGCCGCAACGCCATCTTCGACAACCTGGAGCGGCTCAAGGCGGCCGGCAAGGCGCTGATCTACACGACGCACTACATGGAGGAGGCCGAGCGCCTGGCCGACCGCATCGTCATCGTCGACCACGGCCGTGTCGTCGCCAGCGGCACCCAGGCCCAGCTGCATGCGCTGCTGCCGGCGGCGCAGACGCTGCACGTGGAGATCGCCGGCGAGCCCGACGACGCCGCGCTGCAAGGCCTGCCGGGCGTGACCCGCGTGGGCCGGCGGCTGGACGCGAGCCTGGCCGACATCGCCCGCGACACCGGCCCGCTGCTCGCCGCGCTGGCGGCGCGCGGCATCCAGGTGCGTGGCCTGGCCTCGGCGCGCGCCACGCTGGAAGACGTCTTCCTCCACCTCACCGGCCGCGCCCTGCGCGACTGAAGGAGCCCCCGATGCAAGCCCTCTTCGCCCTGGTCCGTGCAGAACTCCGGCTGCACTTCTCCAACCGCCGCGCGGTGCTGATGAGCATCGTCGCGCCCATCCTCATCGCCGCCTTCTTCGGCAGCCTGTTCGGCGGCAGCAGCAAGATGGCCGGCATCCCCATCGCCGTCGTCGACCTGGACGGCAGCCCGCTGTCGCGCAGCGTCGTCGCGGCGCTGCAGGCCGAGGCCTCGCTGAAGACCACGGTCACCGACGAGGCCGACGCCGTGGCCCAGGTGCGCGCCGGCAAGCTGCGCGCGGCGGCCGTGCTGCCGGCCGGCCTCGGCGAGCAGGCCGGCGGCGCGATGTTCGGCGGCCGCAAGCCCGAGATCGCGCTGCATTACGACCCCTCGCAGGCCAGCGCGCTGGCCGTCGTGCGCGGGCTGCTGGCGCAGACGCTGATGCAGGAGGTCAGCCGCGCCACCTTCGGCAGCGCAGGGCTGGAGAAGCTGCAGCAGCAGGTGCGCGGCGCGACCGGCCTGGCTGCCGGCCAGCGCGACGACCTCCTGAAGATGTTCGATGCCATCGGCAAGGTGCAGCACGCCGACGCGGCGGCCTCCGCGGCGTCGGCCCCCCAGGCCGGCGGCCTGTCCCTGCCCTACGCCACTCGCGAGATCGAGGCGCTGCAGTCCACCGCCAATGCCGCACCGGTGGCCTACAACAGCTATGCCCACTCCTTCGCCGGCATGGGCGTGCAGTTCATCCTGATGAGCGGCGTCGAGCTGGCGCTGGGCCTGCTGCTGATGCGCCGCCTGGGGCTGTGGAAGCGGCTGCGCGCGGCGCCGCTGTCGCGCGCCCTGCTGCTGGGCAGCCGCTTCGCGTCCAGCGCGCTGATCTCGCTGATCATCTTCGCCGTCATCTACGCGGTCGCCATCGCCGCCTTCGGCGTGCGGGTGCTGGGCAGCCCGGCGGGCTTTGCGCTGGTGCTGGCGTGCTTCTCGCTGCTGACGGCCAGCTTCGGCCTGCTCGTCGCGGCACTCGGCCGCACGCCCGAGGCCACGCGCGGCCTGGCCATCCTGGCGACGCTCTTGATGGTGATGCTGGGCGGTGCCTGGGTGCCGGCCTTCATCTTCCCGGAATGGCTGCAGACGATCTCGCTCGCCGTGCCCACGCGCTGGGCCGTGGACGCGCTGGATGCGATGACCTGGCGCGGCCAGCCCTTCGCCGCGGCGCTGCTGCCCGGCGCGGTGATGCTGGGTTTCAGCGCCGTGTTCATGGGGATCGCCGTGTGGCGTTTCCGCTGGGAGGAGTGAGCGCGTGACGCCGCCGTCCGGGTGACACTACGCGGCCGTCAGCACCGGGAGGGAGCATGGGCCAGCATCGCAGCGCAGAAGACCAGGCCCTGGGCATGGGCCGGCCGATCTCGCGACGGGATTTTCTCGACGGCGTGGCCCAGGCCACCGGGGCAGCCGCTGCGCTGTCTTTGGGGAGCGCGGCAGGAGCCGCCGCCATGTCGGGCGAGGCCGGCGCGCCACCGCAGCGGCAAGGCCTGCGCGGCTTCGACAACACGGCGATGGCGGCCGGCCACGCGGTGCGCGACGGCCAGGGCTTCGGCGCCGTGGCGGACACCGGCGAGGCCTATGACCTCGTCGTCGTCGGTGCCGGCATGTCGGGGCTCGCGGCGGCCTGGTTCTACCGCCAGCAGATGCCGGGCGCGAGGGTGCTGCTGCTGGACGGCTGCGACGACTTCGGCGGCCACGCGCGCCGTGTGGAGTTCGATGTCGACGGCCGGCAGCTGCTGGTCTGCGGCGGCACGCAGGAGCTGTGGAACCTCAACACCTTCTCGCCCGAGTCGCTGCGCATGCTGCAGGACATCGGCATCGACCGCGAGCGCTACCGCCACCACGTCGCGGCCGACCGCAATGCCCTGGCCGCCGCGGGCCTGCGCCCGGCAACCTTCTACAACCGCGAGGCCTTCGGCCGCGACCAGCTGGTGCTGAACCCTTCGCTGGCCGGCATCACGGCCCAGCAGCTGCGCGCCCACTACGACACCACCCCGCTGCCCGAGGCCGTCAAGGCGGGCATGGTGCGCTACTTCACCGACAGGACCGACCCCCTGGCGGGGCTGGGGGTCGAGGAGAAGATCAGCCGGCTGAGGAAGATGTCGTTCACCGACTACCTGCTGAACGTCGCCCAGCTGCCGCCCGAGGCCGTGGCCTACCACCTTGCGGGGTGGGGCAACGACATGGACAACAGTTCGGCCGGCTTCGACACCATGAGCGCCTGGGCGGCGTCGCGCAGCTACCCGCAGCCCTTTGCCGGCCTGGGGCTGCCCAGGGTCGAGCGGGTCTCCAGCGTGGCTGCCGACGTGGGCGAGCTGATCCAGTTCCCGGACGGCAATGCCGGCGTCGCGCGGCTGCTGATCCGCCACCTGGTGCCCGGCTCGCTGCCCGGCAGCACGGCGGAGGATTCGATCCGCGCCCGGCTGCGCTACGACACGCTGGACCAGCCGGGCAATGCGGTGCGCATCCGCCTGTCCAGCATGGTGGTGCGCACGGCGCATGTGGGCGACGGCCGCGCGGTCGACGTCACCTACGTGCGCGGCGGCCGGGCGCAGCGCGTGCGGGCCGGTGCCGCGGTGATGGCCTGCTTCAACGCCATGCTGCCCTACCTCGTGCCCGAGCTGCCCGAGGTGCAGAAGGCGGCGCTGCGCCAGTCGGTGCGCAAGGCGCAACTGCGCAGCTTCGTGGCGATCCGCAACTGGCGCGCCTTCCAGAAGCTGGGCGTCTACGGCATCGGCAGCCGCGGCATGCCGTTCGCGTTCACGACGCCCTGGGTCATGCCCGAGTGGGGCGGCGCCTACGCGAACGCCCGCACGCCGGACGAGCCGGCCGTGCTCTTCATGAACCTGTCGCGGCATGTGCTGGACCAGCGCTCCACCGGCCTGCCGCCGCGCGAGCGCTGGAAGGCGGCACGCGCGGCGCTGCAGGCCATGAGCTTCGAGACGCTGGAGCGCGACATCCGCAGCCAGCTCAACCGCATGCTGGGCGCGGGCGGCTTCGACGCGGCGCGCGACATCGCCGGCATCACCGTCTGCCGCTGGGCGCATGGCTATGCCGGCGGCGCCAACGAGCTGTATGACGCCGACATGAGCCAGCGCACCGACGCGCCCTGGGTCGTCGGCCGCCAGCGCTTCGGCCGCATCGCGATCGCGAACTCCGACGCCGCGGCGACCTCGCTGACCAATGCCGCCTTCGCCCAGGGCCACCGCGCCGCGATGGAGATCGTCAACGACGTGGTGCGGCCGGTCTACGACTTCCGCTGGTCGGAGCGCGACGGCGGGCTGTAGCGACGCACCTCAGCGGATCGCCATCGCCCAGCGCCCGAAGCGCGGCGCCAGGCGCCAGCCGTCCTCGCCCAGCCAGTCGGCCGACACCAGCACATGGTGGGCGCGGCCGATCAGCCGCTCGCGTGGCACGGTGCCGATGAAGCGCGAGTCCTCGCTGTTGTCGCGGTTGTCGCCGAGCAGGAAGTACTGGCCGGCCGGTACCGTGATCTCGGCGAAGTCGCGGCGCGCCCGCAGTGCGGGCAGGAACTGCACGGCGTGCGGCCGGCCGTCGAGGTCCTCGGTGGCGCGCTGCGCGTCGACGACCCAGCCCGGTGCGACGCGCTCGCTGCGCGTGAGACCGTCGCCGTAGGCCAGGGGCTGGCCGTTGAGCACCAGCACGCCGCCGCGCATCGCGACGCGGTCGCCGGGCAGGCCCACGACGCGCTTGATGAGGCGCGTGCCGCCGGCCGGCGAGCTGAGCGTCACGACGTCGCCGCGCCGCGGCTCGGCCAGCGCCAGCAGCACCACGTCGCTCAGCGGCAGCTTGAGGTCGTAGGCCAGCCGGTTGACGAGCACGACGTCGCCTTCCAGCAGCGTCGGACGCATCGAGCCCGAAGGGATGGGGTTCCAGTCGGCCACCGCCGTGCGGAACAGCGCGAAACCGAGCAGGAAGACGAGAAAGCCGCGGTTGTCGCGGAGGGTGCGTCGGAAGTTCATGCCTCATGCTGCCTCGCCCTTTCGCGGCCCGGGCGGCCCGCCGTGCGGATGGCCGGCCGGGGCACATGAATGGCGGGCGGGGCGGTTGAACGGGGCGGGCCGGCCGGCGGTGTCGTCTATCGTTGATGCCCCTCCTTTTCAGAGCCCGGAGTCCGCTCATGCCGATCCCCCGTCGCTCGGCGCCCGTCCAGGCGGCCGCCCTGTTGGGCTGGCTGGCCTTCGTGGCCGCCGCCGCCGCGCTGGGCGCCGTCGCGTCCCGCAACGCGCCCGCCTTCTATGGCCAGCTCGTGCTGCCGGCATGGGCGCCCCCGGCGTCGGTCTTCGGGCCGGTGTGGTCGGTGCTGTACCTGCTGATGGCCGTCGCGGCCTGGGCGGTGTGGCGCGAGCGTGGCGCCGCCGGCCGCCGCACGGCGCTGGGCCTGTTCCTGGCGCAGCTCGGCGTGAACGCGCTCTGGTCCTGGCTGTTCTTCGCCTGGCATCGCGGCGCGCTGGCGCTGGCCGACGTGCTGCTGTTGCTGGGCCTGGTCGCCGCGACGGCCGTCGCGTTCTGGCGCATCCGCCCCGCGGCGGGCCTGCTGCTGCTGCCTTACCTGGCCTGGATCGTCTTCGCCTCGGCGCTGACCTGGGCCGTCTGGCAGGCCAATCCGCTGCTGCTCTAGCCGCGCCGGCGGGTGCCGCGCTCCCGTGGGGCGGGCGACCCGAAAGTTACACTGCCGCGATGCCCTTGCTCCTGGCTCTCGACAGCTCCACCGACACGATGGCCCTGGCCCTCGTGACGCCGGGGCAGACCCGGGTTTTCGAGGCCGCGGGCGGTGCCCAGGCCTCGGCGCGCATGCTGCCGCAGGTCAAGGCCCTGCTGGCCGGCGCCGGCCTGGACATGGCCGACCTGGACGCCGTCGCCTTCGGCCAGGGCCCCGGCGCCTTCACCGGCCTGCGCACTGCCTGCGCGGTGGCCCAGGGCCTGGCGTTCGGCCTGGGCCGGCCGGTGCTGGCCGTCGACAGCCTGATGCTGGTCGCCGAGGACGCGCGTGCCCAGGGCGCCGGTGACGACGTCTGGGTGGCCATGGACGCCCGCATCGGCGAAATCTACGCGGCCCGCTACCGCTGGGTCGACGGCGCCTGGGCCGTCGTCGAGGCGCCGGCCCTGTACCGACCCGAGGCCCTGGCCGCCCATTGGGGCGAGCCGGCCGCCGCCGCCGGCTCCGCGCTGGCCGAGTACGCCGACGCGCTGGGCACGCTGCCCCGCGCCTGGCCCCGGGCCCGCTCGCGAGCCCAGGCGCTCGGGGCCCTGGCGCTGGCCGCCTGGCAGCGTGGCGACACGCGCGACGCCGCCGAGGCGCTGCCGGTCTACGTGCGAGACAAGGTCGCGCTGACGACGGCCGAGCGGGAACGACGGCCATGAGCGCGCTGCTGGAGAGCCGCCTGCCGCCCTTCGAGGCGGCGGCGATGCGGGTGCCTGACCTGACCGAGATCATCGCGGTCGAGCGCCAGGCCTACCCTGTGCCCTGGACGCATGGCAATTTCGTCGATTCGCTGGCGGCGGGCTACCCGGCCGAGGTGCTGCGCGGTCCGCGCGCCCAAGCCAACGCCGGGCCGCCCCAAGTCGGCTTGCCCTCCTCGGGGGGAGGGCTGGGCGCAGCCCGGCCCTGGGGGCACTCGGAACTGCTGGGCTACTGGCTGGCCATGCAGGGCGCGGACGAGATGCACCTGCTCAACATCACCGTCGTGCCCAGGTGGCAGGGGTGCGGCCTGGCCGTCGCCATGCTGGACCGCCTGGTGGCCGAATGCCGCCGCCGCGGGCTGACGCAGCTGTGGCTGGAGGTGCGCGTCGGCAACGTGCGCGCCCGCGAGGTCTACCGGCGCTATGGCTTTGCCGAGGTGGGCCGGCGCCGCGCCTATTACCCGGTGCCTCAGGGGCCCCGCGAGGACGCCATCCTGATGAGCTTGTCGGTGGCGGCATGAGCTGGGACGCGCGCCAACGGGCCATGCTGGCCGAGATGGGGTTCAGGCTGCCTGCGGTGGCCGCTGCCACGGTGCCGGCCGCCGAGGTCGTTGCGGCGGGGCCCGAGCCTGAGCCTGAACCCATCGTCGTCGCTGCGCCGCCGCCGCCCATCGTGCGTGTCGCGGCGCCCGCCGCTGCGTCCGGCTTCGCGGGCCTGGGCCTGCCGGCGCTGCGCGAGGCCGTGTCCGCCTGCCGCGCCTGCGGCCTGTGCGAGCAGCGGCGCAACGCCGTCTTCGGCAGCGGCGCGTCGCAGGCGGTGCAATGGCTGGTCGTCACCGACCCGCCGGACGAGGCCGACGACGCCGGTGGCGAGGCGCTGGCCGGCCCGGACGCCGGCCGTCTGCTGGAGCGCATGCTGCTGGCGGCCGGCCAGCGGCGTGGCGGCGACGCGGCCAGCGCCTTCGTGACGCCCATCGTCAAGTGCCGCCCGCCGCGCGGGCGGGCGCCGCTGCCGGCCGAGCTGGAGGCCTGCGAGGCCGTGCTGGCGGCGCAGGTCGAGCTGCTGCAGCCCCGTCTCGTGCTGGCCATGGGCCTGCAGGCGGCGCGCCGGCTCACGGGCCTGGCCGAGCCGCTGGGCCGGCTGCGCGGGCGCGTGCACCGCTGGCGCGGGTTGCCGGTGGTGGTCACCTTCCATCCGGCGTATCTTTTGCGTTCGCAGGCCGACAAGGCCGGGGCCTGGGACGACCTGTGCCTGGCCCGCCGGGCAATGCAAGCCTCGTGAACGCTCTCACCCCCCTCGAATTCGAACGCCAGGCGCTGGACGCGGCGCGCTTTCGCATGCTGGCAGACCATGTGCCGGCGTGGATCGCGTTGTACGGCGCGTCGGATCACCGCTGCCTGTTCGCCAACCGCGGTTATGCCGAGGCCTTCGGGCTCACGCAGGAGTCCATCGTCGGCAGGCACTTCAGCGAGATCGTCGGCGCCACGGCCTACGAGCAGGTGCGGGTGCCGGTCGACGACCTGGTGCGCGAGCGCCGGCCGGTGGTCTACGAGCGCGAGCTGCAGCGCCCCGACGGCGGGTTCTCCTGCCATGAGATCCACCTGGTCCCGCAGTTCGACGAGGCCGGCGTGCTGCTGGGCAGTTGGGTGCTGGTCTACGACATCACCCGCCATCGCCAGGCCGAGCGGCTGTTGCGCGAATCCGAGGCGCGGCTGGACAAGTTCATGCAGGCGACGGTGGAGGGCATCCTGTTCCACCGCGACGGCCGCATGACGGACGTCAACGCGCCGCTGTGCGCGCTGACGGGCTGGCCGGCCGAGGCGCTGATCGGCCAGCATGTGCTGTCCTTCGTGGAGGACGACGAACTGCCCAAGGTGCTCGAGGTCATGCAGCAGGGCCAGGAGCTGCGCTACGAGACGGCCATCAAGCACCGCGACGGCTCGCGCATTCCCGTCGAGCTCATCATGCGCACGGTGGAGCGCGGCGGCGAGAAGCTGCGCATGGCGGTGGTGCGCGACATCCGCGACCGCCTGGCCAACGAGGCGCGCATCCAGCACCTGGCCCACCACGACGGGCTGACCGGCCTGCTCAACCGCTCGTCCTTCATGGAGCGCATGGCGCTGCTGATGCGCCGTGCCGAGCGCAGCGGCGAGACGCTGGCGCTGCTGTTCATCGACCTGGACAACTTCAAGCGCGTCAACGATTCGCTGGGGCACCTCGAGGGCGACCAGGTGCTGACGACAGTCTCGGAGCGCCTGGTGGGTGCGCTGCGCGGCAGCGACCTCGTGGGCCGTTTCGGCGGCGACGAATTCGTCGTGCTGCTGACCGACCTGGCCAGCCGCGCCGACATCGTCGTCGTGCTGGAGGCGCTGCTGTCCGTCGTCGAGGTGCCGGTCAAGGCCGATGGGCGTGCGCTGTCCGTCACGCCGTCCATAGGCGTGGCCGTCTACCCGGAGGATGGCCGCCAGGCGGACGAGCTGATCCAGCATGCCGACACGGCCATGTACCGCGCCAAGGCGCGGGGCCGTGCTACCTACCAGTTCTTCGAGCCGGCGCTGGCCGAGACGGCCTATGCCGACCTGGTGCTGGAGGCCGAGCTGGCGCAGGGCCTCACGCGCAACGAGTTCGAGCTGTTCTTCCAGCCCCAGGTCGATGCGTCCACGGGCCGGCTCTCCGGCGCCGAGGCGCTGCTGCGCTGGCGCCACCCGCAGCGCGGGCTGCTGGCGCCGGACGCCTTCATCTTCGTCGCCGAGCGCCATCGCCTGATGCTGGCGCTGGGCGAGTGGGTGCTGCGCGAGGCGGCGACGACGGCGCGCCGCTGGCGCGAGACGGGCCTGACCGACGGCCAGGAGCCGATGCGCATCGCCGTCAACCTGTCGCGCATGCAGTTCCACCTCGAAGGCTTTGCCGACACGGTCGAGCGCCTGCTCGCGGAGAGCGGCGCCAGCGGCCGGTGGCTGGAGCTGGAGCTGACGGAGCGCATGCTGATCGACGACATCGAGCACGCGCCGGCCACGCTGGCGCGGCTGCGCGCGCTGGGCCTCACGGTGTCGGTGGACGACTTCGGCACCGGCTACACCTCGCTGGCCCACCTGACCGAGCTGCCGCTGGACAAGCTCAAGATCGACCAGAGCTTCGTCGCCCGCCTGCCCGACGACGTCGGCGCCCAGGCCATCACGCGGGCCATCGTCCAGATGGCCGTGGGCCTGGGCCTCACCGTCACGGCCGAGGGCGTGCGCAGCGCGGCGCAGTGGCAGTTGCTGGCGGGCTGGGGCTGCCAGCAGCTCCAGGGCGAGCTGATCGGGACGCCCATGCCGGCCGGCGAGTTCGAGGCCTGGGTCAAGACCCGATGAGAGTGCGATGAACCTGGCGCAGAAGATCCACGCCGAGATCGCCGCGGCCGGCGGCTGGCTGCCGTTCGACCGCTTCATGAGCCTGGCGCTGTACGCGCCGGGCCTGGGCTATTACGCCGGCGGCCGGCGCAAGTTCGGCCGCATGCCCGGCGAGGGCTCGGACTTCGTCACCGCGCCCGAGATGTCGCCGCTGTTCGGCCGCGCGCTCGCGCGCCAGCTCGCCCAGGCGCTGGATGCCAGCGGCTGCCACGACGTCGTCGAGTTCGGTGCCGGCTCGGGCGCGCTCGCGACCCAGCTCATCGCCGAGCTGGACGCACTGGGTGCCGGCCTGGCGCGCTACCGCATCGTGGAGCTCTCGGCGGAACTGCGCGAGCGCCAGCGCGAACGGCTGGCAGCCTGGGAAGGGCGCGTCGACTGGCTGGACACGCTGCCGGCCGAGCTGGAGGCCGTGGTCATCGGCAACGAGGTGCTGGATGCGATGCCGGTGCAGCTGCTGGCCTTCGACGGCCAGGCCTGGCACGAGCGCGGCGTGGTGTCGGCGGGCGAAGGCTTTGCCTTCGCGGACCGCGCCAGCCCGCTGCGGCCGCCCGTCGAGACGGGCTTCGTGCCCGGCAGCGTCACGGAGATCCACCCCCAGGGCGAGGCCTTCATCGCGACGCTGGCGCGCACGCTCAGGCGCGGCGCGGCCTTCTTCATCGACTACGGCTTCCCCGAGGCCGAGTACTACCACCCGCAGCGCCACGGCGGCACGCTGATGTGCCACCAGGCCCACCTCGCCGACGCCGATCCGCTGGTGGCCGTGGGCGACAAGGACATCACGGCCCACGTCAACTTCACCGGCACCGCGCTGGCCGGCCAGGAGGCGGGCCTCACCGTGCTGGGCTACACCAGCCAGGCTAATTTCCTGCTCAATTGCGGCATTGCCGACCTGCTGGCGAACGCCTCGCTCGCCGAGCGCGCGATGGCGCACCGCCTGCTGGCCGAGCATGAGATGGGCGAGCTGTTCAAGGTGATCGGCTTCGCGCCAGCGGACGCCCCCTTCGACGCGCTGGGGTTCCAGCGCGGCGACCGCTCGCACCGGCTGTAGGCACCGTGATGAAAGCCTGGATCCTGCTGCTGTTGTGCGCCCCCGCGCTGGCGCAGGATCTCAAGGCCGGCCGCGGCCTGGCGGCCACCTGCGCGAACTGCCACGGCACCGAGGGCCGCGCGCGCGGCGCCGCGATGCCGCCGCTGGCCGGCATGAAGGCCGACCTGATGCTGGAGCTGCTGTCCGACTACCGCAGCGGCCGGCAGGCGGGCACCGTCATGCCGCAGATCGTCAAGGGCTACACCGAAGAGCAGCTGCGCCTGATCGCCGCCTACTTCGCTGCCCGGGCCAAGCCATGATCGCGCGGCGCCGGCTGGTCGCGGCGGGTGGCCTCGCGCTGGCCGGCTGCGCCAGCCCGAGGGCGAGCGTCGGCCGGGTCGTCGTCGTGGGCGGCGGCTTCGGCGGCGCGACGGCGGCGCGCTACCTGAAGCTCTGGGGCGGCGCGGCCGTCGACGTGACGCTGGTGGAGCGCAACGCGGGCTTCCTGTCCTGCCCGATGTCCAACCTCGTCATCGCCGGCCTGCGTGATCCGGGCAGCATCAGCCAGGGCTATCACGGCCTGCAGGCCCAGGGCGTGAGGCGCGTGCGCGGCGAGGTCATCGGCATCGACCCGGTCGCCAGGACGATCCGGCTGGCCGGCCGCAGCACGCTGGGCTGGGACCGGCTCATCCTCGCGCCCGGCATCGATTTCATGTTCGACGAGCTGCCGGGCCTGCGCGCCGCGCTCGACAGCGGCCGCGCCGTGCATGCCTGGAAGGCCGGCGCGCAGACGCTGGCGCTGCGCCGCCAGCTCGAAGCCCTGCCCGACGGCGGCGTGGTGCTGATGAGCATTCCCAGGGCGCCCTACCGCTGCCCGCCGGGCCCCTATGAGCGCGCCTGCCTGATCGCGGCCTGGCTCAGGCGCGCCCGGCCGCGCGCCAAGCTGCTGGTGCTGGACGCCAACCCCGAGATCCAGAGCAAGAGGGCGCTGTTCGAGCGCGCCTTCGCGCAGCATCACGCCGGCGTGCTGGAGTACCGGCCCAACGCCGAGCTGCAGCAGGTGCTGGCCGACGGCACGGCGCGTTTCGAGTTCGAGGACGTGAAGGCCGACGTGCTCAACCTGATCCCGCCGCAGCGCGCCGGCGACCTCGCGCGCGACTTCGCCCATGTGAACCGCCGCTGGGTGGGCATCGACTGGCTGACGATGCAGGCGCAGGCGGCGCCGGGCGTGCACGTCGTGGGCGACGCGGTCTTCTCGGCGCCGGGCGCGCCGAAGTCCGCCCACCTGGCCAACCAGCAGGGCAAGCTGGCCGCGGCGGCCGTGCTGCAGTTGCTCAGGGGTGAGCCGGTGGACCCGGCGCCCGTGATGATGAACACCTGCTACAGCTTCGTCACGCCGGACGAGGCCGCGCACGTGGCTTCGGTGCATCAGTACGACGCGGCCGAGAAGACGATGAAGCCGGTGCCGGGCGCTGGCGGCGTGTCGCCCGCCGCCAGCGCCCGGGAGGCGGTGTTTGCCCAGGCCTGGGCCGACAACATCTGGGCCGACACGCTGGCCCTTTAGCCTTCAGCTCACCAGGCGCCGGTGTTGGGCATCGAGGCCCAGGGCTCGGCCGATGCCAGCGCGGGGCCGGCCTGCAGCAGCTCGATGGAGATGCCGTCCGGCGAGCGCACGAAGGCCATGCGGCCGTCGCGCGGCGGGCGGTTGATGAGCACGCCGTGGTCCATCAGCTTTTGGCAGGCGGCGTAGATGTCGGGCACGGCATAGGCCAGGTGGCCAAAGTTGCGGCCACCGGTGTAGGTCTCGGCCTTGCCGTCGGCGTCGGGCCAGTTGTAGGTCAGCTCGACCTGGGCATCCTCGTCGCCGGGGGCAGCCAGGTAGACCAGCGTGAAGCGGCCGGCCTCGTGTTCCGAACGCTTGACCTCGACCAGGCCGAGGGCGTCGCGGTAGAACTTCATCGAGGCGTCCAGGTCGTGGACGCGGACCATGGTGTGCAGGTATTTCATGGCCGCGATTGTCGGGGCCGCTTCAATAGCCCTGTGCCGCGATCGGCTTGCCCGTGGCCAGCGGCGCCGTCGCGCTGGCGGCGATGGCGAGGCCGCCGTCAGTAGTCCAGCCACTCCATCGGCGCCACCAGCGCGCCGCCGCGGATGCGTTCCAGCGTGCCGGTCAGCACGTCGATGTTGTTGTCGAAGCTGCCGTGGCCGGCGTCGATCTGGTCGCCGGCCTTGGTGATGCGGACCTTGGGCGTGGCAATGCGGTTGAGCAGGTCGCCGGCCGGCCAGAGCTTGAGCCAGGCGGCGACGTCGGCGTTCGGTGCCTGGCTGGGGCCCAGCGCCCATTGGTCGCCCGCCCATGCCGGGTCGGGCTTGACGAGCGCCCGCTCCATGCCGAGCAGCGGCTGCTTGCGCACGTCGTCCAGCGCGCGGGACACGAGGTAGAGCAGCGACTTGCCGTAGATGTCGCAGCGGGCGTCGGGCAGGCCGTCGCAGCGCTCGTTGGTGTCGGTCAGCACGTGCAGGCGCAGCGCGTCCAGCGGCAGCACGCCGGCCTGGTGGGCTGCGCCGTAGTGCTGCACGGCAAAGCCGCTGGAGCAGGCGGCGGCGTAGAGCTCGCAACTGGTGGCCGGCAGCAGGTCGGGGCCGCCGAGCCGCCCGAGCAGATGGCCCAGCAGGATGGAGCCGGCGGAGTGGCCCACGAGGTGGATCTCCAGCGCCTGGCCGCTCTTGGCCAGCGTGTCGCGCAGCTCGCGCAGCATGCGGGCGGTGAGCTCAAGCACATGGTCGGGCGTGGCGCCGCCCTCGGCGTTCTCGCGCATCTCGCTCCAGATGCCGCGCGCGAACTGGCGGCTCACGGCCTCGATGGCGCGGTCCTTGGCTTCGGCGGCCACCTCGCGCATGTGGTCCAGCCAGCCGGCGCTGCGGTCGCCGCCGTCGGCGACGCGGTGCTTGAGGTCTTCGAGCATGTCCTTCAGCGTCTCGCCGGGGCCGGTCTTCCAGGTGAAGAACAGCGGGTAGATGCCGTTGGCCAGGAAGTAGGGCGCCAGCACGCGGATGCGCTGCACGGAGGCGAGCTCGTTGTTGAGGCCGCCGTGGGCGTAGAGGGCGAGCTTGACGGTCTTTTCCTTGCCCGCCTTGAACCAGGCGGCGGGGCGCTCGACGACGATCTCGCGCGCCAGGCCCTCGCGGTCGTTGCGCGCGCGGGTGAAGTCGGTGGCCATCAGCTGGCCGTCGTTGCCCGAGACCAGCGTGTGGGTGTAGGCCTCGTCGGTGCGCAGCGGCTGGTAGGGCTTGTGCGCGAAGACGTGGTTGAAGGGCCAGGGATCGTCGCGCGGGTTGTCGTCCAGGCGCAGCGTGGCGCCGACATCCGACAGGCCGCGGCCGGCCATGACGCGAAAACCACCCGCCGCCGCGCGCGCGCCCTTGGCCGCCTTGCTGCCCTTGGCGGCCGGGGCCTGGCGGCTCTTGATGTCCGACAGGTCCTGCGGCACGCCCAGCGCCACGGCCCAGGCGTCGGTGCCGTTGGTGACCCAGTCCTCGTAGCTGAGGACGGCGAAGCCGCTGGCGCCCCAGTCGGTGCCCCAGCTGTTCTGCACGACGAAGCCGCGCTCGTTGTAGCCCACCAGCGCGAACGCATGGCCGCCGGTCTTCTTGGCCATGCGCTCGATGCGCGGCAGCTTGTCGTGGCTGGCCGGCATGGGCCCGGCGTCGAGGGTCCAGCCGTCATGCACGTCGCCCGACACATAGATGGCGCCGATCTCGTAGATGGCGGCCTGCATGTCGACGACGCTCTTCTTGTCGACGCGGTAGTAGACGCCCAGCGCCCGCGTGGTGGCGTCGTCGTCCCAGCCCGCGGCGGGGCGTTCGAAGACGCCGTTGCCGTCCCGGTCGAGCGGGTAGGGCCAGAGCGTGGACGAGCAGATGCCGTGCTTGTGCCAACCCTTGAGGGCGCCGCGGCAGGACGAACCCTCGTAGTCCTGGCCGGGCCATTCGTCGTAGAGCTTGGCCAGTTCGTAGAACATGCGCGGGCTGACCGTCTCGGGCATGGCACGGCTGCGCGGCGCGGCCAGGTGGCGCAGCCAGTAGAGGTAGTTGGTCACGCAGGCCAGGCCGAAGCCGGTGCAGGCGCCTTCGTTGCCCTGGTTGAGGATGCGCCCCGCCTTCACGTAGGCGGGCAGCAGGCGCTTGAGGTCGGCGTCCATGGGCCAGCGGGGCGGCAGCGAGCGCAGTGGCGCGCGGTAGACCAGGTCGCGCAGGTCCAGGCGGTCGGGGCGGGCGTCCAGCCTGGGCGCGGGCACGGCGTTGGCGGCGGCCTTCTTTGCGACCGGCGTGGTCGCGGGCTTGCGGGTCCTGGTGGCCATGGCGTCTCCTTGGGTGCGCCGATGTTGGTTAGGGTCACGGGAAGGAACAATCCCGCAGGGCGCACGGACTCCCATGACCCAGGGTGTCTGCATCGTTGGATTGGGGGTGATCGGCGGCAGACGGCCCGCCATTCCAAGGGTCGCGTGGCGTACGGGCAGCCTCGTCAGTTTTGCGGGTGACGGCCCAGCCCGGCGCTGCGAACGTGCCGCCCACATTCCGTTGTGGAGAAGCCCATGCGCAAGACGCCCCCCGCTCGCCCGTGCAAGTCGCGCCAGCCCTCCCGGCTGCGCTTCGCCGCCCTGCTCGTGACGATGTTGACCTGTCTGGAAGGCCAGGCCCAGCAGCCGCCGCCGAGCACTGCTGCGCAGGCGCGCGGCCAGTTCTCCGGCGCGTTGAAGGCCTTGCGCGAGATCGAAGGCCGGCTCAAGAGCGCCGAGGCGGAGTCCAGCCAGGCGGACGACCAGGCCGGGCTGATGGATGCCGCCGACCTCGCCACCGTGCAGCAGCGTGTGGCGGACGCCCTCAGGAAGGGTGAGCGGGTGCGCGACCTGCAGGCGGAGCTCGGGCAGGCCAAGGAGCGCCTGGCGGACGCGCGGCAGCGGCTTGGTGCCGAGCTGGAAGTTGCATCCGTGCGGGTCGCCTGGCAGGCTCCCGGCACCGATGCGGTGGACGGCGTGGCGAACCTTGTCGACAAGGGGGCCAAGGCACAGTCAGGGGTGGCGGCGCTGAACGCCAACTCGAAGGAGGCCTTCAAGGTCACCGATGAAGCGCGCGCCATCGCGCTGGGCTTGGCCAGGGATGCCATCAAGGCCGGCGACCGGCCCGGCTCCGAGGCCTCGCAGAAGGCGTTGCAGACCATCCAGGAGGCGCAGCGGGCTCATGGGGAGGCGCTGAATGTCTACAAGATGCGCTACGGCGCCCAGGCGCTGGGCAATGAACTGAGCAGTGCCGCGCTGGAGCTGGCGCGCTGCAGCATCGAGAACTGCGACCGCCGGGATCAGCTCATGGCCGAAACCCGTCGTGCGTCGCAGGCCATGGACGACAAGAAAAAGGAGTCCAAGGAAAGGCTGACCGCCGCCAAGCTGCTGAGCTTCGGCATCAGGGCGAGCGAAGTAAGCCAGAGCGCGGCCGAGCAGCAGGCGGCTTTGGAATTCCTGCAGTTCATCGACCGGAACCCGAACGCGGGCTGGAAATTCGGTGGTGAGGCGGCCACGCTCAGCGCGGGTGCTGAGGGGGCGACGGCTGCGATCCGCCTGAGCCTCCAGCGTTTCGTCAACACCTGGGCCCGGGACACCAGCATCACTTTGTCGTCGCCCGTGGCCAAGGGGAGTGACAGCACCGCGCTGCTGGCGAGCAACGGCAGCTACCGTCCCGACGAGACCAAGTTGCGCTACGAGGTGGCGGGCTTGCGCCAGCTCGGCAATGGCACGGGTGACTTCCTTCGGTTCAATCAGGTCGCGTACTTCGCGCAGGTCAGTCGACTGCGTTTTCGGGTCGGCAACCCGGCTGCCGCGGGGGATCCGTCGCAGTATTCGCGCACGGCATGGTCACTGGGCGCCAGCAGCCTTTTCGCCAAGACGGAGGACTCGGCCATGCATCGAGTGGGCTTCGCTGTCGAACGCGGTTACGACGCGGGCAGGCAGAGCACCCGCTGCAAGGCGGCGCCCGACCCGGTCACCGATCCCGCCACCGGCAACCCGACGGGCGTGAATGAGGCCTTCCTGCGTTGCATGACGGCCTTCTTCAGCCCGGTGAAGGTGGCCTGGTCGCGGACGCTGGACTACCGCTACCGGCGCGAATGGGACCGCGTGGCCATCGCGCCGGCCTTCAGTTATGAGCACACCACGAAGACCAAGACCTACGAATTGCCGGTCTATCTGGTGCAGGGGGCGGGCGACAACGCCGACAAATTCACGGCTGGCGTGGCCTATCGCCATACCAGCAAGCCCGGCGAGCCCGCGGACAAGCGCTGGGAGCTCTTCGTGAGCTCGCCGTTGTCGCTGCTGTCTCCATGAACTGCCGAGGGCGTCGGTGCAGGGGCGGTCAGCCCTTGACCCTCGCCCAGCGCTCATGGTCGCGCCAGTGGCCGGCAACTTGAGGTAGCTGGTTGAACTGCTTTCGAGCGGAAGCGGCTTCGTCAGCCGCCGTGAGGGGCCTGATCACCACCCGCTCAACGGCCAAGAGGTGCAATTCCCAGCCACGCCGCATGCGCCCAGAACGCAAACAGCGCCCACAGCGCAATGCCGACCGTCACGGTGGCCACGGTGCCCGTGGCGGTCGGTGCGGCGCCCGCGGGTGCCGGCCGGCGCCGCGCGGCGCGGAATACCAGGATGGACCACACCAGGAAGCTGCCGAACAGCATCACGTCGGCCAGCGTGTTGTTGGCGATCAGGTGGGCAAAGGCCCAGACCTTGACCGACAGCGTCATCGGGTGCTGCAGCTTGGCCTTGAAGTGGTTGCGCGGCACGTAGGCCGCGGCCAGCAGGATCATCGCGACGAGCATCAGTGCCGCCGTCGCGTGGTTCATGCCGCGGATGGGCGCCCACAGCACGACGGGCTGCAGCCGCGCCTGCGAGAAGCCCCAGAGGATCAGGCCGAAGCCGATCAGCGACACCAGGGTGTAGAGGGCCTTCCAGCCCTTCTCGCCGAGGCGGGCCCGTTGCTTGTCGCGCCAGTTTGGCGCCAGTGCGCGGGTCATGTGGATGCCGAGGAAGAGGGCGAGGCCGAGAGCAAGCCAAGTCATCGTGATCTCCAAGTGGGTCAGGTCTGCCGGTCGACGCGCAGCGCGAGCACGACCGAACTGTTGGTGCGCAGCACGCCGTCGATGTCGCCGATCTCGTCGAGCAGCGCGTCGAGCCGGGCCGTAGTGTCGGCGCGCAGCAGCGCCATGTAGTCGAACTCGCCGCTGACGGAGGCGAGCTGACGCAGTTCGGGCAGCTCCGACAGCCGCTTCACCACCTCGCGCCCGGCCTTGGGGCTGACGGTGATGCCCACGAAGGCCTGCACGCTGCGGCCCGCCGTGTCGCCGCCCAGCCGCGCCGTGTAGCCCACGATGCGGCCGCTGGCCTCCAGCCGCGCCAGCCGCGCCACGACCGTGGTGCGCGCCACGCCCAGCTTGCGCGCGAGCAGGGCCGTGCTCTCCCGCGCATTGGCCTGCAGCAGCAGGATCAGGCGGCGGTCGAGGTCGTCCGTCGGCGTGTCGGGGTTTGCCCGTAAATCATCCATAGTGGCGAATCATCGCGACGAATCGTCGAATCATCAATTGATTTCGTCGGAGTAGGGCTTTCTTTCGTCATCGGCCCTGCCTAGAGTGCGGGCCAACTGAAACCCTGCCTGGAGTACCCCATGAAGATCGCCCTGCTCGGCGCCGGCCACATTGGCCAGACCATCGCCCGCCTGCTGCACGCCACCGGCGACTACCAGGTGACCGTGCTCGACAAGAACGCCGCCTACCTGAAGACGCTGGCCGCCGAGGGCATCGCCACGGCCGAAGTCGACAGCGACAACCGCGCGGCGCTGGCCGCCCAGCTGCGCGGCAAGGACGCCGTCGTCAACGCGCTGCCCTACCACCTGGCCATCACCGCCGCCGAGCTGGCGCTGGAGTGCGGCTGCCACTATTTCGACCTGACCGAGGACGTGGCCGCCACCAAGGCCATCAAGGACATGGCCAAGGGCGCCAAGACCGCCTTCATGCCGCAGTGCGGCCTGGCACCGGGCTTCATCGGCATCGTGGCCCACCACCTGGCCAGCGGCTTCGATTCGGTGCGCGACGTGCAGATGCGCGTGGGCGCGCTGCCGGCCTTCCCCACCAACGCGCTGAAGTACAACCTGACCTGGTCGGTCGACGGCCTCATCAACGAGTACTGCCACCCCTGCGAAGCCATCCATGGCGGCGAGACCATCGCCGCGCTGCCGCTGGAAGGCCTGGAGCATTTCAGCCTGGACGGCGTCGAGTACGAGGCCTTCAACACCTCCGGCGGCCTGGGCACGCTGTGCGAGACCTGGGCCGGCAAGGTGCGCAACCTGGACTACAAGACCGTGCGCTACCCCGGTCACCGCGACCTGATGCAGTTCCTGCTCGGCGACCTGGGCCTCAAGGGCGACCAGGAGAACCTGAAGGGCATCATGCGCAAGAGCATGCCGGCCACCATGCAGGACGTGGTGCTGGTGTTCGTGACCGTGTCGGGCATGAAGAACGGCGTGCTGCTGCAGGAGGTGTTCGCGCGCAAGATCTTCGCGACGCGCGATGGCGCCCAGCCGCTGTCGGCCATCCAGATCACCACCGCCGCCGGCATCTGCGCCGCGGTGGATCTGTTCCGCGAAGGCAAGCTGCCGCAGAAGGGCTTCATCCGCCAGGAAGAGGTCGCACTGCCCGACTTCCTGGCCAACCGCTTCGGCTTGGCATACCAGCAAAGCCGTCAGGTGGAATCCATCTCGTAAAGAATGCCCGCCATGAAGCAACAGACCCTCTCCGTTCTCGACGCCCTGGGCGTCCATCTGCCGCCCAGCGGTGACCTGATCGTGCGCTCGCCCATCGACGGCAGCGTGCTGGCCCAGCTTCCCACCGCCAGCGCCGCCGACATGAAGGCGGCCGTGGGCCGCGCGCACGAGGCCTTCAAGGCCTGGCGCGTGGTGCCCGCCCCCAAGCGCGGCGAGCTGGTGCGCCTGTTCGGCGAAGAGCTGCGTGCCCACAAGGCCCAGCTGGCCCAGCTGGTGTCGATCGAAGCCGGCAAGGTCACCAGCGAAGGCCTGGGCGAAGTGCAGGAGATGATCGACATCTGCGAATTCGCCGTCGGCCTCTCGCGCCAGCTGCACGGCCTGACCATCGCCAGCGAGCGGCCCGGCCATCGCATGATGGAGCAGTGGCTGCCGCTGGGGGTCGTGGGCATCATCTCGGCGTTCAACTTCCCGGTCGCCGTGTGGGCCTGGAACTCCGCGCTGGCCCTGGTGGCCGGCGACGCCTGCGTGTGGAAGCCCTCCGAGAAGACGCCGCTGACCGCGCTGGCCACGCAGGCGCTGTTCGAGCGCGCGCTCAAGGCCTACCGTGCCGCGGGCCATGCCGCCCCCGACGGCCTGTCCGAGCTGGTCATCGGCCGCGCCGACACGGGCGAGGCGATGGTGGACGACGCCCGCGTGGCGCTCGTGTCCGCCACCGGCTCCACCCGCATGGGCCGTGCCGTGGGCCCGCGCGTCGCGGCGCGCTTCGGCCGCTGCCTGCTGGAACTGGGCGGCAACAACGCCATCATCGTGACGCCCAGCGCCGACCTGGACCTGGCCGTGCGCGGCATCCTGTTCGGCGCCTACGGCACGGCCGGCCAGCGCTGCACGACGACGCGCCGCGTCATCGTGCACGAGAGCGTCCATGACGCCCTCGTCGAGCGCCTGGAGCGCGCCCGCGCGCAGCTGCCCATCGGCTCGCCCGTCGAGGCCGGCACGCTGATCGGCCCGTTGATCGACGCCCAAGCCTTCGACGCGATGCAGTCGGCGCTGAAGGCGGCGCGCGAGCAGGGCGGCCAGGTCAGCGGTGGCGAACGCGCCCTGGCCGACCGCTTCCCCGAGGCCTGGTACGCCGCGCCCGCGCTGGTGCGCATGCCGGCGCAGACCGAGGTGGTCTGCCACGAGACCTTCGCGCCCATCCTCTACACGCTGAAGTACAAGACGCTGGAAGAAGCCATCGCGCTGCAGAACGGCGTGCCGCAAGGCTTGTCCAGCGCGATCTTCACGACGGACCTGCGCGAGGCCGAGGCCTTCATGAGCGCGGCGGGCAGTGACTGCGGCATTGCCAACGTCAACATCGGTACGTCGGGCGCGGAGATCGGTGGTGCGTTCGGCGGCGAGAAGGAGACCGGCGGCGGACGCGAGAGCGGGTCGGATGCGTGGAAGGCCTACATGCGCCGCACCACCAACACGGTGAACTACTCGAGCGAGCTGCCGCTCGCGCAGGGCGTTAAATTCGACATTTGAGTCGAGCTTCGCCGGGGAGGCCAAGAACTGGGCTATAGTGCGGCCTCCCTGAAAGCCCAGGTGGCGGAATTGGTAGACGCACTAGTTTCAGGTACTAGCGGGTAACTCCGTGGAGGTTCGAGTCCTCTCCTGGGCACCAAACAAGAAAGGCCAGCACGCAAGTGCTGGCCTTTTGCGTTTTTGGGCCCAGTAGAGGACTCGAAAGGCACGTCGCCGAGGACCGAGGACAAGCTGGCTCGTCCTGCGCCTCGACGAAGGCTTGGCGCCCACGAGCGCCCAGCCGGCTGCCGGGGTCGCGGAACGTGACCGAGTCCCCGCTAAGAGGCCCTCGATGGGCGCCTTAGCGAGTGGTGGCGGAAAGCCACTGCAACTCAAACTCGGCCGCAGGCACACCCTTCCCGAACCACCACCCCTGCCCCCAGTCGCATCCCATCAGCCTCAGCAGCCCCGCCTGCCCCTGAGTCTCCACGCCTTCGGCGACGACCTGCATCCCCAGCTCATGCGCCATCGTCACGATGGCCCGGCACAGCGCCAACGCCTTGCCTCCATCCTCCAGCCCGGCCACGAAGCTGCGGTCGATCTTGACCGTGTCGATCTCGTGATGCTGCAGATAGCTCAGCGAGGAGTAGCCGGTGCCGAAGTCATCCAGTGACACGGACATCCCGGCCTTGCGCAGCGCCCGCAACCGCTCGGCCACGGCCTCGTCCCGCTCCAGCAGCAGGCCCTCGGTGATCTCCACTGCCAGCGCATCCCCAGGCAACCCCATGCCACGCAAGTGCATGACCCAGTCGGGCTGCACCCGGTGGCTGCGTTCGCTCAGGAACTGCACCGGTGACTTGTTGATGCTGATCTGGAAGCCCTTGTGCCCGGCCGTGCGCCACGCCTGGGCCTGGCGGGCGGCCTCGCGGAACACCCAGTCGCCGATGTCCACGATGAGGCCGCTGGCCTCCGCCAGCGGGATGAACTGCGCCGGGCTGACCTCGCCGAGCTGCGGGTGCGTCCAGCGCAGCAGCGCCTCGGCCTTGCGCGGCGGTGCACCCGGCGCGCGCAGCGACACGATGGGCTGGTAGACGAGGCTGAACTGGCCCAACGGCAGCGCCTCGCGCAACTCCGCCGCCAGGCGGGCACGGCGCTGCGCGATCTCCTGCAGCGCCGGCGTGAACAGGCTCATGCGGTTGCGGCCGGCCCCCTTGGCTTCGTACAGCGCCTGGTCGGCGTGCTTGAACAAGGCTTCGATCTCGACGCCGTCGCGCGGCGCCAGGCTCACGCCGATGCTGGCCGACACATAGACCCGCTTTCCGCTCACGTCGAAGGCGGCGGACAGCGCCTCCAGGATCTGATGGCCCACCGTCGCCGCCGCCCCGGCCGCGTCGCGCGCGGCCAGCAGCACGGTGAACTCGTCGCCGCCCATGCGCGCCACGATGCCGCCCGAGGGCATGCAGTCCTGCATGCGCCCGGCCACCTGCACGAGCAGCGCGTCGCCGACGTCATGGCCCAGCGTGTCGTTGACCTCCTTGAAGTGGTCGAGGTCCACGAACATGACGGCGAGTTCCTCGCCGCGCATCGCCCGCAGGGCCAGGGCGCGCTCGATGCGCTCGCGCAGCGAGCGGCGGTTGGGCAGGCCGGTCAGCGTGTCGACACGTGCCTGTTGCCAGACCTGGGCCTCCTGGCGCTTGCGTTCGGTGATGTCCGTGTGCGTACCCACCATGCGCAGCGGCTTGCCCGCGGCGTCCCGCGCGATGACCATGCCGCGGCTGAGCACCCATTTCCACGTGCCGTCCCGGGCCAGCACGCGATGTTCGTTGCGGTAGAGCGGCGTGCGGCCGCTGAAATGGTCGTCGCGGTCGCGCTCCATCTGCGCGAGATCGTCCGGATGGGTGCGTGCATCGAAGGCTTCCGGCGTCGCGTCGACATCGCCGGGCTCGAAGCCGTGCAGGCGCAGGTAGCGTTCCGAGAAGTGCTCCACGCCGGCCTGCACATGCCAGTCCCAGACGCCGTCGCCGCTGCATTCCAGCGCCAGCTTCCAGACCGCGTCGGCTTCGCGCAACCGCTCCTCGGTGGCGCGGCGCGCCCCGATGTCGGTGTGCGTCCCGAGCCACAGTGGCGAATCCGGCAGACGCTGGGCCTGCGCCAGCACCCAGTGGTGGCCCAGGCGGTACTCCATCTCGAAGCGGCCGCTGCACTGGGCTTCGGCCCAGCGCGCATCGAAGGCCGCGCGGTCGTCCGCGTGCAGCCAGTGGGCCAGCAGCACAGGCAGGGCAGGGTGGTTCAACGCCTCGGCCAGGGGCGCGTTCATCCACAGCAGGCGGCCCTGGGCATCGGCCTGCCAGACCTGCTGGGGCAAGGCGTCGAGGAGCGAGGCAAAGTGGACGGGCTGCTGCATCGGCGATGGATACGGGACTCTGCCGGGACTGTATGCCCCTCGCGATAAGCCACAATCGCGCCCGCCCGAGCCGTTCGGGCGCGTTTTGGACGAGAACTCCCGCATGAACAAGACCGATCTGATCGAACACCTGGCCGCCAAGCACGAGCTGAGCAAGGCCGAAGCCGGCCGCGTCCTCGAGACCCTGCTGGACGCCATCGTCACCACCGTCAAAAAGGGTGGTGCGGTGTCGATCCCGGGCTTCGGCTCCTTCAAGCAGCACGCACGTGCCGCCCGCAACGGCGTGAACCCCAGCACCGGCGCGAAGATCAAGATCGCCGCCGCCAAGCTGCCCAAGTTCGCTCCGGGCGCCGGCTTCAAGGCTGCCGTGGATCCCAAGGCCGCCGCCAAGAAGGCTGCTGCCAAGCCGGCCGCCAAGCCCGCAGCCAAGCCGGCCGCCAAGGCCAAGAAGAAGTAATTCTTCGTTGCGATGAGCGCGCGCGGCGGCAGCCCCACCATCGTCGACGTGGCCCGCGAGGCGGGCGTGTCGATCAAGACCGTATCGCGCGTGCTCAACCATGAGCCCGGTGTGCATGAAAGCACCCGGGATCAGGTCCTCAAGGTGGTGGAGGCGCTGCGCTACCGGCCCAAGCAGTCGGCGCGCAGCCTCGCAGGTGGACGATCCTTCCTGATCGGCCTGCTCTATTACGACCCCAGCGCGATCTTCGTCGGCAGCGTCCAGCAGGGCGCCACGCTGCGATGCCGCGAGCTGGGGTATCACCTCGTCGTCGAGTCCCTGCACAACGACGCGCCGGATCTGCGCCAGCAGATCGACCGCATGGTGCTGGCGCTGCGGCCCGACGGCATGATCCTGACGCCGCCGCTGTGCGACAACCCCGAGGTGCTGGCCGCCTTGCGCGAGAGCGGTACGCCTTGCGTGCTGATGTCGCCCGAGCGCGACCTGGGCGGCGTCCCTTCGGTGCGCATGGACGACGTCCACGCGGCCGAGGAAATCACCAACCTGCTGCTCAGCCTGGGGCACCAGCGCATTGCCTTCATCAAGGGCCCGCCCGACCAGTCGGCCAGCGGCCTGCGCTACCAGGGTTTCGTCAATGCGCTGCGCGCGCATGGCCTGCAACCCGATCCCGAACTGGTCCAGCCCGGCGCCTTCACTTTCGCCAGTGGCCGTGACGCTGCCCACCAGTTGCTGAGCCGTCGCCAGCGGCCGACGGCCGTGTTCGCGAGCAACGACGACATGGCCCTGGGCGTGCTTGCTGCCGCGCAGCGCCTGGGCCTGGCCGTGCCGAACGAACTCTCCGTCGCAGGCTTCGACGATTCGCCCACCGCCGCCCTCGTGTGGCCGCCGCTGACCACCGTGCGCCAGCCGGTCGCCGAGATGGCGCGTGCCGCCGTCGAGATGCTCGTGGCGGTGCAGCGTCCCGACATGGCCTCCCCAACCGACGAGGCCGACCTGCACAAGGTGCTGCCGCACGAGCTCGTCGTGCGGGATTCCACGCGGGCGCGCTGAGCGCTCAGGCGCGTCAGGCTCTCGGCGCGCTCTTCGTCCATTCCTCTCTGCGCTCCTGCCGCAGAACCTGCATCACTCGGCATGGGTGCGTATTGACAGCGTTGTCAATTGTCGGGCAAGATGACTTCGCTGGATCGGCAGATCCGGTCTGCCGGCGCCGAAGAGGGGCCGGTTTCTCCACGGGCGTCGATGCAGGCCGGGCGGTGCTTCACCCCGGACGGCGCGGCCCTTTTTTCTTCGCTCCCTTTCCCGGCGCCGCATTGCTCGGCTCCTCCTGCACGCCATGAATCTGCTCGATCCCGCCCGCATCGAACCCGCCACCCTGGCCCAGTCCTTCCCGCCCGACTTCCTCTGGGGCGTGGCCACCAGCGCAGCCCAGATCGAAGGCGCCGCCTTCGAGGACGGCAAGGGCGCGTCGATCTGGGACCATTTCTGCCGCCAGCCGGGCCGCATCAACGACGGGTCCAACATCGACATCGCCTGCGACCACTACCACCGCTTCCGCGAGGACGTGGCGCTGATGCAGGGCCTGGGCCTGGACTGCTACCGCTTCAGCTTCTCCTGGCCGCGCGTGCAGCCGCAGGGCGAAGGGGCCTGGAACGAGGCCGGCTTCGCCTTCTACGACCGCCTCATCGACGAACTGCTCAAGGCCGGCCTGCAGCCGCATGCGACGCTCTACCACTGGGACCTGCCGCAGGCCCTGGACGAGAGCATCGGGGGCTGGCTGTCGCGCGGCATCGTCGGCCGCTTCGCCGACTACGGCGCCGAGATCGCCCGCCGCTTCGGCGACCGGCTGGCCAGCATCGCGACGCACAACGAGCCCTGGTGCACGGCCACGCTGGGCTATGAGACCGCCCAGTTCGCGCCCGGCCACACCAGCCGCGCCGAGAGCCTGCAGGTGGCCCACCACCTGATGCTGTCGCATGGCGAGGCCATCGCCGCGATGCGTGCCGTGACGAAGGCCCGGCTGGGCATCGTCCTCAACCACACGCCCTCCTTCCCGGCCACGCCGGCCGAGGCCGACCGCCGCGCCGCCCGCATCGACGACGGGCTGAACGTGCGCTGGTACATGGACCCGGTCTTCCGCGGCGCCTACCCGGCCGACGCCTTCGAGTTCGTCGGGGCCGACGCTCCCACGGTGGAGGCCGGCGACCTGGAGCGCATCCGCCAGCCGCTGGACTTCCTCGGCATCAACTTCTACACCCGCAGCCTCTTCGACGCCGACGGCAACGCCGTCAAGGGGCCGGGCAAGCGCGGTTTCACCGACATGGGCTGGGAGATCGTCCCCGAGGTCTTCGCCCAGCATCTGGTGCGCCTGGCCCGGGAGTACAACCCCCCGCCGATGTTCATCACCGAGAACGGCATGGCCAATGTCGACCGCGTCGTGGACGGGCGCGTGCCGGACGTCGAGCGCATCGCCTATCTGTCCAGCCACCTGCAGGCCCTGGCCACGGCCATGAGCCTGGGGGCTGACGTGCGCGGCTATTTCTATTGGAGCCTGCTCGACAACTTCGAATGGAACTCCGGCTACGACAAGCGCTTCGGCCTCGTCCATGTCGACTACGCGACGCAGCAGCGCCTGCTCAAGGACAGCGCGCACTGGTATCGCGACCTCGTGGCCCGCCACCACGCCAGGCGCTGACCCGCCCGTTCGACGCCGCACCGCCCCTGGCAAGTACCCCGTGGGGGTACTTCCGGGCCCTGCGACCTGCTGAGCGGGCGCCAGGACATGCATTCCTTCTCGTTTGCCCCGACAAACCTCCGAGAAATCGGTCACGATGAGGCGCTAAGCTCCGCGCTGCGCCAAAGCGGGGATTTTTCCCAATACCCTCGCGGGCGTGCCAAGCCGATCTGACGTATAGCAGGAGGGCCGGTTCATGGATTTCGGCATGGTGCCGGAGCCGGGGCCGGGTCGAGGGGTGCCCGCGTGCACGGGTGTTGAACGAATGCAGGACAGAACAAGCGATCCGCTCATCGATGTCAGCCAACTGGCCGTCGGGATGTTCATTCATCTGGACCTGGGCTGGATGTCGCACCCATTCCCGCTGTCGAGCTTCAAGATCGCCTCGAGCGACCAACTGCTGATCCTGCGCCGCCTCGGCCTGACCCAGGTGCGCTGGAGCCCCGCCAAGAGTGACCTGGCGCTGCAGCCCGCCGCCGTCCCTGGCTTGGCCGGGGCCGGCGAGACCGACCGGGCCGGCGCCGATGCCGCCGCGGTCGATCAGCCCACGCCCGAGGATCTGGCCCGGGAGGCCCACCGCCGTGCGCTGGCGGCGCAACGCCAGGCCCTGCGGCTGTGCGAGGCACAGTACGGCGAGGCGGCCGACGGTTTCCGCGGCGTCATCGACAACGTCCTGTCCGACCCTCACCAGGCGCGCGCCCAGGCCGAGACCCTGACCACCGCCCTGCTCGACAAGATGCTGGTCGAGGGGGATCTCAACATGCGCCTGCTGAACGAGTCCGCCGGCGACCGCTCCACCGCGCATGCGCTCAACGTCTGCATCATCGCGCTGCTGCTGGGCCGTGCCTTCGGCCTGGGGCGCGACGAGATGATGGACCTCGGCGTCGGCTCCCTGTTGCACGACGTCGGCAAGCTGGAGATCGCCGCCCGCCTGCGCCACCGCGACGAGAGCTTCACGGCCGCCGAGACCCAGGCCTACCAGCAGCATGTCGCCAAGGGCGTGGCCATTGCACAGGCCATGGGCCTGGCGCCCGGCCCGCTGCTCATCATTGCCCAACATCACGAGCATGCCGACGGCAGCGGCTTTCCGCAGCGCATCAACATGGACCGCATGAGCACCGGCGCGCGCATCGTGGCGCTGGTGAACCGCTTCGACGGCCTGTGCAACCCGCTGATCAGCTCCAAGGCGATGACGCCGCACGAGGCGCTGTCGCTGATGTTCGCGCAGGGGCGCAACCGCTTCGACGCGACGATGCTGAACGCCTTCATCCGCATGATGGGCGTGTACCCGCCGGGCTCCACGGTGCAGCTGACCGACGACCGCTACGCGCTGGTCGTGTCCGTCAACTCGGCCCGCCCGCTGAAGCCGCGCGTCATGGTGCACGACGCCAAGGTGCCCAAGGAAGAGGCCCTGATCCTCAACCTCGAGGAGATGCCCGACCTGGGCATCCGGCGCAGCCTCAAGCCCCAGTTCCTGCCGCGCCACTCGCTGGACTACCTCAGCCCGCGGGCGCGCATCGCCTATTTCTTCGACGCTGCCAGTACAGGGCCCGGGGAGTTGGCCGCGTGAACGCCGGCCGCGAGGCGAGTGCTGCCTTGCATCGCGTCCTTGAGACGCCGTCCGTGATCAGCGCTTTGCTGGAAGGGCTGCCGGAGCCGGCTTGGCTGGTGGATGGCGAGAGCCTCACGGTCAGCGTCGTCAACCGGGCCGCGCTGCGCCTGCTCGGGCTCAAGCCCGAACGCGCCCTCGGCCAGCCGCCGGCCCTGCTTTGCGGCTCGCTCGAAGACGAAGCCTTCTGGCAGGGCGCTGCGCGCGACCCCTTCGCGCGCATCCGCTCCGACACCGTCTTGACGCACAGCGACGGCCAGCCCCGCTGGGTCAGCCGCAGCATCAGCCCCATCCACACGCCCGAGGGCGACCGCTACTGGCTGGTGCTGCTGCACGACCAGACGCGCCGCCGCCGCGCCGAGGCCGAGCGCGAGACGCTGCTGGCCGAGCTGCGCGCGACGCTGGAATCCACCGCCGACGGCATCCTCGTCGTCGACCTGGCCGGCCGCGTGCGCAGCTTCAACCGCCGCTTCGCCAAGCTCTGGGGCCTGCCCGGCGGCCTGCTGCACGAGCCCGGCGACGCCGGCCTGTGGCTGAGCCTGCAGCGCGTCATGCGTGACGGCGAGCAGTACCGGCTGCGCATCGAGGCCCTGCTGGACGCGCCGCTGATGCGCTCCAGCGACATGCTGCGCCTGGCGGATGGCCGGGTGCTGGAACAGGTCTCGTTGCCGCAGATGAGCCGCGGCGAGCCCATCGGGCGGGTCTTCTCATTCCGGGACCTGAGCGAGAAGCTGGCTGCCCACCAGCGCATCGAGGAGCTTGGCCGCTCCGATGCGCTGACCGGCGTGCCCAACCGCCGCGCGCTGGCCGATCGCATCGTCCAGCAGATGTCGGCCGTCGCCACCGGCGAGCCGCCGCCCGTCTTCGCGCTGCTGCACCTGGACCTGGACCGCTTCAAGCAGATCAACGACACCCTGGGCCACAGCTACGGCGACCGAGTGTTGCGCGAAGTGGTCGAGCGCCTGCGCGGCGCCGTGGGGGAGAACGACACGCTGGCCCGGCTGGGCGGGGACGAGTTCGCGCTGCTCATCGAGAACGCCCAGATGTTCGAAGCCGAGGCTTCGGCGCGCCGTGTGCAGCAACTGCTGGCCGAGCCCTTCAGTTTCGACACCTTGAGCTTCACCGTCACCGCGAGCTGCGGCATTGCGCTGTACCCCGGCGACGGCGGCACACCCGACGAGCTCATGGCCAGCGCCGAGCGCGCGATGCACTGGGTCAAGGAGGGCGGCCGGGCGGGCTTCCGCTTCCACGTGCCGCGCAAGGAAGTGGATCTGCTGTCGCGCATGCGGCTGGACCACGCCATGCGCCAGGCGCTGACCGAGGGGCGCTTCCGGCTGCACTACCAGCCGCAGGTCGAGCTGGGCAGCGACCGCGTCATCGGCGCCGAGGCGCTGATCCGCTGGCGCGACCCGCAGCGCGGTGACATCTCGCCGGCCGAGTTCATCCCATTGGCCGAGGAGAGCGGCTTCGTCGTCGCCATCGGCGAATGGGTGCTGCGCGAGGCCGTTGCCCAGGCTGCCCACTGGCTCAGCCGCGGCCTGCGCATGCCGGTGGCCGTCAACGTGTCGGCCCTGCAGTTCCAGCAGGCGCACTTCGTCGAGACGGTTGCCGAGGCGCTGCGCGAGGCCATGCTGCCGGCCAGCATGCTGGAGCTGGAGCTGACCGAGGGTGTGCTGCTGGGCGATGCCGAGGAAGGCCTGCGACGCATGCGGGCGCTGGCTTCCCTGGGCGTGACGCTGTCCATCGACGACTTCGGCACCGGCTACTCGTCGCTGGCCTATCTGAAGCGCTTCCCCATCCAGCGCTTGAAGATCGACCGCAGCTTCGTGCAGGGCCTGCCGGGCGACGCCAGCGACGTGGGCATCGCCAACGCCATTGTGCAGATGGGCCGGGCGCTGGGCCTGCAGGTCATCGCCGAGGGCGTCGAGACCGAGGCCCAGCGCGACTTCCTGGCCCAGGCCGGCTGCCACGAGTTCCAGGGCTTCCTGTTTGCCAAGCCCTTGCGGCCGGACGAGTTCGAGCAGCGGGTGCGCCCGCGCCGCCACGTCGTCGACGCGCCGGCATCCGGCTGGCTGGGCCTGGCCAACGGCTGACGCGGCCGGGCGCGCACAATGCGCGCCATGCTTTACCGCTTCAAATCCAAGGCAGGCGCCGACGTCATCATGATGGCTGACTCGGGCGACGCCGTGCTGCGCCTGATGGGCCGCGAGCCCGCGCCCCAGGGCATCCTCGAAGCCGCGACCTTGCCTGCGTTGATGCAGGCGCTGGAAGCCGGCGTGGCCGCCGACGAGGCGCAGTTCCAGGGTGCCGTCGAGGCCGCCAAGGCTGCGGGAGAGGCCGCGCCGCGCCGCCAGGGCGTGTCCCTGCGCCAGCGCGCCTGGCCGCTGCGCGAGCTGATGCAGCGCAGCGCCAGGGCGAACGCCGACATCGTCTGGGGCGTCTAGTGCTGGATCAGGCGACCCGGCTCATCCTGATCCGCCATGGCGAGACCGCCTGGAATCGCGCGACGCGAATCCAGGGCCACACCGACATCCCGCTCAGCCCGCTGGGCCTGGCCCAGGCCGCCAGGCTTGCCGACGCGCTGGCCGACGAACCGCTGGCCGCCATCTATTCCAGCGATCTCAGCCGCGCCCGCCAGACCGCCCAGGCCCTGGCCGACATGCGCGGCCTGCCCGTCCGCACGGACGCCAGGCTGCGCGAACGCGCCTTCGGCCGCTTCGAGGGACTGAGCTGGCAGGAGATTGACCAGGGTTACCCCGAGGATGCGCAGCGCTGGCGGCGCCGCGAACCCGATTTCCCGGTCGGTGGCGGCGAAAGCCTGAACGTCTTCAGCGCCCGCTGTCTTGACGCCGCCCGCGACCTGGCAGCCGCACATCCCGGGCTCAGCATTGCGCTGGTGGCTCACGGGGGCGTGCTGGACTGCCTCTACCGCGCCGCGACGCGGGTGGCGCTGGACGCGCCGCGCAGCTGGCAGCTTGGCAACGCCACCGTCAACCGCCTGCTGGCGACCCCCGACGGGTTCACGTTGATCGGCTGGAATGACGACCGTCATCTGGATGGGCTCGGCGTCGACGACATCGCCGCTTGAGGCCGCCCAGGCTTTTGCAAGGCCCCTAGAGCCACTGTTGCATTCACGCGTCGCTTGGGCCGGGTTAGAGGAAACCCGCTTCTATACTGGCTGTCACTTGTCCTTCACGGCAGGGCCGTCAACCCCGCCGCAACCCATCTGTAAAGGCAAAACGATGAAGAAGATTGCACTCGTTGCTGCGCTGGCCGCTACCGCTGCCGCTCCGGCTTTCGCTCAAAGCGTCACCCTGTGGGGCCGCCTCAACACCAGCGTTGAAAGCCAGAAGATCGGTTCGGCGGACCGCAAGTCGGTCGTCCAGAACAACGGTTCGCGCCTGGGTTTCAAGGGCACCGAAGACCTCGGTGGCGGCCTGAAGGCAGGCTTCAACCTGGAGCACGGCCTGAACTCCGATACCGGCACCGCCACGGAAGGCACCAATTTCTGGAACCGTCAGTCCAGCGTCGAGCTGAGCGGCGCCTTCGGCACGATCCGCCTGGGCAACTGGTTCCCTGACTCCTATTTCTCGAGCGTCGACCGCACGAGCAACCACAACCACGACACCGGCACGTCGTCGGACGCGCTGTTCTCGAGCTTCGGTTTCGGTGCTCGCACGAACAAGGTGGGCTACTTCTCGCCCACGGTGAACGGTTTCAACTTCATCGGCTCCGTTCGTGCCGGCGAAGGTACGGGCCCGCGCGCCTTTGACATGGCTGTCAACTACGAAGTCGGTGGCCTGCATGTCGCGGGTACCTTCGCGCAGAACAACAAGTTCGGCACGAGCGCCAAGCGCAAGGCCTACGGCCTGGAAGCCGACTACGGCTTCGGCCCCTTCCTGGTGACGGGTTACTACCAGCGTGAAGAAGTCGACGGCTTCAAGTCGCGCGACATCGGCCGCGTGTCGGCCATGTACACGGTGGGTCAGTCGGAGTTCCACGTCAACGTGGGCGGCACCAAGGCCGGCAGCGATGCCGAGTTCCGCAACGGTGGTGCCAAGCAGTACACGCTGGGCTACAACTACAACCTGAGCAAGCGCACCAAGGTCTACGGCTTCTACACGAAGACCGACTACAACGCGACGGGCCTGGGTTCGCAGCCTGACTTCTCGTCGCTGGCTGCCGGCATCCGCCACAACTTCTGATCCTCGCGATCGGAATCAAGAAAGCGCCCCGCGGGGCGCTTTTTTCATGGTCACGACGGGCGTTTGCGGCGTCGTGATCACTCCCCGAACAGATCGGGGGAGGCCTTGTGTCCGGGAGGCGTCAGGCCCAGATGCCGGTAGGCGGCCAGCGTCGCGACGCGGCCGCGCGGCGTGCGCTGCAGGAAGCCCTGCTGGATCAGATAGGGCTCGATGACGTCCTCGATGGTGCCGGCTTCCTCGCCGATGGCCGCCGCGACGTTGTCCAGCCCGACCGGCCCGCCATCGAAGCGGTGCACCACGGCCTCCAGAAACTTGCGGTCCATCAGGTCGAAGCCCTGCGGATCGACGTCCAGCATGGCGAGTGCCTTGTCGGCGATGCCGGCGACGATGCGGCCATCCGCCTTGACCTCGGCATAGTCGCGCACGCGGCGCAGCAGCCGGTTGGCGATGCGGGGCGTGCCGCGTGAGCGGCGGGCGATCTCCAGCGCACCGTCGGCATCGATGGGTGCATTCAGCAGCCCGGCCGATCGGGCCACGATGCGTTGCAGTTCGGCCGGCGTGTAGAACTCCAGCCGCGCGACGATGCCGAAACGGTCCCGTAGTGGATTGGTCAGCATGCCGGCCCGCGTCGTGGCGCCGACCAGCGTGAAGGGCTGCAGGTCCAGCTTGATCGAGCGGGCTGCAGGGCCCTCGCCGATCATGATGTCGATCTGGTAGTCCTCCAGCGCCGGGTAGAGGATTTCCTCGACGACCGGGCTGAGCCGGTGGATCTCGTCGATGAAGAGGACGTCGTTCTTCTCGAGGTTGGTCAGGATGGCCGCCAGGTCCTTGGGCTTTTCCAGCACCGGGCCCGAGGTCTGGCGCAGGTTCACGCCCAGCTCGGCCGCGATGATGTGGGACAGCGTCGTCTTGCCCAGGCCCGGCGGGCCGAACAGCAGCACGTGGTCCAGCGCCTCACGGCGCTTGCGGGCCGCGCCGATGAAGATCTCCAGTTGCTCGCGCGCCTTGGCCTGGCCGACGTAGTCGTCCAGCAGCTTGGGTCGCAGTGCGCGCTCCAGCGCCTCTTCGCGGCTGGATTCGGGCGCGGCGCTGACGATGCGCGGCGCCGGGGCGAAGTCGTCGGTCTGGATACTCATGACAGCTTCTTCAGCGCGAGCTTGATGCCTTCGCTGACGCCCACGTCCGCCGGCAGGGCCTTCAGCGCGGCGGCGGCGTCCTTCTCGCTGTAGCCCAGCGCGATCAGGGCCTGGAGGATGTCGGCCTGGGCGTCGTTGGCGAGGGTGGCGGGCAGCGCGAGATCGGGCCCGAGCTTGCCCTTGAGCTCCAGCAGCAGCCGCTCGGCCGTCTTCTTGCCGATGCCGGGCACCTTGGTCAGCCGGCCGGCCTCCTGGCGCGACACGGCCTGGGCCAGTTCGGCGACGGACAGGCCGGACAGCAGGCCCAGCGCCATCTTGGGGCCGACGCCGCTGATCTTGATCAGCAGGCGGAAGGTGGCGCGCTCCTCGTGGGTGAGGAAGCCGAACAGCTGATGCGCGTCCTCGCGCACGGTCAGGTGGGTCAGCAGCACGGCGCGCTCGCCCAGCTGACCCAGGTTGAAGAACGTGCTCATGGGCACGTCCACCTCGTAGCCGACGCCGGCGACGTCGATCAGCACCTGGGGCGGTGTCTTTTCGGCAATGACGCCGCTGAGTCTTCCAATCATCGGCCCATTATCCGGGCCGGCTCTGAATCAGTGAGGACGGAGCTGCGCGCTGCACACGCAGGTCCATCCCCAAGTCATTAGTTCCGCCCGAACAAACCCAGGCGCTGCGCTTCCAGCGCGGCCTCGGCGCGCGAGCTCACGTTGAGCTTGCGGTAGATCTGCTTCACGTAGTCGGCGATGGTGTGGCGGCTCAGGCCCAGCTGCACGCCGATCTCGGGCAGCGTGAAGCCCTTGGCGACGCGCAGCAGCACCTCGGTCTCGCGGTCGGTCAGCGACACCTCGTGCAGCAGCGTCGAGGTCGGCTTCTTCACCTGCGCGGCGAAGTAGGCGATGACCTTGCGGGCAATGGACGGCGACAGCGGCGGCTCGCCCTGGCTCATGCGCTGCAGCTGCTCGACCAGCAGCTCACGCGACTGTTCCTTCAGCAGGTAGCCGAAGGCACCGGCCTGCAAGGCGGGGAACAGATGCTCGTCGTCGTCGTGGATGGTGACGATGACCGACTGCACCTCGGGCTGCTTCTCGCGCAGCGCCGCGATGACCTCGACACCCGAGCCGTCTGGCAGGCCCAGGTCCAGCAGCGCCAGCGTGAAGCGCTGGCCGTTGACCAGCGCCAGCGCGTCCTGGACCCGCGAGCACTCGGTGATCTGGGCGTTGGCGAACACCTGCTTGACCAGGGCCTTGAGCCAGGCGCGGATCTCGGGGATGTCTTCGAGCAGCAGGATGTGGTTCATGGCGGAGCCTCGGCAAACTTAGAGCGGAATCGTCAGACGGATCACAGTACCCCAGCCAGGGCCGGATTCAACCAGGCATTGGCCATGCATCTGCTTGGCGCGTGATTTCATGCTCGCCATGCCGTGGCCTCTGTCCAACCTGCCGTCCAGTTCAGACGGGATGCCCTGGCCGTTGTCCTGGATGGTCAGGATGAAGTCGCCGTCCTGGATGGCGCTTGAAATCGTCGCGTGCGTCGCCCCGCTGTGCTTGATGATGTTGCTGACGGACTCGCGCAGGATGCGCGTCGTCTGCACGTAGGAGCGGGCCTGGAAGGTGTGCTCGATCTCCTCGGCCGGCGACTTCCATTCGGCCAGGATGTTGGCCTGGCCCAGGCGGGACACCACCTCCGCGCGCCAGTCGCCTAAAGCGTCGATCAGGTGCACGGGCTTGCCGGTCAGGCCGCGCACCGACAGGCGCATCTCCTCCAGCGCCTCGCGCGCCAGCGTCGAGATACGGTCGGACTCGCTGGTGTGCACGATGGTCAGCAGCTTGGCGCCCAGGTCGTCGTGCAGGTCGGCGGCGATGCGCTTGCGCTCGCGTTCGGTCACCTGTTCGAGCTTCTGCTCCGCGAGCTGGCTGTGGCTGCGCTCGACCTCGGCGATGCGCTCCGCCATGCGCTGCTCGATGGCCGCGATGCGGCTCTCGGCGTCGACCCGCGCATGCGCGACGCCGCTCACCAGCTGCAGGCCCAGGGCCAGCATCAACAGCGGCAGCATCAGGCCCAGCCAGGGCGAGGCCGTCCACCACAGCGACTCGCTGGTGGCCGCCAGCAGCATCTCGGCGACCAGGGCCGCCATGGTCGGCAGCAGCAGGGCCGCCATCAGGCCGAAGTCGCGGGCCTGGGCTTCGTCGGCTCCGGCGTGCTGCAGGCGCAGGCGGCGCAGCCACAGCGCCCAGCCCATTGCGGCGACCAGCTCCAGGCTCAGCACCGCATGCCAGACCTTGCCGAGGATGCCGACCTGGCCGCCCGTCATCAGCAGGCTGGCGGGGACGACGAGGCACTGGATCAGCAGCGCATGGTCGATCCAGCTGCGTTTCCAGTTCATCTGGCGCAGCAGGTATTGCACGCCGCACAGCACGAGCAGCGTCATCAGCAGCGGCCTCAGCCCGGCCGCGCTGGGCGCTGCGGCGGCGCGCAGTACCACCCAGCACAGCATCATGCCGGCGAGGAAACTCGCCGCTCGCTCGCGGTGGTGCAGGCCCGAGACCAGCCCCACGACCGTGGCCATCAGCGCCAGCATGGCAGCCACCCAGGCGTGCAGCGTGGCGGCCCAGTACAGGCCCGAGGTCGGAGCCTGGGCTTCGGCAGCGGCAGGGGAGAGCAGGAGGAGCAGCGTCAGCAGCAGCGCAAGGGGCGGCCGCCGAGCCACGGCGGCCATCGGCGCAATCGGAGGCGTCATGGGGCGGCATTGTGCGGGAGCGGCCGTGGCCCGCGCGCCGGGGAATGCACCTGCGACGCGCGGGCGGCGACAATTCGCGTCCACTCTTCTTTGCCCATCGTGATCCTGCGCTTCGCCCTGGAACCCGTCGACAACACCCGCCTGGCCCGCGTCTGCGGCAGCCTGGACGTCCATCTGCGCGAAATCGAGGCCGCGCTCGGCGTCAAGCTGAGCCGGCGCGACGCCGAGTTCCGCGTCGACGGGCCCAAGGCTTCCGGCGAACGGGCGAGGAGCCTGCTCGAAGCCCTTTACGAGCGTGCCCGCCGCCCGCTGCCGGCCGAGACCCTGCAGCTGGCCCTGGTCGAAGCGAAGGCGCCCGAGCCGGCCAGGCCGGGCGACGACGACCCCCTGGTGCTGCGCACCCGCCGCGCCGACCTGTCGGCCCGCACGCCGCGCCAGCACCAGTACCTGCAGCAGATCCTGTCGCACGACATCACCTTCGGCCTGGGGCCGGCCGGCACGGGCAAGACCTTCCTGGCCGTCGCCTGCGCGGTCGACGCGCTGGAGCGCGCCAGCGTGCAGCGCATCATCCTGACGCGGCCGGCGGTGGAGGCCGGCGAGCGGCTCGGATTCCTGCCCGGCGACCTGACGCAGAAGGTCGACCCCTACCTGCGCCCGCTGTACGACGCGCTGTACGACCTGCTGGGCTTCGACCGCGTGACCAAGGCCTTCGAGAAGGGGCAGCTGGAGGTCGCGCCGCTGGCCTTCATGCGCGGCCGCACGCTCAACCACGCCTTCGTCATCCTCGACGAGGCGCAGAACACCACCCCTGAGCAGATGAAGATGTTCCTGACCCGCATCGGCTTCGGCAGCCGCTGCGTCGTCACCGGCGACACCAGCCAGATCGACCTGCCGCGCGGCGTGCAGTCCGGCCTCATCGACGCCGAGCATGTGCTGGCCAAGGTCAAGGGCATCGCGATGACGCGCTTCACCAGCGCCGACGTCGTGCGCCACCCGCTGGTGGCCCGCATCGTCGAGGCCTATGAGGCGCGCGCCAAGCGCGAAGGACGCGAAGCATGAGGCCGGAGCTGAGCCTGTCCCTGCAGTTCCCTGACCCGCGCCATCGCGCGCTGCTGCCCCGCCACAAGGTGCAGCGCTTCATTCGCGCGGCGCTGGAGCTGCCGGGCGAGATTGCCGTGCGCATCGTCGACGCCGAGGAGGGCCGCGCGCTGAACCGCGAGTACCGCGGCAAGGACTACGCCACCAACGTGCTGACCTTCGATTACGCCCACGAGCCCGTCGTCGGCGCCGACCTCGTCATCTGCGCCGAGGTGGTGGAGAGGGAGGCCGCCGAAATGGGCATTCCGCTGCTGGACCACTACGCCCACATGCTGGTGCATGGCACCTTGCACGCCCAGGGTTATGACCACGAGGAAGACGACGAGGCCGCCTGCATGGAGGCCCGCGAGACCGAGATCCTGGCCGGACTGGGCTTTGCCGACCCGTATGCGCGCTAGCTAGCGGCTGGTCAGATAGCGCTTGCGCCGGAACAGGAACCACAGGCCGAAGGCGACGCACAGCATCAGCAGGGCCGCATCCCAGAAGCCGTTGTGATCCTTGATCAGCGGCATCCACTCGAAGTTCATGCCGAAGATGCCGGTGATGAGGTTCAGCGGCAGGAAGATGGCCGTCAGCACCGTCAGCGTGCGCATGATGCCGTTGGTGCGGTGGCCCAGTGCGCTGAAGTGCATCTGCACGGCGGACTCGGCCGAGGACTGCAGCCGCCGCACATGGGTGAGCACCCGCTCGACATGCTCCAGCACGTCGCGCGATCGCACGCGCAGCAGCTCGCGTTCGCGCGTGACCTGCGGGTCGCCGTCGGCGGGCCACTCGTCCAACGCGTCTATCCATTCCTGGATGGCGGCCCGCTGGTCCTCGCAGGTGTCCTCCAGCCGGTGCAGTGCGTCGCGGCTTTCCAGCAGCAGCGGCCAGTCGTTGAACTCGCTGCTCTGGTCCAGCAGCACGCGCTGCAGCGTGCCGAGCTGGCGCGTCAGCAGGCGGCGCAGTTCCAGGTAGCTGTCCACCATGTGGTTGACCATGCGCAGCATCAGGTCGGCGGGGGTGGTGGGCAGCCGGGTGCTGCCGCGCACGGGGGACTTGTCGCGGCCCTCGGTCAGCCGGTCGAGCTTCTGGGCGAAGAACTCACGCACCTGGCAGTCCGTCGGATGCACCGTCACCAGCACCCGGTCGAAGACCGCAAAGCCCACCGGGCTGGTGTCGATGGCGCGCAGCGCACGCTGTGCCGAGGCCAGTGTGCCGTGCTCGTCGTCGACGAACAGGTCCTGGCTGCCCGGTGCGGCCGCCAGGCGGCTGAACACCAGCATGTCGTACCACGACGTGGAGTCGAAGTGCGAGGGCAACTGGTTGTTGATCAGGTCCGAGACATGCAGGTCGACGATGCTGCCGCAGCCCCAGCGCGCGAGCGCCTGCTGCGCTGCGGCCTCACCCACCTCGAACTCGCGCCGGCCGTAGCCTATCCACAGGAAGCCGCGTTCAGGGAGGCTGTCGGGCAGCGCCGCCAGCTCGCTGAACCGGTCGGGCTCGATGTGGAAGACCCGCACCGGTTCAACCCTTCTTCAGCAAGCGGGCAGCGTCCAGTGCGAAATAGGTCAGCACGCCGTCGGCGCCGGCGCGCTTGAAGGCCAGCAGCGACTCCATCATGACGGCGTCATGGTCCAGCCAGCCGTTGGCCGCCGCGGCCTTGACCATCGCGTACTCGCCGCTCACCTGGTAGGCGAAGGTCGGCACGCGGAACTCGTCCTTCACGCGGCGCACGATGTCCAGGTACGGCAGGCCCGGCTTCACCATCACCATGTCGGCGCCCTCGGCCAGGTCCAGCGCCACCTCGCGCAGCGCCTCGTCGCTGTTGCCGGGGTCCATCTGGTAGGTCTTCTTGTCGGCCTTGCCCAGGTTGGCGGCCGAGCCCACCGCGTCGCGGAAGGGGCCGTAGAAGGCGCTGGCGTACTTGGCGCTGTAGGCCATGATGCGGGTGTGGATGTGCCCGCGGGCCTCCAGCGCCTGGCGGATGGCGCCGACGCGGCCGTCCATCATGTCGCTGGGCGCCACGATGTCCACGCCGGCCTCGGCCTGCACCAGCGCCTGCTGGGCGAGGATCTCCACCGTCCTGTCGTTGATGATGTAGCCGGTCTCGTCCAGCACGCCGTCCTGGCCGTGGCTGGTGAAGGGGTCCAGCGCGACGTCGGTCAGTACGCCCAGCTGCGGGAAGTGCTGCTTCAGCGCCCGCACCGCGCGCGGCACCAGGCCGTCGGGGTTGAGGGCCTCGGCGCCGTCGGGCGTCTTCAGCGCGGTGTCGATGACCGGGAAGAGGGCGATGACCGGCACACCCAGTTCGACGCACTGCCCGGCCGTGGCCAGCAGGTGGTCCAGGCTCTGCCGCGACACGCCGGGCATGGACGCGACGGCGTCCAGGCGCTGCTCGCCCTCGTGGATGAAGACGGGCAGGATCAGGTCGCTGGCCTGCAGGGAGTGCTCGCGCACGAGGGCGCGCGTGAAGGCGTCGCGGCGCAGGCGGCGCGGGCGGGCTGCGGGGAAGGCGGGCGGGAAGGGGGCTGGGCGGGTCACGTCGAGTCCTCGAACGAGGCAGGCGGTTGAGGGGGCTGCGGCCCGGCTCGTGATGGACAACACATCAAGACATCATTTATTCGTGACGTCACTGCCCAAGCGCGCTAAACTTGTTCGTGAATGATAGCCGCAAGGTGGTCGTTCCCTGCTTTTCCTCCCTGAGCAGGAGCCTTAACGTGATGACAGCGATAAGGCTTTCTCAGCCCCGGTCTTGAACCGGGGCTTTTTTTCGTCCGTTCGCACGACACGCGTCGCCACGGCCCCGGCTGACAGGCCGGCAGTGCGTGGGCTTTCATAATGGCCCCATGCTCTGGGTCAAAGCCTTCCACATCGTTTTCGTCGCCGCCTGGTTCGCCGGCCTCTTCTACCTGCCGCGCATCTTCGTGAACCTGGCCATGGTGCCGGCGGACAGCCACGCCGAGCGCGAGCGCCTGCTGCTGATGGCGCACAAGCTGCACCGTTTCAGCAGCATCCTGATGGGCGTGGCGCTGCTGCTGGGCCTGTGGGTCTGGCTGGGTTTCGGCGCAGGCCGGTTTGCCGGCAGCTACTGGCTGCATGCCAAGATGCTGCTCGTCGTCGGCGTGGTCGGCTACCACCACGTGAACCGCCGCCTGCTGCGCAGCTTCGAGGAGCTGTCCAACCGCCGCAGCCACCGCTGGTTCCGCGTCTACAACGAGACCGCCGTGCTGCTGTTCGCCGCCATCGTCGTACTGGTGACGGTCAAGCCGTTCTGACGTTGATGACGCCGCCACGCCTGCCTTGCCCGCTGCTCCCCCGCGGAGCGCCCGGCGGCTGCTGATGCCGATGCACCGTCGGCAGAGTTCCGCGACCTGGCTGTTGCTGGCCCATGTCGGGCTCATCCTCTACGCCAGCCTCTACCCGTTCTGGCCCTGGCGCTGGCCGCCGGGCCTGGACATGCCCTGGTTGTTGGGGCTGCCCTGGCCTAAGCGTTTCTGGGCCTTCGACGTCGAGGCCAACCTGGCCGGCTACATCCCGCTGGGCCTGCTCGGCTTTGCGGCGGCGATGCGCTCCGGCTGGGGGCTGGGTGGCGCGCTGCTGCTGGGCTTGCTGCCCGGGCCCGCGCTGTCCTTCGCGATGGAGACGCTGCAGTTCTTCGTCCCGGGCCGGGTGCCTTCGCTGTCGGACTGGGCGCTGAATTCCGCCGGCAGCACGCTGGGCGCCGCGCTGGGCCTGCTGCTCCATGCCCTGGGTGGGCTGCAGCGCTGGGAGGATGTGCGCGACCACTGGTTCGGCGCCAGCAGCGCCCCGGCCCTCGCGCTGCTGGCGCTGTGGCCGCTGGCTCTGCTGTATCCGACGCCGCTGCCCTTTGGCCTCGGGCAATGGCTGCCCTGGTGGCGCGAGTCGCTGGTCGACGCGCTTGCCGGCACGCCTTGGGCGCTGTCCTGGGGCGATTCGGTCATCGTCGAGCGTGATCTGCCGCCGGGCCTGGCTGCGTTGGCCATCGGGCTGGGCATGCTTGCGCCGGTGCTGCTGATGATCGCGGTCGCGCGGCCGGGCCTGCGCCGCCTGGCCCTGGCCGCCGGCGCGGTGCTGCTGGGGCTGCTGGCCACGGCCACGGCCACGGCCATGAACTTCGGGTCCGATCACGCCTGGGCCTGGCTCAGCGAGGCCACGCGGCCGGGAGTGGGCCTCGGCATGGCCCTGGCGCTGCTGGCCTGCCTGCTGCCCTCCCGCGTGGCGGCGGCGCTGGGGCTGTTCGTGCTGTGCGCGCTGATCGGCCTCATGAGCGTCGCGCCGGGCGACCCCTACCTGACGCTGAACATGCAGGCCTGGGAGCATGGCCGCTTCATCAACCTCTACGGGCTGACGCGCTGGCTGGCCTGGACGTGGCCTTTCGTTGCACTCGTCTGGCTCGCGGCGCGCCTCGTGCAAAGGCCCGAGTGAGACAATGCCCGGCGATGAGTTACTACCAGCGCCACGTTTTCTTCTGCCTGAACCAGCGCACCAACGGCGAGGCCAGTTGCGGCGACCATGACGCCCAAGGCGGCTTCGACCACTGCAAGTCGCGCGTGAAGCAGCTGGGCCTGGCCGGCAAGGGCGGCGTGCGGGTCAACAAGGCCGGCTGCCTGGACCGCTGCGCCGGCGGGCCGGTCGCCGTCGTCTACCCGGAGGCCGTCTGGTACTCCTGGGTGGACCAGAGCGACATCGACGAGATCGTCGAAAGCCATCTGCGCGACGGCCAGGTCGTCGAGCGTCTGGTGCTGCCGGACAGCGTCGGCCGATGAACGCGCAGACCGAGAAGCGCCTCGTTGCCGGCCCGGCCGGCCAGATCGAAGTCGCGATCGACCTGCCGCAGGACGGCACCCCCCCCGTGGGGACGGCGCTGATCTGCCACCCCAACCCGACCCAGGGCGGGACGATGGACAACAAGGTCGTGCAGACGCTGGCGCGCGCCTTCATCCAGCTGGGCTGGCGGGCGGTGCGCTTCAACTTCCGCGGCATCGGGCAATCGAGCGGCGGATGGGACGAGGGCCGTGGCGAAGTCGATGACGCGCTGGCCGTGCTGGCCGCCGTGCGCGCGCCGGGGGAGGCGCTGGTCCTGTCGGGCTTTTCCTTCGGCGGCTATGTCGCCTCGCGTGCCGCGCAGCGCCTGGCCGAGCCGGCGCAGCGCCTCGTCCTCGTCGGCCCCGCGACGAGCCGCTTCGACACCGCCCCCGTGCCGGCCGACACCGTGGTCATCCACGGTGAGGTCGACGACGTGGTGCCCCTCTCCGCCGTGCTCGACTGGGCGCGGCCGCAGAGCCTGCCTGTCACCGTCGTCCCCGGCGTGGGCCATTTCTTCCACGGGCAGCTGCCGCTGCTCAAGTCCCTAGTGGTGCGTGCGTTCGATCCCACGAAGATCTAGCCCGCGCGCCCGATTCGATCCCATGAAACGACTGCTTGCTTCCCTCTTCACCGCCCTCTCCCTGACTGCCCAGGCCCAGGTGCCCCAGCCGCCCGAGATCGCGGCCCGCAACTATGTGCTGATCGACCTGACGGCACACAAGACCCTGGCCGAGCGCGACGCCGACGCGCCGCAGGACCCGGCGTCCCTCACCAAGCTGATGACGGCCTACGTCGTCTTCGGCGCGCTGCGCGAGAAGAAGCTGACGCTGGAGCAGGTGCTGCCCGTGTCCAAGCGTGCCTGGGACGAGCGCAAGGGCGATCCTTCGCTGATGTTCATCGACACGACGATGACGCCCAAGGTCGACGAGCTGCTGCGCGGCCTCATCGTCCAGAGCGGCAACGATGCTGCCGTGGCGCTGGCCGAAGGCGTGGCCGGCACGGTCGAGAGCTTCGTGCAGCTGATGAACCGCCAGGCCCAGGCCTGGGGCCTGAAGAACACCGAGTTCAAGAACGTCACCGGCATGACCGAGCCCGGCCACAAGAGCAGCGCCCGCGACATGGCGACCGTGGCGGCCCGCATCATCACGGACTACCCCGAGTACTACGCCTACTACTCGCAGCGCGACTACACCTTCAACAAGATCCGCCAGGACAACCGCAACCTGCTGCTGCGCCGCGACCCGACGGTGGACGGCATGAAGACCGGCTACACCGAGGCCGCGGGCTACTGCCTCGTTGCCAGCGCCAACCGCGACCTTCCCAACGGCAAGCGCCGCCTGCTCTCCGTCGTCATGGGCACCAGCTCCAAGGAGGCCCGCGCCAGCGAGAGCCAGAAGCTGCTGAACTGGGGCTACACGGCCTACGACGCGGTCAAGATCTTCGACGCCGGCAAGGCCATTGCCACCGTGCCGGTCTGGAAGGGCCAGTCCAAGGAGGCCAAGCTCGGCGCGGCCGACGCGGTCTATGTCGCCGTGCCGCATGGCGATGCGGGCAAGCTGCAGACCCAGGTCGAGCGCACCGACCCGCTGGTGGCACCGCTGAACAAGGGCCAGCGCGTGGGGACGCTGCGCGTGACGACGACGGCCGGTGCGTCGGTGGCCGAGGTGCCGCTGATCGTGCAGGAGGCCGTGCCCGTGGCCGGCGTCTTCGGCCGCGCGTTCGACTCCATCCGCCTCTGGATCAAGTGAGCCGCGAGGAGCGCGCCATGAACCTGCCGCCCAACATCCCGCCCGAGCAGTCGCTCATCGAGTACCCGTCGCAGTTCCCGATCAAGGTCATGGGCGCGCATGTGGAGGGCTTCGTCGAGGCCATCGCCCACGTCGCCCTGCAGTTCGACCCCGGCTTCGACGCGGCCACCATCGAGCGGCGCCCGAGCAAGGGCGGCAACTACATGGGCCTGACGATCACCATCACGGCCACCAGCCGCGAGCAGCTCGACGAGATCTACCGCACGCTGACCACGCATCCCATGGTCAAGGTCGTGCTCTGATCAGGTCGGCGCGTCGGCGGCCTGCATCGCCCTGAGCTTGGCCTTGGCTGCGTCGTCGCCGTTCTTCGCCGCGACGTCGTACCAGTAGCGCGCCAGCCGCTCGTCCGCCGCCACGCCCAAGCCCGTCTCGAACATCGACGCGACCAGGTACTGGGCGCCGACGTCGCCGGCCTTTGCGGCCTCCAGATACCAGCGATGGGCCTGGGCCATGTCCTGGGCCCGCCCGCGGCCGAGGTAGAAGCAGGTGGCCGCGGCCAGCGCGCCGTCGCTGCTGCCATGTTCGGCGGCGCGCTCGAACCAGCCGCAGGCGGCCCTGGGATCGGGCCTGCCGTGGCGACCCTGCTCGATCATCTCGCCCAGCGCGTTCTCGGCCAGCGCCAGTTGCTGGGCCGCTGCGTCCTGCAGCAACTGCCAGGCCTTGGCGTCGCGGGCGCCGGGCAGCTCCTTGCGCAGATGCATCATCGCGAGGTTGAACTGCCCCAGCGCCTCGCCGCGCCGGGCCGATTCGGCGAAGCCCCGGGCCGCCGTCTTCAGGTCGCCCGCGTCGTAGGCGGCCAGCGCGTCGGGCAAGGGCGCGGCCCGGGCCAGCGCGGCGGCAAGCAGCAGGACGGCGATCAGCGGCGTCTTCATCGGGCGAGTCCTCTCGGGTGGGCAAGGGCTTACGGCGCCTGCCTATGATGCCTGCATGATCGTCAAGACCCTGGGGCGGGTCGAATACCTGCCCACGCTGGAGGCCATGCGCGCCTTCACCGCCGCGCGCGACGCCGACACGCCCGACGAGCTCTGGCTGTGCGAGCACCCGCCCACGTTTACGCAAGGCCTGGCCGGCAAGCCCGAGCACCTGCTGCTGCCGGGCGACATCCCGGTCGTCGCGACCGAGCGTGGCGGGCAGGTCACGTATCACGGCCCAGGCCAGGTGACGGCCTATCCGCTGGTGGACCTGCGGCGGCTGGGCATCTTCGTCAAGGAGTACGTGTTCCGTCTGGAGGCCGCGATCATCCAGACGCTGGACAGCTACGGCGTGACCGGGTTGCGCGTGGCCAGCGCGCCGGGCATCTATGTGCGCCCGGCCGACCCTGGCGGCCACGCGGCGCTGGCCGGCCCGGCGGACCCGACTCACGCGTTCAAAGGCCTGGCCAAGGTCGCGGCCCTGGGCATCAAGGTGAGCCGGCACTGCACCTATCACGGTCTCGCGCTGAATGTCGCGATGGACCTGGAACCCTTTCTCCGCATCAACCCGTGCGGGTACGCCGGCCTGGAAACCACATCCCTCGATAAACTCGGGGTTTTCACCGACTGGTCGACCGCGGCCAACCGGCTCGCCGAGCGACTCTCGGCCCAGTTCGACATTCCCGAAGTGAAGACGCCCTGACCATGTCCGACACGACGACCACCTACGACCCGACGATCAAGCAAAAGGCCGAGGCCAAGACCTCGCGCATCCCGATCAAGATCGTGCCGGCCGAGGTGCTGAAGAAGCCCGACTGGATCCGCGTGAAGGCCGGCTCGCCATCGACGCGCTTCTACGAGATCAAGCAGATCCTGCGCGAGCACAAGCTGCACACGGTCTGCGAGGAGGCGAGCTGCCCCAACATCGGCGAGTGCTTCGGCAAGGGCACGGCCACGTTCATGATCATGGGCGACAAGTGCACGCGCCGCTGCCCGTTCTGCGACGTGGGCCACGGCCGCCCGGACCCGCTGGACGTCAATGAGCCGCTGAACCTGGCCAAGACGATTGCCGCGTTGAAGCTGAAGTACGTCGTCATCACCAGCGTCGACCGCGACGACCTGAAGGACGGCGGCGCCGGCCACTTCGCCGAGTGCATCACCAAGACGCGCGAGCTGAGCCCGTCGACGCAGATCGAGGTGCTGGTGCCCGACTTCCGCGGCCGCGCCGACCGCGCGCTGAACATCCTGAAGGCCGCGCCGCCCGACGTGATGAACCACAACCTGGAAACCGCGCCGCGCCTGTACAAGGAAGCGCGCCCGGGCTCGGACTACCAGTTCAGCCTGGACCTGCTGAAGCGCTTCAAGCAGGAAGTGCCGGGCGTGCCGACCAAGAGCGGCATCATGGTGGGCCTGGGCGAGACGGACGACGAGATCCGCCAGGTCATGCGCGACATGCGCGCGCACGACATCGACATGATCACCATCGGCCAGTACCTGGCGCCGTCCGGCCACCACCTGCCGGTGCGCCGCTACGTGACGCCGGACGCCTTCAAGCAGTTCGAGAAGGAAGCCTACGAGCTGGGCTTCACGCACGCGGCCGTGGGCGCGATGGTGCGCTCCAGCTACCACGCGGACCAGCAGGCCCACGCGGCGCTGAACCCGACGGCCTAAGCGCCCAGTGCCGCCGGCCGGGCGGGACGCGGCTGCGGCGCCATGGCCGGCACCTGCGGTGCGTCGTTCAGGCGCAGGAACTTGAAGCCCGCCAGCTGCGGCTTGTTCTGGCCGGCCTGGCGCGCGTCGCGTTCGCCCAGGCGGGCGATGAAGCCCTGCAGCGTCTCCTCGCGCACCTGCGGCTCGGCCGAATGCAGGATGTGCCGCGAGCCGTCGGCGCCGGTGACGATCAGCCCCACGTGCGAGGCCCAGGCATCGTTGCCGCGGCTGGAGATGACGTTGACGAAGTCGCCGTCCTGCAGCTGCGCCTCGATGGCGGCCACGTCCTGCTTGGCGATGTAGACGTCGTCGAAGGGCTGCACCGGGATGTCGCGCTCGATCTTGAACTGCTTGCGCAGGAAGTTCTGGCGGTCGATGCGCTGGTGGTAGGGCTGCGTGGGCGCGCCCAGCGTGCGGGTCACGTCGGTCACCAGCCAGCCGTTGGCGACGTTCCAGTCCGCCTCGGTGTAGTGGTTGCGCGTCGCGACGCCGATGACGCCGTCGCGGTAGCGGATGCGCTGCAGCACCCAGAAGAACTCCTCCCACGACGCCGACAGCGCCATCGCGTAGGTGTGCTCGGCGAACACCACGCAGTCGCTCTTGGCCAGGCTGAACAGCGGCTGCGTGTCGTAGGTCTCGTAGGGGAATTCGCCGAGCAGGTAGAGCTCGTAGGGCTGGCCGATGTTCTTGCGCGCCAGCGCCGCGATGCGGCGGCGCAGGTCGGGCTCGTCCAGTTGCTGCCAGGCCAGGAAGCGGCCCACCTCGGCGGGTTGCATCCGGTACAGCGGCTTGTTCAGCAGATCGGCCAGCTCGGTGGCGGGCAGGCTCACGCGCGCAGCGGCGTTCAGCTGGGCGGCGGTCGGCTCGACGCGCGGCGCTTGAGAGGACTCAGGCGGCAGGGGTTGGTGGGCGCAGGCGGCCAGCAGCGTGGCGGCGGCCAGGGAGGTCAGGGTCTGGAGTCGCATCGCGCGAGTGTCGGCCGTGCGCTGCCAGGCATGGCATGAGAGCTTGTTCTGCTCCCATAACGCCGCACGCAGCGGCTCAGGCCTCGGCCAGCAGCTTCTCGATGAGGCCGTGCAGCGCGGCGAAGTCGGGTTCGCCGACGTAGCGCTTGACGATCTCGCCGCGCTTGTTGATGAGGAAGGTCGTCGGCGTCATCTGCACCGGGCCGAAGGCGTTCGCCACCGCGCCGGTGTTGTCGATGGCCACGCCGAAGGGCAGCTTGCGCGTCTCGGCGAACTTGGCGACGAAGGCCGGCGGGTCGTAGCTCATCGCCACCGCCAGCGTGTCCAGGCCGCGGGCCTTGAACTTGTCGTGCGTCGCGACGATCTGCGGCATTTCCTTGACGCAGGTGGCGCAGCTGGTGGCCCAGAAGTTCACCAGCATGACCTTGCCGGCCCACTGCTGCGAGCTGGCCTTGCTGCCGTCCAGCAGCACGTAGTCGACGGCCGGCGCCGGCTCGCGCGCGCAGCCCGACAACGCGGCGGCGCAGACCAGGGCGAGGGCGGGAGCGAAGGCGCGGCGTGACAGCATGGGCCGCATTCTAGGAAAAGCCCGGACGGGCCCGCAGGTGCGGGGGCTTCAAGCCCCGCGCCCGAGCTCGAACATCAGCAGCGAGGGCAGGGCGTCGGGCAGATGGCGGCGCGAGATGCGCGCCACGCCGTCGCTGGTGGCCGTGGAGAGCTGGGTGCGGTGTTCTCCGTCGAACATCTCGACGAAGCTGAAGTCCGGTGCGTCGCGGCGGATGCCGGCGATCAGCTGCAGCAGGGGCTCGCTGGTCAGCGCTGCGTCGAACAGCAGCACGTGCGGCAGGCCTTCGCGGCAGAACTGGTCCGCCTCGACCACGTTGCCGACCATGTCCACCAGCATGCCCATCTGCCGCACCGCCGCCTGGGCCTCGGCGCGCAGTTCGCGGTTGGCCGACAGGATGAGCAACTGGCAGCCCGCCAGCGGGCGCGAATTGCCGCCCATGCGCTCGGCCTCGGCTTCCAGGCGGGCATGCGTGCTGTCCGGCGACGGCGCCTCGTCCGGTGCGAGCTGGTTGAACTCAAGCGTCAGCAGCGTGATGCCCGATTCCTGCTCGCGCAGCGGCAGCACGCCCATGGTGATGGCGGTCTGCTCCAGCAGTCGCCAGGCCAGGGAGTCCAGTCCCGGCGACGGGTCGCGCGGGTCGATGTCGTCGCCCAGCAGCTCCAGCGAGCGGTGGGCGAAACGGCAGCTCAGGCGCGCCTTGACGGGCCAGGGCGTCAGGTCCAGGCGCAGGTCGACCGAGGAATGGGTGTTGGCCAGCGCCCAGTCCATCAGCGCGTTCAGCAGCGCGAACAGCAGCGCGCCGTCGGCCCAGATCTCGACCGGCTTGAGCGACTGGCGCACCTGCACGCCGCGGGCTTGCGTCTCGCGGCTGCGCTGGGCCAGCACGCTGCGCAGCATCTGCGTGAGGTGCTGGCGCTCGCGGTTCAGGCGCAGGCGGCCGGAGGCCAGGCGGGCGAGCTGCTGGCCCAGCATGCCGGCCGTGCGGGCGTCATCGACGCTGCGGCGCAGCAGGCGCAGGCCGCGGCGGTCGATCTGGCCGGTGGTGGCGAGGTTCTGGATCTGCTCCAGCGCCGCGCTCAGCGGCCCGGCGATCTCGGCGCCCAACTGCTGGACGATGTCCGCCCACTGGACCGGCGTCGGCTCAGGCGTGACATCGTTGGCGGCATTGATTGGCGCTGAAGAAGGTGGCGTGGACATGACCCGGCGGTGGCGGACCCGAGGCGGATGGTTCTAGGTGGTTGGCCCACCTCGGTGCGTGCCCACATGCTGCGGACAGGCGCTTGCCGCCTCCATCCCCCAGCCAGGGGGAAACCCTTGGTTCAGGGGTGGGTAAGCCCTCACGCGATAACGCCGGTTGTGCGCAAAGTCGTGATTTCTTCCACGCTACAGCCGGCTTCACGCAGCAACTCATCGCTGTGCTGGCCCAGCAGCGGCGGCGCATGGCGATAGGCCACGGGCGTGGCCGACAGCTTCATCGGGCTGCCGATGAAGCGCAGATCGGGCGAGAGGGGGTGGGGCATGGCAACCACGGCACCGCGAGCTTGCGCCTGCGGGTCCGCGAGCGCCTCACCAATCGAGTTGATGGAACCGCAGGGCACCTTGGCGGCCTCCAGGGCGGCCAGCCAGTCGGCCCGCGGGCGCTGGCGCATGACCTCTTCCAGCTGCGGCACGAGGACGGCGCGGTGGCGCACGCGCTCCGAGTTGGTGGCGAAACGCGGGTCGGCGGCCCAGTCCGGCCGGCCGGCGATCTCGCAGAACTTGGCGAACTGGCGGTCGTTGCCCACGGCCAGGATCAGGTGGCCGTCGCGGGCCTCGAACACCTGGTAGGGCACGATGTTCTGGTGGGCATTGCCCATGCGGCCCGGTGCCTTGCCGCTGCACAGGTAGTTGCTGCCGAGATTGGCGAGCATGGCGAGCTGGGTGTCGAACAGGCCCATGTCGATGACCTGGCCGTTGCCGGTGGCGTCGCGGTGGCGCAGAGCCGCCAGGATGGCGACGGTGGCGTACATGCCGGTGAACAGGTCGGCCACCGCCACGCCCACTTTCTGGGGGCCGCCGCCGGGCAGGTCGTCGCGCTCGCCGGTCACGCTCATCAGCCCGCCCATGCCCTGCACGGCGTAGTCATAGCCGGCGCGCTCGGCATAGGGGCCGGTCTGGCCGAAGCCGGTGATGGAGCAGATGACGAGGCCGGGGTGCTCGGCCAGCAGGCTCTGCGCGTCCAGCCCGTAGCGGGCCAGGTCGCCGACCTTGAAGTTCTCGACCAGCACGTCCACCTGGCCGGCCAGCTTGCGCACGATGGCCTGGCCCTCGGGCCTGGACAGGTCCACGGCCAGCGAGCGCTTGTTGCGGTTCGCGCCGAGGAAGTAGGCGGCCTCGGTGGTGTCCTGGCCGTCGGCGTCCTTCAGATAGGGCGGGCCCCAGGCGCGGGTGTCGTCGCCGCTGCCGGGGCGCTCGATCTTGATGACGTCGGCACCGAGGTCGGCCAGCGTCTGGGTGCACCAGGGGCCAGCCAGCACGCGCGACAGGTCCAGCACGCGGACGCCCGCGAGGGCTTGGGGAGAGGGCAGATGTTGCATCGCGGAATTGTCGGGGTCGACTGCCGATAATTCGGCGATGCACCTGAGGACGACTGCCGGATTTGCCCTAATGCTGTGCCTGCTGGCGGCCTGCCAGCCCGCGCTGAATTGGCGCGAGTCCCGGCCGGCCGGGTCGGGTGCGGTGGCGCTGTTTCCCTGCAAGCCCGAAATCGAGCAGCGCGGGGCGCGAGCCGGCCAGGGCGCGATGGGTCTGGCTCAATGCGAGGCCGGCGGCGGGCGCTTCTCGCTGTCCTGGGCCGACACGCCCGACCCGCTGCAGGCCGGCCCGGCCCTGAAGGCCATGCCTCAGGCCCTGGCCGCCAAGCTGGAGGCGCCGCTGCCGGCCGGCGAAGCCCTGCAGGTGCCGGGCATGACGCCGCTGGCCGAGGCTGCCCAGTACCGGCTGACCACGGGCTCCGGGGTCACCCGCGTTGCGGTGTTCGCCCACGGCGGGCGGGTCTATCAGGCGGTGATGACGGCGCCGCAGGACGACGCGGTGGTCTGGGAGAGCTTCCGCGCCGGCCTGGCTGTCGAGGCCGGCCGCTAACATCCTCCCTTATGCCCAACTTGCTCGTGATCGCCCACCTGCCGCTGGCCTCCGCCCTGCGGCAGGTGGCCGAGCACACCTTTCCGGACTGCGCGCCGACGCTGGCGGTGCTGGACGTCGCCCCCGGCATGTGCGCCGAGGACGTCGAGACGGCAGCGCGTGCGCTGATGGCCGGTCAGCCGGAATGGCTGGTGATGACCGATGTCTTCGGCGCGACGCCCAGCAACGGCGCCCAGCGCCTCGCGGGAGAGCAGGTGCAGGTGCTCAGTGGTGTCAGCGTGCCCATGCTGTGGCGCACGCTGTGCTACGCCAGTCAGACGTCGTTGACCGAACTCGCCCGGCGTGCCGTGCAAGGTGCGGCCACCGGCATCGTCGCCACGCCTCCCTTGCCCCCCGACGAATGATCAAGTCCACCCTCACCATCAGCAACAAGCTGGGTCTGCACGCGCGTGCTTCGGCCAAGCTGACCAAACTGGCCGGCAGCTTCAAGTGCGAGATCTACATGAGCCGCAACGGCCGGCGCGTGAACGCCAAGAGCATCATGGGCGTGATGATGCTGGCCGCCGGCATCGGTGCGCTGGTCGAACTGGAGACTGACGGCGAGGACGAGCAGGCTGCCCAGGACGCGATCACCGCCCTCGTCAACGACAAGTTCGGCGAAGGTCAGTGATCAGCCGGTGATGCGGCGAAAGCGCGCAGGCAGATCGGCCGTGCGCAGCAGCAGCGGCAGGTCGGCCGTGTTGAAGTCGGGGTCCCAGGCCGGCTCGCCCATCAATTTGGCGCCGCAGCGCAGATAACCACGGATCAGCGCGGGCGGCTCCACCGCCAGGTCCTGGCGCAGATGCTCGATGGGCAGCGGCAGGCGGGGGCGCACCCGGCAGTCGATGGGGGCGAGGTGGTCGGCGGCGATCTGCCTCCAGAGGCTGGCCGCGAAATGGCCGCCGTCGCGCATGCTGACGCTGGCACAGCCGATGACGGTGTCCAGGCCGTTGCGGGCCATGAACTCGGCCAGTGCGCCCCACAGGGCCAGGATGGCGCCGCCGCTACGGTGCTCGGCATGCACGCAGGAGCGGCCGATCTCGGCAACGCGCGAGCGCATGCTGCGCAGCCGGGTGAGATCGAACTCGGTGTCGCTGTAGAGGCCGCCGGCCCGCTTGGCCGCGGCCGGGGTCAGCACGCGATACGTGCCCACGACGAGGCCCGGATCATCGTCATCCTGGGAGGCTCGCACCAGCACATGCTCGCAGTAGGCATCGAAGAGATCGACGTCCAGCCCACCCGGGGCGCCCTTGGGTGTGGCGAGCCGGGCGCCCATCTCGACGGCGAAGACCTGATGGCGCAGCGCCTGTGCTTCGCGCACCTCGGCCTCGCTGCTGGCCCAACTGACGCTGAGGCGGACGGAAGGGGCGCGCCGCGGGCGGTGCAGGGCGGGGGCATGCGACAGCGCATGCGTATGGATTTGGCTTCTGTTCATGGCCGCCATGCTGGGCGCCGGCTTTGACGCTGCGGTGAAGACCTCATGAAAAAACCATGACGGGCCGGGTGACTGCGACGCGCTACATTGGCTGCTGGATCTGCGGGGAGCGCTGATGAGTTTTCAGGTGTTCGGCATTGCGGTCTCGCGCGGCGTGGCCATCGGTCGCGCCGTGCTGGTGGCCTCCAGCCGGGTCGACGTGGCCCACTATTTCGTTTCGCCCGGAGAGATCGAGGCCGAGATCGAACGCCTGCTGCGCGCGCGCGACGCCGTCGTGCATGAGCTGGTGACGCTGAAGGAGGAGCTGCCGCAGGACGCGCCTCACGAGCTGGCCGCCCTGCTCGACGTGCACCTGATGCTGCTGAACGACGAGGCCTTCACTGGCGGAGCCAGCCACTGGATCGTCGAACGCCACTACAACGCGGAATGGGCGCTGTCCGCCCAGCTCGAGGTCCTGGCGCGCCAGTTCGACGAGATGGAGGATGACTATTTGCGCGAGCGCAAGGCCGACATGGAGCAGCTCGTCGAGCGTGTGCTGGGTGCGCTGGCCCAGGAGCAGGGCGATGCCCCGACACCCGTCACGCCGCGCGACTTCGCCGGCGAGGACCCATTGCTGCTGGTTGCCGCGGACATTGCGCCGGCCGACATGATCCAGTTCAAGCGCAGCGTGTTCCGCGGCTTCATCACCGACATCGGCGGCAAGACCTCGCATACGGCCATCGTGGCGCGCAGCCTGGACATACCGGCGGTGGTGGGCACCCGCGAAGCCTCCCGCCTCATCATGCAGGACGACTGGGTCATCATCGATGGCGACGCCGGCACCGTCATTGTCAACCCCTCGCCCATCGTGCTGGAGGAGTACCGCTTCCGCCAACGCCAGAGCGAACTGGAGCGCGCCCGGCTGGGTCGCCTGCGTCACACGCCGGCCGTCACGCTGGATGGCGAGCACATCGAACTGCACGCCAATATCGAGATGCCGGCGGATGCCGAGGCGGCGGTCGAATCCGGCGCCACCGGCGTCGGTCTGTTCCGCAGCGAGTTCCTGTTCATGAACCGCGACGGCGAGCTGCCGAGCGAAGAGGAACAGTTCGCCGCCTACAAGGCCGCCGTGGTCGCGATGAAGGGCATGCCGGTCACCATCCGCACGGTGGATGTAGGCGCCGACAAGCCGCTGGACCGACTGACCACCAACGAGCTTCGCTATGAGCATGTGCTCAACCCGGCGATGGGCCTGCGCGCCATCCGCTGGAGCCTCGCCGAGCCGAGCATGTTCCGCCAGCAGCTGCGCGCCATCTACCGGGCCAGCGCCTTCGGAAAGGTCAGGCTGCTCATTCCCATGGTGGCCCATCTGTCGGAAGTGCGGCAGATCCTCGACGCCGTGCGCAAGGTGCAGCAGCAGCTCACCGATGCGGGGCATGCCTACACGCGGGTCGACCTGGGCGTCATGATCGAGATCCCGGCCGCCGCCGTCATGCTGCCGCTGCTGCTGCGGCACGTGGACTTCGTCTCCATCGGCACCAACGACCTGATTCAGTACACGCTGGCGATCGACCGCGCCGACGAGGCGGTGGCCCACCTCTACGATCCCTGGCATCCCGCGGTGCTGCAGTTGATCAGCCAGGCCATCGCTCAGGCGCGTGCCGCCGGCAAGAGTGTCAGCGTCTGCGGCGAGATGGCCGGGGACCCCGCCTTCACGGAGTTGCTGCTGGCGATGGGTCTGCGCAGCTTCTCCATGCACCCGTCGCAGATTCCTGCGGTGAAGCAGCGCATATTGCGGGCCGACAGCCAGCGCCTCGCCGCCGCGTTGCCACGCATCCTGGATAGCGAAGACCCGCAGGCCGCCGCCGACAGGGAGCTTGCCGTGGTTCGGGCCGGCGCCGCCGTCGTGCATTGAGCTTGGTGCTGCTCGCTGCTCTATATGTATGGGTGGGCGGGCTTTTCAGCGCTGTTTGCGAGAAGGCTTGCGCGGCCTGAAAAACCTGTGCTAAAGTAGCGGGCTTCGCTGATCACAAAGCAGCGCGACGAACCGAAAGAGGATCGTGCAGCGAGTGGAAGGCGGGGCAGGCTGAAAAGCCTGGGGCGAGCTGGAGGGCTCGTTGAGTACTGAAAGATCTTGAAGACTGAGTCTGAAAAGAATTTTCAAAAAGTACTTGACGATGCTGCGAAAGCAGATCAAAATCTCGCCTCTTTGCTGCTAACGAACAAAACGCGAAAGCGAACAGTTTGAAAG